>Ga0209487_1000959_pt1 | contig 24938 bp, 21 predicted proteins | sample Poulit2012_FD_187524 | JGI IMG/M metagenome (GOLD analysis project Ga0209487, IMG submission 187524) | Agricultural soil microbial communities from Georgia to study Nitrogen management - Poultry litter 2012 (SPAdes) (version 2) | ecosystem: Environmental > Terrestrial > Soil > Agricultural land...
AGAAAATTTATCATTAAAGTCATTTGTCATCCTTATGAAGGCATCTAAAACGATAGAAGAGCAAATTAAGGAAGACATTAGAAGTTATGGAATGCGCATTTCAGACTTTACCGTACTTGAAGCGTTATACCATAAAGGTAATCTAACCGTACGAGAGATTACAGAATCGGTATTAATCAACACCGGATCGATCACATATGTCATTGATAAACTTGTCAAAAAAGAGCTCGTAGAACGCCGTCACAGTAAAGAAGACCGTCGTGTTGTTCATATCGAGATAACAGAAGAGGGGAAGATTCTCATGGACGAGGTCTTCCCAGCTCATCAAAAATTAATTGAGCATATTTTTACAACGATTAGCAACAATGAAAAGGAAACATTGATTCACATTCTTAAAAAGGTTGGAATGACCACAAACAATAATGAGGAGAATGTATGATGAATAAAACAACCGGTATTCACCACATCACCGCAATTGTTGGACACCCACAGGAAAACGTTGATTTTTATGCAGGCATCTTAGGATTAAGACTCGTTAAACAAACGATTAATTTTGATGACCCAAAAACATATCATTTATATTTTGGTGACGAGGGTGGGAATCCGGGAACAATTATAACCTTCTTCCCGTGGGAAAATGCACACCAAGGACAGATCGGTTCCGGGCAAGTTGGGACAACCGCTTATATTGTTCCGCCTGGTTCTTTTCCATTTTGGGAAAAGCGATTAGAGAAATTCAATATTCCCTATCATAAGCAAGTACGATTTGATGAATCTTATTTAACATTCAATGATCCGCATGGTCTGCAAATTGAATTCGTTGAGAGGGAGTCCGGCGAACTAAATAATAGGACGTTTGGAGAAGTCACCCCAAATGTTGCCATTAAAGGATTTGCTGGTGCCACCTTGTTATCTACGCAGCCAGATAAGACCGCAGCATTGCTTGAAGATGTTATGGGGTTAGATAGAGTTGGCGAAGATGAGCAATTTATTCGGCTTCATTCAAGCGCTGAAATCGGGAATGTCATTGACATCAAAACAACACCACATACACGCGGACAATTGGGAGTTGGCACGGTCCATCACATTGCCTGGCGCGCAAATGATGATCAAGATCAATTAGACTGGAAACAACATCTTGAACATCACGGTTTCCGTGTGACCGATGTTCGTGATCGAAACTACTTTAACGCGATATACTTTAATGAGCCTGGCGAAATATTATTCGAGATTGCCACAGATCCGCCTGGATTTGCTCATGATGAATCACAGCAAACAATGGGGGAAAACTTGAAGCTACCGACCGAATATGAACAACGTCGTGTACAGCTTGAAGAGAATTTAACCCCGTTCAGCGTAAGAAATCTCGATAAATAATAAAGGGAGGAATTGATGTGCTGTCCTTTGAGCCTCATGAACAAACGGAACGTGAAAATTATAGATTATTAACGGGGAGCATTATCCCCAGACCGATTGCTTTTGTGACCAGTATGGCAAGTGATGGAACGGTGAATGGTGCTCCATTTAGTTATTTTAATATCGTTTCATCCAATCCACCAATGGTATCCATCTCCATTCAAAGAAAAGATGGGGTACGTAAAGATACAGCCAGAAACATTGCGGAAAAAGGGACGTTTGTCGTGCATATCGTTGATGAAGAAAATGTTAAACAGATCAATGAAACAGCAGCTTCTCTGCCCGCCGATGAAAGCGAAATAAACATAGCCGACTTGACTCTAGAAGAAAGTGATCTCATCAAGGTACCTGGTATAAAGGAAGCAAAGGTTCGTTTCGAATGTAGAATCGAACAGATCATTGAATTGCCCGGCGAACAAACAATTGGTTCAGACTTGATCATTGGGAAAATTATAAACTTCCATATTGCCAATGAGGTATATGATGACGGTAGAATTAACCAAGAAAAACTAGCTGCTGTGAGTCGATTAGCTGGTGCAAACTATGCTAAAGTCGGCGAGACCTTTTCAATAGAACGGCCAAAATAAGAAATGAGGGATACAGATTGAAACATATTTTTAAACAGGGAAATCATAACACAACACGCACCTTGCTATTACTACATGGAACAGGTGGAACAGAAAAAGATCTTTTGCCTATTGCAGAGCGCATAGATCCAGATGCAAATGTATTAAGTGTCCGCGGGAATGTACTTGAAAATGGAATGCCACGCTTTTTCCGCCGATTAGCGGAAGGGGTATTTGATGAAGAAGACCTCATCGCGCGTACAAAGGAATTACATGAATTCCTTGATAAAGCCGCAATCGAGAACAACTTTGACCGAAACAATATCATGGCAATTGGTTATTCGAATGGTGCTAATATTGCTGCTAGCTTACTCTTCCATTATCAAGAGTCTTTATGTGGGGCTATTCTTCACCATCCAATGGTCCCAAGAAGAAACATATCGTTACCAGACTTAACTAATAAAGATGTATTTATTGCTGCTGGAACAAATGATCCAATTTGCCCGGCCCAAGAATCAAAAGATCTCTACGCTTTATTAGAGGATGCAGGAGCAAATGTTGATATTCACTGGGAAAATAATGGTCACCAACTAACAACAAGTGAAGTGATTGCAGCTGGAACATGGCTCAATAAGGGGTAAAAAAGGAATATGCAATTAGAAAATGACCTCTATTGAATATAGAGGTCATTTTTTTAATCCCGCTTTCATCTTTGCTGGTTATAGTAATTATGAAATTGATTCTAGCATTATCATTTGACGATCCTCTGCTTTTTCATTATTATTCTACCTCAAGACTGAAGTAGCCATTCTTACATATGTATGGCGTCTTCCCCTTATAACAATTGAATATGTCTTAATATTTTCTGGCACCGCTATTCCATAAAAGCCTGTATCACCAATGTGATAAATATCTGCACCTGCCATTTTGCTATTTAGGGCGATTTGGCGTATTGTTGCTTCATCAGCGCCTTCTTGGCTTGTGCCAATTGTCAACATCGTTAAAGCACCTTTAGAATGGACAGTGCGAACATATTCCTCAATTGTATTCAATGTGATTCCTGGTACTGTTCCTGGAGCTGGCATTAAGATAACATCGGCACCCGCTTCGATAAAGCTTGTGATTGCAGCCTCCGTAATAATACTACTACCTGTTTCATTTGCCACACCAGCACCATGCATTTTACCCGCAATAATTAAACCTTCATCTCCAAATACCTCGCGTGCCTTCCTAATTGCTACTACGGTTTCATCGTTTGTTACGCCTGTTTTCGGATTCCCTGTTAAACATATAAAATCGAAACCAAGTTTTTTTGCTTCTCTTAATGACTCTTCCGTAGCAACTCTACCTCTCGAGACCTCATCAAGATTTTCAATTTGTTCAGCATCAAGGTCAACTGGCTCTAAATTTAATCCTATAGGGCGCCCTGTTAACTCTTTTACTTTCCGTACAATGGATTCATCCTCATTACACTCATATCCTTCAATAGCAGGGCTAAACACATCAAATAAGTTTAGTAATAATAAATCAGCACCGAAGGAAGCAGCCAATTCAGCATTTGTGATACTCGGATACAATGGTGCTACAGAAGTCATGATCTCTGATAACATCGTCCTTCCTTCAGATGCTCGAATAGATTGCTTTAAATCTTGGCCATTCATTTTTTGAAAATCTGAAGCATTACAATCTAATATTCTTTTCATTAACTTTTCCTCCCTTTAAACGAATTCTTTTTTTCCTTTATTAAATCCAACACCTGCATTGATAGCTATTTTCTTCTCGTCCTTATAAGGCATCACCACTGCATTATATTGAAAATCTTATTGATTTTCAATATAGTCACTTCCCTACCTCTCTACTTTACATTGTAGATACTGTAATAGTTAACGTCCACCCGCAATTACCTCTGTTTTTTGTCATGAAGTATTCCTTATCGTTACTCGTGCTGTTCGCTATTCCCATTGGTGTATTTATACTGCTTGCTTTGTTAGAAACACTTGAATACACATTTTTGCCCATGAAAAACACCTTCGTTTTAGTACTTATGTTAATTGTACCTCTCCGAAGGTGTTTTTATATTGTCTCAAATTATTAAGTTAATCTAGATGGAACATCCTTCTTTATTAATTTCGAACAATAATATAAATGAGATAAACGACATATGCGATTAACAGACTGATTCCTTCTTTTCTTCCAATCCTGAAATGGGTTCGTGAAAATATTAGCAATAAGAATGTAAATAGAATCATCAATATGACATCTATAAACACTTTATCATTGACGACAAGAGGAGTAATTGTAGCCGACGTACCAAGTACAAATAAAATGTTGAAAATATTACTACCAATAATATTACCGAACGCTATTTCATTCTCCTTTTTGAGAGCAGCCATAATGGATGTCACCAACTCAGGGAGTGATGTACCGATGGCAATAATCGTTAATCCGACTAACGTTTCGCTCATTCCGAGTGATAAAGCAATCTCTGTACCATTCGTAACAACTAGATTACCACCTACAACAATCGCTATTACCCCAATAAATAAGTACAGGATACTTTTCCACCACTTAATATGACCTGGTACCTCTACTTTTGGTGTGCTTTCCCTACTTTTCATTGCGACTTCAAATACATAATATAAAAAGACACATAAAATAAGTAAGAAGATAATCCCATCACTTCGGGTTAATGAATTGATATGATAGCCATTCAACACGGTATCACTTATGAGGACGAGTAATACACCACTTGCTAATAAGGCAAATGGGATTTCTTTCTTAACGGATTCACCTTGTATCTTCAGTGGGTATATACAGGCTGCAACCCCAACGATTAGCGTTATATTAAAAATGTTACTCCCAATTACATTTCCAAGGGATACATCAGCACTACCTTCTAATGCTGCAATAATACTGACCGTTGCTTCCGGGAAGCTCGTCCCAAAAGAGACGATCGTTAACCCGATCACAATCGGTGATATTCTAAGTAACTTAGCTATATTGGATGAACCATCAACAAAAAGATCTGCTCCTTTAATGAGTAAGCCAAAACCTACCACTAATAATAGATAAGCCATAATTCTTCCTTCCTCTTCTACATAGAATAGCTTGCGAGCGTATTTTTATTGCGTTTATGTGGAATCTCCACCTATATATTCCCCACTTCTTCAACAATTATCCGTCTATTTATCAAGTGAATGAATTTCATAATTGCCAAAACCAGTAACATCGATACAGTATGTAGTTAGGAACGGTTCAACGCAACTATATATTGTACCGGTGCTGCACTAAACCAGTATTATGAAATTCATTAAAGTATATAATCATTTATGTTTTCGTCCCTAAAAACTTCGCCGAATTAATCCACCAAACCAGATTCTTGTAAAAATTCCTTAGCAACGATCTCAACCATCATATTCTCATTATCAACCTTCGCATTCATACCTTGCATTGTTTCTTCATCAATCTGTCCCTCTAATTGTCTGAGCACATCTTCAAGTTCTGGATATTCATCTAATGCTTCTTCTCGGACGAGTGGAAGTGCGTGATAAGGTGGGAAAAATGATTCGTCATCCTCCAACACTCTTAAATCATACATTTGTAATTGACCATCTGTCGTATACGAATTGATCACATCGACTTCATTTCCATTGATCGCACGATACATCATGCCATGGTCCATTCCTTTCACATCTTTAAATTCAAGATCATACGCTTCCTCAAACCCTGGCAAACCATCAGGACGATCGATAAACTCAAATACCGCTCCAAGCGTAAATTGATCTGAAACCTCTGCAAAGTCACTAAATGTAACAACATCAAGTTCCTCAGCTTTCGTTTCATCTAATGCTAATGTATACGTGTTGTTGAAACCAAATGTATTAAATGCGACAATTCCATCTTCTGCCACAAGTTTTTTTGTTTGTGCCAATGTTTCCTCAGCAGTTCCCGGTTCTTCATGATAATAAGTGAGTACAATCGTACCTGTATAATCCGGAATGACATCGATGTTGTCGTTAATCATTGCATCCCAAACAACATTCGAGCCGCCTAGATTCTCCTTGTAAATGACCTCTAAATCCGTTTCTTCCTCAATTAATTGTCCGATAACATGTGATAAAATGATACTTTCTGTATTATTTCTTGAACCAAGAATCAATGAGTCTTCCTCAATAAATATACAGCCTGCAAGTGGTATCATCAATATCATTGTCATCATCAATATGATTACCTTGTTTCTTTTCATAATGGCCTCCTATTTCAATCCTTCTCGCGTAGTCCAATGTTCCAATTTAGTAAAGAAGATCTCTAGGATAATCGCCAATAGAGCTGCGGGAATAGCTCCCAGGAAGATTAAGCCATCAATTCCACGTGTGATTCCTAGGAAGATAAAGTCACCAAGTCCTCCCGCTCCAATAAAGGCAGCTAAAGTCGCGTTTCCAACGTTGATAACAGATGCTGTACGAACACCCGCCATAATAATTGGCAAGGCTAGAGGAAGTTCGACTTTCAATAAAATTTGTCCGCTTGTCATTCCCATTCCTTTAGCCGCCTCCCTCGTTCCTTCATCGACATCTTTAATTCCCGTATACGTATTACGCACAATCGGTAATAATGAATATAAAAAGAGTGCAGCAATTCCTGTTTTAACACCAATCCCAAAAATAGGGATCATAAAGCCGAGTACAGCCAAACTTGGGATCGTTTGCATAATACCTGTCCCACCTAAAACGACTGGTGCCAATGATGGTACCCGTGTTATTAAGATTCCTAATAAAACGCCAAGAATAACGGCCATCATCATCGAGAAGAAGACAAGTTGAATATGAACAAATGTAGCTTCTAATAATTCACCCCAGCGCATTTGGGCTTGTTGAACGAGTTCCTCCCATAAATTTAAGTTTTTCATTGATCTTCCTCCACATCTGTCCACTGACTAGACAAAACAGCAAGCAATGACCCTCTTGTCACTAACCCAATTACTTTGTCATCTTCATCAAGCACCGGAATAATCCCATAAGAGACCTTTTTCATCATAAAAATAGCATCTTTCGCTGTATCCGCTTCTGATAACGTATATTCAGGTGGAAACATAATCTCCTCGATTGTTTGAATTTTCCCAACCCTATTCGCTAATTCATAAGCATCCAGCATTCCGACGATCGAATGATCTTCATCCACAATAATTAAATGGGTAATCTTTTTTTTGCGAGTAACCGAAAGAGCCTTCTCGGGAGACCTATAATTATGAAAGGTTACAACTGTTGTAGTCATTACATTAGCAACCGGCATTAATTCAGGATTTTGATTAATATGGTGCTTCCCAAAGAACTCCTCTATAAATCCATTTGTAGGATTATATAATAATCGCTCTGGTGTATCAATTTGCAACAATTTCCCATCTTTCATAATCGCAATCCGATCGCCAAGTCGTAATGCTTCATCCATGTCATGGGTAACAAAGACTATCGTTTTCTTTAGCTTTCGTTGTAATGAAATTAATTCACCTTGTAATTGATCTCTTGTAATGGGATCCAATGCACCAAAAGGTTCATCCATCAAAATAACTTCTGGATTTGAAGCTAAAGCTCTCGCAACCCCGACACGTTGTTGTTGTCCACCAGACAGTTCTTTCGGGTACCGATCAAGATAGATCTCAGGATCTAGACCGACCAATATCATAAGTTCCCTTACCCGATCTTTTATTTCCTGCTCACTCCACCCTTTTAACTGAGGCACAATGGCAATATTATCGCGGATCGTATAATGTGGGAAGAGTCCAATTTGTTGGATCACATAGCCAATATTTCGACGTAGCTTAGCAGGATTCAGTTTCTCAATATCCTGTCCATCAATTAAAATTTTTCCACTTGAATGAGGAATCATCCGGTTGATCATTTTCATTGTCGTGGACTTTCCGGAACCACTGGGGCCAATAACAACGAGGAATTCCCCTTCATTGACTGTCATATTGACAGCATCTACTGCTTTGAAACCATCAAACACTTTACTTACATTTTCAAACTTGAGCATATGAACCTCCTATGAATTAAAAAAACCCCTAGCGATAGGCGCCAACGGGTTGTCTCCACTGAACAAATATTTTTAAGTCCTACCCTATTAATTATACAGGACAGGTAGATCGTTACAAATTTCACAATACAGCTTAATATGCCGCCTTAACGGTTATAAGGAGTTATAAGCATCTAATCGAGTACCCATTTGATCTTTCCTCCACGCATCTCGCTAGTGCTCATCTTCTTGAACCTTTTTTCATAAAAAAAGGAACTGTAAGCTTTCTACAGTTCTCCTATTCTAAAAATAAAAACTACGCTTCGCTACCTCCATCATCCTCATCAGAATATGTTGGTGGTGTCACTCGTTTGATAAATAACGCTAAAATAAAGGCTAAGAATGCCACTAATGTTGAAATAAAGAAGGCAAAGTTAATCCCATCTAGCATCGCTAAATTTGCTAATTCTTTCGCAGTAGTCGATGGATCTACGGTACCCATTAACTCTTTTCCTGCTGAAGCCGATCGTTTAGTCATCACCGTTAGTAAAACAGCAGAACCAATTGCACCGGATACTTGTTGTAACGTACTATTCATCGCTGTTCCATGTGGGTTAGAAATCATCGGTAATTGATTTAAGCCATTTGTCATGACAGGCATCATAACCATTGAAATACCGATCATCCGAACTGTATAAATGGACATGAGATAATAATATCCCGTATCCATTCCTAACTGACTCAAGAAATAAGTCGTAATAACCGTAATGGAAAGCCCAATCAAAGCCATAGTACGTGCTCCATATTTATCAAATAACCTACCCGTAATTGGTGACATCAGCCCCATTGCGACTGCACCTGGGAGCATAAGCAAGCCCGAATCAATCGGTGATATTTCTCGGATCGTTTGCACATATAATGGCGTTAAAATCATTCCTGAGAACATAGATACTGAAAGAACGACCGAAATCGCTGAGGACAAAGCAAACATTGGATGTTTATAAATTTTGAAATCCAACATCGGATCGTTCATCTTCGACTGACGTACAATAAAGCTCACAAGTCCGATGACTCCAATAATAATGGTTCCATATACTTCAGGAGTACCCCAACCATGCTCTCCCGCTGAACTAAACCCATACAATAATCCACCAAAACCAACACTCGATAATACGAGTGAAAACACATCTAGCTTCACATCTCGATTCGGTGTGATATTACGTAGTTTAAAGAACGCGTAAATTAACGTCCCAATTGCAAACGGCAAGACAATACCAAATAACATCCGCCACGAGTATTGTTCAATAATCCACCCTGATAAAGTTGGTCCAATAGCGGGAGCTGTAAACATAACAAGACCAAAAAGCCCCATTGCCGTTCCACGCTTTTCTACTGGGAAAGCGGTTAACATAACATTCATTAGTAATGGCATCATCATAGCCGATCCTGATGCTTGAATCATCCGTGCAACAACAAGTAAACCAAAGGCTGGCGCAAGAACCGCAAGTGCTGTACCTACAGTAAATAGCGACATCGCAACTAAAAACACGCGTCGATTTGTAAACTTTTGGATAAAGAATGCACTTGCAGGAATCAAAATTCCATTGACAAGCATAAACCCTGTTGTTAACCACTGGACGGAAGATGGTGCTACATCAAATTCAACCATTATTGTCGGTAATGCAATATTTAATAATGTATTATTTAGTAACGCAACAAATCCACCAATAAAAAGGATTGCAATCATCGCATAAGGTGGTTTTGCATGCATTTTTTTAATGTCCATTTAACTCCTCCATTTACCCATATATAATTTAATATAGATCAAGATCATCCGAACTTTTAATTACCTTATTTATATTATACTCTTGGTCCAATATAAGCAAATCTTACAACCTATGCGGACACAATCATTGATAAACAGGTAAAATGCAGGTAATATAAAAGTGTACTCAGAGTATAAAGGTGGTTATTATGAATTATCGTAAACAAGAAGTTATTTTAGCAGCCAAACGTCTTTTTATGGAAAAGGGATTTACAGCTACATCTATTCAGGACATCCTTGATTCGTCCGATATTTCCAAAGGAACATTCTATAATTACTTCACCTCTAAAAATGAATGCCTAATCGCGATCCTTGAATACGGGCACGATGAAGTCTTAATTCGTAGAAGAGAGTTATTATCCGGAGAAAACCCAACAGATAAAAGCATTTTAATCAAACAAATTTCAACCCGATTCCTCGTAACTGATGAGCACAATCTATTACCTATTTTACAAACTGTTTTTTACTCTGATGACCCAGAGCTGAAAGCGTTAGTTAGAAATCAGCACCTAGAAGATCTTTCTTGGCTCTCTCATCGATTAATCGATATTTATGGGCCCGATATAAAGCCCTATGCTTCCGACTGCGCAGTCATGATTCATGGAATTATGCAGCATATGATACATGCTTGGCAAGCTAGTCATAAAGAGGTTATTGATATTGAAGAGTTAATTACGTATACAATAAGAAGAATTGATAGGATCATTCCCGATATGGTTCACCAGCATGATTACTTTTTAGATGAACGACATCTCTTTAACTACAATGTAGAAAAACAAGGCCATAATCTAACGAAGAAACAATTACTAACACAATTAACTGATATTCGTCAGCAATCAGACAGCGAAGGGATGGATGAAAACCAGCAATATCTCAGTTTCCTAATCGAAGAAATACAAGCGGAAGCACCCCGTGTCTTCCTTTTGGAAACGGTCATTCATTCATTCCGTGAATCATTTATTGGAACCTCTTTTGATCATCAAGCAGACCAAATTGCTATTGATTTATGGGAATATCTTGATTCCATCAACAATAAATAAATACGAAGACAAAAAGCGCATGACAATGTAGATGTCCATGCGCTTTGATTCATTCGTCTCGCTAATATTCTGTTCACTTTTATACTTGTTCTATATGATGCCCATTACAAATAAAACGCATCTTTCAATTTCAAGATTACATGGAATTCTGATCCTTTACCAAGCTCACTATCGACCATTATCATACCGCCATGTAAGTCAACGATCCGCTTCACAATCGAGAGCCCCAGTCCTGTATTATTCTCCGTTCTGACACGTGCTTTGTCTACTTTATAAAAACGTTCAAATAACTGTGAAAGATCTTCCTGCTTAATCCCAATTCCCGTATCCTTAACTGATATCGTCACCTCTTCTCTTCCTTTGACAGTCTGGATAACAATCATCCCGCCTGGATCTGTATATCGAATCGCATTCGTAATCAGATTCATCCAAACCTGTTGAAGTAATCTTGGCTCACCTAAAATAATGTTTGAGGATAGATCCATTTCGATCGTAATATCCTTTTCTCGCCAATGATATTCTGTCATGGACACCACTTCTTTTAACTGTGCCCCCACATCTAACACCACCATATCATTCACACTAAGTTCACTGTCCAAGAAAGATAAGGTCAATAACTGTTTACTTAGAACAGATAAACGGCGGCTTTCTTTTTCTATAATTCCTAAATAACGATCCCGGTCTTCTTCAGGTAATTCTTCTTCCCGTAGCGCTTGTGAGAATCCTTGTATCGATGTGAGTGGCGACTGTATTTCATGAGAGACATTCGATACAAACTCTTGCCTTTTTTCTTCGGTCCGATTTAAACGATCACTCATTTTAGTGAAGTCGTCGGAAAGACGCCCGATCTCATCTTTTCGATTTACTTTTAGTTTTAAATGATAATTTCCGGCAGCAATCTTTTTCGTTGCTTCTGTTAGCCTCTTAATAGGACGCACAATAAATGTTGTACTAACCAATACGAATAAAAAACTAAATAATAATGCTAAAATTAGTAATACAGCTAGGAAAAAGCGCATTTCACCAAACTGTTGTGTTGTATTTGGCCTAATAAATAAGGCATTTGTCTCCCCATTGACTTGAATCGGTTCGCCAATCGTATTTTGTAATTCATTATCAAAGAATCCCGTAACAAATATCTTCCATGGATAATTTGAAATACCATGGTACGTTTCCCCGTTAAGCACTGAATCAACATGCTCATCAGCGAGATCATATTTCCGAAATGGATCGCCAAACATCTGCGCGTTACCATGCTGATCAATTAAGTAAAACTGATAGCCAAGATCAGAAAATACTGTCAAATATTCAAATGGGTCATCATACTTATTTTTTTCAAATATTTCTACCGTATCCTTAGCGATTTCAGTTACCTTTTGATCGTTAACCGGCTTCAGATAATAGTGGTAATAGATATTTGTAGCTATAAAGGAAAATAGAGCGCTTGCAATCATAATCCCCATTGTCGTTGCGATAATTCTTACATAGAGCGTTCCCATGATTCATATCCCCAAACTATGTGAATTCATCCGTCATGATACCAATGATGAAAATCTATGTATTCCTTTCAAGTTTATAACCAAGACCGCGGATCGTTTGAATCGTAAAATCGGCCTTTGTCTCGGGGAACCTTTCACGAAGGCGCTTAATATGTACATCGACTGTTCGGTCATTTCCAGTAAAGTCATTTCCCCATACAAATTCAATCAACTGTTCCCTTGAAAAGGTGCGATCGGGATAACTAGCCATCTGTGCCAATAATTCAAATTCCTTTAATGGTAAAATCATTGTTTTTCCATCGAATTCAACTTCATAACTTTTACGATTAATTACCGTATTTCCGATATGGATCATTTCTTCGCTTATCATGTGGAAACGTCTTAACAGTGCCTTTACACGAAAGAGAACTTCCTTTGGATCAAATGGCTTTACAATATAATCATCCGTCCCAGCTGAAAACGCCTTTTCTTTATCCGCTATTTCACCTTTAGCCGTTAGCATCAGCACCGGTATATCATAGTACCTTCTAATTTCTTTACATAATTGATAACCATCAACATGAGGCATCATAATATCAACAATAGCTAGGTGTATTTGCTCTTCTTCCAAACATTCAAGTGCATTACGCCCATCAACTGCTTCAACCGTTTTATACCCTTCTTTTTGCAAATATAGTCGCAATAATTCCCGAATATGTGGATCATCATCAACAGTTAAAATGGTAATCAAGGAGATAACCCCCTCCCTTTCCCTATCCCAAATCGGTTACACGGAAAACCTTTATTCTTGTATGGCACAAAACTGCTTCTTTACAATCAGAAGCAGTTCAATAGTTGTTTACTTTTTTATTCCAATTATATCTTCGATAACATGAACGATTTCATCTGCGTATTTTTCGCAATCTGCTTCAGATTCCGCCTCCACCATCACTCGAACAAGTGATTCTGTACCTGAGGGGCGAACTAAAATTCGTCCAACCCCATTCATTTTTTGCTCCGCCTGCTCAATCGCTTCGATTATCTGCGGATTGCTTAATGCACTATTTTTATCTGTTACTTCAACATTCTTCAATACTTGAGGGAAAATAGTCATTTCACCAGCTAATTCAGATAGCGGCTTACCCGTTTCTTTCATAATATTGACAAGTTGTAGGGCAGATAGCATCCCATCTCCTGATGTGCTGTTATCTAGAAATATAATATGTCCTGATTGCTCCCCGCCTAGATTGAAGCCACCTTTACGCATCTCTTCCATGACATAACGATCGCCTACATCTGCCTTAACACTATGAAATCCATGTTCCTCTATTGCCTTATAAAACCCAAGATTACTCATGACGGTAGATACGACTGTATTATTATTTAAAAAGCCTTTGTCATTCATAAACTTAGCGCAAATGAATAGGATTTGATCTCCATCTACTAAATTACCTTGTTCATCAACAGCAATTAATCGGTCACCGTCTCCATCAAAAGCAAGACCAATATCAGCCTTTTTCTCTATTACAAGTTCCTGTAATCCTTCTGGATGTGTTGAGCCTACCCCATCATTGATATTTAATCCATTTGGAGAAGATCCCATTGAAAAAATATCCGCCTCTAAATCTGCAAACAGATGGGTTGCTAAACTTGATGTCGATCCATTCGCGCAATCTAAAGCAATTTGTATGCCTTCAAACTCATTATCAATGGATTCCTTTAAGTAGGAAAGATATTTTTGTCCACCTTCAAAATAATCATTAACAACACCTACATCTGCCCCTGTGGGACGCGGTAAGTTATCTTCTTCATCTATCAACCGCTCGATCTCTTCCTCTTGTTCATCTGTTAGTTTAAAACCATCAGATCCAAATATTTTAATCCCATTATCTTCAACCGAGTTATGAGAAGCGGAAATCATAATCCCTAATTCAGCACTATTGGCTTTCGTTAGGTAAGCAACTCCAGGTGTGCTAATCACCCCTAAGCGCATGACTTCAGCACCAATTGATAATAACCCTGCTAAAAGCGCCCCCTCTAGCATATATCCAGAAATCCTCGTATCACGCCCAATTAAAACTTTAGGGTTATCTATACCTTTCGTTAATACATAACCACCAATACGTCCTAATTTAAATGCTAGCTCGGGAGTCAATTCCTCATTCGCAATCCCTCTAACACCATCTGTACCAAAAAGTTTCCCCATATATACCTCTCCTTTTTTCCCATAATGCCAAGTGAGAGCATTCTTACCTGTTGAATGAGCCACCTTATGTTATCTTGCTCATCTCGATAGTCTTAAACTTTTATTAGGTCGGATTAAGTGATATCAACAGTCACCTGTTCATACTCAGAACTATATTCAACATTATCAGGGCCATCAATCGATAACGGAACGTCATGTTCACCTTCGCTTAACCCTTTTAAATCAATCGATATTTGAAAGTCATTTGCTTTCACTTTACTTACATTTTTTTCACTACCCTCAACAGTAATACTCATTAATGGAGCAGTCGGTGTTATAAATGAAACATTTTGACCCTCATCACTTTCTAAGTCAATTGGGACGTCATCAATTGTTTTTTTATCTTCTGTTTCCTCTGTTGTTTTATCTGCTGTTTTCTTTTCTACCGACTTTTCTACCTTCTTTTCCGTCTTCTCTTCTGTATTGTCTTCTGTATTGCTTTCTGTATTCTCTTCTGTCTTTTGCTCTATCTTCACGTCAACTTCCACTGTTTCTTCTGATGATTTTAATCCTTCTGGTAAATCAAGCTCTACATCAATGGTTCCCGTTTTATTCACTTTCGATAAATCAACTTCTACTGTAGATACTTCATTCGTCTCCTCTAAAGCTTCACTCGTTCCATAAATTTCAACATGTTCAACTTTTGGGTCAATCGATATTAATTCATAGCCTTCTGGAAGTTCACCCGTTGTAAGGATTTCTACCGGGACTTCCTTACTGGGATTGTCCACATTTACAGAAACGACTACACTCTCTGGTTCGACCCGCGCATTCAACACATTTCCTGAGCTATCATATACATTCACGGGGATCTCCCGATTGTTCACTGACTCTGTTAAGCCAGCCACATCAATATACACCTGCACAATAGCAATTTGATCGATTACACTTCTAGAACTTGTAATCGTAACTTGTTCCGGATTAACGACCACTTCACTTAATTCATAACCTTCAGGTAGTTGATCTTTATTAATAAAATCAACGCTGACTGGAAAATCCTCAGAAGCCCGTTCCTCTATTTCAACCTCGATCGTCTTTGGCTCTATAAATACCGATAATTCGCTAGGTACCTTTGTATATTCGAGATCAACGGTGTGTGTTCCTTCTCCTAATTCCTCTAAATCAACATAAACTTCAAAGTTTCGTTGCCTGATTGTCGGCGTCAACACACTATTCGCCCCATCCAATGAAACGGTGACAAACTCGGGAACACCGCTCACAACATAACGGTCGCTATCAATTCGGATATTAACGGGAACATCATTCAACACTTCTGTTTGTTCCACAGCTCCGGGAACCCTTGTTTCCGACAGTTGTGGTGTTATATCCATATCTACAAAGTAATAGAGCAAACAGGCAAATACTAATGATATTACTCTTACAAACCATTTACTGTCAAACCACTTATCCATTCTTTTTCCCCCTCCAATTCCGTGTTTTTTTCTTAGGGGTAGATAAATTGATTGATAAATTGTCTAGTAAGTACTCTCGTAATTCTTCCAGTTCCATTTCCCTTCTCAATTCACCATTTCTTGTACATGCGATATCGCCCGTTTCTTCCGATACAATCACCGTAAGAGCATCGGTTACCTCACTTATTCCAATTGCAGCCCGATGTCTTGTTCCCAATTCCTTTGATATGAATGGGCTCTCTGACAATGGTAAATAACATGCAGCTGCAACTATTTTTTCGCCTCTTATAATGACAGCTCCATCATGTAACGGTGTGTTTGGTGTAAATATATTTGTTAATAATTGGTTCGTCAAAACACCATTTATCGGTGTTCCTGTTTCAGCATAGTCATCGATTCCTGTTTCTCTCTCAATCGTGATAATGGCACCAATGCGCCGTTTTGCCATATAATTGCATGATTCAACAATGGAGTTAATTGTTTCCTCTAATAATTCTTCAGCTGACTTTGACGTTCTAGAAAATATATTTCCTCTACCTAGTTGTTCTAATGCTCTTCTTAATTCCGGCTGGAATAATATGATAATAACAAGGAATCCCCATAATATTGCTTGATATGTAAGCCATTGTAGTGTTTGTAAATCGAGAATCATACTTGCAACCCGAACAACTAAAACAACGACGATTCCTTTTAATAACTGAATTGCCTTCGTTCCTCTTATCAGCATGATTAACTTATATAAAACATACCAGACAAGAGCTATATCTATACCTATTTTTAACACATTTAACAGATTAAATCCCTCATCAAGCATGTTTACACACCCTTTTACACTTAGAATTCCTTATATTTACATACACGTAATTGTTTATATTATATCATAGTCACCTTCATTCATGCGAAATAAAGTTCTCTATTCTTTAACAAAGAAATTCTCTTTTATCGATCTTTAACTTTCTATTGCTTTAGTCTTCATCAGTTTCAACGGAATATCCACCATTTCACTATGTTTTTGTATGTATAAATGCTTCTAACGTCAACATGCTAATCCGGTGATTTTAATACTCTCCAGATTTAAAATGTTTATAATTGCAATTTAAAGGGTAATTTCATAGTATAGTATACGAGATATAAAGGAGGGATATTCTGTGTTAAGACCTTCGTTATTGAAAGAGATTGAACAGCGCCGTGAAGAAATGATTGCATTATGTAGTCTATATGGGATGAATTCTGATATTGTTATCCAGTCAAGTGAACGTCTAGACGATTTATTAAATCAGTACACGGACAAGCTCGTTATGTTTCACTAGAGATAAAGGAATAGATAGAAAAAAGAGAGAGAAATAGGGTGAAAAGACATCGAATTTCTGTTTGTCATGAAATTAAATGTCTTTTTTTATGTTTAAAAATAACCCTTTTCTATTTTTATTTAAGCTTTTCACCAAATAGTGAGCCAACTAAACCGACAGCAACAGTGGCTGTTTTGTTTTTATCATCTAGGATTGGATTTACTTCTACAAACTCTGCCGAGGTGATGAGGTCTGCTTCAGCAAGCATCTCCATTGCTAAATGACTCTCCCGATAAGATATACCGCCAATTACAGGGGTGCCCACTCCGGGCGCTTCTGAAGGATCCAGTCCATCTAAATCAAGGCTAAGATGGACCCCATCTGTACGATTCATTAAATAACCAATCGCTTCTTCCATTACCTTTGGCATACCAATACGATCAATCTCATGCATTGTATACACCTTAATGTTTTTCCTTCGGATGAGTTCTCTCTCACCAGGATCAAGTGAACGTGCACCAATAATAACAATATTCTCCGGCTTTATTTTCGGACTATATCCAAATAAATGTGTTAATTTTTCATGTCCAATTCCTAAACTTGCAGCTAAGGGCATCCCATGGATATTCCCAGAAGGTGATGTCTCCGCAGAATTCAAATCCCCATGGGCATCGTACCAAATTAGACCTAAGTTGTCATAATGTTTAGCTATACCGGCCAAACTACCAATAGCTATACTATGATCACCACCTAAAATAAGCGGGAACTTTTTTTGTCCTACTTCGGCATTGACCATTTCAGCTAACTTCTGATTACCTGAGGCAACTTGACGCAAGTTACGGAGATTATCTTCCTGTTCATCTTTATCATCCGGACGCGAGATGACAATATCCCCTAAATCGCGGACAATATAATCCAACTGCTCTAATCTTTCGACAACCCCCGCATATCGGATGGCACTAGGTCCCATATCGACACCGCGTCTACTTTGCCCTAAATCCATCGGAACTCCGATAATGGATATATTATTGATCATCATTCATTCCTCCCTTCTATTCATTCTACCTAAAACAAGGCGGATGACTCAACCACACATTACCTTGCATAAATATACATAATGACCATATTGCTTTATCAAGATCTTGTCATTTGATTCGATCAAATAGAATGAGGTATAGGCATTATTATAATACATAATGTTTTTTTAATCAGATTGATAGAAAAAAAGAGGTATATTGAAGGGGTTTTAACGTGGAGAAGTGATTCAGTATGGCTTCCAACAGCCCGATTCAGCACCATTTTCAATGGTTATGGATGTTAAGTCTTATTAAAAGCGAAAAGCAGCCTATTTTTTGATAGGGTTAATAGCTATGGCACCTGTAGGATGTACCGCCACATCTAAAGGCATGATCCCTTTATCCTTCCAGCAATGGAACAATCTTTGTGCTGCTTCTTCAGAAGGCATAAATGCAATTCCACAATCTCCTCCGCCAGCACCTGACGGCTTACCAGCGCCACCTTGATTTTCTGCTATTGTACATAACTCAGTTAGTAATGGGGTCTCAATCGCCACTCCAGCATTTTTCCCTACTGTCAATAATGCTTGTCGATTTTGTTTTATCCCTGCGAAAATTTTGTCGAGTTCCCCGTTTTCTGCGCCATATAATATTTGCTTTACGGCTACACTGCTTTCATTTAGAAAGGTTTGAAATTGCTTTGGATTCGTTACCTTAAGTTTCAGGACTTCTTTAATAAGGGCCGAAGTCGATGCAGGTGATCCCGTCCAACCAATGCAGACCTTTGTATGTTCAGGTAATTCAATACGTTTTATCGACAAAAAACGCCATTCGCTCTCAATAAAGTTGATGAGTGATGACGCCCTATTATATTCCTCTAACAACCAGTCAGACTGGAAGGAAGAGTAGGCTAGTATTCCCCCATAAGATGATGCAGCAACATCAGCTCCAGACCCACTTCCTTGTGTCTTCACATGCGAAATTGCCGCAAGTTTAAAAATCAACATTGCGGAAGGCTCCTCAGGCAGGAATTGCGTTAACAGTGCGCTAATCACAGATGTGACAACGGCAGCACTTGAACCTAGCCCATATTTAAGACCTGATTCATCATCAAGTTCGCTTTTTATAGTGAGTGTGAAATTATCAAGGGTGATTGATTTTTCAGCTAGGTAATGATTAGCTATCGCCATTGCATCTTGCACAAAGGAAATTCGTTTATCATCCGTATTCACCTGGATTTGGTCATGCCGATAACCCCATGTCAGCCCATTTAGCTGTAAATCGGGTAAGTTAAGATTTTTTTCGTCACTTCGCTCTAAAGTTGCATAGACAAAACGATCTACTGCCATTACGACTAATTTTTGATCTGGTTCAAGTACAGCAAATTCACCAGCCATCATTAATTTCCCGGGTACTTTTATACACAACGGTGTTTTCGGCAACGTTTTCAACCCCTAAATATAGGATACTCCTTGGCCTGGACGACTTAAAATAACATCTGTTACCCCTGACGTCTCCATAAGAGTCTTTTGAACAATCTCTTCATGCTCTGGTAGATAAAGAACTTTGACATTCGGTCCTGCATCGATCGTAAAATAAGCTGGAATACCGGCTTTTCTCATAGCTTGAACAGTTTGCATGACACCCATCGTTGTATCATGCCAATACGTAAATGGAGGATTCGCACCTAATGTTGTAGCATGCATTTTTAAACAATTCGCTTCAGCGATCTGTCCAACCTGCTCAAAATCCCGTGCATTGATAGCCGTTTTTATATTTTTCAAATCAGTTGGAATATGCTTTACCCATCCCGGATAGAATACAGATGTATCAACCGTCCGCTTCATTCCTTCACGACTGGATACATCTTTCATCGTGGCTGATAAGACAACAGCTGCAACCCGTACATCCCAATGATTTGCTGGTGCGATCGGTACGGCATAAGAATCTGAGCCATCTGCTAGACTACCTTGTTCCCATTCCGCAAAGCCACCGTAGATCGATCGGCAAGCTGATCCTGACCCTTGACGGGTTAACCGAGATAATTCTTTGTCACTTACTGTCAAATCAAGTGCACGTGTTGCTGCCGCCGCAAGAGCTGCAAATCCAGAAGCTGATGACGCAAAACCAGCTGCTGTCGGTACCGCATTGATTGAATTCACATGTGCATAGAGATTCGGCCTATCTGCATAGGTCCGTATAAAATTAAGATAATCAGTAACACGTTGATAGGCTTCCCCGTGAACTTGTTCCTCATCTAAAATGAATGTGTCCTCTTTACGGTCCTCATTAAACTCCACTGTTGTTGTTGTATAAAACCCATCTAATGTTAATGATAAACTATTGTTCATCGGTGTGATTAGTTTCTCATCACGTTTTCCCCAATACTTTATTAAGGCAATATTTGTATGTGCTTTGGCCGTCGCCTGCATTGTGTATCCCCTTATCTTAAATTAATCTTCTTTTCGTAATACAAATGGCCAGACAGCATGCGCACCAAAACTTAGTAACTTATCTGTCAACTGTTTTGAATGCACTTCATTCCGAGCGAGTGCAATGATGCAACCGCCATTTCCGCCACCTGTTAATTTCGCACCAAGGGCGCCTTCCTCAAGCGCAAAGTGAATTAAACGATTTAACCCAGCATCACTGATACCTAAAGCTTCTAATTCCTTTTGTGCTTCATTTAGTAATTGACCTAACACTTGTTTACCGGCTTTTTCCAGAGCATCCCGGGCTTGATAGGTGATCTCACCAATCCGGTCGAGCTTTGATTGAAATCTTTTTGGCGCGGACTTTAATAAGCCGGCAATCGACTCAATAGCAGAACGTGTATCCGCCATCCTCCCCGAATCAGCAACGATGAAATACAAATCATCTTTAGGTTTAATATAAGATACCGGCTTTTCCTTTTCATACCAAACAGGACATTCTGAAGTAATCGTTAGTGGATCTAATCCACTTGGCGCACCATGTGCATAGGTTTCAGCAACATTCGCCAACCTTAATAATTCCTCATTTGTATAGTCCTCATTTGCATACATAAAGAGCGATTTAATAACCGCAATCGCAACAGATGCACTTGAACCTAAACCCTTCCCCGGAGGTATTGACGATTTAATTTGGATTAATAAATCTTTACAAGGTACATGAAGGTACAGGAGTGTATCTTTAATACAACGTACGATCCCTTCCAGTGAGCTTGGTGCAGAGTCTATCGGCCCATGATAAAATGTACTATCTAATTTAACTGCCCCTGGAACATAGTCGACAATCGATTCGACACCCACGAGTGGGAATGGAATAGCAATAGCAGGCTGACCATGCACAACCGCATGTTCACCAACTAAGATCAATTTACTCTGCGCTACTCCGATAGCCGTCTTCTCTGAGATTGTTACTTTTTCTGCATTCATTTTTTATATTCTCCCACCAATTGTTTAGCTTTGCCTACGCGAATGTCTTTGGATTCGATTAACTGTTTTGCTATCACATCAACCATCTCCCCAGTAGCTCCGCCAGCAATCGCCACAGAGCGTGAATGTAGTGCCATATGACCCTTCTGAATACCATCGGTCACTAAAGCCTTTAAGGCCCCTAGGTTCTGAGCTAAACCAACAGCAACAATCAGCTGTGCTAGTTCACTTGCTGATTCAACATTTAGTATTTTAAGCGCTAATTGAGATGTTGGGTGGACACGTGTAGCCCCACCAACAATTCCTACTGCCATCGGCAATTCAAGTTCACCGACGAGGTTTCCATCTTTATCTGACGACCATTTCGTCATCGAGCTGTATTGACCGTGTCTAGCAGCATATGCATGTGCTCCAGCTTCAACAGCGCGCCAATCATTGCCTGTCGCAATGACAACCGGATCAATTCCGTTCATAATTCCTTTATTATGCGTTACCGCACGATAAGGATCAGAGGCTGCGAATTCATAAGCGTGAATGACGCCATCGCGAACTTCTTCACCCGTAAATCCTTTAGATTCTAATAAATCTGTTGGTATTACACATCTTGCCCGAGCTAAGCATCGGTCAGCGTAATTAGATAAAATTCTCAGATATACTTTTCCATTCGTTAATTTCTCTACAGATGGGGCGAGTGATTCCACCATCGTATTAATGATATTAGCACCCATTGCATCACATGTATTCACATATATGTGGATCACTAACATTTGATTGTACGCTGAGCCTGAGTCCTCATTTAATATACGCACTTCAAGATCTTCTGCTCCGCCACCTCTAGCAACAATCGACGGATAAGCCTGATTTGCTTCCTCAATAAGAGACTGCTTCTCTTGCATAATTCTTTCTTTTGCAGCAGGAATATCTGGACATCCAACAACTTGAATTTGACCGATCATAACTTGATCAGTTGCCTCTGTTTGGAATCCACCCGCACTACGAACTATTTTAGCTATATAACTGGCGGAAGCCACAACAGATGCTTCTTCTATTGCCATTGGAACAACATATTCTTTTTCATTGATTAAAAAGTTCAGACCTAAACCTAGTGGTAATGAATAAGTACCCACTACGTTCTCAATCATTTTATCCGCTGTATCTGCTAATAATGCTTGATCAGAAAACAAATCCTTTGCTTCCCCATCAGAAAGATCATGCATGTTTGCAATCAATTCCCTGCGTTCGGTCACACTCATATTATAAAAACCAGGAACTCTCGACGTTTTCATGCTATCGCATCCTTATATATATATATCATAATTATCTTGTGTTGAACTTACGTTGAGTTTATTGTATATCGAATCCCTTATTGGTATATTTCGTTAAACACTTATGACCTATCCTACACTTTACTACCCCTACATTGAAGATAGAGTGTGCATCTTTTTATATTAAAGTCTAAAGTCCTAGTTTACATCATACCAAGCCATTTTAAAAAGAAAAGGCTTTATTTCAGATTAAGTAAAATTACTAATTCCATTATGGAAAAAAGTAGAGTTAAATGCAAATAAACAAGGCTATCTATAATTAGAGTATCCTTGTCCATTATTTTTAATCTGTTTAATCTATTTATCTCTCGTCATTCCGAAGTCATGATGAGCCATGGAGGATTCGAACCTCCGACCCTCTGATTAAAAGTCAGATGCTCTACCGACTGAGCTAATGGCTCGTAATATTAGTGTTCTTTCTTTTTTTCCCGTTCGTGCGACCTCTGCATCTGCTAGCCTATGCTTCGAGGTAAATGCTTCGAGGTTACTCGGGGATTATTCGGTGGATGTCATGCTCGTTGCTCTACCGACTGAGCTAATGGCTCGTAATTTCACAAAAAAAAGGCAAAAAAATGGCTGGGCTGCTAGGATTCGAACCTAGGATGCACGGGATCAAAACCCGATGCCTTACCGCTTGGCCACAGCCCAATAATAAATAATGGAGGGGGGCAGATTCGAACTGCCGAACCCGATGGGAGCGGATTTACAGTCCGCCGCGTTTAGCCACTTCGCTACCCCTCCGTATTCTTAGCTTTATGTTTGTAATTATACATAATTCTTAATTGTATTCCCATATAAATAATGGTGCCGGCCAGAGGAATTGAACCCCCAACCTACTGATTACAAGTCAGTTGCTCTGCCAATTGAGCTAGACCGGCATGAATAGATTCAGTTCTATTATTTATTCATACCTTAATTTGTTAATAGAACTAATCTTTAGTGACCCGTACGGGATTCGAACCCGTGATACCGCCGTGAAAGGGCGATGTCTTAACCGCTTGACCAACGGGCCATGGTGTATGATTATCTCAAAAAAATTATATACTTTTAATAATCTATTTAAAAACCAACGATTTTTATTATATACAGATAAAGTTGCTTTGTAAAGTATAAACCCTTATTTTTAGTACTCATCTGTTTATATAGCAGTTTGTCCTGAAGCTATTTTCATTTCTTTAACTGAAACAGTTGAGGTATAATATAGATTAATGAATTTCATAACCCCTATTTATAGCTTCATCAATCCAGCATATTGAAATAATGTAGCTGGTTACGGGAATTATGAAATTTAGTCAGTTAGTTATTTATTTTGGAGGTGTTCGAATGTCAGGTTTGTTACAGGGAAAGAACATTGTTGTTACCGGGGTTGCCAATGAGCGAAGTATCGCATGGGGCATTACGAAATCATTGCATAATGCAGGTGCAAATTTAATCTTTACGAATAGACAAGAACGTTCATATCGAAAGTTAATTAAACTACTTGAAAAATATGAGATCGAAGCAAAGTTAATTATTTCATGTGACGTCGCTAGTGACGAAAGTATCCAATCTGCTTTTAGTGAAATCAAAGAACAGGTCGGTGTCATCCACGGACTCGTTCATGCAGTTGCCTTTGCGAATCGCGACGAACTAAAAGGTAAGTACGCGGAAACATCGCGCGATGGCTTCTTATTAGCCCATGAAATTAGTTCATTTTCTCTTGTCGCGCTTACTAATGAAGCACGAAAGCTAATGACAGAGGGCGGAAGTATTGTTACCCAAACTTATATTGGTGCTGAGAAGGTTGTAAAAAACTATAATGTGATGGGAGTTGCTAAAGCATCACTAGAAGCTAGTGTGAAGTATTTAGCAGAGGATGTAGGCAGAGATGGGATACGTGTTAATGCTATTTCTGCAGG
>Ga0209487_1000960_pt1 | contig 24915 bp, 19 predicted proteins | sample Poulit2012_FD_187524 | JGI IMG/M metagenome (GOLD analysis project Ga0209487, IMG submission 187524) | Agricultural soil microbial communities from Georgia to study Nitrogen management - Poultry litter 2012 (SPAdes) (version 2) | ecosystem: Environmental > Terrestrial > Soil > Agricultural land...
TGGCGCTGTGCACCGGTGTGCTGCTCACCTACCTGGCCGACCACCGGGACCTGCAGCTGCGGGTGCGTTCCGGTGTCAGCGACACCGAGCTGGACGCGATCATCGACGAGGTGCTGCGGATCGACTCGCCGTTCACCGCCAACCGGCGGATCACGACCCAGCACACAGTCGTCGGTGGTCGGCCGATCGGCGTGGGTGAGCGGGTGTTCCTGAACTGGACCGCTGCGAACCGGGACCCGGACGCTTTTGGCGACCCCGATGAGTTCGACCCGGAGGGCAACGCCGCGCACAACCTGGTCTACGGCATCGGCCGGCACGTGTGCCCGGGCCGGGAGCTGGCCACGATGGAGCTGCGGTCGTTGCTGCGGGCGGTGCTGGCGGTCACCGAGGCGATCCTGCCGGACACTGCCCGCACCCGGCGGCGCGGGCGGCCGCCCGTGGGCGGGTACGAGTCGGCACCCCTGCTGCTGCGCTGACCGTGCCGGTGCACGGCGCCCGGCCGGAGCCTGCGGCCCGGCGGGTCACATCTCGCAGTCCCGGCGGATCACATCTCGCAGTCGCAGAGCGCGCTGAACTCCACCACCTGCTCACCCTCGTCCGGGTGGGCCCAGGCCTCGGCCTCGGCGTGGGTGGCGAAGGTGCGCGGGGCGAGCCGCCCGTTCGGTAGCAGCACGCCGATCTCGATCTGCTCGCGCGGGTCGTCCGTGATCGGTGCAGACATCTGGCCACCTCCTCTTCCTGCGATACCTCCAGGATCCCACGTCGCCGCCGCGGCCGCCACCCCCGAGAGCGGATCCGGGAGAGCTGGGCCAGGGCGAGCCAGGGCGGCAGCGGGCCGGGTCAGGGGCGGACGTGCCCGTCGCCCTGCACGATCCAGGTGGTGGTGGTCAGCTCGGCCAGCCCCATCGGGCCACGGGCGTGCAGCTTCTGGGTGGAGATGCCCAGCTCCGCCCCCAGGCCGAGCTGGCCGCCGTCGGTGAACCGGGTGGAGGCGTTCACCATCAGCGCCGCCGAGTCCAGCTCGGTGGTGAAGCGCTGCACGGAGCGGACGTCGGTGGTGCAGATCGCCTCGGTGTGCCCGGAGGACCAGGTGCGAATGTGCTCCAGAGCAGCGTCCAGGTCCGGCACCACCCGCACCGCCAGGTCGAGGCTGAGGTACTCGGTGGCCCAGTCCTCCTCGGTGGCCGGGGAGAAGGTGGCGTCTGCGGGCACGTGCGCGGTGGTGGCCTCGTCCCCGTGGATGTGCACCCCTGCCGTCGCCAGTGCGGCCAGCGCCGAGGGCAGGAACTCCTCGGCCACCTGCTGGTGCACCAGCAGGGTCTCGATGGTGTTGCACACCCCGACCCGCTGGGTCTTGGCGTTGATCAGGATCGGCAGCGCCTGACCCAGGTCCGCACTGGCATCGATGTACAGGTGACAGTTGCCCACACCGGTCTCGATCACCGGCACCACGGACTCGCGCACCACGGTCTGGATCAGCCCGGTACCGCCGCGGGGGACCAGCACGTCCACCAGCCCCCGGGCGCGCATCAGCGCCCGTGCCCCGGCACGGCCATAGGCGTCGACAGTGGCGATGGCGTCGGCGGGCAGGCCGGCGGACTCCAGCGCGCCGCGCAGCACCCGTACGATCACGGCGTTGGACTCCTGCGCGGCGGAACCGCCGCGGAGCAACACTGCGTTCCCGCTCTTGAGTGCCAGCCCGGCTGCGTCCACGGTCACGTTCGGGCGGGCCTCGTAGATCATCCCGACCACACCCATCGGTACCCGGGTCTGCCGCACGGTCAGCCCGTTCGGCAAGGTCTGTCCGCGCACCACCTCCCCGACCGGGTCGGGCAGGGCGGCGAGCTCTCGGACGGCGTCGGCGATGCCGGCGATCCGGGTCTCGTCCAGGCGGAGCCGGTCCACCAGGCCCGGGCTCATCCCGCCGTCGGACTCGCGCTGCACGTCGATCGCGTTCGCAGCGGTGATCTCCGCCGCGGCGGCGACCAGGGCGTCGGCGATGCCGTGCAAGGCGGCGTCCTTGGTGGCGGTGGTGGCGCTGCGCAACGACCGGGCGGCGGTCCGGGCTCGCACCGCAAGCTCGGTCACGCCGGCCTGGGCGCGCTCGTCCTCGGTCTCCTCGACGGCGGACTGGTGGTCGGTCTGCACGCTCATGGTCCCAGGATAGGCTGCCGCTGCTGCCGCCGGCCGAGGCGTCTCATCGGCGGCCTCCGGGGCGCGGCAGCAGCGGACCGGTGCTCATCTGCCGGCTCGGGCCACCGCGCGTACCCGGGAGGTGGAGCGGCTGGCAACTGGCCGGTCTACCTTCGCCCGCCGCGGCTTGCGCAGCCCCCGGGCCTCCAGCGCCGGGACGACCTGCTGCACCAGGGCGGCCACATCGGTGGGCACAGAGGCCGGAATCACGGTAAATCCGTCCGCCCCGCCCCGGTGCACCCACGAACCCCACAGGTCGGCCAGGTCCGCCGCAGTCCCGAGCGAGCGCAGCGGCACTGCCCGCGGCTGCGTCTCCAGAGAGGTGAGCAGGTCCCAACGCGCCCGGGCGCTGGGACGGTCGGCGGAGATCACCGCCTGCACATCGACCAGCACCTGCACCTCGTCCGGGTCGCGGCCCCAGTCGGCGGCCGCCTGACGGATCGCAGCACGCGCGGCGTGCGCCTCCTCGAAGGTGGCCACGGAGAGCCGGGCGACGTCGGCCCGGGCAGCCGCCAGCTCGCCGTCGACGGCGTTGCGCACCGGGACCACGATCTGCGGGCGGGCACTGGGCTGGCCCCAGGCACTGATCACCGCGTCCACCGCGCTGGGGGCGACCGCAGCGTTGGTCTCCAGCTGCCAGCCGGCGCGCCCGGCGCTGGCGCGGTGCACGCTGGCCAGGGCTCCGGCCACGTTGTCCGGGCGGGTCGGGCCGAGCGGCACGGCGGTGACCAGAGTGGCCGTGGTGGTGTGCCGGGACAGCCGGGAGGCGGCCACCGCACCATCCAGCCAGTCGTCACGCCGACGCTGGCCGGCAGCGTGGAACGTCTCGTCCAGGGTGATCAGGTCCACACCACCCTTGTCCGCCAGCGAGGCCAGACCGGCCAGGCGGCCCATGATGAAGGACTCGGCGTCCGGGTCGGCGCCACGGCGCCACTCCCGTGGTGCGCCGGCACCGGACAGGTCGAGGGCGACCAACGAGGTGCGCAGGCCGGCGCCGGTCGTGTGCCGGGTGCGGGGTGCCGGTGCCGTGGCAGACGGGGCCGGTGCCGTGGTGGAGCCAGGAGTGTACGAACGTGTGAAGGTCATGACGGTTCCTTGCCGGTGAGGAGCGGAGGCCCGACCCGGCTGACGCACACCGACGGTGTCACTCCGTCGGCGCCGTGCGACGCGCGGGCCAGGGGTGATGCCGAGGGGCGGGTCGCCCGAGGCATCGGATGAGGGTTCGGCTCAGGCCGACATGGAACAACAGCACATGACACAGGTGGCGGTGCTCGATACGGGCACGTACTGCCGGGCCTGGTTCATCGCTGCTGTGGTGTCCTTCTACTCGTCACCGCGGTCGCGGTGCTGCGCTTGCCTCGGCCGGTGCGGACGAGGCCAGGTCGTCACCCGGGGCACCCCACCGCATATGGAGGGTTGCCGGTCAGCCGGCCGGGGCCACAAAGCTGACGCTCAAGACCTACGTGTGCACAGTAGAGAGCAGATGCATGACGTGTCAACCATCCGCTCGGCGCGATCCCCCGACCGTGCTCGCCAGGTGAGACGACCAGACGCAGGAACAGCCCGACGGTTCGTAGGGTTACCGTGAGCGAGGTGAGCAGTGTGAGTGAGACAGATCTGGCACGGCGACGCGCCGCATCGCCTGCAGAGGGCGCAGACGGCCTGGACAGCACCGCAGACGGCCTGGACAGCACCGAGTTCAAGCAGCTCTTCCGGCAGCACCCGGCAGGGGTGGCGGTGATCACGTTCGCCGGCCCCGAGGGGCCGATGGGATTCACCGCCACGTCGGTGATCTCCGTCTCCGCCGCTCCCCCGGTGCTGGCGTTCGCCATCGCCGCCACCTCGACCACCTGGCAGACCCTGCGGCGTGCGAGAACCGTGCTGGTCAACTTCCTGGACGCACCATCGGCGCACCTGTCCACCCAGTTCGCCCAGCGCGGCGCCGACCGGTTCGCCGGCGTCGAGTGCCGCACGCTGCCGACCGGGGAGCCGTTGCTGACCGAGGCTGCGGCGTGGGTTCGCGCCCGCGTGCTGGAGCACCTGCCGACCGGGGACAGCCACCTGGTCACCCTGCACGCGCTCGAGGCGCAGATCGCGCGCACCAGTACGCCGATGGTCTATCACGACCGCACCTACCACGGGCTCGGTGAGCACTCCCGGCTCTGACGGCTCGGCCACCAGCCCCTCACCAGAGCCTCGGCTCCGATGAAGGACTGCACCCCCATTAGGCTCAGCCCATGCAGTCCCCCATCACCGCGTACCTGAACGAGCTGCACGCGGACATCGCCACGCTCCGGGACGGTGTGCCCTACCCGGTGCGGCCGAAACGCGCCCGGATCGACCCGGACGACTTCGGCATCGCGTTGGCAACGGTGGACGGCTACGTGTACACCGTGGGCACCACAGCCAAGGAGTTCTCGCTGCAGTCGATCTCCAAGCCGCTCACCTACGGTCTGGCGATCAGCGACGCGGGCACCGCAGCAGTGGACGCCAAGGTCGACCTGGAACCCTCCGGTGACCCGTTCAACGAGATCTCCTTGGACCCGCTCACCGGCAGGCCCGCGAACGCGATGATCAACGCCGGGGCCCTGGCGGTGGTGTCCATGATCAAAGGCTCCGGGGGCCGCTCGGCGATCCAGCGGATCGATGAGATGTACGCCACCTTCGCGGGCCGGGCGCTGCGCCGCAGCGCCCGGGTGCTGCAGGCAGAGCTGCGGCACAGCGACCGCAACCATGCGCTGGCCTATCTGCTCAGCTCGGTGGGGATCATCGAGACCGACCCGACCGCCGTGCTGGAGAACTACCTGCGCCAGTGCGCAGTACAGGTCACCTGCCGGGACCTGGCGATGATCGCGGCAACTCTGGCCAACGGCGGCACCAATCCGGTCAGCGGCAGCCAAGCCCTCCCGCTGGAAGCAGTGGAACGGGTGCTGTCGGTGATGATGACCTCGGGGATGTACGACGACGCAGGCGACTGGGTGAGCAACGTCGGCATGCCGGCGAAGTCGGGGGTCGGCGGTGGGATCGTCGCCGTGCTTCCCGGGCAGGCGGGTCTGGCCGTCTACTCACCACCGCTGGACCCGCACGGCAACAGCGTGCGCGGGGTGGCGGCCTGCCGTCGGATCTCCCGGGACATGGAGATGCACTTCGTGCGAGCCGCGCGGATGGGCCGGTCGGCGATCCGCGCGCGCTACACCATCGATCATGCGCCCTCCACCATCCGCCGTGGCTCGGAGGCGCAGGAGGTCCTCACCACCCACGGGCACCGAGTGATGGTGATCGAGCTGGCCGGTGACCTGTTCTTCGCCGGCACCGAGTCGGTGGTGCGCGAGGTGAGCCGGCTCGCGGCGGAGATCCAGGTGGTGGTGCTCGACGTCCGGCGCCTGGACGAGGTCAGCGACGTGGCGCTGCGGATGCTCCAGTCGCTGGGCGCCGAGCTGAGTGGTGACCAGCGCCGCCTCGTGCTCGTCGACCCGGACGAGATCGTCGCGGCAGCCTTCAGCACCACACCGGTGCCGAACCTGGACACCCGCGACCGTGCGATCGCCTGGTGCGAGAGCTGGCTCCTGGTGCAGTACGGTCCGCCACCACGTCCGGGCCTGGTACCGGTGGTGGACTCGCCGGTGCTCGACCTGCTGGACGCGGAGGCTGCCACCGCCTTGGCGGCCCGCATGCAGCGGCGCAGCTATGCCGACGGGGAGGTGATCCGCCGGGTGGGGCAGCGCTTCGGCGGGATCTACTTCATCCTCTCCGGCCAGATCGTGACCATCGGTACGGACGCGAGCGGACACCGTCTGCCGCTGACCACTCTTACCGCCGGGATGATCGTCGGCGACCTAGCCCTGGGAGACCAGGACCGGCAGACCACCACCGCCAAGGCGGCCGGGCCGGTGGAGGTGATGCTCCTCGACGCCGAGGCCATCGACGACCTGGAGCACAGCACCCCAGAGCTGGCCCTCCAGCTCTGGCGCGCGCTGGCCCGGCACGCGCACGCCCAGTCGCAGCACTACGCCCAGGCCGCCGCCGGGCAGCGAGAGGAGTAGCCCCTTCGGGCTCCGAGAAGCCACTGCACAACCGGTCAACATCAGTCGTCGAACGGCCGCCTGGCCTATGGTGGGAGACAGCCGAGCAACTGCACAGACAGGAGACCCAGTGGACCTTTTCGAGTTCCTGACCAAGCGCAGCGATGACATGCTCGAGCTCGGCCTGGAGCATGCGGCGGTGGTCGGGATCTCTGTGCTGCTGGCCTCGGTGATCGGCGTCGCGCTCGGGGTGCTCACCTATCAGCGGCAACGGCCGCGGGAGCTGGTGCTCGCGGCGACCGGCGCGATGCTGACCGTTCCCTCCTTTGCCCTGTTCATCATCCTGCTCGGGGTGTTCGGCCTGGGCTGGCTGCCGGTGGTGGTGGCACTGACCATGTACGGACTGATGCCGATCGTGCGGAACACCGTCGCCGGCCTGAACAACGTGGACCCTGCAGTCGTGGAGTCCGCCCGCGGCATGGGACTGACTCGCTGGCAACGGCTGCTGCGGATCGAGCTGCCCCTGGCGTGGCCGGTGATCATCACCGGAATCCGGGTGACCACGCTGGTGCTGCTGGGTATCGCGGCGATCGGATACATCGTCAACGGCCCGGGCTACGGCGAGCTCATCTTCACCGGTCTGCACCGGGTGGGTACCCCGGTGGCGGTGAACCTGGTGCTCGCCGGGACGCTGGGCGTGATCATCCTGGCGATCCTCTACGACCTGCTGTTCTACGCCGTCCGCCGACTGACGACCTCACGAGGAGTCCGATGATGAGCACCGACACCCGCGACGACGTGATGATCCGGCTGGAAGGACTCACCAAGCGCTACCCCGGCCAGCAGAGCAACGCCGTGGACGCCCTCGACCTGGACATCCGCCGCGGTGAGGTGGTGGTGCTGGTCGGCCCCTCCGGTTGTGGCAAGACCACCACGATGAAGATGATCAACCGGATCATCGAACCGACCTCCGGTCGGATCCTGCTCGACGGCGAGGACGTCACCCGCACCGACCCAGACCAGCTCCGCCGCCGGATCGGCTACGTCATCCAGCAGATCGGCCTGTTCCCGCACATGACCATCGGGGAGAACGTCGCCACGGTGCCCAAGCTGCTCGGCTGGGACAAGGCCCGGGTTGCCGCACGCGTCGACGAGCTGCTCACCATGGTCGGTATGGACCCGGCGGACTACCGGGACCGGTACCCCAAGCAGCTCTCCGGTGGACAGCAGCAACGGATCGGAGTCGCCCGTGCGCTGGGCGCCGACCCGGGCGTGCTGCTGATGGACGAACCGTTCGGTGCCATCGACCCGATCACCCGCGACCGGCTGCAGAACGAGCTGCTCCGACTGCAGAACGAGGTCCGCAAGACGATCGTGTTCGTCACCCACGACATCGACGAGGCGATCAAGCTCGGTGACCGGATCGCGATCCTGCAGGAAGGCTCCAGGGTCGCCCAGTACGACACCCCGGAGCAGATCCTCACTGCGCCGGCGAACGACTTCGTCTCCGACTTCATCGGCCGGGGTGCCTCGCTGAAGCGGCTGAACCTGACGCATGTGGCCGACATCGCCCTGCGTGACTGGCCCACTGTGGCCGCCAGCACCGACCCCGAGACGGCGCTGGCGCAGCTGCGCTCCGTCCCGGAGAGCGCACTGCTGGTGCTGGACGCCGGCGGCCGCCCGGTGCGCTGGGTCGGCGCGGACGACCTGCGCCGGGCTGCGGGCCGGCCGCTGGACCAGGTCGGGCTGGCGACCAACCCCGCCGTCGAACCGCGGGCCACGCTCAGCGACGCGCTGAACGAGCTGATCACCGCCCGGTTCAGCGTGACCATCGTGGTCGGTGACGACGGAGAGTTCCAGGGGGTCGTGGACATCGACCAGATCACCGATGCGATCCAGGACATGCGCGCTGCCGCCGTCACCCAGGCCCGCGCAGGGCTGCAGGAGCAGTCATGAGTGCCGAGACACCGTCCCGGATGCTCACCGCCCAGTCCGGTGAGGCGAAGACCCGGCACTCCCTCGGCGGCTACCTGGTGATGCCGGCGGTGCTGGCCGCCGTGTGCCTCGCGCTCTATGCGTACGTGGCGACCAAGGAGCTCGACTCCATCGAGGCACGAGCACTGAGCGTCGGTCGGCTCAGCACCGCGCTGTGGCAGCACGTGCAGCTGACCGCAGTGTCCACGGTGCTGACGCTGATCATCGCCGTCCCGCTGGGGATCGTGCTCACCCGGCCGTTCGCCCGGCGGGTGCAGCCCTACCTGATCACCCTGCTCACCCTGGGTCAGGCCGTGCCCACGATCGCCATCCTGGTGCTGCTCGCGGTCGCCTTCCTGTTCCTCGGTTTCCAGGCCGCGATCGTGGGGCTGGTGCTGTACGCGATCGTGCCGGTGCTGCTGAACACGATGGTCGGGCTGGAGCAGGTCGACCCGGCCGTGCTCGAGGCCGGTCGCGGGATGGGCATGTCCAAGCTCACCGTGCTGCAGCGCCTCGAGCTTCCCCTGGCGGTACCGGTGATCCTGGCCGGTATCCGCACCGCCCTGGTGATCAACGTGGGCACCGCCACCCTGGTCACCTACATCAATGCCGGCGGCCTCGGCGACATCATCGTCGCCGGTCTGTCCACGAACAGGTTCACGGTCCAGCTGGTCGGCGCCGTCCTGACGGCGGTGCTCGCCCTGACCATCGACTATCTCGCCGGGATCGCCGAGGCGGTCCTCCGTCCCCGCGGTCTGTGAGCACACCAGGACGCCCGCCGCCCGATCCCCGGCACCTGACCACCAGCGGTTCCACCACGAGGAGACAATCATGATCAGAAGACCAGCCCGCACCGCTCTGACCGCCGGCGGCGTCGCCCTGCTGCTCGCCGTGGCCGGCTGCGGCAGCGACACCGGCGGCAGCAGCTCGGACGGCCCGTTGGCCGGTGCTCAGCTGACCGTCGGTTCCAAGGAGTTCACCGAGTCGATCGTGCTCGGCCAGATCACCGCGCTCGCACTGGAGAACGCAGGAGCGGACGTCACCGACCAGACCGGGCTGGCCGGCAGCGCCACCGTCCGAGAAGCGCTGGAGTCCGCAGAGATCGACATCTACTGGGACTACACCGGCACCGGGTGGGTGAACATCCTCGGGCACACCACGGAGGACGTCCCGGACGACCTGTACGACGCAGTGGCCGAGGAGGACGCCGAGAACGGTATCGCCTGGCTGGAGCCGGCGAACTTCGAGAACACCTACCGGATCGCCACCAAGACGGACTTCGCCGAGCAGAACGGGTTGGCCACCACCTCGGACATGGCCGAGTTCATCAACGCGAACCCGGACCAGGGTGCCGTCTGCGCGGCCAGCGAGTTCATCAACCGCGACGACGGGCTGCCCGGGTTGGAGGAAGCCTACGACTTCGAGTTCAGCTCGGTCGTCGAGCTCGACCTGAACCTGATCTACACCCAGGTCGGCCAGGACTGCCCGTTCGGTGAGGTGTTCTCCACCGACGCCCGGATCGTCTCCAACGATCTGACCGTGCTCGAGGACGACCAGGACTTCTTCGTGGAGTACGCCGCCGCGGTGACGCTCCGGCAGGAGACCCTGGACGAGTACCCAGAGATCGCCGACATCATGGCACCGATCAGCGAGGCGCTCACCGGTGACGTGATCACCGACCTGAACGGCCGGGTCGACAACGACGGGGAGCAGCCCGAAGACGTTGCCGAGGACTGGCTCGAGGAACAGGGGCTGCTGGACTGAGCGCAGCGACCCCGGTCCTACGGTCAGGCCTCGATGAACCGCCCGACCGTACGACCGGGGTCGATACCGGGCAGTGCGTCGACGAAGATCCGGAAGTAGGCCAGCTCCTCCCGGGTGCGCAGCGGCGGGTCGAGCAGCGGTGCCGCAGCGGCCAGGTCCGCTGCGGTGACGGTCTGCTCGAAGTGGTCCCGCAGCACTGTGTTCATCCCGGTCCCGACACCGAACTGCTCCTTGCGCCGCCAGAGCACCTCCTCCGGCAGCCAGCCATCGAAGGAGCGCCGCAGCAGCCACTTCGCGGGCCGGTCCTGCTCCAACAGCTTCCACCCGGGCGGCAGGGCCAGGGCCAGCTCCACGAAGTCCAGGTCCAGGAACGGTAGCCGGGGCTCGAGGCCATGGGCGGCGGCAACCCGGTCCACGCGCTGCAGCCCGCCGATGTGCATCCCTTCCAGGGTGGCCAGCAGGTCCTCGTGCAACGCCTCGCCGCTGTCATGGTCGCCATAGTGGCTGTAGCCGGCGAACAGCTCGTCCGCGCCCTCACCGGCGAGCACCACGGTGACGTGGTCCGCGGCCAACGAGGCGACCAGGTGGTGCGGTACCGCACTGTGCACCAGTGTCGGGTCGAAGGACTCCAGCTCACCGATGATCTGCGGCACCAGGTCGATCGCGTCCTCGGCGGTGTAGACCAGCTCGTGGTGCTCAGTGCCCACGTGCTCGGCCACAGTGCGTGCGGCCACCAGGTCACCGCTGCCCTGCAGACCGACGGCGAACGTCGGGAGCCGTCGGCCGTGCTCGGCCGCCAGCCGGGCGGCGACCGCCGCGATGATGCTGGAGTCCACCCCGCCGGAGAGCAGGACACCGACCGGCACAGTGGCGTCCAGGTTGCGCTGCACGGCCCGCACCAGCGTCTCTCGGATCGCATCGAAGACCCAGGACGGCGGGTCTTCTGCAGGCGCGCGACTCTTCAGCAGCACCGGGGCGCTGCCGGGGAAGGCCGGGCCGGCGATCAGTCCGTCACCAGGCGTCCAGGCGTACCCGGGCGGGAACGGTTCCACCAGCGGCCGCCAGTCCTCGTCGAAGGCCTTCAGCTCGGAGGCGAACAGCGTGGTCTCCTCGCGCCGGGCCCAGTACAGCGGGGCGATGCCCAGCACGTCCCGAGCCGCGGCGAACGAGCCGTCCGCCCCGGCCACCACGAGCGCGAACGTGCCCCACAGGTCCTCGAAGCCGGCCACACCGTGGTCCTTGTAGAGCTGCAGGGCGGCTTCCAGGTCCGATCCGGTGGAGAACCTGTCGGCACCCAGCCGGGCCCGGATCCGCCGGTGGTTGTAGATCTCCCCGTCACCGACCAGGGCGATGTCCCGCCGGCTGCCGGTCAGCGGCTGTGCACCCGTGCGCGGATCGGTGATCGTCAGGTACCGGGTGCCCAACCAGGCCGGCCCCACCCGCCGGCTGCCGCTGCCGTCCGGGCCTCGGTGTGCCATCCGGTGCAGCATCCGGTGCCCGAGCTGCTCGTCGAACGGACCATAGGCAGCAACGATCGCCGACATGTCTTCTCCCTCGTCCGGCTGTGCTCACTACGGTAGCCCGGCAGCTCAGGACCAGCCGAGCAGCTCAGGACCAGTCCGGCAGGTACTCGCGGGTCGCCTGGTCCACGGCCATCGTGTAGGTCCAATCGGTCCGCCCGCGGGCGCCCCAGGCCCGCCAACCCTGCCGGTCGCTGTGCGCGAGCAGCTGGACCCCGGGTGGCACCCACGGTGCGGCCATCGGCGCGAACAGCGGAAGGTGGGAGACCGCCTGGCAGAACTGCCGCCACCGCCCGGCCAGCTGCGACTTCGACCACGGTCCCAGCACCACCATCACCCGCCGGTGCCCGAGCCGATGAGCCACCAGGTCGATCTCCCAGCCGAACCCGGCCCGCACCTCGCGCGGTGTGGCCGAGAGCACCACCGCCCGTGCGGTGCGGGCGTAGTGCTCCACGTGCTGCTGCCACTCCTCGTTGCTGAAGCTCGCCCGGGCAGCACCGATCGGCGGCAGCCGGGTACCTGGTGGGGCGATCGCGATCACCGGACCGGTCATGGACAGCTGACGCACCAGCACTTCCTCGAACCGGACCCGGCGCAGCACGGTGAGCCCGCCGATCAGCCCGCGGCGGCGAAGCAGGCCGGGCATCCGCAGCGTGTCCTCGTCGAAGCTGCGCAGGTACAGGAAGTGCGGCCGGTGGTCCTGAGCGAGCACCTGAGCCACCCCGGCGGCACGGAGCCGTTGCCCGAGCAGGTCCACGGCGAACAGCACCAGCAGACCAGGGACGAGCAGCAAGAAGATGGCCGACAACGGGTCACGACCCAGGTGCATGGCCCCGTCGTAGAGCTCCGCCACGAACGGCTCGGGACGTGCGGCCAGCTCGGCTGCGGAGGCCACCGGCCAGCCCGGCACGAACGAGCCGTAGGCAGCGAGCAGCAGGTAGACCAGCAGGAGCACTGGCAGCAGCCCGTAGGCGACGGTGGTCAGGGCGACGCCGAGCACGCCACGGGCGCCGGTGTCGGCCAGGGACAGACTGCGCCCGCGTTCCACCGGGTGCGGGGGTGCGAACCGGTAGGTGAGGGCCAGCAGCACGATGGCCGGCACGCCGAAGACCACGGCAGCGCCCATCGCACCGTCGTCCCCGTCGACAGCGATCGCCAGCAGCAGCGCCACCATGGACCCGGCCAGCGTCCACACCACCTTCCGTACCCCGCGCCTGGCCCGGGCTCGCCACACCTGCCGGGTGAGGTCCTGCACCCGGGGAGGGTCCGCCGTCATCAGATACCGCGGCCGCAGCAGTGCAGTGATGCTCCGCCACGGGAGCACGAGCAGACCCCAGAGCAGGGCCGGGGCGACCACAGCCATGGCGATCGCGTCGACCGGGCCGTACTCGACGCGCTCCACCTCGCCGTCGATCGCAGCGGCGACCCCTTGGGCCACCCATGCGGTCTCCTGCGCACAGGTGCGCGCGTCACCGGCGGAACAGGTGCTGCTGACCTGCACGAAGGCGGCGTCGTCCTCCGCCTTGCGATCCTGCACCCAGCGCCGGAGCACCTGCTCCGACGACGGCAGCCACCACACCTGCTCCTCCCCGCCAGCCAGCACACCGGCATCGGGGAGCGTGTGACCGTCCGGCTGCTCCCACAGCGCCGCACCCCGGGCCGTGCTCTCCCGGTCACAGAACACTGTGGTCCAGGTGATCTGACCGCTCGGGCCGGACCAGGTCCACTCCTGGCCCACGTCGCAAGCGCCCGAACGAGACCACTTCGAGAGCTCGGTGTAGGTGGCCGTGCCCCACTCGTCCCCGGGGCTCCACGGCGGCGTGTCGTCCGCTGCGGCGGGCAGCGTGCTGCCCAGCACGACGGCGCAGCTCACCAGGAGCAGCAGCCCCACCCGGGCCAGGACTCGCCTCATCGTGCCCCCTCGGTCAGGCCGGCCTGGCGTAGCCGGGGGGCCAGATCACCTCGACCGGCAGGTCGAGTTCGCGCGCGCGTGCCACAACCTCCGCGGAGCCGCCGACCCCGCGGGCCGGGAAGCCGTCCCAGACGGCCAGCAGCAGGTCCGCACCGGCCAGCATCGCCAGCCCGGCCTCGCGGTAGGCGGCGGGCGAGGGTGCCGGGTGGTCAAGGGTGCGCACCGCATCGGCAGCGGTGAGCAGCTCGGCGTAGCGGTGCTGGTCCGGCTCCGGCAGGCTCTCGGCGAACCCGGCCGCTGGGACGATCACCTCCAGCTGGAGACCGCGCTGCACGGCTGCCTCGACGACCAGCTGGTCCGCTCCCTCGGCGAGGTTGGTGATCACCCGCACCGGGCCGGTGGCAGCCAGCATCTCGAGCAGCTGCTCCACCCCGGACCGGATGTGCTCTGCCGCGGCGGCGTCGAACACCCGGTGCCCGGTGACGGCGACACGGGTCTCGACGTCCGGCGTTCCTGCGCGTGGGTCTCTCGCCCTCATCCGCTCCCCCTTCGCACCACCGGTCCAGTGCTTCGCCTCGGCTCGTCCCAGTCGGCCGCAGCGTCCGCACGGCCACCATCCTGCCACCTCGACGGCGGATCACGGAGAGGCAGAAGTCCCCATCTGCCGCCGGGGCTGGTGCACTGCCACCAGGTCATCACGGTGCACCACCTCCCGGTCGTTACCGTCCCCGAAGCTCGCTCGCAGCTGGGCTGAGGTGCGGCCCATCCGGGCGGGCAGCTCTTCTGCGGAGTAGGCCACCAGCCCGCGGGCCACGACCACCCCGTGGGAATCGACCAGGTCCACCGGGTCGCCGACCTCGAACTCACCGCGCACGCCGGTGACCCCTGCTGCCAGCAACGACTTCTTCCCTGCTGTGATGGCATGCACCGCCCCGTCGTCCAGGATGACCTGGCCGTGGGTGTGCGCCGCGTGCGCCAGCCACAGCCGTCGAGTGCGGATGCGGCGCCCGGTGGGCGCAAACCAGGTACCCACGTCGGCCCCGGCCAGTGCGGTGGCGGCGTTCTCCGCACTGGTCAGCAGCACGGGGATGCCCGAACCGGTGGCGATCCGGGCCGCCTCCACCTTGGTGACCATCCCACCGGTGCCCATCCTGGAGCCGGGCGCTGTGATCTCCAGTCCGTCCAGGTCCTGCGGTCCGGTGACCAGCGGCACCCGGGCACTGCCCGGCCGAGACGGTGGTCCGTCGTAGAGTGCGTCCACGTCCGTGAGCAGCAGCAGCGCGTCCGCACGGGTCAGGTGGGAGACCAGCGCGGCGAGCCGGTCGTTGTCACCGAACCGGATCTCGTGGGTGGCAACGGTGTCGTTCTCGTTCACCACCGGCACCACCCCCAGGTCCAGCAGCCGGTTCAGCGCGCTCTGGGCGTTGCGGTAGTGGCTGCGCCGGATCACGTCCTCCACGGTGAGCAGCACCTGGCCCACGTGCAGCTTGTGGGTGGCGAAGGCGCGGGTGTAGTGCGCCATCAGCAGTCCCTGGCCCACCGAGGCGGCCGCCTGCGCCATGGACAGCTCCCGGGGCCGTCCGGTCAGGCCCAGCACCGTCAGCGCCGAAGCGATCGCACCGGAGGAGACCAGGGTCACCTGGCTGCCCGCGTCGATCCGGCGGGCCAGCACGTCCACCAGCCGGGTCAGCTTCACTACGTCCAGCCGGCCGGCGGCGTCGGTGAGCGAGGAGGAACCGACCTTCACCACCAGCCGGTGTGCGCGCACCGGGTCGGCGAGAGCCGTGCGGTCCGTGAGCGCCGGTGTCACGAGCGCCGGTCCTCGCCCTCGGCCCGCAGCTCTTCCCGTGCGGCGGCCTTGGCGTCCATCCGGTCGTAGAACTGCTCCCGCTTCTCCGCCCGGGTAGGCCGGGTGCGCTCCTCCAGGCGCACGTCGCTGCCCCGCGGGCCGGCCAGCAGCTCGGCACCGGAGGCCATCGTCGGCTCCCAGTCGAACACGACCCCGTCCGGGCCGTCGCCGATCACCACCTCGTCCCCCGCCTGCGCACCGGCGGCGAACAGTGCCTCCTCCACGCCCAGACGGGCCAGCCGGTCGGCCAGGTAGCCGACCGCCTCGTCGTTGGCGAAGTTGGTCTGCCGCACCCATCGTTCCGGCTTGTCCCCACGCACCAGGTAGTACACGTGGTCGGTCTGCCGGCGGGTGATGGTGAAGCCGGCATCGTTCACCGGTGCCGGGCGGATCACCAGCCGGGTGGGCTCCGGGTCAGGCTCGGCGGCGCGAGCCGCCGTGACCAGCTCGGCGAGGGCAAAGGTGAGCGGACGGAGCCCCTCGTGGGACGCCGTCGAGATCTCGAAGACGCGCAGCCCACGCTCCTCGAGGTCGGGTCGGACCAGCTCAGCCAGGTCACGTGCCTCGGGCACGTCGATCTTGTTCAGCACCACCAGCTGGGGCCGCTGCGTCAGCGGTAGCCGGCCCCCGGCGATCTCGGTGTCGGCGAGCGCGTCGGCATAGGCGGCAAGCTCGGCCTGGATCACCTCCAGGTCGCTGATCGGATCCCGGCCGGGTTCCAGGGTGGCGCAGTCGAGCACGTGCACGATCACCGCGCAGCGTTCGATGTGCCGGAGGAACTCCAGCCCCAGCCCGCGACCTTCGCTGGCGCCGGGGATCAGACCGGGCACGTCCGCCACGGTGAACCGTTCCGATCCGGCCTGCACCACTCCGAGGTTCGGCACCAGGGTGGTGAACGGGTAGTCGGCGATCTTCGGCCGGGCCGCCGACAGCGCGGCGATCAGCGAGGACTTCCCAGCGCTGGGATAGCCGACCAGGGCCACGTCCGCCACTGTCTTCAGCTCCAGCACCAGGTCCCGCTCCTGACCGGGCTCACCGAGCAGGGCGAACCCGGGAGCCTTGCGGCGCGGCGAGGCCAGAGCCGCGTTGCCCAGGCCGCCCCGACCCCCCTCAGCGGCCACGAAGGAGGTCCCGGCACCTACGAGGTCGGCCAGCAGGGTCCCACGGGTGTCCTTGACCACAGTGCCGTCCGGGACCAGCAGCTCCAGGTCCTCCCCGTTGCGACCGGTGCGCATGTCCCCCATCCCCTGGGTGCCGCTGGTGGCGCGCCGGTGCGGGGCATGGTGGTAGTCGAGCAACGTAGTCGTCTGCGGGTCGACGACCAGGATGACATCACCCCCGGAGCCGCCGTTGGCGCCGTCCGGTCCGCCCAGGGGCTTGAACTTCTCCCGCCGCACGGAGGCACAACCGTTCCCGCCGTCACCGCCCCGCGCATGCAGGACCACCCGGTCGACGAAGCTGGTCATTCCTTGGTTCCCTCCGCTGGGGCGAACGTCCCGGCACCAGGTCGCCTGCTGCGGCCGGCGCGGTACCCGCCCTGAGAAAAAGACGGCGGGGGCCCAGCGACGTTCGCCGCTGCGCCCCCGCCGGAGGTCTGTGGGATCAGGCGTCGGCCAGGACGACGTCCACGATCCGGCGGCCGCGCCGGTTGCCGAACTGCACCGAGCCCGCCTCGAGTGCGAACAGGGTGTCGTCCCCGCCGCGGCCCACGTTGCTGCCCGGGTGGAAGCGCGTGCCCCGCTGGCGGACGAGGATCTCGCCGGCCTTCACGGTCTCGCCGCCGAAACGCTTGACGCCGAGCCGCTGCGCGTTGGAGTCGCGCCCGTTCTTGGAGGAGCTGGCGCCCTTCTTCGTTGCCATGGTGGTGGCCCTTTCGTCTGTGGAAGCTGGATGCTGAGGTGCTGGTGGCCTCAGCCGATGGCGGTGACCTTCAGCCGGCTCAGCTGCTGACGGTGGCCCTGCCGCTTGCGGTAGCCGGTCTTGTTCTTGAACTTGACGATGGAGATCTTCGGCCCCTTCTCCTCCCGCACCACCTCGGCGGTCACGGACACCTTCGCCAGCGCATCGGCCTCGGAGGTCACCGTGTCACCGTCGACCAGCAGAACGGGCTCGAGCTGGACGGACTCACCGGCGTCGGAGGAGACCCGGTCCACGACGACGATGTCGCCGACGGACACCTTCTCCTGACGGCCGCCGGCCTTGACGATCGCGTACACCACGTTCTTGCTCATCTCTGTCGCTCGCATCGGTCTGGGCACCCGGTCGCTCGCACGAGACGGCAGCAACCGCACATACGCGGCCGCGCCCTGGAGCGCGCACGGGTAACGGTGCTACTGAGGCACCGCCGTCCAAGATTACGCGAGTGTGGGCATGTGGGGCAAACCACCACAGCGTGACCTGGCTCTCCTTCGCGCCCGCCCGGGGACGGTAGCCTCCCTGGCATGACCGCGTCCGCCCCCACGATAGTCGCGACCTCGGGCGGGTATCGCCCCGGTACCCGTACGCCGCTGGAGCTGGACGCCCTGGTGGGTCACGCCGTCGAACGAGCGGGGGTGAGCGGGCGCAGGCCACGGCTGGCCTTCCTCGGCACGGCGGGCGGCGATCAGCAGTTCCGGATCGCGATGATGGCCGAGGCGGCCCGGGTGGCCGGCTACGAGCTGACCCCGCTGCAGCTGTTCACCATGCCGAACGTGGCGGACGTCGAGGCGCAGCTGCTGGACGCAGACGTGGTCTGGGTGGACGGCGGCTCGGTGGCGAACCTGCTCGCCGTCTGGCGGGTGCACAGCCTGGACGAGATCTTCCCCCGGGTGTGGCAGGCGGGCGTGGTGCTCGCCGGCATCAGCGCCGGGTCGATCTGCTGGTTCACCGGCGGCACCACCGACTCCTTCGGACCGCGGCTGCGGCCGGTGACCGACGGGCTGGGTCTGCTGCCCTACGGCAACGGGGTGCACTACGACAGCGAGGACGGCCGGCGCCCGCTGGTCCGCGAGCTGGTCGGGCCGGCACCCTGCCGGAGACCTACTGCACCGATGACGGCGCAGGTCTGGTCTTCGAGGGGACGCAGCTGGCCGAGGTGGTCACCGAGCGGGACGGGGCAGCTGGCTACCTGGTGCGTCGGGAACCGGCCGGCGCGGTCACCGAGGAACGCCTGGACGCGCGGCGGCTGCCCTAGTCAGCCACCGCGCGTAGTTCGGGTGCTCAGAGGTACCCGTTCGGGTTGAGCACGTACTTCACCGCCGTGCCGGAGTCGAAGTCGGCGTAGCCCTGCGGCGCCTCGTCCAGTCCGATCACCGTGGCGTTGACGTTCTTCGCGATGCTCACCCGATCGTGCAGGATCGCGTTCATCAGCCCGCGGTGGTACTTCATCACCGGGCACTGACCGGTCACGAACGCCAACGACTTGGCCCAGCCGGTGCCCAGGCTCAGGGACAGCGACCCCTTCTTTGCCGCCTCGTCGCTGGCGCCCGGGTCACCGGTCACGTACAGGCCGATGATGCCCAGCGACCCGCCGGAGCCGGTGATGTCCATCAACGAGTTGAGCACGGTGGCCGGCTTCTCCGTACCGGCGTCGCCGCCGTGCCCGCGGGCCTCGAAGCCGACTGCGTCGACCGCGCACTCCACCTCGGGTACCCCGAGGATCTGCTCGATCTGCTCACCCGGCTCACCCTTGGTCAGGTCGATGGTCTCGCACCCGAAGGCGGCGGCCTTCTCCAACCGCTGGGCGTTCATGTCACCGACGATGACCACGGCAGCACCGAGCAGGAACGCGCTGGTGGCTGCGGCCAGCCCGACCGGACCGGCACCGGCGATGTAGACGGTGGAACCGACGCCCACCCCGGCGCTCACGCAACCGTGGAACCCGGTGGGGAAGATGTCGGAGAGCATCGTCAGGTCCAGCATCTTCTCCAGCGCCTGGTCCTTGTCCGGGAACTTCAGCGCGTTGAAGTCCGCGTACGGCACCAGCACGTACTCGGCCTGTCCGCCGACCCAGCCGCCCATGTCCACGTACCCGTAGGCGCTGCCGTAACCGTCCGGGTTGACGTTCAAGCAGACTCCGGTCTTGCGCTCCTTGCAGTTCTTGCAGCGCCCACAGGCGATGTTGAACGGCACGGAGACGATGTCACCGACCTCGAGCGTCTCCACGTCCGATCCGAGCTCGATCACCTCGCCGGTGATCTCGTGGCCGAGGACGAGGTCCACTGGTGCGGTGGTGCGGCCACGGACCATGTGCTGGTCGGACCCGCAGATGTTGGTGGCGACCGTCTTCAGGATCACCCCGTGCGGCACCTTCCTCCCGACGTTGGCCGGGTTGACGCCCGGACCGTCCTTCAGCTCGAACTCGGGATAGTCGATGTTCTGCACCTCGACCTTCCCCGGGCCCTTGTACGCGACTGCCCTGTTGCCTGGCATTGTTCCTGCTCCTTCATCATCTTTGTGAGGGCGCGGGCCAGTTCCGAGCCGGACTCGGCCCGCAGTGACGGCGGACCGGGCGGCTGGGCGAACGTCGCTCGACCGTGCCAGTCCGCACGATCGATGCCTTGACGTCCCGCCAGGAGCGGGACGGGATGGTCTCTCGACGCTAGCACCGGGTGCTGGGGTCAACAACTGCTGCCGAGCGGTGCTCTGCTGCCGGTCCCTCAGACCTGTCGCACCGGCGGTGCCGGCACCGGTGCCGCCGCTCTCCCACGACCGCCGAGGTGGTGCCGAACTCCCCATCGAGCCTGCCGCTGGAGGCCGCACCGGACCGCTAGCCTGGGGGCCGATGACCGCGTCCCGGCCCGCGCCGCCCCAGTACCCGACCACGGCCACGCTGATGCTGCTGGCCACCCCGGGTGACCCGTTCGTCCAGGCGAGTGCCCGAGCCGGCACGGCGCACCGCGCGATCACCGAGCTGCTGGAGCTGCTGCCCGCCGACCAGCAGCAGCTGGCCGAGCAGTTCCACCCGGCCGCCCGCGCCACCTGGCACGCGGCGTCGGTGCTCAGCACCTGGAGCCTGTCGGCGCAGGAAGCTGGTGCGCTCGCCTCTCCCACAGTCGCCTCCTGGGGTGAGGCACCGATGCTGGAAGACGTGTGGGTAGGACGCCAGCCGGCCCGCCTGGCCGAGGAGGCGGTCTACGGTTTCGAGGGTGCGATCACCCCGCTGCTGGCGCACCTGACGAACGCGGTGGACAACCTGGCCCAGGGCCAGGCGACCTTCGGCACCGGGCTACGGCGGGTGATGCTGGCCGCTGCGGTGGCGGAGTTCGCCGCCCGGGTAGAGGCAGCGGTGACCGTGTTCACCGCAGCGGTGTGGGACTTCGAGCGCCCAGCAGTGCCCGCTCCTGCCGGCGCCTCGGCCCGGGTGGAGCTGCGCCCCGGCCCTCGCGCCCACCCGCAGGCACGCTGGGCCCGGGCGGCACATGTGCTGTTCGTCCCTGGTCGGGTGGAGATCACCACGGCGGAGGGCACCGAGGTGATCGGCCTGGACCGGCCGGTCGCCGCGCTGATGCACGTGGTCCCCCCTTCACCACGGGCGGCGCTGACCGGCTACGACCTGGCCGAACGGTACGAACGGCTACCGCTGCAGGACGAGCTCGGCGCCGTGCACCTGTGCGACGCCGACGGCTACAGTCTCGGGGCGATCGCGGTGGCTGACTGGCTCACCCAGCCACAGCTGCAGATCGGTCAGCAGGTGGCCAGCACCGCCGGGGAACACCCGATGCTCGCCCGGGACCGCCTGGTCTGGGGCCTGGAGGCGGCGGGCATCGTCGACGGCGCCGCTGTGCTCGGTGTGCCGGTCCGCCGGGGCGTGATGCACCCGCCGAGGCGCACCACGTTGACTACCGAGCCACCGCCACCATCCGCTGCTCCCCCGGGGACGTCCGGCTACCGCCCACGTGAGCTGGTCCGTCTGGTCCGTCCGGCTCCGCACCACCAGCCCTACCGGGGTAACGCCACCACACCAGCAGCGGCCTACAAGCGCCGGCTGCAACGACTGAAGACCTGGCGCAAGGACACCGGCCCTGCCTCCCCCATCAACCACGTGGTCCGTGCTGCCGCCCCGGCGGCGATCTGGATCGGCGGGCTGGGCAGCGCCTACCTGTTCAGCAGCACGCTGTGGGCGCAGCTGGGCCTGCTCTGGTCCGCAGTGGCGGTGAGCGAGCCGTGGCTGTGGTGGGCCTGGGTGCACCTTCGGGACCGCAGCCCGCACCGCATCACCGCCGCCTACCGCCCCGGTCGCTACCCGGGCGGCAGCCGCAGCTTCGCCAGCCGTGCCGCACTGTTGTTCGACGGCACCGCCATCGGGGTGCGCGGACCACGCGGCCACATCGCCTGGGCCGCCGGCCCCTGGGACCAGCACCGGGGCGTGGTCGCGGTGCACCGGTTGCTCGACGGTGCCGTCCCGTGGGCGATCGCGCTGGTGGACCAGAGGGCGCAGTGGCGCTTCGTGCTACCGATCGAGCAGTGGGCGCCAGGTGGTGACCTCGGCCCGCTCGCCGGGTTCGCCGAGGCAGCCGGGCTGAGCGTGGCGGACACCCAGGCCCGGCGGGTGGAAGGCGGCGAGGACGTGTTCGACGATCGCACCCCGCAGGCGCAGCCGGTGCACTCCGGGCCGCCCACCCGGGGGATGGTGATCCTGATGTTCTGGTGCCTGATCGTGGTCCCGTTCACCCTGGCCGGGAACCCTGTCGCCACGCTGGTGCTGCTGGTGCTGGCCGCGGTGGCCGTGGTGCCCGCGGCAGCGCGTGCGCTGTGGCGGCGGCTGCTCGCCCGGAGCAGCTGACCCTGCGCGCACCAGCAGCACCGGCGTGGCTCAGCTGAAGCTGTCCATGTCGACAAACCACTCGACGAACCACTCGCCCTCGACGGACACCAGGATGATCGGCGTCCGGGCGTCCTCAGGCGTTACCTATTCCGAGGTCGCCTCCGCGGGGGCCTGCTCCCCGGTGGTCCGGTCCGCGGGCGGCTGCTTCGCGGGAGCTGGCTCGGCGCCGACAGCACCTGCGGAGGCTGTGCTCGCCGCATCGGAAGCGGTGTCGCCGTCGCTGGACGGGGTGTCTGCTCGGGTCTCGCCGGCGGTGGCGTCCGTACTGGCCGCACCAGTCTCCTTCGCCGTCTTGGCGCCCTCGGCGCTGCCGTGGGCGTGCGCGGCGGCAGCAGCGATGGTGGCCAGGGTGGCTTTCACCTGCTCCCGCTGCGCGTCGTCCACCTCGGGCTCGGCGGGTGCCGGTTTGTTCTGCTCGCCCTTGTTCTTCCGCCGGCGGGCGGAGCGCGAGCCGTCGTGGCCACCGGAGTCCGAGCCACCGGAGCGGACCTCCACCGGCTCGGAGTGCACGATGAGGCCGCGACCCTGGCAGTGCTCGCACGGCTGGCTGAACGCCTCGACCAGGCCCTGGCCGACCCGCTTGCGGGTCATCTGCACCAGACCGAGAGAGGTCACCTCGGCGACCTGGTGGCGGGTGCGGTCGCGGCCGAGGCACTCGGTGAGCCGGCGCAGCACCAGGTCCCGGTTGACCTCGAGGACCATGTCGATGAAGTCGATGACGATGATGCCGCCGATGTCCCGCAGCCGTAGCTGGCGAACGATCTCCTCCGCCGCCTCCAGGTTGTTCCGGGTGACCGTCTCCTCCAGGGTGCCGCCGGATCCGGTGAACTTACCGGTGTTCACGTCGACGACGGTCATCGCCTCGGTCCGGTCGATCACCAGCGAGCCGCCGGAGGGCAGGTAGACCTTCCGGTCCAGCGCCTTGGCGAGCTGCTCGTCGATCCGGTAGGCGGCGAAGACGTCCTTCTCCTCGGTCCACTGCTGGATCCGCTCGGTCAGGTCGGGCGCCACAGTCTTGATGTAGGAGGAGATCGTCCGCCACGCCTCCACCCCGGAGACGGTCAGCGAGGTGAAGTCCTCGTTGAAGACGTCGCGCACCACCCGGGTGGCCAGCTCCGGTTCGCCCTTGAGCAGCGTGGGGGCGGTGGTGGACTTGCGGTTCACCTTCGTCTGGATCTCGTCCCACTGCTTGGAGAGTCGCTCGACGTCGCGGCGCAGCTCTTCTTCGCTCGCCCCTTCGGCGGCGGTGCGCACGATCACGCCCTGCCCGTCCGGGACGATCTCCTTGAGCAGCTTCTTCAACCGGGCCCGCTCGGTGTCCGGGAGCTTGCGGGAGATCCCGGTCATCGCCCCTGAGGGCACCAGCACCAGGTATCGGCCGGCGAGGGTGACCTGCGCGGTGAGGCGGGCGCCCTTGTGCCCGATCGGGTCCTTGGTGACCTGCACCAGGATCGAGTCACCGGAGTGCAGCGCCTCCTCGATGCGGCGCGGCTGGCCCTCCAGCCCTGCGGCGTCCCAGTTCACCTCACCGGCATACAGGACGGCGTTGCGCCCCTTGCCCAGGTCCACGAACGCGGCTTCCATGGAGGGCAGCACGTTCTGCACCCGGCCGAGGTAGACGTTACCGACCATCGAGGTCTGGGACTTGCGCGCGACGTAGTGCTCCACCAGCACGTCGTCCTCGAGCACGGCGATCTGGGTGCGCCCCTCCATGGAGCGCACCACCATCTTTCGTTCCACCGACTCGCGCCGGGCGAGGAACTCGGCCTCGGTGATGATCGACCGGCGCCGGTTCGCGTTCCGGCCCTCTTTGCGACGCTGTCGCTTGGCCTCCAGGCGAGTGGAGCCCTTCAGCGCGGTGACCTCGTCACCGGAGCCGCCGTTGTCCCCGCGCGAGCCTCGACCACCACGGCGGCGGCGCCGGCGCCGAGAGCTTCCGCTGGACTCACCAGACTCGTTGCCGTTGCCGTTCCCGTTGCCGTTCCCGGCGGTGTCGGCGTCGCTGTCCTGCGCTGTGGCCTTCTTGCCCTTGCCCTCCGGGGTGGAGCCGGAGCCGTTGCCCGAGTCGGACTTCCCGCTGCTGCTGGCGCTCTTCTCGTCCGAGTCACCGGACTCGCTCTCGCCCTCGCTGCTCTCGCTGCCGGCCGTGCCGCCGGAACCACCGGAGCCGCCGGAGCCTTTCCGGCGCCCACGTCCGCCACGCCGACGCCGTCGCTTGCCACCTCCGGACGGTCCGGGCTCGCCGTCCGCTCCCTCGTTCGAGGACTCCTCACCGGCGTTCTCCCCGCCGTGCTCGTCATGCTCCGCATCCTCTGCGGCCCCGGCTCCGGTCTCAGCAGCGCCAGCCGGCCGACGACGCCGGGGGCCGGTGATCTCCGGAGCCTGGAACAGCAGCGCAGTGGCCGGCAGCCGGGGCGAGTCCTCCTCGGCGCCCTCTTCGACCGTGCTCTCAGTGTCCTCGGCGTCCTCGGTATCCTCAGTGTCCTTGGTGCTATCTTCGGCCGTCCCGGTCGAGTCTCGATCGGGCAGATCGATGTCGATCTGCACCTCCGCATCGGAGGCCTGCTCGTCCTCGTCAGCATCCGGCTGCACGCCGAAGGCGGCGAACACGTCCAGCGGCGGTGCCGCCTCCTCCTGCTGCTCCTTGCGCGCAGCGCTCTCGGCCACAGTGGCGCTGGTGGCTCGGCGCGGGCTGGTGGCCCGGCGGCTACGCGTAGGTCGCGCCGGTGCGGCTGCTTCGTTGACCGGCGTCTCTACCGGTGCCGGCTCGGTAGCGGCCACCGGCTCAGTCTCCGCAGGTGCCGGGGCGCCCCCCGCGCCGGTACCTGGTTCCTCCTGCTCGACCGGTGCCGGCGCCGTCACCGGCGCAGTAGCCC
>Ga0209487_1000962_pt1 | contig 24883 bp, 23 predicted proteins | sample Poulit2012_FD_187524 | JGI IMG/M metagenome (GOLD analysis project Ga0209487, IMG submission 187524) | Agricultural soil microbial communities from Georgia to study Nitrogen management - Poultry litter 2012 (SPAdes) (version 2) | ecosystem: Environmental > Terrestrial > Soil > Agricultural land...
GTTTCTGCCGGTGTGGATCATCGCAGCAATGGCCACCGGCCTCCTGCTGGGACGGCTCGTCCCCGGTATCGGACAGGCCCTGGACTCGGTGAAGATCGCCGATGTCTCACTGCCGATCGCTGTGGGACTGCTGGTGATGATGTATCCGGTGCTGGCCAAGGTGCGCTATGACGAGACCGGTCACGTGCTGGCCGATAAGAAGCTGATGATCACGTCCCTGGTCATCAACTGGTTGGCCGCACCCGCATTCATGTTCGCTCTGGCCTGGCTTTTCCTCCCCGACCTTCCCGAATACCGCACCGGCTTGATCATCGTCGGCCTTGCACGCTGCATTGCGATGGTCCTCATTTGGAACGATCTCGCATGCGGCGACCGCGAAGCTGCCGCCGTGCTCGTGGCGATCAACTCAGTCTTCCAAGTCCTCGCCTTCGGTCTCCTCGGCTGGTTCTACCTGCAATGGCTACCGAACCTGCTCGGACTGCCCACAACAAGTAGTGAGTTCTCCTTCTGGGCTATCACGCTCAGCGTGCTCATCTTCCTCGGCATCCCATTAATCGCAGGCTTCCTCACTCGCACTATTGGAGAGAAAGCCAAGGGTCGTGCATGGTACGAGGACCGGTTCCTGCCACGCATCGGACCATGGGCACTCTACGGATTACTGTTCACCATCGTCGTCCTCTTCGTCCTTCAAGGCGATGAGATCACCTCAAACCCCTTGAACGTCGCACGCATCGCCTTGCCATTGCTGGTCTACTTCGTGGTTGTCTTCGCCGTCGGCATGGTCACTGGCCGTGCCCTGAATCTCGGCTACGAGAAGACCACCACGCTGGCATTCACCGCAGCCGGCAACAACTTCGAACTCGCCATCGCTGTCGCCATCGGCACCTACGGAGTCGCCTCGGGGCAGGCATTGGCCGGTGTCGTCGGCCCACTCATCGAAGTCCCGATCCTCGTGGCACTCGTCTACGTCGCCCTCTGGACACGCACCCGCTTCTTCCCGAACCAGCCCACCACCACAGAATCGGAGGCCCATCATGCCTGAGACCACTCCCACCACCGACCTGCCAGTCGCTGTCATCGGGGCCGGGCCAACCGGTCTCGCAGCCGCCGCCCACCTGGTGGCCCGAGGGATCGAACCCGTCGTGTTCGAAGCTGGCTCCACACCAGCGGCAGCAGTTCTCGAATGGGGCCACATCGGTCTCTTCTCTCCGTGGAAGTACAACATCGATCAAGCCGCACGCACACTGCTCGAATCCACGGATTGGCAGGAACCCAACGGTGATTACCTGCCGACGGGAGCCGAACTCGTGGGCGACTACCTGGCACCCCTGGCGGGGACTCCTCAGCTGCGTGAATCGATCCACACGAGCACGAGAGTCATCGCTGTGAGTCGGGCCGGTATGGATCGCACACGAACTCCCGGCCGTGAAACTGCGGCCTTCCTCGTCCGAGTGCAGAGCACTGATGGCCAGATCGTCGACCATAAGGTTCGTGCCGTCATTGATGCATCCGGCACCTGGGAGACCCCGAACCCACTCGGGCAAGCAGGCCTTCCTGCAATCGGAGAGACGACTGCTCGTGACGCAGGGCTCGTGACATCGCCGTTGCCGGATGTTCTGGGACGCGACCGGGAGCAGTTCGCTGGTCGGCACACTCTCGTCGTCGGTGCCGGGCACTCGGCGGCAAACACTTTGCTGGCGCTGGGACAGCTGGGTGATGAAGAGCCCTGCACTCGGATCAGTTGGGTCATTCGTGGTGCCGATCCTGCCAGCGTCTACGGTGGCGGCGATCAAGACGGTTTGCCCGCTCGCGGTGCGCTCGGGTCTCGGCTGCGCAACCTCGTCGAATCCGGCCAGGTTGAGGTCCACACATCAATGACCATCACCGGACTCGAATCCTCAGATGGGCTCACCGTCACAGGCACCACACCCGATGGACCGGTGTCGTTGCAGGTCGACCGAGCTGTCCCGACGACCGGCTTCCGCCCCGCTCTGGACTTCCTGCGCGAGGTGCGACTCGATCTCGACCCGGTGGTGGAGGCACCCACGAAGCTGGGGCCACTCATCGACCCGGAGTACCACAGCTGTGGAACCGTTCCACCGCATGGAGCCCGTCTGTTGGCCCATCCGGAGAAGGACTTCTATATCGCTGGGATGAAGTCGTATGGTCGCGCGCCCACATTCCTCATGTTCACTGGGTACGAGCAGGTTCGGTCCATCGTTGCCGCTCTGGCCGGTGATCAGGCTGCCGCCGACAGGGTCGAACTCGTCCTCCCCGAAACCGGGGTCTGCTCGGCCGATATCGGAACCTCGTGCGACACGAGCCCCGATCCTGCCGAGGACAACGAGGGCTGCTGTGGCCCTGCTGAGCCCGTGAATATCGGAATCCCTACTGGTTTGGCCCACGGGCGCTCTGCAGTTAACGAGGCAGAATGACGACCACACCCCGTGTCCTGTTCGTCTGCGTGAAGAATGGCGGCAAGTCCCAGATGGCCGCCGGACTCATGTCCGATATCGCAGGCGAGACGATTGACGTTCATTCCGGCGGCACCAAACCGGGTACGGCTCTCAACGAACTGTCGGTAGAGTCCCTGGCTGAGTTGGGCATTGATATCAGTGCAGGCACTCCGAAGCCGATCACCGCCGACGACCTGGCGGCGGCCGATATCGTCGTCACCCTCGGCCGTGAAGCCACTGTCGAGGTGCCAGAGGGAACGGTTCTGGAGAACTGGGATACCGATGAACCATCGGAGCGCGGTATCGAGGGCATCGAACGAATGCGACTCGTTCGAGGTGACATCAAGGAACGGGTGAATAGCCTCTACAACCGTCTAACTCCGTAAGACAGCTCGGAGTCAGATTCGGGGCCTGCCAGTTATGTCGGTAGCTCAAATTCCGACACGATCGCGGATGTAAGAATTCCAACCACGGGCAGCAAGCTCGGCCCAAGTAGCAGCGTTCCTATCCGTCACCCCGAGAAGCCCGGCCAAAATCGGTGCGGGAATCGTCGCGGCAAGGTGAAACAGTGCAGCTTTGCGGCTCTCGTGGGGCTTGATCCCAATGGCGTTCAGGTCGCGTCGAAAGACTTCGGTCACGAGGTGGCGTCCTGGCTGCGATCCTGGAAACAGCCACCCTGGATCCCTGCCGACTGCCGAGGGAATGGCACGATAGTCGAGGTACTCGCGGACCAGGTCATCCAGTATGGGCGGCATCTGAATGGCATCAGTGGCGAAAGTGACGAACACTCCGCCATCGGCCAAGTGGACTTGCCTAGTTGTCATCGCGACAATGCGATTGAGAGGCTGAGCAAACAAGAGAGTGAACAGCCCCGCGAGACGTAGATGGCTGCTGTACTGGTCCCCGTGAAGAAGCCGTTCGACGTCTGACCACAGCTGATCGGCTCCAATCGTCACTGTGGCGTGGGGCCATGGATCGCCTGGTGTACTCAACTCCGTGTTGATTCGTGACTTGCGCACCCATGCCACGAACGAAACCACTGTTTTGGCTCTGTTGTAGCCAGGAGTGGCAGCGATGAATTCATCAAGGTCTGCCTGGGTGGCATTCTCGAGTGCGACACCGCGGGAAGCGAGAAGGTCGCAAAACTCGATCGCGGCCCTCACCCGTATGCGAGCCGAATTCGCAGCTGCTTGAGTCAAAGTTCCGCGACGAGCATGGCGTTGGAGCCCACGCACGATGTGCCACCTGGTGAAGCTGCGGATCGCGTGAACATAACCGGGTGACACAGTTGGAATAATTTGGTCCTCAAACCACGAGGTGAAACGGTCGATATGAGGTTCCCACGGCTCGAGGATCTCAACCGCGACAAGCAGGTTGCGCAGATAGTCATAAGGCTTCGCCGCGGGTAACTCTCGAAAGGTTTCATGGCTGATCGGGACTTCACCACGGGCCATGCGTTCAAGGAGTTCGGTGCTCAACGGAGCATGGGATAGCCACCGGATCTGGGTGCGCGGATCGTGAGAGGCAACCCAGGTATCCAGCAATGGACGCAGCTGTTCATTGATCTGATTGGTGGCAGGGTCAGTCAGGAGCTCGGTGGCTCGAGCCCTTAATGTGCAACGGGAACATTGTTGCCCGTATGGGTGGGATTCTTCCTTACACGATGGGCAAGCAAATGGCGACGGCTCGCCGGCGCAATCAGCACATACTGCTTGTCCTTGTTGTGGGAACGCCAACACGCGAACATCGTCGCAAGATGGGCAGGGTGATGGATGATGGTGGCGGCGCCGCGTGCACCTGCGGCAGATCGTCCACCCGCCAATTCGCCGGTCGAGTGGTCGATCAGTCTGGCCGCAGTCAACACACGGGCTCGTCATAATCCCTCTGGACGCCGGACCGTAGCGCGAACCGGCCGGAGATCACCGATACCCGCAGTTCCGCCGGGAGCATGGGGCACCGGCTTTTGATCGTGTTTCAACTCGAGGAGTTCATTCGGTGTGCAGTCCAAAATGTCACACAGCGCGGCAAGGAGATCGATATTGATGCGCTGCGGGGTGCCAGTGACGACTTTATAGATCATTTGCTTCGAGATATTGATACCGCGTGCAGCCAACGGCTCGACAAGATCTGTGGTTTTGAACATACCGGCGGAGGCCATGACCTGACGTAGATTCCAAGTGAGGGACACCTGCCTGCCAGGTGTTGGGAGACGACTGTTTGCTGAGTTCATTGGTACCCTTCCTCGTTGCCGTAGACCCGACCGAGGGCGGCCTGAAGCGTTTTGGCTTTGAAATCGTTTGAGACTGACGTGTAGATCGCTGTGGTTGACGCATAGGAGTGGCCGACTTGCTCGGTGACGAATCGTTCCGGGTATCCGAACTCGATGAGATGGGTGACGTATGAATGCCGGAGGCAGTGCAGTGTCAGCTCTTCTGGTAGTCCGGCTTCTTTCCGTACCCAGGCGAACCGCAGGTCCAGCGTCCTCGGGTCGATGCGTCCGCGTCGTTCAGTTGGCCATAGCTCAAGCCTGCCATCAGTATCGGTGCCGAGGACGAGAGGTCGTGCCTGTTCGACCCATTGGGTCAGTCCCGCCACAACCCAGTCGAACTCGGGCACTGTGAGAACTGTTCGTCGTCGAGGAACTCCTCCGCAGACGGCCTTGCCATATCGGACATGGACTGCTCCGTACGTTCCCCATTGAGGCATCTGAGGGTTAGGACGCAAATCAGCAATGTCAAGCATGCAGGCTTCACGGCGACGTAGTCCGTAGGCATAAATGGTCTTGACGATCTGGGCGTCGCGCAGGGCCGCCCACGCGCCCTTGCGGCCCGAGACTTTGATCCGTTCGACTCGGGTATCTAGGAAATCGAAGAGGTGCTGGATCTCGTCGTAGGTAAACGGGCGGCGCGCCGGATGTCCCTCATAGTCGGTCATGTGAGCGACCGTGTTGTAGTCATGACAGACCTGTGATGGGAACTGATCAAATCGTTTCTGGCACTCCTCGACCCACCCGTAACGGCCGTCGAGAAGATAGTCGCAGAACATACGGATCATCAAGTGATAACCCCGGATCGTCGATGGCGCAGCTTTCTTGGGGCCAGACATCAACGACAGAGTGAAATCCTCCATGTCTCCCGGAGTCCAAGCCCAAGGATAGGACCCAGCGAACTCGTTGAAGCGACGGATCAAGGAGATCCTTCCGTCCACGGTCTGATTGCTCAAGGACCGGGATCGTAGTTGTCGCTGCCACCCAGTGAGCATCGCACTGAACACAGCTTGTGGCTCGTTAAGGTGGCGAACGTCGGATGCGAGAACTAGGCGCGCCGATCCTGGAACACTACTACTCATCAATACTCCAAATAGCCTATTTGAAGTAGATAATAACAACTTAAAGTTGATTTTTGGATGGATGGCGAGGTGAAAGCCGCGATAGTGTCATTGTTGCAAAGCACTCGAACGCCCAGCGCCCTTTAGGAACACAACTTTAAGTTTATTCGTGACCATAGAACTCCCAATGCCAGGGCTCGGGCAGCGAACCCGACTGTCTGGCCCATCCGGGATGGATCCACCCGAACTTCGGGGCATTGGCCCGCATCCACCGATGCTGGGCGCTGCCGAAGGAATTGATCCCGCTGCCGAGGTCGACCGCCAGAGCCCACCCGTGGTTCGACGTCCCGGGTGTCGCGGCCATGCGACCCTTGCGGCGTTTGAGGATCACCTGCGTGGCGTAGTCGCGATAGGCGTCGGTGACCGAGATGGGGGAGCCGAACCGTGCCTCGAAGGCACGCGAGAGCCGGTCGAACGCGGCCTGCGCGTCACAGCGCAGCATCCGGCCGGGGGCGGTCGCGAGCTCGCACATGGCCGAGGCGGGGATCCGGCCGTTGCTGTGTCCGCCCCAAGCCCCGGCCCCGGAGGTCGACGAGTCACCGCCGCCGGCCGGCTCCTCGGCGGGTTTGCGCGACAGCGGAAGCAGAACGGACTGCTCCTGGCCGAAGAGCTTGCCCGGATCGGTGTAGCGCTGATCGGTTGAGGCCGGCCACGCCCCGATGTGCAGGCAGGACCGTTCGCAGTGGCCGCCGGGCCCGACCGTGCCGATCTGCTCTCCGGCCGAGAAGCGCTCGCCCTTCTCCATCGGACTCGTCGCCGGCTGGAAGGTCAGCACATGACCGGAATCGGTGCGCACGCTCACGGTGGCCGAGCCTGCGACGGTGCCGGCGAAACGGATGGACCCGGTCGTCGGTGCCCGCAGAGGTTCGTCCTCGACGGCGAGCACATCGATCCCGCGATGGCCCTTGAGCCACGGCTCATCGGGAGGGTCGAAGGCCTTGATGATCTCCATCGCCGGAACCGGGGTGACCCAGTTCGATGCGACGGAGCCACCCGATTTCGCAGGCGGCGCCGATGAGACCTGCACCGCCTGCGACGCCTCTTCTACGGCCGCGTGCGCGCCCGACGCAGGGGGAGTGAGCGTCAGGACCAGGGCCGCGGTGAGCAGCGTGGCCAGGACGAGGGATCGTGCCTGTCCGGCCTCGTCATCCGGTCGTCGACGCCTGTGAGGTCGCGGCGGGCGGCGAGGCGGCTGCTGTGCGAAGCGGTTCATACGAGTATGGAAGCCGGTGCGTGGGGCACTGTCATCCTCACGGAAGTGGCCTGTGGACGGGCCGGAGCAATCCACAACGTGAGGGTGGTCGAGTCGGGGCGCCGTCCCGAGGCTGGGACGTGCGAGTGCCCGAAATGAGCGCACGGGGCCAGCGGCGTGGCCACGACCGGATCACACGAGCCGACCGACCGCTGCCGACGATGCGAGGCGTCCGCAGAGCGGACGCAGTCGCGGCGCTGTCCACACGCTCTGACGCGCAAGTCGATGCGATCGCGCATCCCCGATGGCCGCCTCGGCGAGGGCGTTGTCGATTGGAAATGGCTTGCCCAACGGGGATATACTCGACCCCAGCAGAAGCATGTCTTCTGACTACGCGTATCCGAATTCTTCTCCTTCCCGTGGTGCAGGCCACCGGCAGGTGTGCTTGTGGGGCGGCTGAACCGGATACCAGGAATCAACCGAAAAAGTCATCGACGCTCTCCGTCGGTCGAACCGAACCGGATCCGCACCGGATTCGGGACGCAGAGCCCGGCGCGCGCGTGACGTAAAAGCACCTCGAGGTGCACAGAAAGGAGGGCGTCGGCATGGCCGTCGTCACCATTCGCCAGCTGCTCGACAGCGGCGTTCACTTCGGACATCAGACCCGCCGTTGGAACCCGAAGATGAAGCGCTTCATCTTCACCGAGCGCAACGGCATCTACATCATCGACCTGCAGAAGTCGCTGGGCTACATCGACAATGCCTTCGAATTCGTCAAAGAGACCGTGGCCCACGGCGGCACGATCCTCTTCGTCGGAACCAAGAAGCAGGCTCAGGAATCCATCGCCGAACAGGCCAAGCGCGTGGGCCAGCCCTACGTCAACCAGCGTTGGCTCGGCGGTATGCTCACGAACTTCCAGACCATCTCCGGGCGTCTGCGCCGCCTGAAGGAACTCGAAGAGATCGACTTCGACGACGTGGCAGGCTCCTCGCACACGAAGAAGGAGCTGCTCATCCTTCGCCGCGAGAAGGACAAGCTGGAGAAGACCCTCGGCGGCATCCGCGATATGCAGCGCACCCCGTCGGCCGTCTGGATCGTCGACACGAAGAAGGAGCACCTCGCCGTCGATGAGGCCAAGAAGCTCGGCATCCCGGTCATCGGCATCCTCGACACCAACTGCGACCCCGATGACGTCACCTACCCGATCCCGGGCAACGACGACGCCATCCGCTCGGTCTCGCTGCTGACCCGCGTGGTCGCCGACGCCGTGGCCGAGGGCCTCATCGCCCGCCACTCCTCGGACGAGACGTCCGGCGAGAAGAACGTCTCGGCCGTCGAGCCGATGCCCGAGTGGGAGCGCGAGCTCCTCGAGGGCAAGACCGACGAGGCCAAGCCCGCCGAGACCGCCGCTCCCGCCGAGGCCGCTCCTGCTGTTGAGGGCGAGACCGCCGAGGCCGAGGCCGCTGCCGCTGCGCCGGCCGCCGACGCCGCTGCCGACTCCACCGAGTCGACAGAGTCCTGATTTCCTTTAACTCCACCATCCTGAGGAGAAAGAATGGCAAACTACACTGCCGCTGACATCAAGGCACTGCGCGAGAAGACCGGCGCGGGAATGATGGACGTCAAGAAGGCTCTTGACGAGTCCGACGGCGACCAGGCCAAGGCCATGGAGGCTCTCCGCGTGAAGGGCCTCAAAGGCGCCACCAAGCGTGAGGGTCGCGCGACCTCCGACGGTCTCGTGGCCACCTCCGTCGACGGCGGCGTCGGCACCATGATCGAGCTGAACTCGGAGACCGACTTCGTCGCGAAGTCCGAGCCCTTCGTCAAGCTCGCCGATCAGGTCCTCGAACTGGCTGTGGCCAACAAGGCCGAATCGGCCGAAGCGCTGCTGGCCGCTGAGACCGACGGCAAGCCCGTCTCCCAGTTCATCACCGAATCCGGTGCCACCCTGGGCGAGAAAGTCGACCTGCGTCGCGTGGGTCGCATCGAAGGCGCGAAGGTCGAATCCTACCTGCACCGCACCAACAAGGACCTGCCCCCGCAGGTCGGCGTGCTGCTGGCCTTCGAAGGCGATGACGAGACCGTGGCTCACGACGTGGCCGTGCACATCGCCGCGATGAGCCCGAAGTACTTCTCCCGCGAGGACGTTCCGGCCGACATCGTCGAGAACGAGCGTCGCATCGCCGAAGACACCGCGAAGAACGAGGGCAAGCCCGAACAGGCGATGCCCAAGATCATCGAAGGCCGCGTCAACGGCTTCTTCAAGGAGAACTGCCTGCTCGACCAGGGATTCGCCAAGGATCCCAAGCAGTCCGTGGCCAAGGTGCTCGAGGCTGCAGGCGTCAAGGCCACCGGCTTCCTGCGCTACCGTGTGGGAGCCTGAAACACCACTGACCGCGCAGCAGACCGACATCTGCTTCGCCGGTTCCCCGGGTGAGTGAGAACTCACCCGGGCAACGGGGTCGGACCGATCGGTCCGGCCCCGTTTTCGCTAGACTGGCCCAGACGACCAACCCGAGTGACGATGTGCCCGGGTATCGACCTGCCCGCACGGAAGAAGGACTCAATGACAAGCACCCCGGTTTACGAATCCAGCCACGTCAGCCGCCCCGTCCGCACCCACCGCAGGCGGGTCCTGCTCAAGCTCTCCGGCGAGGTCTTCGGCGGCGGCAGGATCGGAGTCGATCCCGATGTCGTGGCCATGGTCGCCCGTGAGGTCGCGCCCACGGTCGAGGACGTCGAAGTGAGCATAGTCGTCGGCGGCGGCAACTTCTTTCGCGGCGCCGAACTGTCCCAGCGCGGCATGGACCGCACCCGTGCCGATTACATGGGCATGCTCGGCACCGTGATGAACTGCCTGGCGCTGCAGGACTTCCTCGAGCAGCTGGGAGTCGACACGCGGGTCCAGACGGCGATTCCGATGTCGCAGGTCGCCGAGTCCTACATCCCCCGTCGGGCCATGCGGCACATGGAGAAGAACCGCGTCGTCATCTTCGGCGCCGGCGCCGGCCTGCCGTACTTCTCCACCGACACCGTCGCCGCCCAGCGCGCTCTGGAGATCCACGCCGACGAGGTGCTGATCGCGAAGAACGGCGTCGACGGCGTCTACACCGCCGATCCCAAGGTCGACCCGAACGCGGAGAAGCTGGCCGAGGTCACTTACCAGGAAGCACTGCAGCGCGGACTCAAGGTCGTCGACTCCACCGCGTTCTCGCTGTGCATGGACAACCGACTGCCGATGCATGTCTTCGGCATGCAGGGGGAGGGCAATCTGCAAAAGGCCATCACCGGAGACAAGATCGGCACCGTCGTCCACTGACTCCCGGGCGACCCGGGGCGGACTCGTGCGCCCAGCAGGGCTGCCGCGGGGCCCGGACGGGGCCGATACGGCCCCGCCCATCGCCGCCGCCTCAACAGCCGACTCACTGTCTGCGCAGGTGAGGACACTCGGTTGTGGATACGGTGCGGCATTTTTCAGCGATGACCCATAGAATGAACCCAAAGCTTACAGAGATGGAAAGAGTGAACCGTGATTGAAGAGACACTGGCCGAGGCCAGAGAGAAGATGGACAAGGCCGTCGAGTTCACACAGGACGACTTCGCGTCGATCCGCACCGGCCGCGCCAACCCCGCACTGTTCGCCGACATCGAGATCGACTACTACGGTGCACCGACCCCGCTCCAGCAGCTCGCGTCGTTCCAGACGCCCGAGGCCCGGACGATCCTCGTGACTCCGTACGACAAGGGCACCCTGACCGATGTCGAGAACGCTCTGCGCAACTCCGACCTCGGGGCGAACCCGGCCAACGACGGCAACGTCATCCGCGTCGTCCTGCCGGAACTGACCGAGGAGCGCCGCAAGGAATACGTCAAGATCGTCAAGAGCAAGGCCGAGGACGGAAAGGTCTCCATCCGCAACATCCGCCGCCACGCCAAGGACGTTCTCGAGCGGATCAAGAAGGACGGAGAGGCCGGCGAGGACGAAGTCACCCGTGCCATCTCCGAACTCGACGACCTGACGAAGAGCAAGGTCGACAACGTCGATCAGCTGCTCTCGCAGAAGGAAGCCGAGCTCCTCGAGGTCTGATGATTGCCTTGACCGGGTCCGACAGTCCCGCCGCGAATCCGGCTCCCTTCGGGGAGCCGGATCCCTCGCGCGACGCCGCTCGGGCCGAGACACCCTTCCCCAGACGCCGGGATCTGCGCAATACGGACAAACCGTACTCGCCCGATGACCCGGACTTCGACCCCAGCCCCGAGGCGGCCGAATCCGATGCCGAGCCGCCCCCGAAGGACTACGGTCGGGCAGGCCGCAATCTGCCGGCAGCCATCGGCATGGGGCTGCTCATCGGCGGCGTGGTGCTGTGCTCGCTGATCTTCCTGCCGATCTCCTTCCTCTTCATCATCCTCGTCGGCATCGTCGCCGCGATGTGGGAACTGGCCAACGCACTGTCGCGGTCCGGTTCGCTCGTCTCCCGCGTGCCCACCATGGTCTCCGCCGCCTGCATGGTGCTGGCCACCTACATCGGCGGACGCGAAGCCCTGTGGGTGACCTTCGCCGCCAGCGCCGGCGCCGTCATGCTCTTCACGATGGTCGAGCGCCGCAAGAACGCGGTCAAGGACGTCTCGCTCTCCCTCTTCGCGCTCACCTACGTCGGCCTCATGGCCTGCTTCGTCGTCTATCTGCTCACCCAGCCCGACGGCAACTTCTACGTCATCATGTTCCTCGCCGCCGTCGTCGCCTCCGACACCGGCGGGTACGTCTTCGGAGTGCTGTGGGGCAAGCATCCGATCGCCCCGAAGATCTCACCGAAGAAGTCCTGGGAGGGCTACCTCGGGTCGACGATCTTCGCCGCCGCCGTGGCCACGATCCTGGCCGTGGCGCTCATCGGCGCACCGTTCTGGACCGGACTGGTCTTCGGGGCGATCATTCCCGCCTTCGCCACGCTCGGCGACTTCAGCGAATCCATGATCAAACGCGACCTCGAGCTCAAGGACATGGGCACTCTGCTGCCCGGCCACGGCGGAGTCATGGACCGCCTCGACTCGATCCTGCCGACCGCCCCGGTCGCCCTCGTCCTGTTCTCGGTCCTGCCCGGTTACCTCTGAGACCCTGCCCGGTCACCTCGGAGGCCCTGCCCGGTCACCCAGGAGGCCCTGGCCAACGCGTCTGATCCGTTCACGGCCGAATCTGCGACTCTCCACCGCGTGGTGGCTGCCACACAGCAGTCTTCGTCGCCTCATGAGACAATGGTTCCGTGAGTTCTCAAGCAGGCAGAAGGCAGACCAGACCCGTCGTGGAGCATCCCGATGGGACGACGTCGACGACACCGACGCGTGACGGTCGTCCCCTTCTCAACTTCAAGTCCCCCCGCGTCAGCCAGCCGCAGCAGCATCTGGCGGATATGTCCATGGACGAACGCATCGCCGCGGTCGAGGAGATGGGTCTGCCCGCCTTCCGCGCGAAGCAGATCTCGACGCACTACTTCAGCCACTACGTCACCGACACCGAGGCGATGACGGACCTGCCGAAGGATCTTCGCGGCGAGATCCAGCAGCGGTTCTTCCCGCACCTGCTCACCGAGGTCCGCCGTCTGCGGACCGAGAACGGTGACACGATCAAATTCCTCTGGCGCCTCTTCGACGGAGCCCTCGTCGAATCCGTGCTCATGCGCTACCGCAACCGGGTCACCCTGTGCGTGTCCAGCCAGTGCGGATGCGGAATGAACTGCCCGTTCTGCGCCACCGGGCAGCAGGGCCTGACCCGCAACATGTCCACCGCCGAGATCGTCGAGCAGGTCGTGCGCGCCAACCAGGTCATCGCCGCCGGTGAGCTCGCCGAGGCGCCGGCGTCCGATATGCCCGGGGCGGGCGAGACCGCGCTCGGCGCCGAGGCCGACGGTCCCGGCGACGGGGAGGCGGCAAACGACGAGGAGGGCACGGCCACCTCGGCGAGCGGGCCCGAACGGGTCTCGAACATCGTGTTCATGGGCATGGGCGAACCCCTGGCCAACTACAAGCGGGTGATGAACGCCGTCCGCCGGTTCGTCGGACCCGCCCCCGAGGGACTGGGCATGTCGCCGCGGCGGATCACGATCTCGACGGTCGGGTTGGTGCCCGGCATCAACAAACTCGCCGCCGAGGACATCCCGGTGACCTTTGCGCTGAGTCTCCACGCCCCCGACGACGAGCTGCGCGATGAGATGATCCCGGTCAACACCCGGTGGAAGGCCGATGAGGCCATCGACGCCGCCTACAACTACTTCCAGGTCACCGGTCGGCGCGTGAGCATCGAATACGCGCTGATCAAGGACATGAACGATCACGCCTGGCGGGCCGAGCTGCTGGCGCAGAAGCTCAACGCCCGCGGCCGCGGCTGGGTGCACGTCAACCCGATCCCGCTCAACCCGACCCCGGGCTCGGTGTGGACGGCCTCCGAACCGGAGGTCGCCGACGAATTCGTCCGCCGGCTCATCGACCACGGCATCCCCACCACCATCCGCGACACCCGCGGGTCCGATATCGACGGGGCCTGCGGCCAGTTGGCCGCCGCCGACTGAGGCACCACCCGGTCGGGCCACCCGATCACGGGCACGGGCACGCAATTTCGGCGTCGTCGATCTATCATGGTGGAAACAGCACAGGCACTCGCTTCTGGAGGAGACATGGCGGACACGACTTTCCCTCGAATGTCCGGTTGGAAGAACGGATACGACCCCAAGCAGGTCGACAGCTTCTTCAAGCGTGCGCGTGAGTCCTTCGAACGGCCGACCCCGCAGCCCGGCGACCTCGATTCGCGCGCAGTGCGCACGGTCGGCTTCGACCTCGTGCGCAAGGGCTACCATGTGGCCGTCGTCGACGCCGCCCTCGACCGTCTCGAGGACGCATTCGCCAAACAGGCCCGCGACCGACTCATCGCCCAGTCCGGTCAGGACGCATGGGTCGCCGAACTCACCCGCGTCGCCGCGTCCCTGCGCGGACGGCTCGTCCGCGAGGCCGGAGAGCGCTTCGACAACCCGCCCCCCGGCGTCATCGGCTACGACATCGACCAGGTCGACGACATGTGCGACAAGGTCAACTCCTACTTCACCCAGGGCGTGGCGATGAGCGTCGATCAGGTCCGCCGCGTGCTGTTCAAGACCGCGAAGGGCAAGAAGGCCTACGATGAGGACCAGGTCGACGCCTTCATCGACCGCGTCGTCGAGGTGATGGCCTCCGTTGACTGAGTTCCACTACTTCTCGTCGCCGAGCGACACCGACGCCGGCACACTCAATCCCGTCTACGAACTCCTCGACTTCCCGATCGCGATGGGACGTGCCGATGACGTCGTCCTCACCGGGCCGGCACCCGAGAAGCCGCTGGTCGACGGGCGCGAGGTCACCGATCCGCGCCTGATCGCGGCACTGTCGGTGCCCGTCGAGCTCGACCGCGCCGAGGTCCTCGACCGCAGTGCGAAGCTCGCCGGGGTGCTGCGGACCATGGGAGTGATCCCGGAATCGGGTGCCGTGCTCACCCTCGCCGAGGATGTCCCGCCCCTGGCAAGGGCGCTGACTCTGCTGGCTGCCGCACGCATCGGCCTGCGAGTCGACCTGCGCGCCGAGGCCGGTGAGGCGACCGAGACCGCTGTCGTCGTCCACGGCATCGACGCCCCGACGATCGCACCCGGCCGTGCCTCGGTCAGGATCACTCGGTCCCGGTTCGAAGGCGTCGGTGTCAGCATCGACGGACAGACCGCGAACCTCGACCAGGCGATGCGCGACTCCCGCGTCGAGTTCGCCGCCGTCGTCCCCCTGTCCCCGGAGCACACCCTGCTGCACACCGATGCGGGAGTGATCGATGCACAGGCATGGGTGGACTGGTTCCGAGGCGCGGTCCTGTCGGGTTCCTGAAGACCGAGAATGCATCGGCTCACCGAAGCGCTGCGCGATGCCGGGTGCGTCTTCGCCGAGGAGGAAGCCGCCATTCTCCTCGAAGCGGCGCTGCAGGGGGACACGGTCAGTGAAGACTCAGGACAGTCGAGGCTGAAGGCACTCGCGGCCCGGCGGATCAGCGGAGAACCGCTCGAACACATCGTCGGGTGGGTCGACTTCGCCGGCCTGCGCCTGAATGTGCGTCCGGGCGTGTTCGTCCCCAGACAGAGGACGAGACTGCTCGCCTTCCATTCCGAGCGCACTGTCAGGGCCGTCTCGGACCGGCGCGGTGCGGGCCGACCGGCTCCGGTGCTGGTCGAAGGGTTCTGCGGAGCGGGACCGGTCGGGTCGTTCGTGGCCGCCTCGGTGCCCGGTGTGCGCATCTGCGTCGGCGATGCGCAGGACGAAGCCGTCGAGGCCGCCGTGGCCAATGTGCACCAGGCGGCGGGCGCGAGCCCGGCCGCCGGCACGACCGTTGACGGTCATCGTCTGAACTGCCTGCGGGGACTGCCGCAGGAGCTGCGCCGCGGAGTCGACGTGATCGCAGCGGTCCCACCCTATGTGCCGGACACCGCCTCGGACTTCCTCCCGCGGGAGGCCGTCGACTGCGAACCGAGCAGTGCTCTCTTCGGCGGGCCCGACGGCCTCGACCTCGTCCGGAGACTCATCGACGAATCCGTGGACTGGCTGCGCCCCGAGGGCACACTGCTCATCGAACTCGGACGCGAGCAGGCCCCGACCGCGCTCGCTCACGCCGCGGGTCGGGGACTGGCCGGGCAGGGCCGCCTCGGCGAGGACGAGCAGACCGTCGTAGTGGAACTGCGGCAGGCAGCATCCGGCCGTCCCAGCGGGAGCGCCGCCCGTCCCAGCGGGGTTGCCGCTCGTCCCGACGCCGACACCGCCTGCCCCACCCGGGACGGAATCAGTTCGCGAAGGCGTTGATCCCGGTCATCGCCCGGCCCAGGGTCAGCTGGTGCACTTCGTGCGTGCCTTCGTAGGTGAGCACGGTCTCGAGGTTGACCGCGTGGCGCAGCGGCGGATACTCGCTCGTGATGCCCGAACCGCCGAAGAGGGCGCGCAGGTCGCGGCAGACGTTCATGGCCGTGTCGACGCCCACCATCTTGCCGAGGCTGATCTGCTCGGGACGCACGCCCGCCTCCGAGTCCTTGAGCTTGCCCAGATGAGCGGCCAGCAGTGTGATCTGCGAATACTGGCCCAGGGCCTTCGCGAGCTTCTGCTGCGTGATCTGGAACGACGACAGCGGGCGGTCGAACTGGACGCGGGTGCCCGTGTATTCCAGGGCCGACAGCAGCGAGTCGCGGGCAGCTCCCGTGACTCCGAAGACGATGCCGTAGCGGGCCTCGGACAGGCACGACAGCGGTCCCTTGAGGCCTTCGGCCTCCGGCAGCATGGCATCGGCGGGCAGACGCACGTTGTCGAGGACGATCTCACCGGTGATCGAGGCCCGCAGCGAGATCTTGCGGTGGATCTCCGGAGTCTGGACCCCCTCGGTGTCCGAGGGCACGACGAAGCCGCGCACGACGGGCCGGCCCTTGTCGTCGAGCTCCTCGGTCTTGGCCCACACAACCATGACGTCGGAGACCGGCGAGTTCGTGATCCACATCTTCGCGCCGTTGAGGATCCAGTCGGATCCGTCCCTCTTCGCCGTCGTCTTCATGCCCGAGGGATCGGACCCGACATCGGGTTCGGTCAGGCCGAAGCAGCCGATCGCCTTGCCGGTGGCCATCTTCGGCAGCCACTCCTCCTTCTGCGCCTCCGAACCGAAGCGGTGGATGGCGAACATCGCCAGCGACCCCTGCACGGACACGAGCGAACGCAGACCGGAGTCGACGGCCTCGAGCTCACGGCAGGCCAGACCGTACTGGGTGGCTGTCGATCCGCCGCAGCCGTAGCCGGTCAGGTGCATGCCCAGCAGGCCGAGCTCGCCGAGCCCTTCGGCCAGTTCACGAGCGGGGATCGTGGCGTCGAGGAAGTAATCGCCGATCCTGTCCCGGACGTTCTCGTCCAGCCACTTCTTCACAATCGCTGCGAATTCGAGGTCATCGGGCTCGAAGACCGAATCCAATCCCAGGATGTCGTCGGGGCTCAGCGTCTTGGTCATATCATTCTCTTTCGCCATTGATTGTCCTTACTCACCACCGTCCCCAGCAGGGACGCCGCGTGCCGAACCACAGGGGCACCCGCGCGCCGAACCATCGGTGGCCGGCCACGCTCGCCCGAAGGCTGTCGAGTCATTTCCCAGAGAACTTTGGCATCATCGGTTGGCGTGAGTAAACGTAGATTCATTGTAGTCGGCTCCACCGGATCGGTCGGCACCCAGGCCCTCGACGTTCTGTCCGGACACCGCCACGAGCATGCGATCGTCGGGCTGGCGGCCGGATCCCAACTCGATCTGCTGCTCGAGCAGGCTCTCGATTTCTGCGTTCCCGTCATCGGACTGACCTCCCCGCCGGCCGGGGGAGAGGCCGAGATCCGCCGCCGACTGGCCGCACTCGCCGCCGCCCGCGGGGTCAGCGATCCCGTCGAGGTCATCCACCTCGGTGACACCGCCGCCGAGGCGGTCGCGGGTCTCGAGGCCGACATGGTCCTCAACGCGATCACCGGTGCCGCCGGTCTCGGAACGACACTGGCCGCCCTGGCCCGGGGCACCGATGTGGCCCTGGCGAACAAGGAGTCGCTCATCATCGGCGGGTCCATCGTCCTCGATGCCGCACGCGCCACCGGAGCTCGCCTCGTCCCCGTCGACAGCGAGCACTCGGCGATCGCTCAGGCTCTGCGGGCCGGCACCCACGGGGAGGTCAGCAAGCTGATCATCACCGCCTCCGGTGGCCCCTTCCGCGGCATGACCCGCGAGGCGCTGCGTCGAGTCACCCCCGCGCAGGCCCTCAACCACCCGACCTGGTCGATGGGGGCGATGATCACCCTCAACTCCGCGACCCTGGTCAACAAGGGCCTGGAAGTCATCGAGGCCCACCTGCTCTTCGAGATCGACTTCGACCACATCGAGGTCGTCGTCCACCCGCAATCGCACATCCACTCGATGGTCGAGTTCACCGACGCCTCGACGATCGCGCAGATCTCCCCACCGGACATGCGTCTGCCCATCTCCTACGCTCTGGGCACGCAGGCGGACGGATCGACGACGCGGTTGGGTTCGGCAGCGGTGCCGAACAACTGGGGCCAGCCGATGCACTGGTCGTTCGAACCGGTCGACCACCTGGCGTTCCCGGCCCTCGGCCTGGCCATCGACGCCGGCCGGCGCGGCGGCAGCTTCCCGGCTGTGCTCAACGCCGCCAACGAGGTGCTCGTGGCGGCGTTCATCGCCGGCGACATCGCCTTCACCGACATCGACCGGGGACTGGCCCGGGCCCTGGCGGCCCACGAACCGGCCGCCGAGCACACCGTGGACACCGTCCTGGCCGCCGATGCCTGGGCCCGGGAGTTCGCCCGAGACTTCGTCGCCGAGCAGAAGAGCGCCGCCGAGCGGTCAGAGGCCGAGAAGAGCCGGTCCGGGCAGCAGTCGGCGCGAGTGCCGAACGGAGGCCTGGGATGACGGTCCTGCTCTACATCATCGGGATCGTCCTCTTCCTCATCGGCATCTCGATCTCCATCGGCCTGCATGAGCTCGGCCACCTCACCCCGGCCAAGCGCTTCGGAGTCAAGGTCACCCATTACATGGTCGGCTTCGGGCCCACACTGTTCTCCTTCCGACGCGGCGAGACCGAGTACGGGGTGAAGGCGTTCCCGCTCGGCGGGTTCATCGCGATGCCCGGAATGTACCCGCCCGAACCGGCGACCACGCAGCGCCTCGAGGGCCAGACCGTCGGGGCTTCGGAAGCAGGGGCTCGGGAAGCAGAGGCCAGCGAGGCAGAGGCCGGGACACGGGAGGAAGCCGCCGAGCAGCCCGGCCTCGACGAGGGCGGATCTCAGCGCGGGGGTGCCGGTCCCGACGCGCAGTCTCCGCGCCGGCGGCGGAAGGGGCGGCTGTTCGAGAGCACCATGGCCGATGCCAGGGAGTTCTCGAACGAGGAGATCGCGCCGGGGGAGGAGCACCGGACGTTCTACGCCCTCAGCGTGCCCAAGCGGCTGGTCGTCATGTTCTCCGGTCCCTTCGTCAACCTCGTCCTCGGCATCCTCATCATGGCGATCTCGCTCATGGGCATCGGTGTGATGACGCCGACGACGACGGTCGAGACCGTCGTCGAATGCGCCGTGCCCGCCTCCGAGGCCGCGCAGCGTTCCGCCGAGGAGCAGAACACGTGCCGCGACGATGACCAGCTGACCCCGGCCTGGGAGGCCGGCATCGAACCCGGCGATGAGATCACCGCGATCGCCGGGGTCGAGACGAAGGACTGGGACCAGCTGTCGACGGTGATCAAGGACCACGCCGGTCAGCGCGTCGAGGTCGACTTCATCCGCGACGGTCAGGCCCAGTCCGTGACCGTGCCGATCATCGCCACCGAACGGCAGAAGCTCGACGAGGCGGACAGGCCGCTTGAGAATCCGGACGGGACACCGCAGACCGTGACCGAGGGCTTCTTCGGCGTCGGCCCCGTGTTCGAACGCGCCCCCCTGCCGATCACTGAGTTCCCCGAAGCCGTCTGGGATCAGGTCTCAGGAGTCTTCCACGCCATCATCACCCTGCCGGTCAAACTCGTCGACATCGGTGAGGTCGCCGTCGGGACGAAGGACCGCGATGCCGAAGGGCTCGTCGGCATGGTCGGCGTCGGCCGCATCGCCGGCGAGATCGTGTCCACCGATCGCATCGATATCGTCGACAAGGCGCAGATGGGCCTCGGCATGCTCGGCTCGATCAACATCTTCCTGTTCGCGTTCAACATGATCCCGCTGCTGCCGCTGGACGGCGGACACATCGCCGTCGGACTCTACGAGGGCGCTCGCCGTCGCATCAACCGGTGGCGCGGGCGCGGGCTGGTCGGACCCTTCGACACGGCGAAGCTGCTGCCGCTGACCTATGTGTGCATCGGGCTCATGCTGTGCATGACGGCGCTGCTCGTCTACGTCGACCTCGTCAAACCCATCACCCTCGACGCGATCTTCGGCGCCGGCGGATAGACCCGGCAGTCGGCGGGGCAGGAAGCGGGTGCGGGGACCGGCGGCCCGGCAGTCGCCGGCGCAGCCTCAGCCGCCGAGGGTGATCGCCTGCACCTGGCCGAGGTGGTTGAGTCCGACCGTGATCGTGGCCGGGTCCGTCTGCGCCTCATCAGCAGGCACCGTCACCGTCCCGCGCAGCGGAGAGGACATCACCAGCTGTTCGCCTGAGAAAGCGTCGCCCGAGGCCAGACCATGGTCCCGTGCCCACCGAGCGAAGCGTTGGCGCCGCTCGACTCGCGGTTCGTCGAGATCCATGTTCATCGAGAAGATCTCATCGGCGACCGCCTCGTCGAAATCGGTGACGAGGTTCGCCGCGGCCAGGACCGTCTGAATCTGTGCGGGCTGCGCTTCATAGCGGGGCACCGGCGCCGAGGTGGTGCTGCGATCCAGAGCGAGATCAGGCGTCCCGATGGCCGCCGCCCATCCCGCGTCGACGGCGTTCTGGACGCTGCGCTGAGCCGGATAGTACGTGGTGTTGCCGAGCACGACGATGCTCAGCCCCAGTTCGGGGAACCATCGCATGTGCGAACCGTATCCGGGGTAGCCGCCCGAATGGCAGACCACCCTTCCGAAGCGCGAATCCAGTCGGGTCTCCAGGCCATAGCCGTAGATCAGGGTCTCCGTATGGTGCTTGCTGCGCTGGGACTCCATGAGTCGTCGGCCCTGCTGGTTGCCGGTGAGAACGTGCCGAAGCGTTCCGGGCTCCGCCTCGAGATCGTCGAGCGCGTCGAGGTGGGCCGACATCCACGTGCCGATGTCGTCCACCGTGGAGATCATTCCGCCGATGGGGGAGAAGACCCCGGGGCCGGTCAGCTCGGCCGGGTGCAGACCGCCGTCGAGGTCGACACGGATTCCTGGTGCCAGGTCCGGGAAGTCGGTGTGGTCGAACCCGGTGCGCGTGAGCCCGAGAGGTCCGAGGATGTCGGTGCACACGAGCTCGGTGAACGTCCGACCGGTGACCGTCTCGGCGACCATGCCGAGCACGGCATAGCCGAGATTCGAATACTCGTAGCCGGTGTCGGCTGGGGCCGTGGCGACTGCGCCGCGGCGCAGCCAGGCGATCAGCTCGTCCGGGGTCATCGACTCCATCCGGTCGGCCCACGGATCGTCCTTCGTGAACCCGGTGCCCATGGTCAGCGCCTGCCGGCAGGTGCGGTCGGCGATCGCCGTGTCCGCCAGTTCGGGCACGAGGCGACCGAACGGCCGGTCGAGGTCGAGGCCGTCCTCGGCGAGGAGACCGATGGCCGCGGCGGTGAAGGACTTCGTCATCGACGCGATCCGGTACGGAACGTCGGCGTTGGCGGAACGCGTAGGGCCGCCTCGGCGAAAGATTCCCCAAGCCAGGGATCCGCCCTGGTCAGACAGCGCGCTCGCCTCCGCGTCCAGGAAGGCGACCATAGCCTCGATGTCGGGGTATGCGCCTTCGCTCACGGGTCCGCTCCTTCTCGCAGATTTCAGGACACCTTCACACTACCCGCGCACAGTCGACAGCGGCGGAACGCACCTCGGAGGCAGGCGGAGGTCCTACAATGGACATGGTTCGAACAATCCGGCCGCAGCTCGGGCCCGCCTCGGCGACGGCACGGTCATCGTGGCTGGTCACCAGCCCGACTGAAGGGATCGTCTTCGTGACATCTGTCAATCTCGGAATGCCCGCATCGCCGCCGCCCGTGCTCGCACCGCGGCGGCAGACGCGGCAGATCAGGGTCGGCAAGGTCGGCGTCGGGTCCGAATCGCCGGTGAGCGTGCAGTCGATGACGACGACGCCGACGACCGACATCAACGCGACCCTGCAGCAGATCGCCGAGCTCACCGCCTCCGGCTGCGATATCGTGCGCGTGGCCTGCCCGACCGCCGATGACGCCGCGGCGCTGCCGATCATCGCCGGCAAATCCCAGATCCCCGTCATCGCCGACATCCACTTCCAGCCCAAGTACGTCTTCGCCGCGATCGAGGCCGGCTGCGCCGGGGTGCGGGTCAACCCGGGCAATATCCGCAAGTTCGACGACCAGGTCAAGGAGATCTCGAAGGCCGCCGCCGAGGCGGGGGTGTCCATCCGCATCGGTGTCAACGCCGGATCCCTGGACAAGCGGCTGATGGAGAAGTACGGCAGGGCCACGCCCGAAGCGCTCGTCGAGTCCGCCGTGTGGGAGGCCTCCCTGTTCGAGGAGCACGGGTTCTCCGACTTCAAGATCTCCGTCAAACACCACGACCCGGTGGTCATGGTCCGCGCCTACGAGCTGCTGGCCGAACGCGGAGACTGGCCGCTGCATCTGGGAGTCACCGAGGCCGGGCCGGCCTTCCAGGGCACGATCAAATCCGCGACCGCGTTCGGACATCTGCTGGCCGAGGGCATCGGCGACACCATCCGCGTGTCCCTGTCGGCCCCTCCGGCCGAGGAGGTCAAGGTCGGCAACCAGATCCTCGAATCGCTCAACCTCAAACCGCGCAAGCTCGAGATCGTCTCCTGTCCCTCCTGCGGGCGTGCGCAGGTCGACGTCTACACCCTGGCCGACAAGGTCACCGCCGGCCTCGAGGGCATGGAGATCCCGCTGCGGGTGGCGGTCATGGGGTGCGTGGTCAACGGACCGGGCGAGGCCCGTGATGCCGACCTCGGCGTGGCCAGCGGCAACGGCAAGGGCCAGATCTTCGTCAAAGGCGAGGTGATCAAGACGGTGCCCGAGGCTGAGATCGTCGAGACCCTGATCTCCGAGGCCAATCGGATCGCGCAGGAGGCCGGGTCCGAGTCGTCCCCGACCTCCGGCCCACCGGAAGTCGTCGTCGGCTGAATCGCCGTCGCGTCGACAGGACTGACACATGGTGACGGTGGACAAGGGTTATTCATGCTGAGGATCGCACGGCTGGGACATCAGCACACGCAGTGGCTGACGGATCTGCTCGCGCGCAATCCCTGCGAGAACGTCTACCTCATCTCCCTGCTCGAGGTCACCGGCACCGCCCGGCTCGGCTCTCCGGCCGGGACGCTGTACGGAGTCTTCGACGGCGACCGGCCCGTGGCCGCCTACTGGGTCGGTGGCAACATCATCCCCGTCGCGGCGACTCCGGCGACGAACCAGGTGCTGGCCGACAAGCTCAACGTCGACGGTCGCGTCTCGTGCTCCCTCATCGGCGCCCAGCGGGTCATCCTCGATCTGGGGCAGCGGCTCAACTGGGGCCGGCCTCGCGGGGTGCGGCAGCGGCAGCCGCTGCTGGCGATCAGCTCGGATCCGCTCGTGGCCCCCGACGAACACGTCATCCGAGTCACTCTCGACGACCTCGGCGCCGTGTTTCCCGCCAGTGTGGACATGTTCACGAAGGAGGTCGGGTTCTCACCCATCGAGGACGGCACTGCGGGATACCTCTCACGGGTGCGCGGGATCATCCGCAGCAAGAACTGCTACGCCCGCATCTCCGACACCCTGCCCCAGGGCGGGCAGGTGCCCCGATGGCCGGCCACCGAACAGGACGAACAGGTTCTGTTCAAGGCCGATATCGGCATCCGCGCCCGTCGCATCGTCCAGGTCCAGGGAGTATGGGTCCACCCCGAAGTGAGGAACCAGGGACTCGGCGCGGCCGGAATGGCCGCGGTCGTCCAGCGCACCCGCGACAAGGGACATACGACGGTGAGTCTGTACGCCAATGACTACAACGAGGTGGCGCTGCGGATGTACACGCGCGTCGGCTTCGAACAGGTCGGCACCTTCGCCACCATCATGTACTGAGTGTGCCCGCCCTCAGCGGCGTCGACGGCTGCACTCAGCGGCGTCGGCGGTTGCGGGACTGAGGCTTGGCCAGGTCGCCCAAGAACTTCTCCATCTCGCGACGGTCCTTCTTCGTCGGACGGCCCAGCCCCTTGTCCCGTCGCGGGACGAACCCGCGCAGGGCCGGGTCGGGTGGGGGAGTGAGATCCTCATAGCATTCGACGGCGATGGAGGCCTGCATGCGGGTGGGGATGAAGCCGGTGATCTTCCACGTGAATTCGCTGCCGGCCTTGCGCACGCGCACCTCCTGACCGATGCTCACCTTCTGGGAGGCCTTGACCCGCTGCCCGTCGACTTGGACGTGTCCGCCGCGGCAGGCCTGAGTGGCGAGGCTGCGGGTCTTGAACATCCGCGTCGTCCACAGCCACACGTCGATGCGCATGTGCGTGTTCGGTGATCGGTCGATCTCGGTCATCGCCGCGTGTCCTCGGGCATCCGGCGGGAGTCGGCGCGCAGGGCCAGCTCCGACCGGCGGGTGAATGTCTGTGCGGGCCGGCCCCTGCCCTGACTGACGGCCTGACCGGTCGGGTCGAGCAGAGGCAGCATGGTGCGCCGGAATGTATCGGCCTGCAGGCTCTCACCGGCGACGATCTCGTGCAGTTCCCGCAGCTGCCGCAGTGAGAACTCGGACTCGAGCAGACCGAAGGGATCGGGTGTGCGCTCGTGCAGGGCCCGCAGCCGGTGGACGGCGACACGCACGATCTCCTGGTGTTCGGAGCTGAGTTCGTCGACATCGTGCACGGGCACGAGCTTGCGACGATGGACGGGAGCATCGGCGTGATCGGAATCCGTCGCCACGGCCTCGGCGAAGCCGTCACCGGCCTCGGCGGGGTCGTCACCGGACTCGGCCGTTCCGGACTCGGCCGTTCCGGATTCGGCCGTTCCGGACTCGGGCACGCCGTCGTCACCGGTCCGGGCGAGGCCGACGTCACCGGCCGAGAGCACATCGAGGTGGGCCACGGAGATCACCCAGCCGCGATCGTCGCGGTCGGGCTGGTCGAACACGTGCAGCTGGACCGGCGCCCGATCGACCAGCCGG
>Ga0209487_1000963_pt1 | contig 24881 bp, 29 predicted proteins | sample Poulit2012_FD_187524 | JGI IMG/M metagenome (GOLD analysis project Ga0209487, IMG submission 187524) | Agricultural soil microbial communities from Georgia to study Nitrogen management - Poultry litter 2012 (SPAdes) (version 2) | ecosystem: Environmental > Terrestrial > Soil > Agricultural land...
CGGCTACGATAATCACGTCTTTTTGAAATTGTTTTCCTTTGAACTGAGTCATCTTCATTCCTCCAAGCTATCTTTTTCAATTATTTTACCTCAAAATGAGCTTATCGGAAACTTTGCAACAGAACCCTTCTTCTCATAAAGACTTTGAACGACTTTTAAGGTATCATTTGCACCCATATTAAATTTTCTATTTGCTTCTGATTGTAAGTCAGATAAGCTAAATAGCTTAGGTGCATAAGTATTTTTTTGCTCTTTGTTGACGTCCTTTATTGTGCCTACCATGCCCTGTGACAGCTGATTTGCTGTTTGAAAGGCTTCGATTTCTTCTAAAGAATCAAAACGTTTAGAATATTTCCCTTCATATTCGCCCTTTTCAGTATAAAACGTTCCATAAAGTTCATAAAATGGCTTTGATACAAAATTCTCTATCTCTTGATTTCTTTGATAAATCATAAATAAAGTAGGGGTTTGCACTCTCCCGATACTAAAAACGCCATTCAGACCGTTATTTTGCATGTATAACGTGTATAAACGTGATAGGTTCATTCCAACTAACCAATCGGCAATTTGCCTTGTTTGTGCTTCTTTATAGGTAGAATAAAACTCTTTACCGTCTTTTAAGTTCTTCAAGCCTTTTCTGACTTCATCAGTTTCAAGTGAATTTAACCATAATCTTTTAATTTCTTTATTACTATTTCCAGAAAGATTAATAATCGAACGTGCAATATTTTCTCCTTCTCTATCACTATCTGTACCGATAATAATAGTATCAGCATTATCTAAATGTTCTTTTACAATATTAAATTGCTTTGCAGCACCTTTTGAAACTTCAAATTTGTATTGATCGGGAAACATTGGTAATTGCTCTAAACTCCATTTTTTCCAATCTTTATTATACTTTTCAGGTTCTGCTAAGCTCACTAAATGTCCGTAACCATATGTAATTATGGCATTTGGCAATTCATTATCTGACACTTCAAAATATCCATTTTTCCTTTTTGATTGATTAAATGCTTCTGCATAACTCTGTGCCTGACTTGGCTTTTCAGCTAATATCACTGTTTTCATGTTCTAACTCCTTTTCTCAAAAGGCAAAAGATCAATTAAACTTTTATCTTTTCTAATAATCTTTTCTATAAATACCTGCTCTTTGTCTATATCTTCTAAAAGTACGTTCATTAATTCCTGTCTTTTCTTCTACTTCTCTATCACTTAAACCCTGCTTAAATAATTCAAACGCATGGTTTAATCGTGGACTATCCTTTGTATATTTCATAGGTTTACCTTTATATTTGCCTTGCTCTTTCGCTACTTCAATACCTGCTTTTTGTCTTTCTAAAATAGCTTGTCTTTCACTTTCCGCCTGATACTTATATATCTCAATAATTAAATTATTTATTAATTGCCTTAAATTATCATCTTCAATACCTTTTAATGTTGGTAAATTTAATGCTTCAACTGTTGCCCCTTTAGTCCTTATCTCATTTAGAATATCCGTTAAATCTTTATTACTTCTTCCTAATCTATCAAGTTCAGTAACAACGACTATATCGCCTTCTCTAATAAAATTAAGCATGTCTTTTAAAGCAGGTCTATTTGTATCTTTACCACTAATTTTTTCAGTATATAATTTATAACAACCAGCTTCACTTAATGCTTTAAGTTGTCTTTCAAGGTTTTGATCTTTACTACTAACTCTCGCATACCCAATTCTATGTTTTTCTTTATTCAATAAAACCACCTTTTATATATGACCTATTTAAATGTCCTAACAAATATATTATAACTAAAATGCTTCATAAATGCACGTATAGCAATGTTTATCTACAAAAGATTATAAATTAATTTATTTAGGTCTTTAGTGTGTACTCTAATGACCTAAATTTGTAAAATTCATCTAAATTATTTGAATTTTATGTGCTTTATCTCTTGATTTTGAACTTTGGTCTTGGCAAACTTGGGCAGTGAGCAGGCAGGTTAGCGAGTTTAGGGCAGACTTATCCCTTGTACTTTGAAAGGAAAAGTCTACCGCTTCTTTTCAAGTCTTAACAAACTTGGTATAGCTCACAGTATAGGAAGCTGAGAAGTATCCCTTTAGACTGTATTAAATCGCCATTTAAGCGACAATACGAACGCTTTAATGCTTACTACTTGCCGACTGTTTGACTGTCCTTCGACAACTGCTTTCGCTTCTTATATGCGTTCTTCCGTACACCAGTTATACAGAGCCTGTTTCGCCGCTTACTAGAAAATATCCGCTATTTCAAGCGAAGTATCTACAAAGTCGTACAAATCAGGGTGCTTTAACCCACAACAAATTTTTTTGCGTTTTACCATAGTAGCGCAAACTACCTTAGGCTTTTACTTGAGCTTTGGCAAATCTTTACTCAATGAGGACATTAAACACAAGGGATCGGTGTTCAACGCCCCACGAACTCCTTTTAACTACGGCTCGTGACACCACATTCAAAGTCTAAATATTCAATTTTAACATCAAAAAAAGGGCATCAGTTTTCGACTGATCCCCTTATCTATCTCTGTATTTTGCTAAAAACCTATCTAGTAACCCCTTATTGTAAACGGTTTATGTAAAAGTATAAAATTGACTTTACCGAAAGTTATGGTAAAATATATTTACAAAACTTGATAAACAAGTGTGGGCGTTAGACAGATTTCGTTGATAGGGCATTATCAATCGAAATTCTTCTGAAATTATTTTGCGATAATTTCAGAAGCTAGCGCTCTATTTTTTTGCGCTTTTTTCCAACTGCTCTTTATTTGATTGACTTTAGTATAACCAGTTAACGATCTGAATGCAAGAAAAAGATATAAAAGACTAAAAGAATTTCACTTTAACATAATAATACAATACCATTGTAGTATTATGTTATTATTGTATTGTATTTTCCTTTCAACAAACGGCGTTGTAACGGCCTTAGGGTCTTTTTTAAGAAACAGTTATCTATTGAACGACCTGAAATCATCTGTGAATGCTTGTTATACATTGAAATTTGTTTTTTTTCTATATAAAAAATAAAAGTGCAACAGTTCCAATTTCAATTGGATCTGCAGCACTTTAGATTTTTAACAGTTATTAATTGCTTCTTTAATTACATCTCTATTATATCTATCCCAGTTTTTTGGCTTAGTAGCTTCAAAAGCGATCTTATTTTGTATTCTCCATGGTACTTTTAATTCATCAAGTGATACTGCGTATTGCTTATTCTTCTCTCTTATCATTTTCTTTTCTTCTTTGGTTAGATTTTTATACTTACTGTTCACTACTTGATTAACATATAAGCCTTCTAATTCTTTTTCGATTAGTTTTCTAGTTTTCATCTTACCACTCCTTTTATTCGCTACTCATTTGCATAGGCACTAATATATTGACCAACTGGTTTCTAAAACCTCTGTCATAAACATAATCAAGATAAAAACCAATGGTTGTAAGTATCAGATTGTCAAATTCATCAGTCATTTTTAATGTGTCAAATGGACTGGTATCAGCTATATATCTAGCAATTACTTCAATATCATTCTCAATTTTTTCTTCAAATCTATCGTTTTTATACACTCTTAATTTATTTAATGATGTTTCCATTTTTAGCACTTTCCTTTCAAATATATTTGTAAATTAGTTTACTCCTTACCTGTTCTACTCTAACTTCTTCTAAAATCGTATCTATTTATACTCATGATTGTTTCAAATTTTTCTCCTTTCTTTTTTGTTTTAATCTCTAACAACTTTTTCTGGCAGTTTTGGGGGAGTGGAGTCGGGATCTTTTGATCTTGCTCTTCCACTTATTTTCCCCCGCTAAAGAACTTCCTGCATTTTTTTGTTGTTATTGATCCTTTTTCTGTTTAGTATGGGTGTGTTTGTCGTGGTTATGCTCTTGCAGGTGTCGTCTGCGTGTCAAGGGCGAGTGTGATCTTCACGAGTGCATTTTACCCTTGACACGAACAAAGACGACACATGCTATAACCGTTCTACGACAAGCACACCCAAACAGAAAAAGGAGAAAAACAAAAAAGGAAGTGATGAGCGGGGGAAAATCGGGCAAGTGGAAAGTGCCCTTTTCTAATGGGCGTTTACAGCCAAGTAAACGGACAATGCCCTTGCTTTTGATTTGAAATGCGCTCTAAATGCTCGTCACAGCACCCTTTCTAGCGGTAAAGACACAAAAAAAAGGATAGCAGTTCCTTTTAGGATCTGCTATCCTTTTTTTTGTGTTTATTACTAGTAGTTTTTTATTGATTAATTTTCCCCTGTTGGCGATAAGGTTAAATCTCCGTATGTTTCTTTGACTTCATCTGTTATTGCCGTAAATAAAAAGCTGTTATCACTTTTATTTATTAAAAATGTAATTGGTTCATCATCTGTATCAGGTTCATTCAAAGTTATATTTTCTTCTTCTTCATCTATTGTATAGCTAAAGCCTCTTTGAAAAAGATTGGAAGTAAAAGTAACTGTGCTTTCTCCAAATTCAGCTGTATAAGCTTCTCCATTTGTTGATACTACATTCCAATTATTTTCTTGCAATTCATCTTGTACGGATTGGCTACACCCTGCTAATGTGATAGAGAAAAGCAAAATGAAAAGTCCTTTAATTGTTTTCTTCATAAGTAATCTCCTTTTAATTATTATCGCATCACTCGGTACATAAGTGTTCGAGCAACACCTCCGCCTGCTCGACCTGCCCCACTACTGAACCAAATACTTTTTAATAGACTTGGTCCACTTAACACTAAAGCACCACTACCGATTAATAAAGGTAACTTACCCCAAATTGTTTCAGTATCCATAGTTAATGCTTCTGTAAATAAAGCCATACACAATGTTAATACCATAATTGTCACTGTATGAGATAGTAAATCTCTCCACCAATTATCCATAAAATCGTAGTCATCACTTACAACGGATACCGCTACTAAGGGGGAAAGAATTTCTAAAATTAAGATTTGCGCTTGCGAAACAAAGAGCTTAAATGCGTAAAATCCAATAACAATAAGTAAGAACAACATCAAAATAACTTGGTTTAACCCTTCACTAAAAATATCAGGCATTGTTTCTGCATTCATAACGCCTTCTATATTATCAACTGTTAAGATTCCCATTTCCTCTATAAAATAACTACTGATCGGCTGTACTATACCATTCATAGTAACTGATATAATAAAAGGCATTATTACAATCAGACCGCCTGCCTTGAAGCTATTAATAATTGTATACCAAATATCTGCTTCTTGACTGCCTTCTGCTTCTGATAGTAGTTGTTGAATAACTTTTGCTAAAGCTAATGTTACAACTAGTAAGCCCCCTACATAAACAAATAGATTATACGCGTCTAAGGCTAATCCTGCTAAACCGTCGTAATTAAGAAGTATATTTTGTAGAAATTCAACCACCATTTCAATAGCACTTGTAATCCACTCTAAAAACATCTCTTGCAGTCTTTCTCCAATATTAAACATTTAAGAACTCCGCCCTTTCAGAACGTTCTTACATTTCTTCAAATTCCAGTAAATCATCATGTTCATTCATTGTTTCTTCTATTGCGCTGTTCATACGTTCTTCCTGTTGCTTTAATTCTTCTTCTTCTTTTAACTTTTGACTTGCTTGTAGGCGTTCTTCACGTTCACGTTCTTTTTGTTCCTTTGTTTCTTCAAATTCAGCTGTAAGTTTATCAAATTTCTTAACTTGTTCAGGGTTGGTATTTCTCTCGTAATCGGTTTGATATAATAATTTCTCAGGTTCAGGAAATAACTCAAATTGTAGTGCTTTTTTTGTCTTCATCGGCGGTTTATTCGCAAAAACAATTAGTTGAGTGTCATCAGGCATTGCTTTAACTTCGCCTGCTGTCATTAAATCTCGCCCTGTATAGCTTTCATTTTCTGAATGGCTTCTATTTCCGCCTTCTTGACTTGTGTTTTTTGAAGAACTTTTGTTTTCAGTTTGAACTTTAACTGTTGCTTTTCCTAATAAATCAGAAAAATATTTTGCTGTGGTGTTATTTGCTGCATTCATACAGATTTGAACGCTACAATTACCCAAAATACTTTCAGCTTTTTCTCTATTATAGCGGTCTTGTAATTGAGTGAGTGTTTGAAGAATGGTTGTAACTCCAATTCCATATCCACGACATGTGGCTAAAAATTCTTCATAGTTATTAAATTTTCCTAAGTTTACAAATTCATCCAGTATAAAATCTACTGGTACAGGCAATTTCGAATGATGATTACTTGCTAATTCGTATAATTGATCAAATAGTTGACTAAAAAATATATTTGTAAGACCTTCCCATGATGTGTCCATTACTGGAATAATCACATATAACATAGTTTTCTTTTTACCTACATCTTGTAAATTGAAATCAGAAAAACTGGTAAAGTCTGCAACTGTTTCATTGATATAATCGGAGATAGTTGTAAGTAAAGAAACAATGATACTGCCTTTCATATCTCCTCTAGATTTTTTATAACCTAATTCATATAATTTTCTAGCAGGGTGGCTTATATCTAAACTTAAAAAGGCCCTATCTAATTCACTTTCTTCATCTTCATTATCAGCTTCGCCATGATTTTGTAAAAACTCTACAATACCCCTCATATTTCGATTTTCAGGTGCTTCTTCTAATTTTATGTAGATTATCAAAGCTGATAATAAAGATCTTTGCGAATAGTACCAAACATCTTTTTTACCGTCTTTATTGGAACTATCAACTATTTTAGTAGCGACATTAGTTGCCTCAACATCACTTTCTACATAGTCAATCGGATTGTAACGATCACTATGTTGCATTTTACTAAAATTTATAACGTGAACATCGTACCCTTGTTTTCTTTTGAAGTCGGCTGTATTCTCGTATACTTCGCCTTTTGGATCCGTTACTACAATAGAGTTTTCAGTTTCATTTAATACATTAGTTATTACAAACCCCTGTGTTTTATAACTTCCAGGGCCACCAACCACCATAATATTTCTGTTCGGTCTACTGTTAGTTGGTTGAATTATATAGTCATTTTTAATTTTTCCTATAATTGTACCTGACACATATATCACTACTCCCTACTGCTTTAGCGATTTATAAAAATCTGATTGAACTTGTCTTTTAGATTGTTTAACAAAGTTTTCTTTATCTACTATTTCTCTTTCCTTAGCCCAACGTGCTGAACCATGGTAAGCATTATCAAGCTCTGTTTCCCAGCCTTTCTTTTTCTTGTTTGCAAAAGGGGTATAGATAGAATAGAGAGCAATAACACCTGTTCCAATTAAAAAGAATGGATTCTTCTGTTCCCAATTAGTTTGAATATAGCTTCCTAAATTATTAAAAACATTTGTTACATTTTCGATATATAGATCAGTTGTTATATTTAACTTGTATTCTGATAATGTATAGACTGCTTCAAGTGCTAAAATAAGTAACGTTTCTAAAACAAGAAACCCTATAATAATAAATAATATTCTCATCATTATATTTTTCATTTTAGAATTTTCATTCAATCGATACACACCTTTTCTTTTGTATTTTTTATTGTAAGCTCTGTTGTTTAGGCGTACTTCGCAAATTATCTATTCGATATTGCCCTTCGTTTTCCACTAATTCAAATTCATAAATATTTGTGATATTTGTTGTAACGACATCTTCAACCTCAAAAACAACATCAGTAATTAGAATATATTCATTCGTTTCATTTCCTAAGGATTTAAATATTTGATTATTAGAATTGGTACTTTCAAAACTGACTTCTGTATCAATGTGTTCATAACCTACTGCTCGTTGTATTGCTTCTGCTGTAAAGTAATCTTGTAAATCATTTGAACGATCATCATAAGTTTCGTTATTGTAATCAAGTAATTTTGCAAAAGCTTCTGTTATAAAAGTTGATTTTTCCTTTAATTCTAAGTTATTGTTACCTTCATATACTTCTTCTGTTTCAGGAATTTCTTCATCATTAACTGGTTCATCTGCTTCGTTTGAACAACCAATTAAAAGAACACTTATCAAAGATAAACTAGCTATTTTCAACTTTGTTCTCATTTTTAATCTCCTTACCAACTATGGTACTTTCTAGGGTTTACAGGATTTCCTAGCCCTTCCTCGACTTCATAATGTAAATGTACGCCTGTTGTGGAAGTTCCTGTTGTACCTGTTAGCCCTATTACATCGCCCTTAAAGACTGTTTCTCCTACCTTGAAAAATGGTGGCTGAGATAAATGAACATATCTTGTATGAAGTGTTTCGCCATTTTCTGCTAAATAACCGTCATGTCTAATTGTGATTGTATAACCCCCACCATGAGTATAACCACTAAATATTACTGTTCCATTTCCTGCAGAAGCAATCGGTAAATTTGCACTTCCAATAGGCGCTAAATCAATTCCATTATGTGGTTTATACTCTCCAGTTTTAGGGTGGATACGCCCCCCAAATTCAGAAGTAACTATATAATTTTCTCCTTGATTATGGTTAACATATGGATCTTGTAAAATTCCTTCAGCCGTAACTACTCCAACATTATTCATTGCTTCTCCCATATATCGTTTCACGTTTGATACATAGTTTGGGTCGCCATATACAGACCAACCTAGTTGAGCCTTCATTTGATTAGAAAATTGTTGAGCTAATTCTTCGCTGTGTTCTCCACCATTTGCAGCAACAAAATCAATATAACCATTTCCCATATTATAAGCTTGAATAGCAGTATCGACATCAACGCCTGCATTTTCTGCCTGTGTCATAACTTCATCAAAATAGCTTACTCCAACTTTGATACTGTATAAAGGGTCTGATATGGTATTCGGTGGTAAACCTAAACTCTCACTCGATTGCATTATATCAAGTGAAGCAGTACCCCCACTTTCTTGGGTCGTGATCGCTAGTAGCACATTGATATGTTCTTCTCGGCCATATTTTTTTAGTTCTTCTTCAATATGGGGTTTATAGACTAATACCGCTTCGGGAATTTCCCCTGTGCCATATGTGCCTAGTGATGATTGACCGAGCAGGGAAACAATCATTGCAATCACAATAACTATCACAATAATAAACGTTACTATTATGGGCAGAATTTTTTTAATGAATGATTTTTTTACCATAACCTATTAAACCCCACCTTAAACCTTGCTTCTTTAACCAATATATTCATTCAGTTGATTTCTTAAATCATTTACTTCTTGTTCTAATTGTTGTTGTTGTTCTTCTATATTGTCATTGTTATCTTCGTCTTCACTATTTTCATCTTCATTATTTGCTAAATCATCTCGTTCTTCTCGCTTAGCTTGTATCTGATCGCTAATATCAATGATTTCTTTAATTTGTTGATTATTTGGGTATTTTTCAAGTACCGCTCTGGCATTATTAAAGTCGTTTTGTTCTGTAAATTTTCTAGCTAATCGAATAGCGGTATTCTCATCATTTAGAAAGTTAAGTGTATTTACCATTGTATTGGTATCTCCTGATACAATCGCTTTCTCGTCATCTAATTTACTGGTTGTTCCTTCATCTAAATTTTCAGAGTTTAATTCCGCTATTTTTTCTTCTTCTTGGTTATTATAAAGCTCTTGTATAACTCGTTCTAAAAAGCTATTATCTGTTTCGATCGCTTGTTGATATTGCCCTGCGTTAAACAATTGTTGAGCAACCACTTCGCTATCATAATCAACTGTTTGATATAAACTTAATGCTTCGTCAATATTTCCTTTAGTAAATTCTTCATATGCAGTAATGACTGTTTCTTTTTCTTCGATCTCACTTGAATATTGTGCTGTTAATCTTTCTTCAACGTTTGAAGTTCGATTAAATGAAAAGATTAGACCACCTGCAAAAATCAAAGCAAGTCCACCCAGAACTAAAAATGTATTTCTCTTATTTTTCATTTCGGTTTTTTGGCGAGAACTTATATAGTTGTAAGTAACATAATCATTTGATTGTTGTATAAGCGTTAATAAATCTGCGACAGAATTTTGATTATATATTTCTTTAATGAAATCACTTGATTTTTGTTGTACTTCATTAGGGGTTTCTAAACATTTTTCATAGCTTATTCCAGTCAAGATACTAACAATACATGCTTTATAGCGTTCAATTGCTGTTTTTTGTTCAGTCGGCATGTTATGGTTTGCAACATATGTGTATTTAACAGTTTGCATTGGGTAATAGTATAATGTGCTTGGGTTTAGCGATACATATAGATTTTCTTTACCAAATTCTTGAAGTATATCATCAGTTAAAATTTTCTCTGCAATAGAAATTTTAACTGGATATGCTTCATTTTTTATTTGCGTTAGATTTTTTAGCACGTTAGATCTTTTGAAATAGACAAAAACTTCATCATCTGCTTCTTTTACATCTGTAATCTCTAAAAATAAACTCATATCCATATTAGAAACAGTTTCTTTCAAATCTGTTAAATCTGACTTATCAAATTGACTACTGCCAATCTCTAATTTTACAATGTCCTTTTCTTCTTTAACCGTACCAAAATCAAAATTATAGATTTTAATGTCTTTACTCATTTATTTACTCTCCTTTCATTAAAATTGAAAAGATTTAGCTTCTGCTTTTTCAGGTTCGGTCATTTCAATGCGTTCTTCATAATTAGGTTCAGCATTTGGGTATTTTTCTTTATATTGTTCATAATCAATTAAACGTAATTCTTCTTCTGTTAGTTCAACTTTCATAAATGCTCGTTTTGATCCATTGATGATTAAAGTTTCTCCTTGTTTCTTTCTCTCCAATAATCTACGTTCTTTATTTGAAAACTTGATATGCAACTTACTTTCTATTTGTTCAATACTTCCACTATCTAAACCAAAAAACAGCTTCGTATAACTGTTACCAACAATAGCTTCCCCTACATTCCTTTTATCTCCCATTGTACCGTCAAGAACATCTTGAATTTGTTGTGTTCCTGCTATCGCACCTGCATTGTATTTTCTAAAACGTTTGTATGCTTGGTAAAAGAAAGTAGAAGCATCAGGATTTTGAGTTAAAAAGTGAAATTCATCAACAATCAACTTTATATTTTCAGTTTTATTTTTCGTAATTTCGTCCCACAAATAACTGAATGTATTTAAGTAAGCAGCACTTTGAATTTCTGTATCATTTTGTAGTGATTTCAAGTCAAATGATAATAAGTTTGTAGTTACGTCTATATTTGTATGACCATTAAATAACGTGTTTGAGCCATTTACATAACTATCTAAAATGAAGTAAAAATCTCGAACTATCTCAAACCGCTCTTTTTTTTCTTCACTTTGTTTCATGCGTTCAATTTGCTGATACACATCTGCAAGTATTGGCCATTGATCACGCGAAATATCATCAATAGTTGTGTAGTTTAGTACACCGCTGTTTCTGTAAACATCATTTAATACGTAGTCCAATACACCTTTTTCCACCTGTGATAGATCAGGCTTAATGACTTGAAAGAAGCCTTTAACACGCTGTATTTTGTCTTTAATCAAGAGTTCCATATTAACTGTTTCGTAAGTATCTAATTCTTCCGTAAACACTTCTAATGGGTTTATCTTTGTTGCAGAGTTACTGCTTAAATGAACAACTTCTCCCCCTAAATGTTCAACAATATCTGTGTATTCATTTTCAGGGTCAATAATAAAAACTTTAGTTCCTTTTGCAACATATCTTAAAATTTTTTGCTTCATGTAAGTTGTTTTACCAACTCCACTTGTACCGATTACTACCATATTTTGATTTAATACATTTCGCTTATCGCTATAATCAATAGCAATTAAACTGTTTGTGTCTTTATTTACTCCTTCAATGTCTGAATAAGGGTTTAAATCTAATATTTCAGCGTCATCAAATGGAATAACACTACTAGCAACTTCTGTATTTGATTGTTGGTAAGTGTAATCACGCAATAAGTTTTCTCCAATTGGCATAGCAGACCAAAAAGCTTGATATTGAGCTTTAATAGGGTTCATTGATTTGAGTTGTAATTTTGTTAATGTGTTCGAAACACTATCTGTTAAAGCATTTAATTCCTCTAAGTTATCAGCTTGTAGATACACATAACAATGTTGATATAAATAGGTAACTTCACTATCAAGATACTTATTCATCTGCATATAAGCTGTCTCAATTTGCTGCTCTAATCTCTTTTTCTTCATAGGATCATAAGTATCAATTAATTCTGCTTCTTTATTTTTTATTGTCGTATTATAGTAATCAACCATTTGCGAAGCATTACTGCTTTCAAAATTTTGGACTATTGTAATATTGCCTTTTTTTCTCTTTAACGGTGCTAACCAATTCCCGACTTTTGTTTTTGGATAACCTACAATTGCTAAAACACGAATATAGTTATCTCCACTCTCAATATGATCTGGAAATTCTTCCCAACTAAATGGAAACACACTATTAATGGAAGATGTATCTAAAAAATTTTCTAAATTAGATATGTCCTTTTCTTCTTCAATACCGTATTGATTAGTTTCTTCTTGATTAATTTCTTTACTATCTTCTTCACTTCTATCAAAGAACGGAATTCTCATTGTTTACTCCTTTCTAGTTGATTTAATGCCCTGTAAAGTTTATTAGATTTTTCAAAACTTTCGATACTTCTTTGCCTGATAATTTCTTCGCTTGTAATTCATAATTATCAAAGCTATCTTCAAGACGTGAAATGTATTGTTGAATAGTTTCATTTAGATCTTGTACTGTCTTATCTAAGGAGGTTAAAGTTTTATTGTTAATTCGTTCTCTCACAACTAGTAAATGTTTTTTGGTACTCATATCTTGGTTCTGTTGTTTTTGAGTTAAATCATCAATGTAAGAAGCAATAAGGTTAGCTCGTGCATAGTTTGGTTCTTCTTTGTTTATTTCATCTAAGTATCTCTTTTTGTAACTCAATAGATACTCATTGAAATCAACTGGTATTGTCATGTCTAAATACTGTTGTTGTTCATCAATATTATCTCCTAATGTTGACATTAGAAAACTATTGTAAGTATCAAATACATCGGATTGTTCAAAGTTATTCAGCAACTCTAGATTTATCCCTGATATTTCAATTATTCCTGCTAAATAGCCAGTTTTTGTAACGATATAATCTTTATACATAGCTTGCATTATATTCATTTCTTCAATGCTTTTTTTAGCTTTACTTACAGATTTTGGCTCATAATTAAAATCTAACTTATCTTTTGTTTCTATATTTTTTTGCTTAAATAACAATTGTGCACCGCCTTTCTTATTGTCTGTTTTTCGGCTTTTTGAAAAATAGGTGTTGTCTTGAATTGTATTTCGCTTTCATTTTTAGGTGCGGTATCAACCGTACATTATTTCTATATCTAACTGGTCTTGTCGATAATACAGCTAAAATTATTGTCATTATAAGAACCACTATAATTACTTTGGTCATTATAGGATATAAACCATGTGGTGGAAGTGTCACAAAAACAATACCTACAATAAATATTGGCAACACGTATATTAATAGTTCTCGCAAAGACAAACCTAAAAAGATACCGTATGACGAGTCAACATTTTCAGGAAATATAAACTTCTTTTCGCTATTTTGTCGTTCGTCTGTCATTCAAATACGTCCTTTCATTTTTACTGGAACAAACTATATACCCATGGAACAATCCATACAATCGCTGCACCAATTGCAACTAAGCCTAAAACACGCCCTACTGCTTTGTATACTTCGTTTTTCTCTTGTGGATCATCAGCACTCGGCATACGTTTAATTACAATAAATAATGCTACCACTATACCAACAGTTACAATTAAGCCTGTTAAAACGCCTTGAATTGTTGAAAAAGCCTCATTTATTCTTGATTGCACTTCGCCTGCGTTTGCAGATACTGGACTGTTAATTCCTAAAGTACTCAATGCTGTAATACCCGATACATAAGCCTTAGTTAGTTTACTCTCCAATTTACTATTTAATTTCATCATAATTCTTCCTTTCTTTCTCTTTGTAGAGATTGAGATCGTTCTTTCTCCCTTTGGTTTTCTATTTCCTGATTTTTATAACTTTGTTCTTGTTTTAATATTTTTTTATTCTTTTCTTCAACTGTTTTTACAAGTTTATCTTTAGTTTTTTGAAATTGAGTTAAACGATTAAGTTTACCGTCTTTGAAAGCACCTATATAATACTTTGATTGATTTTGATCTTCTTTACTCTCAATAACATGTAATTGGTTTTTATAATTCTCTACTGCTTTTTTTCTTTCTATATTGAAACATTCTAAAAAGCCTTCTGAAATACTTTCCCCTGCAAATGCTAATTCATTCATAAAAGTATTATTTCTAGGATTCGCTTTTGAGAAATCAATGTTTTTAGTTTTTTCTAGCATTTGGTCTTTTTTCTCGCCTATATAATTTCTTTTAATAAAGCGTTGAAATGTAGGTTTATCAATTTCTAAGTTTTCATCAATGTTATTCTCGATCGCCTCTTTTCTTTTTTTATTCCTTTTCTCTTTGCTATCTTCTTTTTTATGCTCAACTTGAATTTCATCGTTAAATCTCTCTAACATAACACACCACCTTTCAAATCCTTATCTGGTACTGGTTTAGTAAAGAATAACATAGATTGTTTGAATATAAAAGAATAAAGATTTTTAATGAATTATATTTATATGATTAAGAAAAAAAGCCGTTTTAATGGCGATTTTTTCCTTTACTTTAATTCACTTAGAACATTGGCTCCCCTTTTTCTAGGCAGGACTTTAAAGTACGTATTTGTTTATCTAAAACATCAAAAGTTCTTATACCTTTGATATTTAAATTGTCATAACTATTCTGTGTTAAATATAGCTGCTTAACATCAGAATTTGTTTTCGGCATATTTCTTGAATAATCTTTTAGTTTAAATTGAAAGGCGTAATTGAATAATAGCGTTTGAGAAATACCGTATTTATCGGAAAATGTTACTAAAAATTCTGCTAAATCATTATCTATTCTATAAGTTCTGGGCTTTTTATCAGCTTTAGTATCAGATATAGTCCATTTGCTATTTTCATCATGTAAGCCAACATGCAATATCGTTGATAGATAATGATTGACACTATATAGATACATCGTTTTGGTTTCGTAAACTTCCATTAGATCATTAGAAACCCAAATTATTTCTTTATTGACTTTTTCTTTAGGTAATTCTTTTATATATGTTTCATAATCGCTTAACTCTTTTCTAGTTAGTTCCTTCGTTCTGTATAAGTACATAATTAATCTTATTAAATGTGTTTTTGATGTACCTAAAGCATTAATTCTCTTAGTCAATAACTCAAAATCTTCGCTTGTTATAGTTAAATAGGTGCTAGTATCATGCAAATACTCCACTCCTTTCTACTCAATTATCATTAAATTTTTGGTGCTTTAATATTATTGCTTTTCTTATTGTTGTTAACTGATTTTACCTGTTTTTTCTTTTTATTTCTATTTCTTCTATCTTCTTCTTCTCTCATTAAATTATCTCTATGTGCTTGCATTATATCTTCATATATATCTACATTTTTAGCAAGAGTAGTGAATATACTTTGAGTAGGGTATGCTCGATCTTCAAATATTTTTGCTATCTCTGTATCTAGCAGACCATTATTTTCAACTTCATAAATAAATAATTCTTTGGTAGCTTCATTTGAAACTGTGTCATAAATTTCTTGTTTTCGATAATCAGATTTTATTTCTAACCTGTCATCATCAGTTAATTTATTATTCTCAATTTTGTAAAGTAGTTGAATACCATATTTTTGTTCAGTATAAGAATATTTATTGACGACCTGTTTATCTGCTAAATCTGCTAGTCTATCATAAGACAGACTATCTCCGTAGTAAGATATAATCTTAGACAAGGCTTCTTTTTGATTAGCTTTTAAATCTTTTATATTAGCAGTAGGATAATGATTTAATATATTTTGCTCATGGTAATTATTAAGCGTATTGTATATTAAATAAGCCCTATTTTTCTGCTTAAATAGTTCCTTAAACTCATTATTCTTTTCTTTGGATAAAGAAGAAATATCTTCAACAGAAATATTGTTTTCTTCATAAAATTTATCCAGTCTTGCAGAAGCTTTCATGAAGTCTTGAGCATAATTAGATAATGGTTTCATATGTTTACTGCTAGAAACCGACTTAAATAAATCTGCGTATTCCTTAACTTGTATATCTTTAAATATATCTTTAATTTCATCATTAGTTAAGACACGTTTTTTATTTACTGTTTCAAGACCAACTGACATTTTTTGATAATCAGAGAATTTACGTTCAGCAAGTTTAGGATAATATTTTTCAAATGTTCTAATTCCTTCGTCTTTTAAAATCTCTTTACCACGTTCAATCGCTTTTTCAGTTCTTCTAATATCCGATATTCTACTATCTTCATCTAAATATCCTTGACCTGCATTATCAGCTTCAACTGATATTTTCCAGTTTTTTAGCATACGATCTTTGTCAATTAGATTATCATAATTTACAAAGACTTTTAATTCCTTTGCAATCTCTTTCAATTCACGTTTTTCCTCAAACTTCAAAGGCGCAATGACTTTTTCAGAAGTTCTTTCAAAAGTATCTTCTGTTTTATTTGCTTGTTTTTCGTAGTTCTCTTTTTTAATTTTTCTGTTTATCTCACAACGATCTGAAACTTTACCTTCTTTTTCCATTTTTCTAGCAACGTAACCTTCATGTATTGTAGGCTTTTTATCTATTCCCTGCTCGGCATATGATTTCTCTGAAATTCGTTCAGAAAAACCATTTTTCTCTAAATATATATTCGTTTTGTCTGCCCAATTTTTACGCCACTCATTTAATTTCTCTGTACTATTCCAATCATTGAATTCAACTTTTGATTGGATAAAGTTTCCGTTTTTATTCTTAATTTTATTTCCGTCTTCGTCTAATTTATATTTAGTTTTTGATTTATTTCCCCACTCGCCATTTTCTTTAAATGGTCGTATCGTTAGCATGACATGGAAATGAGGATTGTTTTCATTATCTCTATGAATAGCCACATCTGCAACCATACCTTGATCAACAAAATTCTCTTTTACATATTCTTCTGTTAATTTTCTCTGTTCTTCACGACTTAGCTCAATAGGCAATGCAATATTTAATTCCCTGGCTAATTGAGAATCTACTCGCTTCTCAATTTCTTCTACACCATTCCATAATTTTTCTCTATTTAAAGTCCACTCAGGTGCATGCTCTGGCTTTAAAATAAAAGTTTCAGGTTTTTCTTTTCTTACATAAAAATTTTTTTTACCATAACGTTCGCTATATAATCTTTCTCCACTACGATATGCAGCACTTGCGATTGCAGATTGTCCTTTTCCACGAGATATTGTTTGAGCAGTTACATGAAAAATAGCCATGAGCATTACACCACCTTTCTATTTTGGTTTCAATTGATTTTGTTTGAGCGAAGCGAATACTTAAATTGCGACTAGCAATTTTCACAACGAAAACCTGACAAGGTTTCAAGCAAGTTTTCTTTCTTCGAACTTAGCACGACATCACTTTTTAAAAGTGATGTATAAGTGCGCCCTTTCTCTTATAGTCTTATTATATCACTCAATCTTTGCTGTGGCAATTCACATGCGTATATGATATAGTTTTTATAAGGAAAGGGGTAAATTACATGTCTTCAATAAAAAGATTACAAAAACAGTTGGAAGAAACAGAGAAAAGGATCGAAGAAAAAAAGCAGGAAATTCACTTAAGCTTAGGGGAAGAAATCGTTGAAACCCTTGAACTTGATTATGATGAGTTAAATTTAGTGAAAGACAGAAAAGCTATGGCTAAAAAAATTAAAGAACATTTAAATTCAAATTTCTTTCAAGAAAATAGGGAAGATTCTGGTGAAGAAAATAATATTCCAAATGAACCAGAACATGAAAGGTGAAAAGAAATTCAAACCGATCCACAATTTAATCATTAATAAAGTTGGTTTTGATTATGGCTAAAAAAACTTATAAACAATTGCAGCAGCAACTAAATCAAGAAAAATTACAACTTCAAAAAGAAAAACAACGTGCTAGAAAAGAAAGAACACATCGTCTAATTCAGAAAGGCGCTTTGTTAGAAAAATATTTTGATCTTTATGAAACAAACGTTGAAGATACTGAAATTTTTCTTAAAAAACTGAGTAATGAAGTAAAAAAATAGAGCTTTACAGTTCCTCTAAGGATCTGCAAAGTTCTATTTTTTCGTAAAATGTATTTATATTTTAGGTGTTATTTCTTGATTACTCTCTTGACTAAATTCTTCTAATGTTTCGAAATTCTCTGAATGATCGGGTAAATCATTTTCAATCGTCATGTTAGGTTTTCGATTTAATACTTCATTTTTGACATCTTCCTTTAACCACTCTTTACCGCTCATTTCTTTGTTCCAATCTTTAACAATCTCATTTTTATTTTTTATAGTTCTTATGTTATATAAATACTGGTTTCCGTTTTTATCTTCTAAAGAAATATCATAATCTGTAAAGGATTTCTTTATATTATTTTCTTTAATTCCAGTCATTCTTAATCTATCATCTTTCAAAAATGGATAACGGTTTACTCCGTTTTTGTCTTCTAAAAATCTTAGTTTTTTAGCATTCAGTTCGTCTTGTGTTAACTCTTTTTTATTAATTATCTCGTTATATTCAGTAACAATTTCTCTAGTCATATTCGTTGCCGTTTCTTTAACTTCTTCTAACGAATTTATATAAACATCATTTGTTACATCTCTTTCAGTCCAGTTTGCTAAATATCTTTTTGAATATTCTTCACTGTCTAGTCCAAACTGATCGCTCACAACGAAAGCTGTCATTTCTGCTTGATACTCTTTTACAGGTGTTGGCATTCTATTAGATTTTTTTACATTGTGCATTTCAGCATGTGCCAGTTCATGCAATAAAACTTTTGGTCTTTCTGTTTCTCCTAAAGTATCTCGCAAAACAATTCTATGCTGGCTTGGTACATAATAACCTCTTTCTGCACCCTCCATTTTTCCGTCCGATACAGATATTCCTTTTCTCTCTGCATAGCTTTCTAATGCTTTTTCAAAATCTTTTAATTCCTCGTCTGTATAACTAAAATCAAAATTTTCAGGTTTATTAGGGTATAATTTAGGATAATCTTCAGCAGGGCAATTTGTTTGCGTTACATCAAAAACCGGTACTGATATGTAACCAACTAATTTATTTTTCTGTACTTCTAATTCTCCTTTTTTAATTAACTCTTTTTCTTTCTTAGTTGCTCTTGAAACAAATTTCTCAATATTTTCTTCATCTTTAAAAACATCCTGAAATCTTGGTGCTAATATATAACTTGCTTTCTCTCCTCTTTGTACTTGATAACCTAATTTCTGAAAATCTTTATATGAAGCTACTGCTAATGCACCTTGATATTGAGATTGAATAAGCATGTTATTTCTGACTGAATATTGCTTAAATTTCTTAATAGAATTTAATAAGTCTAATTCGTCTTGTGGGTTAGTTTTATAATTTTCGATTGCTTCATTCATTTGTTCTGTTAGCTGCTCAACACGCTCACGTTGTTTTCTCGACATATCATATCAACCCACTTTCACTATCTGCATAGCTTAATCTCTTGCTTTCTTCATCATAAACTACAAAAATAGGGGCTTCGTCATTTTCATCAAATTGTTCTTCTTTATGCGCTTGTTTAATTTCCTCTAATAATTCATATTCATCAGTTGTAATCTCTAAAATAATTTCATTTTTTGTTTCAAAATCATATAAGAAAGCTTGGTCTTTATTTACTTCTTCTAACATAACCATTTTCTTCATTTAATTTCCTTCCTTTCAAATTCTCTTGCTTTCACTATACTAAAAAAATCAAGGAAAAGGTCATATATGATCTTTTCCTTGATTTTTTTTAGAATAAGTTATGATTGTCTTTCTAATTCTTCTCGGTAGCTTTCTGTATATTCAGAACCCCTACTATCCAACCAATCTTTTGTGGCTTTTTCTAGTAAATCATCTGCCATTTGTCTTGCGCTAACCCTTTCTAAGTAAGCTAGTGCATTTATCTTTTTTCTAGTTTCATCACTTACCGCAACAGATGAATTTTTTATTGTTCTCTTTTTCTGTAAGTTAGCTTTTGCAGGCATTTTAGCTTTTTTTGAAATATCAAAGTTATTTTTATTTTCTTTAAACATGTAATTCAAACTCCTTTATACGATTTAATGCTTCTTCAACTACATCAGCAAACATACCTAATGTGCGTTTATCATAAGGCTTATCATCTGTAATTCCTTTATAAGACCATGTTTTAACTCGATCTGAATGCTGAATAACATTTGTAAATAAGTCCTCTAAGAAAAAGTCTTTGTATTTAGCTAAAAATTCGGTGTCTGTGGCACTTCTTCCAACTAAGTAGGGAACTACCCCTAAAATCTCAAAATCGTCTGAAACATTGGTTATTTCGCGTAAATACATATAGTATTTCTTTGTACTATCAAATGCTAAGGGAACAGTTTGTGTCGGCAACACTACATAATTACTAGCTATAATTGCATTATCGTTTACTAGATTTGTTGTGGGCGCTGTATCAATTAGAATAAAGTCATATTCATCTTCTACTTCACTTAAAACAGAAGAAAAAATAAGATTGAGGTATTTTTCTTCATAATATTCATGCGCATATTTTTCAAACTCTCCCATACTCCAACTACCCGCTAAAATATCTATTGAATTTCCTAATGGTTGAATATGTTCAGCAGTTGGTAGCTGATCGAATGAAGCTGAAAAAATATTTTTTTCTCTATTTAGCTCTTGTTTATACGACATTTCAGCTAACTCAGTTAAATTCATTTGTGGGTCTGTATCAATAAGCAGCACTTTCTTTGAATACATCTTTTCTAAGATATAACCAAATAATAAAGTGGTTGTGGTCTTTCCAATACCACCCTTGAAATTTCCGAAAGTAATTATCATTACTAAACTCCCTTCCTTATTCTCAAACTATGTAACGTTATTTACTATAATAAAATTATACCATAATACTATTATTAAACAATAGTATAATACTACAATAGCACTATACTATTGTAGTATTATACTTGTTCATTTTAGAAAATAACTTCTCTATATACTTTAATAGCGATACATTCGTTTTCTTCATTCAATATTTCAGTGAGTGTACCTAACTGAAAGTAATCATCAATTTCATCATTATAAACTGCGTACATTAAACTGTTATCAATATCTTCATCATCTCCAAGCATACTACTAAAAGCTTGTTCTCCCCAATATTTAGTTAATACTTCTTCATGTGTCATATCAGTTACTACTACTTCTAATTCTGTAATATCTTCTAATGTCTTAATCATTTTGCATTTTCCTTTCATTTTTTATTTGCTTATCATTTCAATATATTCGCTAATTATTTCATCTATATCATTTATTGCATTTTCGACAATTCCATTAATATCATTTTTGTTGATTTCATATTCTAAAAAATCGGTTAATTCTTCATCTGCGTATTGTTCTATTATTTTTCGTAATTCTAATTTAGATGATTTCATTTTTTCACTCCTTTCTTTTTGTTTTAATCTTTAACAACTTTTTCTGGCAGTTTTGGGGGAGTGGAGTCGGGATCTTTTGATCTTGCTTTTCCACTTATTTTCCCCCGCTAAAGAACTTCCTGCTTTTTTTGTTGTTATTGATCCTTTTTCTGTTTAGTATGGGTGTGTTTGTCGTGGTTATGCTCTTGCAGGTGTCGTTTGCGTGTCAAGGGCGAGTGTGGGCTTCACGAGTGCATTTTACCCTTGACACGAAGAAAGACGACACCTGCTATAACGGTTTAACGACAAGCACACCCAAACAGAAAAAGGAGAAAAACAAAAAAGGGAGTAATGAGCGGGGGAAAATCGATCAAGTGGAAAGTGCCTTTTTCTAATGGTCTTTTACAGTATTTTTAACAGATAACTACTTTGCTTTTGACTTGAAATGCGCTCTAAATGCTCATCACAGCACCTTTTCAGGGGATAAAAACACAAAAAAAGGGCTTTGCAGTTCCTAGTAGGATCTGCTGCCCTTTTCTTAATTTAGATATTTTATTAATTTTGAAATCTGTTTATACTCTATTTTTTTCATATAATATTCCATAAACTTCCAATCAGGTTCATTATCATCTGTGACAGGCAAATAGAATTTAGTAGATTTTAATCTTTTACCGTTTAACTGAACTCCGTATGAAGCTTTATGTTTTGAGGAAGCTTCAATCATCGTTTTAATGAATAACCCAATATATTTGTTTAGATTTTCATTAGTCATTGTTGAAATTGAAGATCCAGCTCCACCGCGTCCTACAAAGTTATAAGAATGGAAAAATATAGTACCGTCAATTGGACTTATCGTTAATGAATTTTTTGGACTAACATCTTCTTTTTTTGAATTAACGAAGCCTTGAACTCCATTTTTTTGAGATGAAGTTGAGATAAAAGGAAGATTACCTTCATCATACTTATTTAGAGGTTCTCCAGAAACTCTCTTTACACCAAACATTTCTTCGACTTCAAAAGTTTTCCATGTTATTTCTTCAATAATTGGTTCATTTATTTTAGAAAGTTGTGTTTTTAATTCTAACTGTTTCTTTTTGAGATACTCGAATATATCATTTTGTTTTCTCTCATATAGCCTTTTTCCTTGTTGTTCCATATATTCCCAATCGGGAGTTCCCTGATCTGTTACAGGCATAAGTATTTTACTTCTTATCATTCTTTTAGGTCTCCACTTGCGAGAATATTTAAATGTCTCTCCTGTACGTTCAAAAGGAACAATTAAATAGGTAGCTAAGTATTTATTCATAGATCTGCCTATTTTTTCTTCTTTTAAATATACAACTGTTATATCATGACTACAAGTAAACTCTATTTCTTGATAGTAAGCATGCCCTACGGAACCGTTATTTGTAATCGCAAGACAATTAGGCGGGAAAAATCGTTTTTCTATATCGGAAGAGTTTTCATCTCCAACTTTATCATACTTTAAAATATCTTCTCTGCTACTAAATTGTGTAATACCATTATTTAAAGCACTAGCACCTAAAAAAGGCACGCTTCCTTTTTTTAGGTGCTGGTGGTTTTTTATTGTAATATCCACCCTTAATATCAAAATATTCGTTTATGAAAAATTCCTCATGCTTTTTATTCTCAATTTCAATCAAAAAACTCACCTGTTTCTTGATTAGATTTTTCATTTTCTTCAATATCTACTAATTCATTTTTACTTTCATTATTATTGAATAAATACTCTCTTCCATGTAAGACCATGTCAATTTCAAACGTTAAATAATCCGCCATTGTTTTTTCAAAGCTATCATCTGACGGAATTTCTTCATTAAAATAATAAAAAGAATGCAACCACTCATCATCAGGTTCGATAGTAGTTTCAACGCAAAAAGCATTTTCAGCCTCTATACGGTTAAACCAAACGTCTAATAAGTACTGTTTCTTATCTTTAGCTTGTGGGGTTTCTATTAATCCTATATGCTTGGATACTTTATAACCGTCATCTAAAAAGTTAATAAATTTACAAATTTTATTTTTATGATGTGGTATTCCTACTTTAAATATTGCAATACATGGTTCTGTTCCTACTTTATAAAAAGTATCTTGATTTAATGTTATAACCCCTTCTAAAGTATGTTTCTTTAAGATACTTCTCTTAAGTTCTTTTTCTGCTTTTGTTTTACCTGTCACCGAACCTTGAGGAATAATAACAGCTGCTCTACCACCTTCTACGAGCGAGTCTAGTAAATGTTCAGTAAATGCCATTTCATATTGAGCAGGATCTTTAGAAGAACCTTGACTATATGGAGGATTTAACATCCCTACATTACAGCCTTTCAGTTGTAATTCAGCTGGATTTTGTCTTAAAAAATCGGCATTTTCTATATTACTTTTACCATCTCCACGTAAAATCATATTAGTTGTAGAAATAGTGAACATATAGCTTTGCATTTCGATACCATGTATTTGATTTTTCTTAATATTATTTCTGGTTTCTTGATCATCAGAATCAGTTTGATTTAACATATGGTGCATTGAAGCAACTAAGAAACCACCTGTCCCACATGCAGGGTCAAACACTTTATCTTCAGGAGAAACTTCTAATAATTCACAAAATAAATCAGTGATGTGTCTTGGCGTTAAAACAATACCTAAAGTTTGTCCGTCACCACCAGAATAAGACATAAATTCCCCATAAAAACGTCCTAAAATATCTTCTGACGATTTTGAATAAACTATATTTGTATAAACTCGATTATATAAAAATTCTGTATAATACTTTAATGGTGTTTTTCCTAAGGTCCTATTATATTCATTAATCTGTACTGAATTTTTGATAATCGAGAATTGGCTCATTAATTTATCTTTTTTAACAGTTGGCGAAACGTTTGATCGTTTCAAGTTGTTTTCAATAGCATTAAAAATCTTTTGTCCGTCTGTTGTGTTTGTGTCGCCAGTCAAAAACTCAATTGAAAAACCGCCGTATTCAATTTCTCTTAAAGCAAGCAGAATACCAGATACAATTAATGGTTTATCTTTATCTTGGATTGCACCGTAGTTTCTTAAATCTTCATGCAATTCTTTTGCGTCTTCTAAAATATATTTAAGCTCTTTTTCTTTGTCTGTATCTTCTTCTAAAATTTCTTTTATATAGTACTCTTGTATGTTAGTTTGGTTAAATGAAATAAAAGTCTCTAAATTTGGAAGTTCTTTATAATTTCCTCTTTCATCAATAAAGACAGGGGAAATATCATGATGTTTTTCATTTCCAGAAACTCCGGATGCTTCAGTAAGAACCTTTAATAACATAATAACCCCTCCAGCCTATCATTGGATAATGATTTAATAAAGAACGCTAAAAGTTTACCAGTAGACCATATATCA
>Ga0209487_1000964_pt1 | contig 24880 bp, 24 predicted proteins | sample Poulit2012_FD_187524 | JGI IMG/M metagenome (GOLD analysis project Ga0209487, IMG submission 187524) | Agricultural soil microbial communities from Georgia to study Nitrogen management - Poultry litter 2012 (SPAdes) (version 2) | ecosystem: Environmental > Terrestrial > Soil > Agricultural land...
CTTCCGCATACCTGCAAGGTTGCAGAGGTGATTTGAAAGAACAATAAAAATAAAGATTCGATCCAAATTTGTGATCATCGGGGAAGGAAAATGATCTCCATTTATCCTTAAACTTCCAACGATCTATTGCCCTGCGGCTTTAGCCCAGGGTTGTGAGAGATCACAAAAGTAATTGGGCTTTAGCCCCATAAAAACCACGATATCCCGAATCAGGGATTATCAAAAAGACATTACAGAAAAACCTTGCAGGAAACCAGCCCGCCAAGCTCTTCCGCATACCTGCAAGGTTGCAGATTTTCTTCGCAAGCACAATTCTGTTTTCTCCAAAAATAGTCGGCTGAATTCATGGGAACCCGGAAACCCGGAAACCCGGAAACTCGTAAACCCGCAACACGCCCCCCACTAAACATTCTTCCAAATACATTTGTATCTATGTAGGATGAAACAAATTTTGACCTCATGATGGATTTATTCGATCAAAATGGAAAATTCATATTTGATAATCAGCTATCCGACCTAACAGAAAAAATAACAAGCGAAACCTCTTCTATCCTAAAATTATATTCCACGCCCGATATATTACCAGAATGGCTTCCGGCGCTCATCCGTCTTCTGCAGTACGGCAGCCAATCCCGCTCCCAGCCCGTATGGAATCAGCTCCCGGTCAAAAAATTGATAACAGCCGGATGGATCAAAACGGACAACAACGAATATCTCCACCTGACTCCAGAAGGTGAACAAATCGCTCTTCAACGATACCAGGAAATGAAAACGGATGCCATGGCCGCCTTCCACGCGCTCCATAGCGAAGCAGGACAATCCCCCGATGAGGCGCCCGCCCAATGGAAAAAGCTTCTGAACCAAAAACCATGGCCGATACGGATGCGGGAAGAGAAGAAGCGGAGAGAAAGTAAATACGTAGAAATCGTAACCTACGAACCACAATATCAACCCAGCTTCAAAGCCCTCAATGAAGATTGGATATCCACCTATTTTCAAATGGAAGAAAACGATCATAAGGTATTGGATGACCCGGAAAAATACATCCTGGATCCGGGCGGTGAAATATTTGTCGCGCTATACAAAGGAGATCCGGTGGGCGTCTGTGCATTGATCCAGAGCAATGATCCTGACTATGACTTTGAAATGGGAAAAATGGCAGTTTCACCCTATGCACAGGGTAAAAGCATCGGTTGGTTGCTGGGACAGGCAATCATCGCCGCCGCCCGGGAACGAGGTGCTTCCCGGATATATCTCGAAAGCAATACACGGCTCAAGCCGGCGATCCATCTGTATCAGAAAATGGGATTCAAAAAAATACCCGACCGCACCTCTCCTTTCCGGCGCACCAATATTCATATGGAAATGAAGCTGTAAATTTGTTTGACAACAATTCATATAAAAAAATCGGAAATCAAACCAACGTCTGATTTCCGATTTTTTCTTCTCTTACGATATTTATCTTCCGTCTCCGGGCAACTGATCAATAGGACCAGAGATCGTTTTCGTAGTTGAAGATCGATTCTTTGATCTTCTTGGATTCCATCATTCGCTTCATCTTCGCTTCGCGGTCATTGCCTGCCATCGAAGGATAATCCTCCAGACGGAAATCGCGGATATTACTCTCCTTGATCACATAATAATTAAAGTATCTCATCTCCATGTAATCATCCCATGACAAGATCGTCGAGCTGTTGCCGGGCAGATGAACTTGCTGCGTAGCAAAGTATTTTCGTGCCTGCGGCCAGTAGATCCAAAACATCGGGTATTCAAATGCAAATGATCCATCTTCTCCTGTTTTGTCCTGGATGGGACAGATCCCAAGGATCCTCACTCTCATCCGGGAATGCAGTTTGTCGAAAAACCAGATCTCTTTGATTCTAAATTTATTGATCGTCGAAAAGTCGATATCATTGTGGACCACCTGTGCTTCCTGTTCGAAAGTTTCGGGATTGGTCACGAAGACCGTATCCTGCTGAAAGAGAATATCATTGACGGACTGCATATCCATCTCATCCGAAAAATCATCTGAATCCCCCATATAAGGCTGGATCGCTCCATCCTGAATTCCCTCGATCATGATCTGAAAAAATGGAGCAGTCGGATATACGAAAGGTTGATTGATTTTTTCTCTGACATCGATCACGCCCCAGATGTAGGTCGACCAAAAAACATCTCCTTCATTGATATGCGGATATTCCAAAACCATTCGATCGTTCATAAGAGTTTTACGGGTGACCCCATCGATGGCTTCAATCGAGGAGCCGGATGAGACTCCCTTTTGCTGCTCCTGTGTCGCCGGTGTTTCTTCCGTGATGATTTCTTCTGCGATCTGGCTATATCCCGCCAGCGCAAGTGTCATCAGGACACCGGACAAAATGGTTTTAAAAATTGAGTATCGCATATCTATTCTTATTGTATTTTAAAGCTTACCGTTCCTACGTTTTTACCGCCTGCCCACCCCGGACAACGAACCCGTACATCCTCAAAGAAGTACCGGTCATTGGGGCTCGCCCGATCGATCAAGCTACGCGTGGTGGCATCAAACGCACCTCCCTGATTCACATTCGCGATCGGATCACCGGTTCCCGGCTTGGGGATACGGAAGAGCGTATAGGAGAGAATCTCGCATCGTGCATCAAAGTCAAAATTCTCCAGCTGAGGTATCAAAGCTCTTTGTGCCTTGAACTCACCGTTTCCTATATTTCCACCATGTTTACCTGACAATGTTGGGATCGGATCGGGGATAATCTTTGTACGGAAATTATACGAAGTCGATTCCAGACCACCACCACTGAGCGTGATCGTCGCATTGCCCTGTTCACTGACCGTCGCATTGTATTTTCCTGTACCGGTCTGACTGATATTGATTCCTGCCCCGGAAGCACTGACCTGGAGTTCATTGGAAGAGATCCCAGCTGCCGTGATCGAGAGCGGATTGTCCACTCCCACATAGAGCACGTTCATTTTGTCAGCCGATACACTCGCTGATCGTTCTCCCACTTCATACGTAAAGGTATTCGAATACGTATTCTGTTCTCCGGTTACGGGATTGGTCACGGTTACGCTTGCATTCACTTCTTTGACTCCGGTGGATGTCGTAGGTACGGTATATCTTGCCACACCATCAGTCACCGGTACCGGACTTCCATTGACGGTCACACTCAGCTGCGTATTGGAGCTGGATGAGGCTGATGTACTCAGGAAAAAATCAGCTTCAAAAGGTTCCCCTTTGATCACGTATCCTTTTTTGGATTGCATGACCACCTGATAATTATCAAACACGATTTCCTCTCCACCCACTTTGTTCATCAGATAATTGAGCATACTGGATTCCGCACTTTTGACATCATTTTTGATTTTCTCAAATATCGGCATCGTAGCCAGCATCGGCATTTGTCGAAAATTGTAATCTGCCCAGCTGATCTTATCGGTGTCTTTCCAGCTTTCATCCAATTCGATACTGATCTCAGAAGCCATCCGATCGCGGTCTTCCGGATCGACGAATTCAAGAAAAGCATCTTCCAGTCCACGCAAACGCTCTTCCAGTTCATCTCCTTTTCCTTCATTCACCAGATAGCGTGTCGTGACATCTTTATTTCTATATCCTCTGGGGGTTCCATCATCGAGATATCCGCCTGTCTCTTCGATCATGTGCTCCACGATTCCATCCACATAATCAGAAAAATCAGCACTCAGATCCCGAACCGGTTTTGTTCGTTCTGCATAAGTTCTCAGCGATTCTTTCTTTCTGGATAATTTTTCGATTTCCGGGGGTAAGTGGGAGTTGTTTTTATCCAAAACCTGGTTGGATCTTTTCAATCCCTTTTCCACCACCTCAAAGGCGTTGAATATTTCAGCAGAAACGTTGAGTGCAAGCAGCGCTGTCAGCGTGATATACATAATGGTGATCATGAGCTGCCGCGGCTCCTTAGGTATTGACATTTTCTAACTTTTTAATTGTTATTCAATCTTGGGATCAGTTTTTTGTATTCATCGCATTGAGCATATTTCCATATACGGTATTCAATGAACCCAGTTTTTGGTTGAGTACCGCCATATTTTCTTTGTAAAGCTTCGCGTCTTCCACGCTTCCTTCCAGTTCACTCATCGCAGTATTGAGCTTATCATAGAAGTTGTTCATCGTTTTGATCTGTTCTCCGGTTTGTGAGAAGTCCACCTCCTGCAAGGCCTTGAGTGACTGCATACTCTTGGACATATTGCGGAGCTCAGTCAGCATGCCGTCGAGTCGGTTTTCCACGAATTCCGGATCGATCGGTCCCGCTCCGTTTCCTCCTGCAACGCCTGGCTGAGATGTAACGACTCCTCCTGCGCTCAGCGGAGTAATTTCGGAATTGACCTTATCCAGTCCCGGATAAAGATTTTCCCAGTAATAATCTTTTTGTGGAGGGAGAATTCCCAAAAACAAAAAGATCACCGCCTCTGTCACCAGACCTACCGTAATCGCGATATCGCCCCATTCATATGAGTTGATTTTCCCCAAAGCACCCAACATTACAAGTGATGCACCCACTCCGATCACGAAGTTTTTAAAGTATTTAAACCCTGAAGTTTCTAGAAATGTCATGGTTTCTTATGAATTTATTTGTTAAATTAAGTATTACCGTGATAACAACGCATATTATTCCTGCTATCGTGTATGCGATTTACGAAAAAAGAATCTTCTACTTGAAGCAGGGGCGATTATTCAAAGATTTGTTTTTTTAAAATTGATCCTCTATCGATCTACCTTGGAAAGTAAGAGCACACCGGAACCCGATATAGGAGGTGGCAGTGTCCTGGTATTGCCAGTCCCGCACTCCGGTTCTCAGGAAATATCCGACATCTTTCCATGAACCACCCCGGATCACTTTTCGTTTGAATGCGGCCGGATCATCTTCATCCGCATCATATTTGAAATCAGGGTTCAGATCATGTAAAAAAGAATAACTATTCTCATGATAGGCAGAGCTGGTCCATTCGGATACATTCCCCGCCATATTGTACAATCCGTAATCATTCGGATCATATTTGTCCACTTCGACTGTCCATTGTCCTCCATCTTCCGGATAGTTTCCACGTCCCGGCTTGAAGTTGGCAAGGAGACATCCTTTCGCATTTCTCAGACTGTAAGCTCCCCATGGATACGGTACAAGCTCATGCCCTCCTCTTGCGGCATATTCCCACTCTGCTTCGGTCGGCAAGCGAAAACCATCACTGCCCAGTTTTTGATCTTTATTGGAGTTCCACAGTTTGGTCCTCCAGTCACAGAATGCTTGCGCCTGATGCCAGTTGACTCCTACCACCGGATAATTGTCATAAGCTACATGGGAGAAATAATTTCGGGACATCGGCTCATTGAATGAATAAGCGAAATCCCGGATCCATGCTAGCGTATCCGGATAAACGTTGATTTGATATTTTTTCACAAAATCACTCCGTGGTGATTTTCCACGATCCATCGCTGCTGCTTTCAGATCATAAGTTTCCCACTGATAGTTGAGTTTGCGTACATCCAGCTCCCGCCGGTTGCCGATCTGATCATTTCCCTGATAAAACATTTCATCCAGTGTCTCATCCGAATAATCGAGATCAAAATCCCAGTCCAATCTTTCATTTCCGTACATGTCCACGTAGACATCCCCCATGATTTCGTGAGCGATACTGTCTCTTACCCAGTGGACAAATTGCCGGTACTGGTTGTTGGAGATTTCCATTTCATCCATATAAAAACCCTGAATCGAGATCGCACGAGGTCTGGCTGTATAGCTGTAGCTGATATCCTGGTCGCTGGGTCCCATGATAAATCTTCCGGAGGGAATATAGGTCATACCATAAGGATTGATATCTCCCTTCCACTTGGGACGATCCTGTACACCCACCAGATCACCGGAGTTGGTATTCCGTCCGCACGATGTCAGAACTAATAAAGCCAAGCTGAAGAAAAGCAGTTTATTCATAAGACGCATCATTCCAGTACAAATTTTTTCATATTCTCTGCAAATATAGTTCCACTTCTGATAAATAAAAATTCAATAACAGGAATCATATCTGTTATCCCGATGTAAACGAGGATTTTTCCTGCTTTATTTCGATTCAAAAATATTTTAACCGGATTTATTCGGTAAAACGGGGATTGTAAATGATTTTTTCCCGTCTGACCTTGAAGAGAGGTTCGTCGATGATATATCGCAGACTCACTTCATGACTGTTGTCATGCACTTTTCTCAATCCGGACAATCCCAAATCGAAAGTGTAATAAACATAAGCATTTTCCGCAAATTGATACCCGGCTTGAAACATCAACGCATCGAAGGTGCTTCTATTGTATCCGCGAAAATAGAGCCCTCCCTTTAACAATCCTCCCAGATCCACCCCGGCACCGATCTCAAACTGGGTCAGATGTCCGTTCGTTTTTAATACAGCGGATGGAATAATGAGGACGTCATCTGAAAAATCATAAAAGGTCGCAGCCTGGACGACATAGCTCCGGGTCTGGTAGGTCTTTCCATCTTCCCCTACACCGGGCACATGATAAGTAAACGGGGAAATATTTTGACTGCTGAATCCCACCTCAGCATATGGTGTGACCAGATAAATCGCAGCATCGATCCGGGGTGCAATCCCCGACACCTTATGATCTGACAGAAGTGGATCGTTGTGACTCACCACGCCGGGACCATACTCGCCGTCGGGCGCGCGCCAGTCCATCCCAAAAAAAGATTTACGATCCATACCGGCTGCCACACCGACCGAAATCACCCCAAAGGGCAGAGTCACCATATGATTGAAAGTAGCGACCAGATTCTGGCTTTTGACCTGGCCGATCTGATCTCCCCAAAACATGAGTCCCATCCCGCTGTCGATCACATCGATGGGTGTATATGCGCTGAGAAGCTGAGTCTGGGGCTGTCCTTCGATTCCCTGCCACTGGGACCGAAAATGAGCGGTCAGCTGCGTGGTGCCGGTCACGCCAGCGAAAGCAGGATTGTAGATATAAGGATCCCAATGCACAGAAGACATCTGTGGCAGATTTTGTGCCTTCATATACCATGGACACAAGAGGGCGATGATATAAATTAGAATCCTCAAATTCCGGTTTCTTGATAGCGCCTTACAATATGCGAAATTTTATGCTCACAGGGAAATCACATGATCAGCTTCATCCCGTCAAAAGCCAATTTAACATTTGCAGGCAAATCGCGGTTGATCTCTTCATGGAGCCCCATATGGTGACTCAGGTGGGTGAGATAAGCCTGATCAGGCCGGATCCTCCCGATCAATTGAAGCGCTTCTGCCAGATTGAGGTGAGAATGATGCGGCGTATGATGCAGAGCGCTCAGGATCAATACCTCCACACCCTGAAGATATTCGATCACCGACTCGTCGAGGGTTTTTACATCGGTCAAATAAGCGAGCGGACCAAAAGAATAACCTAAAATATCGAGCGGACCATGGCGGACAGGCAGAGCCTTTATTCGCATATCCCCTATCAGAAGTTCATCCCAGGGCGCAATTTCATTGAGGATCACCGATGGAGATCCCGGATATTTTTCATCAGCAAATACGTAGGGAAATCGATCCCGGATATCCTGAAGCACGCGGGGTAATCCATAAAGCGGAAATTTCCGATGGTATAAAAAATTGTAAGGTCGGATATCGTCCAGGCCTGCCATGTGATCATTGTGTTCATGTGTCATCAGGACGGCATCGAGCCGGCCTTCGTGAAAACGCAGCATCTGCTGCCGAAAATCGGGGCCGATGTCGATGGTGATACTCGTGGAAGATGTCTCGACCAACAATGAAGTGCGCAATCGCTTGTCGTGAGGATCCGTTGACCGGCACACCTCACATCCACATCCGATGACCGGGATTCCCTGGGAAGTTCCGGTACCTAATACAGTCACCTCCACTCGCTATTCATTTAGTTCTGCGTTTTTCTCATAAAGCTGCTTCAAGTACCGCAGCGAGGCGGGACTGAGCGGGGGGTCATTTTCTCCCGGCACCTGATCCATGATTTCGAGCAGGACTTCCACTTTTCCACTCGTATCAAAAAACTGATTGATGACGATCGTTTTTTGATCCCGGAGGAGGCAATAGCCCGAATTGAACTGACCTCTTCCGTACCGGATCTTGTATTCCAGTTCTTCGAAAATCGCTTCTAATCGTTTCAGCTGATAATTTGTAAATCTCGACATGTCCAGATGTTCCTGTTATTTAAATGCACCCAAACCGGTGATATCCTGCCCGGTGATCAGCAAGTGTATATCATGGGTTCCTTCGTAAGTGCTGACGGTTTCCAGATTCATCATATGACGCATGACGGGATAATCATTCGTGATCCCGATCGCGCCCAGGATGTCGCGTGCGGTACGTGCGGTGCGCAGAGCGATCTGCACATTATGTCTTTTGGCCATTGATATCTGAGAAGAGGTCACTTGCTCTGTATCCGCCAGTTGTCCGACGCGTGATGCCATCAGCTGAGCCGCTGAAATATCGGTGAGCATTTCTGCCAGCTTTTTCTGTACTAATTGAAATTCTCCCAATGGTTTTCCGAACTGATGCCGCTCCTTCGAATATCGCACCGCGGTATCAAAACAATCCATCGCCGCGCCGATGGCTCCCCAGGCGATCCCATACCGGGCTTTGTTGAGACACTGGAAAGCGGCACGCAATCCTTTTGCTCCCGGCAAAAAATCTTTTTCTTCTATATATACCTCATCCATATAAATCACCCCGGTGGCAGAAGCTCTCAAAGACCACTTCCCGCCGATATCCTCCACCCGCACACCCGGTGCCTTCATATCGAGTAAAACGCCCTGGATTTTCTTTTCATCCAGACGCGCCCAGATAATGCCCACATCGGCCAGACTGGCGCTGGTGATCCACATTTTTTGTCCGGAAAGCAAATATCCGTCTCCCTGCCGGGTCAGTCTCGTTTCCATACTTCCGGGATCGCTGCCGTGATCGGGTTCGGTGAGGCCAAAACATCCGATTTTTTCTCCTTGTCCCAGCCGGGGCAACCATTGTTTTTTCTGATCTTCACTTCCAAAAGCCGCAATGGGATACATGACCAGCGAACCCTGTACAGACGCCATGGACCGGATCGAAGAATCTCCTCTCTCCAACTCCCGCATGATCACCCCATACCCGGTCTCGGTCATCCCCTGTCCGCCAGATTCGACCGGTAGTGAAGGGCCAAAACAACCCAGTTCACCCAGCTGACGAAACCAGTTTTTGTCAAAGGTTCCCTCCATCGCATGTGCTTCAATGGTCGGGCTGATTTCATGTTGTACCCATTCGCGGACCGAATCCCGCGCGATGCGGATCTCTTCCGTCAGCAGCTCATCGAGATCGAAATAATCATGATATTCAAATTGCTTTGCCATTACTTTTTTGCATCTTAACCGCCAAAATATAGGGAGTAAAACCGGAATTCAGAAATGAAAAGCAAAATTATTATCGAGGGTATGCATTTCAAAGCATACCATGGTTACTATCTGGAAGAGCAAAAAATCGGGGGTCAGTATCGGATCGATCTGGAAATAGAGTATGATATCATAGAAGCAGCCCGGAAGGATGATCTGGAAAAAACGATCAACTACGAGATGTTATATCAGATCTGCAAGGAAGAAATGAAGACCAGTCGCAAACTGATCGAGTCTGTCGGTCTGGCCATCATGGAAAAAATAAAAGAGATGCTCACTCATCCGGGACATATCGTCGTAGAGATTCACAAAATAAACCCTCCGATCGATGGATTGATGGATCGGGCGATCATCCGGATCGAATCCTGATTTTTCTCTTATATATTATATAATATATCCGCATCGGATCATGCAGAAAAAGAAGTCCCGCAACCACAGGTATCATCCGCATTGGGATTATTGAAAGCAAAGCCCCGGTTGTTCAGGTCATTTTCAAAATCGATCTCCATTCCCAGCAGATAGATCGCGTGCGTCTTGTCGATGATGACGCGCACCCCTCCGATTTCATACTCTTCGTCGCTTTCTTTTTTCTCATCAAATCCCATGATATACGAAAAACCTGAACACCCACCTCCTTTGACGCCGATACGGAGCCCATAATGATCAGGCACCTGCTCTTCTTTTCTTATATTCTTCAATTCTGCCACGGCCGTCGGAGTGATATTGACCGGTTGTGCTGTCTGTGTATTTGTATCTTCCATTTTTATCTTTATTGCTAATATAATTATTATTTTCGTCCTTGAAACAACAAAGTTTCACCCGGAAAAGTTTATTCTCTCACCATGTCCAATGAAATAATATCCATCATCATCATTTTTTCGATCGCGATCCTCCTCCTTGCGGGGATGTGGTTGCTCTATGATCAGCTCAACCGAAAACTGGATCAGGTGACGCACACGCTTATGATATCCCATCGTCAGGATCAGACGAAGGACATCCTGCAGCGAAAACTTCAGGCGTATGAACGACTTTCGCTCTTACTGGAGCGGATCCAATATCCAAACGTCATCAAACGATGCTACGATCCGGGGATGAAAGCGCGCGATCTGATCAACCGGATGAAAATGGATATCGCTGCGGAGTATGAACACAACATCACACAACAGATCTATGTTTCTCAAAAACTATGGGAGATCATCCTGCTGACCAAGGAAGACAGCATCAATACGCTCAATGAGATCGGCCGTGACATGGAGGACTATCAATCGGATCAGGTCTTTATCCAGGCGCTGTCCGACCGGCTGAGTCAACGTGAATACAATCCTGTAGAAACCGCTCAGGTAGCGATTCGTACGGAAGTCCAGACCTTCTTGTAAGTCCCGGTATGCACTGCAACATTTTTCATGATATCCATCATTTTCTTTGACCGACCGGTTTTTGTACTGGTAGACCATAGTAGAAAAACCGAAATTTTTGACCACAGGGAAATGACGGTTCAGAACAAACCATTTTTTCATTTGTCATCCCTTGATTTCAGATTTCATCGTCGTGAAGAAGGGGGAAGAATTAAATGTTATCGTATGAAATAAATTGAAAATTCACCGGAAAAATTTTATCTTTATCAACGCTGAAATATAATTTCAATACAGGGAAAGGAGCAAATGTTTATTGGCATTTGATCAGAAAACAGGCAAATATTTTGATTCCAAAAAGGTTCTGTTTTCTGACTTTTTATTTAGATTTTTTGAAGTGGAATTCTCCGGAATTACGATTATTTTTTCAAACTTCGCATCCCAAAACGAGCCCGATGTAATTGCATCGATCTTATATATAGCAAGCTAAAAACAGTGAATTGGTAATGGTGAATGATGGTAAAACAATATGGGACAATTGTCTGCAAATCATACGAAAAGAGATCAATCCCCAAGCATTTAAGACCTGGTTTGAGCCGATCGAACCGGTTCGATTTGATCAGGAAACGCTGACGATTCAGGTCCCCAACAATTTTTTTTATGAATGGATTGAAGAACATTATGTACATCTGATGAAAAAAGCACTCATCGAAGTCATCGGTACGAGTGCCAGTCTCAATTACAGGATACTAAAAACCAGTACGGAAGCTTCCAATGCCGTCAAACTCAACCGACCGGCGCCCGAAGATAAAACGACAGAATTCCGGAACCCATTTGTGTTTCCGGGTTTGAAGAAAGTGAAGACGGATCCCAATCTGAACATCCAGTACACCTTTGATAATTTCATCGAAGGAGAATGTAACCGTCTCCCCCGGAATGCCGGCATGGCGGTCGCGAAAAAACCGGGCGGTACAGCATTCAACCCGCTGGTCATATATGGAAATGTAGGCCTTGGTAAAACACATCTGGCTCAAGCCATCGGGAATAAAGCGCTGGAGCTTCACGCGAACAAGCAGATCCTCTATGTTTCTTCTGAGAAGTTTACCAATCAGATTATTCATTCCATCAAAAACAACGAGATTCAAGACTTTTTACAATTTTACCACCAGATCGATATTCTTATCGTAGACGATATTCAGTTTTTGGCGAACAAAGCCAAAACTCAGGAAATATTTTTCCATATTTTCAATCAATTGCATCAGGACGGAAAGCAACTGATCCTGACCTCCGACCGGGCACCCAAAGACATGGAAGGGATGGAGGAAAGACTGATTTCCCGGTTTAAATGGGGTCTGACAGCCGATCTTCTTTCTCCAGATTTTGAAACCAGGAAAACGATTCTGGAAAACAAAATGAAAAAAGAGAACCTAGAAATTCCGGAAAAGGTTCTCGATTTTATATGCTACAATGTGAAGAGCAATATCCGCGAACTGGAAGGGATTCTGGTGAGTCTGATCGCGCAGTCCAGTCTCAATGAAAGAGAGATCGACATCGATCTGGCCAAGGAGGTGGTTGAAAAATTTGTTGCACGGGTGAGCAAAGAGATCACACTGGAGAGTATCCAGGATATGGTCGCTGATTATTTTGACCTTGATGTGGAAACCCTCAAAAGTAAATCGCGAAAACGACATATTGTCACGGCGCGGCAGCTGGCGATGTTTTTTGTAAAAAAATATACGGAGCATTCCTTGAAAAATATCGGGGATGCCTTTGGTGGACGGGATCACAGCACGGTGATCTATTCATGTCGCACAGTCAATGACCTGATCGATACGGATACAGAATTTCAGAAAACGGTGCACGAACTGGAAAGAAAAATAAAGATGAGCCTGCACGCGATATAATTTTCTTTGCAATTTAAAAATAGTTTATATATTTGCATCCCGGGAGGACAAAACGACCTGTTTTCCCTGATTCAGGTGAGGTGGGTGAGTGGCTGAAACCGCCGGTTTGCTAAACCGGAGTACTGTAACAGGTACCGGGGGTTCGAATCCCCCTCTCACCGCAAACCAACAAAGACCCGTTGCAATGGAGCTGCAGCGGGTCTTTTTTATTTGCAGCGTAAATGTACTGCCTCTGATAAAACAAAAATCACTTCTTTTCCCTGCAATTTATCGATAGATTTGATTAATTTTTATGTCAAATCAATATAGATGATCGATATCAAGAAAGAACAAAACCGGGACTACCATCGTCTCCAGATCAGTCAATTGATCCAGCGAAGGGATCAAATCCATAAAGGAGGCGGAAGAGTACGGATCGAAAAACAACATCAAAAAAACAAATTGACCGCCCGCGAGAGAGTTGACTATCTGATCGATGAAGGGACGACTTTTTATGAGATAGGTACTTTTGCGGCTTATGAAATGTATGAGGATCATGGCGGATGTCCGGCTGCCGGCGTGATCACAGGAATAGGCACCGTCGAAGGAGCTACTGTCATGATCGTGGCCAATGATGCGACGGTCAAGGCGGGGGCATGGTTTCCAATGACGTGCAAGAAAAATCTCCGCGCGCAGGAGATCTCGATGGAAAATCACCTTCCGATCATATACCTGGTAGACAGCGCCGGCGTATATCTTCCTATGCAGGATGAGATTTTTCCGGACAAAGAACACTTCGGACGGATCTTCCGAAACAATGCGCAAATGTCGAGCATGGGAATCCCTCAGATCTCGGCGATTATGGGGAGTTGTGTCGCAGGCGGAGCTTATCTTCCCATCATGTCGGACGAATCGATCATCGTAAAGGGAACAGGATCGATCTTTCTGGCCGGGCCTTATCTGGTCAAAGCCGCCATCGGTGAAGAAGTGGATCAGGAAACGCTGGGTGGCGCAGAGACCCAATCCAATATCTCCGGTATCACCGATCACATCGCCGAAAATGATCAGGATTGCCTCGATAAGATAAGAGCCATCGTCCGTGCCAATGGAACGATATACGCCTCTCATCTGCAAAAAAGTGAAAGTCAGGCGCCTGCCATCGCACCGGAACAGATCCTCGAAAATCTTCCTGAGTCACGCCACGCGCCCTACGATTCACATGAGATTCTTTCCTCGATCGTGGATGCAGAGTCCTTCACCGAATACAAGGCCGGCTATGGCAAAACGATCATCTGTGGCTATGCGCGGGTGAGGGGTTGGCATGTGGGAATCGTAATGAACAACCGGTCGGTGGTCAAAACGAAAAAAGGAGAAATGCAATTTGGTGGCGTGATCTATTCTGATTCGGCAGACAAGGCGAGTCGGTTTATCATGATTTGTAATCAGAAAAAAATCCCGATCCTTTTCTTTCAGGATGTGACAGGATTTATGGTAGGCAGCCGTGCTGAGCAAGGAGGAATCATCAAAGATGGCGCAAAGATGGTCAATGCCGTCGCCAATTCGACCGTTCCAAAAATAACAATCATCATGGGCAATTCATACGGGGCCGGGAATTATGCCATGTGTGGCAAAGCGTACGATCCGCGTTTCATATTTGCCTGGCCATCCGCAAAAATTGCAGTAATGGGAGGAGCACAGGCGGCGGAGGTTCTTCATCAAATCCAAAAAAGCAAAGGCGAGGAAAATGAAGAAGATACAGAAAAACTTTTGGAGGAAATCAAAAAAAGATATGATCAGCAAACTACTCCTTATTATGCAGCCGCCCGGCTCTGGGTGGACGAAATCATCGACCCGACCCGGACGAGGGATTATATCGATATCAGCCTCAAAGTAGCACAGAATGCATCGATTAAAAAATTTAATCCGGGAGTGATACAAACTTAATACGATGGAGTCAATAAACACAGACATACCGGTTCGGATCATCGATTGTCCCCGTGATGCAATGCAGGGGATCAAGCCATTCATCCCTACAAAGCAGAAAGTAAAATTTATTCAGACATTGCTGCAGGTGGGATTTGATGTACTGGATTGTGGGAGCTTCGTCTCACCGCACGCGATCCCCCAGATGAAGGATACGGGTGAAGTGATCGAACGACTCAATCTGGATAATACTAAAACGCGCCTGCTGGTCATCATCGCCAATTACCGCGGTGCCAAAGATGCGGTACGTTATCCGCAGATCGATTACCTCGGCTTTCCCTTCAGCATCTCCGAGACCTTCCAGCAGCGCAACACCAACGCCACCCGGGAAGAAGCTTTTGACCGGATCCGGGAAATCCAAAATCTGGCGCAGCAAACCGGCAAACAAATGGTGGTCTATTTTTCGATGTGTTTTGGGAATCCATACGGAGATCTCTGGCATCCTGATATCATCACCTACTGGGCAAATCGGTTTAAGGAAATTGGTATCAAAATCATTTCTTTGTCTGACACGATCGGGATCGGCAATCCGGAACTAATCGGACAGACGGTGACGGCGATGCGATCCTCTTTTACGGACATCGAATTTGGGCTCCATCTTCACACTCATCCCGAGACATGGAAGGAAAAAGTAGAAACCGCCTTTGCTCACGGGTGCCGTCGTTTTGATGGAGCACTGCAAGGCTATGGCGGGTGTCCCATGGCTCAGGACAAACTGATCGGCAATATGCCAACCGAGTATTTACTGCAGTATTTTAAAGAAAAAAAATTATATCATTATTCATCCGAGCATCTGCGCGCCGCTCTCGAAATCGCACAAAAAATATACGGATGATGGAACAGAGGCCTTCATTGATGCAAAAACTGTGGAAAACAGCACGTGGTCCGGTTTATTTTGTGTTATTTCTATGGCTTCTGCTTCTGTTTGACTATCTCACCGGTCGTCATTTGGGGACGCTCGGAGTCTTGCCACGACGGCTCAGCGGCCTGAAAGGCATTTTATTTTCACCCCTCATTCATGGTTCAGCCGGACATCTGTTCAACAATAGCATTCCTCTGCTGATCAGCTCCATGGTCATCATTCACTTTTACAAAAAAATCTCTGCGCCGGTCATCGCTCTTATCTGGCTGTTGACGGGATTTTTGGTGTGGATATTTGCCAAACCGGCTTACCACATCGGCGCCAGTGGTCTGGTATATGGAATGGTATCTTTCATTTTCTGGACGGGACTCTTCAATCAGGATCGTCGCTCAATCGTTTTGGCACTGGTGATGCTTTTTTTGTATGGGGGAATGTTCATCGGCATACTTCCGGACAAACCGGGGGTTTCATGGGAGAGTCATCTGATCGGTGGGTTGGTCGGTATTTTTACCGCATTTGTCTTTCGAATCCCACGGCCGCGGGAAGAATGGGAGGACGAATCCCTGCCGGAAAAACCATTTTTACCAGAAGACACATTTTCTCGTGACGAACCCCGTCACACTTCTGATGATCATGATGATTACTGGACTTCGCACCGCACCTGAAAGAAGCACCGGCACAGCAACCTAATTTTTTATAGATTTCAATATAAAAGCAGGCGGGAAATTGAAGGGTTGGAAGAAAACTTTTACATTACCAAAAATATCACTGTACATCTTTTTTTCGATCAGGGAATAATGAATCTGAAGATATTCACCCGAGTTTTTCATACAGGACTTGGATGTTTCTACGATTTCACGGGCGGTCTTATCGGGAATGACGGAAAAAGGAATGGCTGAATAGATGATATCGATCTGATCGATATGGTGTTCTTTCATGTATTGCGGGAGATTTTCAGCCGTATCACCCGCCACGATGAGCCGGTCATCATCGATCTGATGCAGCAACTCTATAAATTTATCGTTAATTTCGAAGGCGATCAGTATGCAATCGGACGGCATTTTATCCAGGATTCTCTTCGTGAGCACCCCATCCCCTGCTCCCAGCTCCACGATATATTTTGCCTGATCAATATCGCTGTGCTGGATGATTTTTTCACATAAAAAGCGTGAACTTCTTGTCACGGTTCCCACCGTTTTTATATTTCGTATTCCCTCCCTAAAAAATTTAAATCGGTTCATATTGGTTCTACTGCTGATAAATTTTAAATTCTTCAATCTCCGGATGGGCTTCGATGAGATCCTGATCGATCTGATCCACCTGCAGCAGAGCACCCTTGTAAAAAGCATGAATTTCTGCGTTATCAAATCCCTTTGACCTGATCCGCCGAAGATGTTCCCGCGCATCCTCCATCAGGACAAATATACCAGAATAATAGTTATAGAGATCGCCTGATCCCGAAATTTCCATCATTACATCTTTCTCATCCCTTAGTCCGTCCCCTTGCAACAACTGCCTTGACTGCAACATATGAATACTAAAAAACACCTCTTCCCGATGATGTCGCCATCGATCGTAAAGATTATTTCGAGCTTTGAGCTTTTGCTCCTCATCGGGATCCTGCGTGAATCGCACCGGTAGCTGTCCCGAGTCAGCCAGCTCTATCTGGATATGATTTCGGTGTTCCACAGGTTGTATTCCATTGGGCAAAGGTGGCAAAAGTTCTTGATTCCGGTAAATCCACCAGGTCAATTTTTCTGAATTTACACCCTGTTCTTCCAAATACTTGCGGACAGGTTCCAGCAGAAGAAAAGGACGGAACAACGAAAATCCATCCCTCCCATCTTCTTCGGTAAACACATGAAATACCAGCTCCAAATGAGGGTATTGATGAACAAAATACAACGCCTGATCCAATATTTCTTTCACCTCCTGGCCGACTATTATGGGATTGCGACCAAAGTAAACCGGATGAATGATCTGCTTGGGAATCATCTCTTCTGCCTGAGGAACCGGATCGACAGAACTCATTACCTCTTCCCCGGTTCCTACTTCATAAAACGCGATCGCCGGCTCTTGCGGGTATTTATTTTCCTCCGGATCCAAAAACACCTGATAAAGATCAAATCCCCCATATCCTCCGGGTCGGTTGGATGAAAGCACCGCCATTTTTTCCGAAGATGATATCCTGAATCCTGTATCATCTTTTCCAGAATTGATCGGACGCCCCGCATTTTGTGGTGATGACCAATGCGCAGCTTTCTCATCAAACAAGGAATAAAACACATCATATCCACCCATGCTCTCCTCGGAATTGGAGCTAAAATAGAGCGTTCGTCCGTCCTGTGCGAGGAAAGGTGTGATCTCATCATAAGGGGAATTGATTTCAGGCCCCAGGTTTTCCAAAATCCAAACTCCTTGTTTTTTGTAGGTCACATAAAGATCATAACCACCATATCCTTCAAACCGGTCAGAAGAAAAAAGAAACGCTGAATCATGGATCACCATCAGATCCCGGTCTCCTTTTTCACTTCGGTAAAAGGGATGTGTCCATACAGGCGGGATGACTCTGTCCTCTCCACCCGAAAAATGATAATATGTATGGATTCCTCCGGTAAATTCCTGTTTTTGGAATAAAACCTTTTGTCCTTCCTCAGCAAAATCAAGTAATATCTGACTTTGGGATCCTGCCAGAGCCGGATCAAGTGGTCCCGCATGCTGCCAGATTCCCTGCTTGATCTCAGCCCTGACCATCTCATGGACAGGGATTTTATCTCCCGGCGCAGAATAAGGAAGAGAATCGGGGTTTTTTCGACGTGTATAGTATAGTTTGTCGTCAAAATTGGGGGAATAGACCGGTCCAAATTCATCCGCATTGCTGTTGACTGCAGACCCCAGATTTTCCACAAAACGGGTCGTCTGAGCAGCAGGATATTTCATTCCTACGCCCGCCTGCAGCATCCGGTATCGTACTTTTCGGTAGTCGGTATTTTTATCTGCTTCTCTGACAAACCGTCTGTAATACCGGTCGGCTTCTTCAAATGCGGTATTCTCCTGACTCGCCATTCCCATCGTCAAATACCATTCCGCCGGAATTTTTTTGCTGTTTTTCTGAAGTGTGTAAAAAATTTTCTGTGCCAGATCCGGGCGATCCATATACCGGTATGATCGTCCCAGCTGATACATCACCTCCGCATCGGAAGGATGATCTTTCAGATAAGAAGAATATCCTTCAATCGCCCTCGCAAATTTTCCTGCCGAAAAATCTGCATGAGCCTGATCAAGATCCGAACCTGATTTTTGCGCAAAAGAAAACACACTTATCCAGCCAAGCAACCACATAGTGCTTCCCCATTTAATCATTCTTTTCATCAAGAGTCCCACGTCCTCCTTCTCTTTCATCACAGATCTTCTTCATCAAAATTCTCCAGCGCATCCGCTATTGCTTTCAGAAAAGAACCACCCATATACCCATCGATCACACGATGATCAAACGAGAGAGACAAGTACATCTTGTGGCGAATCCCCAGTGTATCTCCTTCGGGTGTCTCGATCACTGCCGGTTTTTTGACGATCGCGCCCGTCGCCAGAATGGCTACTTCAGGCTGATTGATGATCGGTGTGCCGATCAGATTGCCAAAGGTTCCGATATTGGTCAGAGTGAAGGTTCCATTTTGGATTTCATCCGCTTTAAGATCATTGGTCCGGGCTCGCATGATCAGATCATTGGCCTGATGGGTCAGACCGATCAGATTCAGCTGATCCGCATTTTTCACCACCGGTACGATCAGTGTATGGTCGGGCAGCGCGGTCGCTACTCCGATATTGACATATTTTTTCAAGATCACATTGTCGTCCTGGACAGAAGCATTGAGGTGCGGAAACTGTCTCAGTAGACGTGCCAGCACCTGTATAAATATGGGGGTATAGGTCAGTTTGACCCCATGTTTTTTGAAAAATGAATTTTTATTACGTTCTCTCCATTGCACCACCCGGGTCATATCGGCTTCGATCACAGAAGTCGCATGCGCGGCAGTGTCAAGGGATACTTTCATATGACGGGCAATGGTTTTTCGCACCCGGGTCATCGGAAGGATTTCTTCCAGTTCTTCTTTTTGGGATGGTTGGGCGGCATCCTTTTCAAAGACGGTCACCAGATCGGGACCGGCGTGCGGTTGATCAGGTTTTGTCTCTGTTATCTTATCTCTTTGCTCGATGTAGGCAAGAATATCCGCTTTGGTTACTTTTCCATCGAGTCCGCTGCCTTCAATATTTCTCAGCTCATCGGCAGAAACATTTTCGGCTGTCGCAATGGTACGTACCAGTGGAGAAAAAAACCGCCCTCTGTGATCAACCATTTTAGCCGACGCCGCCGGTGCTTCTTCCGCAGGAGATTGAATGACCTCTTCCGGTATCGGATCGGAGGCAGGGCTCTGAGAGTCAGGCTCATCATTTCCCGTCACAATCGATGGCGAAGGCGATTTGCTCTCCTGCAACTTCAAATCCTGCTCCGTTCGAGTAAACTCACGCTGGGTCTCCATAATGGCTATAATCTGTCCCACCGGGACTTCATCGCCTTCTTTCGCTTTGATTTTGACCACTTTACCAGCAACCGGAGAAGGAATTTCGGAATCCACTTTATCTGTTGCTACTTCCAGAATAATTTCATCCTGCTGCACTTCCTGGCCCTCCTCGATCATCCACTTCAAGATAGTTGCTTCGAGGATGGATTCTCCCATCTGGGGCATGTGTAGTTCATATAATGCCATAATCCGAAATCATTTTGCTGCCATAAAAGTAAGGGAATTATCGTTCACTTAAAAATTTATATAATTCATACATGGCCTGATTGTAGGTATATTCAATAATTCCGGCCCTTACACTTTTGTAAAAAATTCTTTTCACCATCCTCTTTTCCCGATTTCCGGCACATATAAAAACAGTCCCGACCGGCTTGTCCGGGCTGCCTCCTGCCGGACCGGCTATTCCCGTCACCGCAATGCCTGCATCCGCTCCGGTGATCTCCAGCACCCCCGCCAGCATCTCCTCTGCACACTGAGCACTCACCGCTCCATGAGTTTCCAGGGTTTCTTTGCGGACACCCAATACTTTTTCTTTAACGGAATTGGCATAAGAGACGATCCCGCCCTGGAAATATTGTCCCGCATCGGGGATCATCGTGATCTGACTGGCGATAAATCCGCCGGTGCAGCTCTCCGCCACACCCACCGTAATCTTATTTTCGATACAATACTCTTTCATCACTTTGCTCCATGCATCCTGCTCGGTCGAAATGAAGGAAGAACCCAGATATTGCCTGATTTGACGGGTGATCTTACTCAAAACTTGTTCATTTCGATCCGGATCGGGACCGTCGGCCGTGATCCGGAGACGGACTCCGCCCGCATAAGGAAGATATGCAAGATCTACCCATTCGGGCCAGTCCGTAATATCGTCCTGAAGCATCTCCGCGATCGCAGTTTCTCCGATCCCGGCCGTAAAAATCCTTACCTGAGAGAATAAAGGAGAAACGATCTCTGCCAGCCGCGGCCGGAGAGAATGTTTGAATATATATTTCAATTCGGAAGGCACGCCCGGCATAAAAAAGAAATGAGTTCCATTTTGCTGCAGATACAATCCGGGTGCGGTTCCTGCTTCATTTTTCAAGATCTCGATTCCTTCCGGAAGATAAAACTGCTTCTCATGCAGCGGTGTCACCTTTCTATTTCGTGCCTTGAAGTAGGCGAGAATTTTCTGTTCCACCTCCGGAAAGAAAACCAGTTTTCGGTTGGAAAAAGAAGCAACCGCCTGCAAAGTCACATCATCGGCGGTCGGTCCAAGGCCTCCCGTCACAAGTATCACCTGGCATTCTTCTGCCAGTCCTTTCAGTGCTTCCACGATATCATTTTCCCGGTCCCCTACCGTCACATGATGCCGTACTTTCCATCCGCCTTCCGACATTTTTCGACTCAGCCAGGGTCCGTTGGTATCCATAATCTGGCCGATGAGAAGCTCATCGCCGATGGTCAGGATTCCCGCGATATATTTACTCATCTGAATAAAAATTTAATTTCTTTAAAATCATATAGCACTACGTCGCCTCCGGTCTTCACATGAAGAAGGCCAGATCCTTCGACATCGATTATTTCTCCGGTTTTGTATTGATGATCCCGCAGGTCCAAGAATAAAAACTCTTCTTCGTACCCATATAGTTTGAGCAGGTACATCTCCTTCAAACTCACTCCTTTTTCCATCATATCATAGAACTGTCTCAATCGTCTCCAGAGCTGATAACGTACTTCCGGCACATCGATTTTTCTTCCCGTTATTTTTGCAATCGACGTGGCACAAGCATCGGGTAAAAAATCAAAATTTGTTTGATTCACGTTCATCCCAAAACTGATGATCGAATTGCGAATATTTCGTCCCAGAAAAGTATTTTTGATCAATATTCCGGTTGTTTTACATCGATCCACCATGATATCATTGGGCCATTTAATTTCGATTCGTTGGTCATCTATATATTGCTTAAGGACTTCCACAGCGGCAAGCGAAGCCATAATATGCAACTTATATGGCGAAGATGCGTTTATAAATTCAGGGTATACTATAATGGATATTAGAGCGTTCTGACCGGAATCGGAGTTCCACCGGCTGCCAATTTGTCCTTCCCCTGCTGTCTGATAATCGGCAGAAATGGCAGTAAAAGGATCTGGATTGGTTTTTGCTAATAGTTCAGCACAATAATGATGTGTGCTATTTATGGATTCAAAGTTTTTAAAATGACTGAAATCATCCAATAATCAGTAAATTTGTAATTTGAGAAATAAAACAAATAATTTGCAAGCTAAGGTAAGAGAAAAGAAAGAAAATTTAAGAACATCTATCAACAACTTTATAATAGATAGTCTACAGGAGAGCAAAGCAAAAGACATTGTAAAATTTGATTTGAGAGAGCTTGAAACCCCACCTACAGACTTTTTTGTAATCTGCGAAGCCGATTCTACCACACATGTAAAGGCGATCGCAGACCGGCTCGAAAGAGATCTGAAAATAGATCACGGGGTATCTCCCAGTTATACGGATGGAAGAAACAACGCCACCTGGATTGCTCTGGATTATTTTACCACGGTCGTGCATATATTTTTCCGTGAGACCCGCAGCTTTTATGATTTAGAAGGCCTGTGGCAGGATGCGATTATCACGGACTATGAAAATGAATTATGAGAATGGAGAGTAACAAAAACAATAACGCCCCGAAAAAGAAGAACAAATTCAATATTTATTGGATTTACGGGATTTTTATCCTGGTGATCCTGGCTGTTCAGATTTTTGGTTATGGAATGGGGAGCAATCAGGAGATCGATTATAAGAAATTCATCCAGCTGGCGGAGGACAACAGTATCGAAAAACTGGTCGTCGTCAATCAGGCAGAAGCGAGGGTTTATATAAAAAAATCGGAGCTGAGCCGAGATGAATTCAAAGATATTTCACAGGATGCGTTTTCATTGAATCAGCCTCATTATACTTTCAACATCGGTACCGTGGATGCTCTGGAAGGAAGGCTCAAAGATATCAATGAGGCGCGTGCGCAGGAAGAAAAATTATATCCTACTTACCGATCCGAATACAGCTGGACTTCGGCTCTGGCATATATTATCCCGATCATTCTGATCGTGGCGATTTGGATATTTATCATGCGTCGTATGAGTGGTGCAGCGGGTGGCCCTGGTGCACAGATATTCAATATCGGAAAATCCAAAGCGACCCTTTTTGACAAAGATTCCAAAGTCAATGTCACCTTTGAGGATGTTGCCGGACTTGATGAAGCGAAGGAAGAGGTGATGGAAGTGGTCGATTTCCTCAAAAATCCGAAAAAATATACCGCATTGGGCGGGAAAATACCAAAAGGGGTTCTATTGGTAGGCCCTCCGGGTACAGGAAAAACTCTTCTGGCAAAAGCAGTTGCCGGGGAAGCAGACGTTCCTTTTTTCAGCATCAGTGGATCTGACTTTGTGGAAATGTTTGTTGGAGTGGGTGCATCGCGTGTCCGGGATCTTTTCAGACAGGCACGGGAAAAAGCACCTTGTATCGTATTTATCGATGAGATCGATGCGATCGGGCGTACCCGGGGACGAAACAGTATCCAGGGCGGAAATGATGAAAGAGAAAACACCCTAAACCAGCTTCTTGTGGAGATGGATGGATTCTCGAGCGACAAAGGGGTCATCCTCATGGCAGCAACCAACCGACCTGATGTACTGGACAATGCGCTTCTGCGCCCCGGACGGTTTGACCGACAGATCGGTATCGACCGGCCGGACCTCCACGGAAGAGCTCAGATTTTTGAAGTACACCTGAAACATATCAAGATCGATGATTCGATCAAGGCAGAGATTCTTGCCGAAATGACACCGGGTTTTGCTGGTGCAGAAATCGCGAACGTGTGCAATGAGGCTGCTCTGATCGCGGCGCGGCGCAATAAGACTTCCGTCGATATGGACGACTTCAACTATGCGCTCGACAAGGTGATCGGGGGTCTCGAGAAACGAAATAAACTGATATCACCGGGTGAGAAAAAGGTGATTGCCTACCATGAAGCGGGACATGCCATCTGTGGATGGTATCTGGAACACGCTTCCCCGCTGGTCAAGGTGACCATCGTCCCAAGGGGAATCGGAACGCTGGGGTATGCTCAATACTTGCCACAGGAGGAATATATCACCAGCACCGAACAACTTTTGGACCGGATGTGTATGACATTCGGAGGGCGTGCGGCTGAGAGTATTGTTTTTGGAAGAATAAGCACAGGTGCTCAAAATGATCTTGATCAGATCACCAAAATGGCGTACGGCATGATCGCGATTTATGGTATGAATGATAAAGTAGGAAATCTTTCGTTCCATGGAATGTCGAAAGACCAAATGAACAAACCTTATAGTGAAAGCACTTCGGCGCTGATCGATGATGAGGTAAGAAAGATGGTCGAGGAGCAATACCAAAGAGCGAAAGATCTTTTGACGCAACATCGTGATGAACTTGAAAAACTGGCACAGGCGCTTCTCGAAAGAGAAGTCATCGTAAAAAGTGATCTCGAGAAGCTGATCGGGCCTCGTCCGTTTCCGGAGCCGGAGAGAATTTCCTTGAGGAAGAAGGAGGTTTTTGAAGAGGCGATCGAGGAGGAAGAGGTGCCGGTGGAATCGAATCAGGGAGTGGATGAGTGAAGGTAGTGGATGGTTGCGAGTTTCCGGGTTGCGAGGTGCAGGTTTCGGGTTGCGGGTTTTCAGATTTCTGGGTGTGAGCTGCAGGTTGCGGGTCTCGTTGAAAAATGAAACGAGATGAAGCTAACCTCTTTTGCTGTAAGCTTTATGC
>Ga0209487_1000965_pt1 | contig 24868 bp, 27 predicted proteins | sample Poulit2012_FD_187524 | JGI IMG/M metagenome (GOLD analysis project Ga0209487, IMG submission 187524) | Agricultural soil microbial communities from Georgia to study Nitrogen management - Poultry litter 2012 (SPAdes) (version 2) | ecosystem: Environmental > Terrestrial > Soil > Agricultural land...
AAAAGAGATTGGAACTTCTCCACCTATAGAAGTAAGCCAATCTCTTTTTTTATATCGCGATTAAAAGTTTATTGATTAACTTTTGATTGTAGTTCATTAAGTAATGCTTCGGCAACATCTGGATTAATAACGATGTTTCCATCTGCAAGAGAGATGTTATCTTCGGAAGTTTCACCAGTTACTTGACAAGTCATTTGAGTTTCATACTTTTTTAGAATGATTTGGTCTTCATTAACAAAAACTTCCATTAAATCCTTTTCTCTAATGTTTAAAATTCGTCGTAACTCGATAGGTATAACAATACGTCCCAATTCATCAACTCTTCTGACTATTCCTGTAGATTTCAATGGTTTACTCTCCTTCCTTACGTTTTTGTGTAAGTACATGTAAAAGCTGATTGAAAGTCATTAAAAGCATGCTGATATCTTGCCTTCATTTATTTTACCAGCATTAACAAAAAGTGTCAATTTCAATTATAGATATAAGTTACTAGATAATTGATAAAAAACACAAAAACTATTACTTTTTATAAAGTGGCATTCTTACGGTGTTCCGTACCGATAGTATTGGCATTCATCATAAAAAATCGCTACAATGTATTGTATATAAGAAATTTACGCAAGATGGTATGGAGGAGGAAGAAGAATGACAGAAGAAAAGAAAACTTATTATTTAACGACACCAATTTATTACCCGAGTGGGGATTTACATATTGGTCATGCATATACGACGGTTGCCGGTGATGTTATGGCGCGATATAAACGAATGCGTGGCTATGATGTCATGTATTTAACAGGGACAGATGAACACGGTCAAAAAATTGAACAAGCTGCAGAAGAAGCTGGAAAAACACCGCAAGTATACTTAGATGAAATTGTTGCTAGGATCCAAGAGTTATGGGATAAGCTGGAAATTACTCATGACGATTTCATTCGAACGACGGAGGAACGCCATAAAAAGGTCGTTCAAAAGATCTTTTCTCAACTTATCGAGCAAGGAGATGTTTATTTAGATGAATATGAAGGTTGGTACTGTATTTCCTGTGAAGCGTTTTTCACAGAGTACCAATTAGATGATGGAAAATGTGCTGACTGTGGAAAAGATGTTGACTGGGTAAAAGAAGAGTCCTACTTTTTCAAAATGAGTAAATACGCTGATCGACTTATCAAGTATTATGAGGAAAACCCAGGCTTTATTCAGCCTGAAAGTCGTCGAAATGAAATGTTAAATAACTTTTTAAAGCCGGGACTAGAGGATTTGGCGATTTCTCGAACGACCTTTGATTGGGGTATTAAAGTTCCAGAAAATCCAAATCATGTTGTCTATGTTTGGATCGATGCGTTATCAAATTATATTACAGCGCTCGGTTATGGAACGGACAATGATGAGAAGTTTCAAAAGTATTGGCCAGCGAATGTTCATTTAATGGCCAAAGAAATCGTTCGTTTCCACTCGATTTATTGGCCGATTATTTTAATGGCCCTTGACTTGCCGTTACCGAAGCAAGTGTATGCTCACGGTTGGATATTAATGAAAGATGGAAAAATGTCTAAATCAAAGGGAAATGTCGTTGATCCTTTTTTCCTCATTGAACGATACGGGCTTGACGCTTTAAGGTATTATTTACTTCGTGAAATTGCCTTTGGCTCTGACGGAGTTTTTACTCCAGAAGATTTCATTGAGCGAATAAACTATGATTTAGCCAATGACTTAGGAAATTTACTCAATCGAACGGTTGCGATGATTGATCAATATTTTGACGGTGAGATTCCTGAATACCGCGCTTCAGAAACAAATGTGGATAAGGAACTAGAAGCAAAGTGGAAGGAAACAGTTGATAGTGTTGAAGCATCCCTTGATGAGATGCGCTTTTCTCATTCCTTACGAACCATTTGGGAACTCATTAGCCGAACAAATAAATATATTGATGAAAATGAGCCATGGGTGTTAGCAAGAGATGAAGAGAAACGGGATCGCTTAGGTAATGTACTTGCTCATTTAGTCGAGTCCTTACGAAAGATTGCTATTTTACTAAAGCCATTCTTAACGAAAACGCCAGTAGAAATCTTTAAACAATTAGGAATTACAGATGATGCTTTACAAGATTGGGATAGCCTATATGAAGTAGCTGATAGCTTAGCAGGAAATTCTGTTGCAAAAGGAGAGCCCCTTTTCCCAAGGTTAGATTTAGAAGATGAAGTAACTGTCATTCAAAAGGAAATGAGAGGCTCAGTCCCACAAGCAGAGTCTGAGGAAGAAGGGGGAGTAGAAGACGTGAAAGAAATATCCTTTGAACAGTTTATGGAAACAGAATTAAAAGTAGCTGAGATTTTAGAAGCAGAACAAGTTCAAGGAACAGATAAACTCATTAAAATGAAACTGGATCTTGGAACGGAAACTCGCCAAGTCGTCTCAGGAATTGCCGAATTTTACAAACGAGAAGAGCTCATCGGTAAACAAGTCATTTGTGTAACAAATCTAAAACCAGTGAAATTACGTGGTGAACTGTCTGAAGGAATGATCCTTTGTGGAGAAGATAAGGAAGGAAACTTAACATTAACGACGTTAGAAACACCCCTTCCAAATGGTTCTGTCGTTAAATAAAATAGATGTTCTAGTGCCGATAATGTTTCTTTGTCGGCACTATTCTTTTTTCAGAAAGGAAGATTGAATTGTTATTTGATACACACGTTCATTTAAATGCGAGACAATATAAGGAAGACGTTGAAGAAGTGATTAAAAGAGCCTTTGATGCCGGAGTCTCCCATATGGTCGTTGTTGGTTTTAACCATGAAACGATTCCGTTAGCCTTAGAACTAGCCGAAAAATATGAAACGATTTATGCCTCTGTCGGTTGGCATCCCGTTGATGCGATTGATTGTTCTGATAAAAATTTAAAGTGGATTGAAGAATTATCAGACCATCCGAAAGTTGTGGCGATTGGAGAAATGGGCTTAGATTACCATTGGGATAAGTCACCGAAAGACGTACAAGAAGAGATTTTTAGAAAGCAAATTCAATTAGCAAAAAGGGTCTCCATGCCGATCATCATACATAATCGCGAAGCAACAGAAGATGTATTAGCCATTTTAGAAGAAGAAAATGCGAAGGAAGTCGGTGGCATTATGCATTGTTATAGTGATTCACCAAAGTATTTAGATCGCATTTTAGCGATGGATTTTCATGTGTCTTTAGGTGGGCCAGTAACCTTTAAAAATGCACAAATGCCTAAGGACGTTGCAAAGGAAATTCCACTCGATCGATTGTTATTAGAAACAGATGCACCGTATTTAGCCCCTCACCCTCATCGGGGAAAACGAAATGAACCAGCCCTTATAACTCTTGTTGCTGAAAAAATTGCTCATATTAAAGGGATTTCTTATGAGGAACTTGCTAAGCAAACGACTAAAAATGCCTTTGAAGTGTATCGGCTCCGTTAAAATCCGTTAACTTTTGTAATACAACTGTAATATTAGCAATTTGTTGTAACGTATCCATAAAAGGGCTTAAATCTTAATATAAGCCCTTTTTCCATTGTTTCTTCACTTTCTTACCGTGTTTATTGAACGTTTTTCATAAATACACAAAACAAAAAGGCGTAAGATTTCCATATTTATGTAATAAAATTGTAATCATAACGTAACCAAAATAGCTTTGACTTCTCAATATCCTCTTTATATAATCGTATGCGATGTTAAGGAGGAAGATTGAATGAACTTGAAATCAAAGCGTATGCCAACGCTGATGAAAAAGTTCGTTCTACCCTTTGTAGGAGTGTTAGCCCTCGTAGCTTTTACAACATTATTTATTTTAGAAGCTAAAAGTGCAACGGTCACTGTCTCCATTGATGGTGACGAGCAAGAAGTAGACACTCGTGCACATACGGTAGGAGAACTTTTAGAAGATCTAGACGTTGAAGTTGGTGAAAATGATTACCTATCAATGGATCTAGATGAAGAATTAACAAATGGCGCAACAATTAAATATGAGAAAGCAAATAATGTATATATTACAATAGACGGAGAAACTGACACTTATCAAACAACGAAAAAAACATTAGCAGATTTCTTTTCAGAGAGTGATATAGAAGTAACAAAAAACGATCATGTCTCACATGAATTTGATCAAGAAATTTTTGATACATTACATGTTGTTATTCATAAAGCTTTCGAAGTAACTGTTGACGACGGTGGTAAAAAAGAAACCGTCTGGACAACGAGAGCACGTGTGAAGGATCTTTTAGAAGAACAAAACATTGAGTTACCGAAAAAAGATGATAAAATTAAACCGAAATTAAATAAGCAATTAACAAAAGAAGGAACGATCAAAATTACACGTGTCGAAAAAGAAACTGAAACTGTGGAAGAAGCTATCGCCTTTGACACAGAAACAAAAAACGATAGCTCATTAGAAAGAGGAAAGAAAAAGACAGTTTCAGAAGGAAAAGAAGGAAAGAAAGTAAAAGAGTACGAAATCATTTATGAAAATGGAAAAGTAGTAGAACGAAAACTTATTGGTGAAAACATCGAAAAGCAACCGAAAAATAAAGTTGTTGCTATAGGAACGAAAAAGAAACAACCAAAAAACTTAGTGCAAGTCTCAAGCTCAAACAAATCTAGCGGACAGCCAAATGGTAAAACATACCGAATGAGTGCAACAGCTTACACTGCTGATTGTGCGGGTTGTTCAGGTGTAACAAGTACAGGTATTAATTTGAAGAAAAACCGAAATGCGAAAGTTATTGCTGTTGATCCAAGCATCATCCCACTCGGTTCTAAAGTTTGGGTAGAAGGCTATGGATATGCAATAGCAGGTGATACTGGTGGTTCGATTAAAGGAAATCGTATAGATGTTCACGTTCCATCACAATCAGCAGCTTATCGGTTTGGTAGAAAAACAGTTAAAGTTGTTATTGTTGATTAAATAGATATAAGTACAATGTAGTGCTCTTCCCATGATATGATGGGAAGAGCACATTTTTTATGTAGAAAGAGGCAATATACAGTGAAGATAAAAGAAGTAATCGTCATTGAAGGGAAGTCTGATCGGAATAAAATCATCGAAGCCGTTCAAGCTGATACAATTGAAACGAATGGATCCGCAATAAACGAACATACTTTAAAACAAATTAAACATGCACAAGAAAAACGTGGTGTAATTATTTTCACGGATCCCGATTATCAGGGAGAACGAATTCGCCATATTATTGATGATGCTATCCCCGGATGTAAACATGCTTTTTTAACAAAAAAAGAAGCGAGATCGAAGCGAAAAAACGATAGCCTCGGCATTGAACATGCGACGGTGGATGATATAAGAAAAGCGTTAGAAAATGTATATGAAGTAGCGCCGGAGCCGACAAAGCAAGAAATGAGTAAAAGTGATTTAATTAGTCTTGGCTTAATCGCAGGTAAGCAAGCAAAAAAGAGAAGACATCGTTTAGGAGAGTTGTTACATATTGGAGAGACAAATGGAAAACAACTTTTGCATCGACTAAGAATGTTTAATATTTCAGAAGAAGAGTTTGCTCAAGCGATGAAACAAGTGATTGAGGAGGAAGAAGTGTGATGAGAAAAAGTATAGCTACTCCGTCGACAACGAATAAAATTGTACAAAAATACAATTTAACTTTAAAGAAAAGTCTTGGACAAAATTTTATTATTGATGAAAATATTTTAATCAACATGATCAAAACATCAGAAATTGCGAAGGATTCAGGTGTTATTGAAATTGGTCCAGGAATAGGAGCCCTTACAGAGCAGTTAGCGATAGCGGCAAAAAAGGTTGTTGCCTATGAAATAGATGAACGGTTATTACCTGTTTTAGAGGACACATTGTCTCCTTACCAAAATATCGAGATTTTCCACGAAGACATTTTAAATGTCAATTTACATCAAACGATCAAAAAACATTTTTCTGGCGTATCTAATGTTCATATTGTAGCTAATTTACCTTATTACGTAACGACGCCTATATTATTTGCGTTATTAGAAGCAGATTTACCGATTACAAGTATAACGATTATGATTCAAAAAGAAGTCGCAGAACGAATGGCAGCAAATCCTGGCTCGAAAGAATATGGCTCACTAACAATTGCTGTGCAATATTATACGGTACCTAAACTAGTGATGGAAGTTCCAAAAACAGTGTTTACTCCAGCCCCAAAGGTCACATCCGCCGTTTTACACTTAGTCAAACGAAAGGAACCTCTAGTTCAAGTCGAAGATGAGAAATACTTTTTTTCAATTGTCAAGGCGAGTTTTGCCCATCGGAGAAAAACTTTGCGAAATAATATGATTAGCTTTTTAAAAAATAGATTGTCAAAAGAAGAGATTGATGAGGTTTTTGCAGAAGTAGATATAGATAGCCGTCGACGTGGGGAATCCCTTTCTATTCAAGAATATGCAAGCTTAGCGAATGCCTTTTATAAAGCGGAAGCACGATAGTCTTACAATTCACATAGGCTACTTGTAAAGGATTTTTTCGTAATCGAGGTGCCTATATGAAGTTTGTCATTGGTGATTTAGTGACGCGTAAGTCTTATAAACACGATGTATTGTTTCGCATAGCGAATATTTCTCAGAAGAAAGCCATTTTACATGGTGAATATATCCGATTAAAAGCAGATGCTCCTATTCGCGATATTGAAAAGACAGAAGTGAGAGAATTAAAAAGATGGCAAAAAAAGAGCAAATCTAAAGAGGAGTTTTCCTATCGTTTGTTTAAGCAAGATTATCAATTGTTAGAAGAAAAGCGTGAATTTGAGCTAACAGATGGTTATACGAAAAAAATAGATTATTTTCGATTACCGACGAAGGTTCTTCATTTAGATGGTGATGAACATTATTTAAAAAAGTGTATCGAGTTGTATGAAAGACTCGGTTTAATGGTTCATGGATTACACATCCGGGAGCAAGAAATGGCCCATGAGATTGGGACATTACTTGAAAAAATTCAGCCAGACATCGTTGTTTTAACTGGTCATGATGCATATTTAGCAAATAAAGGTGATAAAAAGGATTTACGTGCCTATCGACATTCAAAATATTTTCAAGAAGCCGTCCGAAATGCGCGCGATGTCGTTCCTTATGTTGATGATCTCGTTATTTTTGCTGGGGCTTGCCAATCTCATTTCGAATCACTTATTCGTGCTGGGGCAAATTTTGCCAGCTCTCCTGGTCGAAGGAATATACATGCCCTTGATCCTGTGTATATTGCTGCTAAAATTGCTTACACATCTTTTATTAAAAAGGTTAATTTATATGATGTCACTCGAAATACGTTAACCGGAAAAGAGGGTATGGGAGGTATTGAAACAAGAGGGTTATTGCGAGTCGGAATGCCGTTTATTAAGGATGAAGAAGATCTCGATGCATAATTTTTCACAAATTAGACACAATATAACAAAATAAAGTTTATGTTTATTGACTTTTAAAACGAAATCTTGGTATAATAATCAACTTGTTATTTTTTCGTTTTTATGGTATAATGTGTCTAGTGAGGTGGAGTGTATTGAAAACATTAATCGAGATCAAAGAAGGTTTAGAAGAGCAAATTGGTAAACGATTAAAGTTGACAGTTAACGGTGGACGTAGACGGACAGTCATTCGTTCCGGAGTGTTAGCGGAAACGTATCCTTCCGTTTTTGTCGTTGAGTTGGATCAGGAGGAAAATGCTTTTGAACGAGTCTCATATAGCTATGCAGATGTTTTAACGGAAGCGGTTGAGCTAAACTTTTTAGAAAGCTCTTAAAGGAAAAACATCACGCAAATTATGAAAAAAAGAGGTTATCCCATGGAGCAAATGACTGTAGAACAAATATGGGAAATGGTTCAGATAGAGCTACAAAAGAATCAAGACCCTTATGCAGACTTAAAAGCTGTCTATGAGTTTCATGTCACAGATAAAGACTTAACGTATCAAGTAGCTTTTCAGGAGGGAGAAGTAACTTTTGCTGAAGAGCGAACAGAGGAAGCGGATTGTGTTCTATCGATGAAAGAATCAGATTTTAAGAAGCTTCTTTCAGGTGATTTAAACAGTACGATGGCTTTTATGACTGGTAAGTTAAAGTTAAAAGGTAATATGCAACTCGCTTTAACGTTAGAGAAAATGTTAAGGCAATATGAATTCTCCAATGATTAGCTTCAAGTAAAATAGTGCTTCACATGATATCATTTCAGCAGAGTGGCAGTTTATCTATCACAGGTAAACTGCCTTTTTTAATGGAGACATTTCTTGAGAAGATCGTCATATTTGGCAAAGCTAGCGATTATTTGCTTTAATTTTTGATGGGTATTCTCATAAAGGGCCTATGATTTTTTAGTTCTCTTTCGGCTATAGTCTATTTCCTTAATGAAAATAGATAAAAAATCTTTTTTTCATTATATAGTCTCGAGTATAAAATTTATAAGACAATGGAATATATACATAATCTTTTTTGGCCTGACTTAATTGAGGCTTTAATTGGACGATAAACTAACTTTACTTTGTTAAATAGTCCTTTAAAGCATGTAAAGGGACTAATAAAGTTATAAAATCATTATTTTTAGTCCTATTAAATATTTATAAAGATCTAAAACTTTTATCATCCGCCTTTGTAGTCGATTAAAAACAAAGGGTCAATACACTTTTTTGAACGAGATCGTCCATTTTCATCAATACACAAACACTCTAATTAATTGGTTTTTATTTTCCATTGATGAATGTAACAAATTAATGTTTAATGTGAATAACTGTATGATAATACATACTTGCTATGGTATAATTCAGAGGACAGGTAGGTGATGATCATCATGGTTATTTATGAAACCGCGCCGGCGAAGTTAAATTTGTCCTTAGATGTATTGCGAAAAAGGAAAGATGGCTTTCATGACGTAGAAATGGTTTTGACAACGATAGATTTATCGGATCGTGTGGAATTGCAGAAATTAAATCATGATGATGTGAAAGTATCTATTGACAGCAGATATGTGCCAGAAGATGAGCGAAACTTAGCTTATCAAGCTGCACAAGTTTTAAAGGAAACGTATGACTTACCGTACGGTGTGCATATTAAAATTGATAAAGAAATACCTGTTTCAGCTGGTTTAGGCGGTGGAAGTTGTGATGCAGCAGCTGTTCTTCGGGGGTTAAATCGCTTGTGGGACCTTGGTTTGTCACTGGAAGAACTTGCTTCCGTTGGAAAGACGATCGGTTCGGACGTTCCGTTTTGTGTTCATAATAAAACAGCGCTAGCACAAGGGCGTGGCGAGAAATTAACCTTTATTCCACCACCACCTTTAAGTTGGGTCGTTTTGGCGAAACCGGATATTGGTGTTTCAACGAAAGATGTTTTTTCAGCTTTAACATTAGAAGGTATAAAACATCCTGATACAACCAAAGTAGTAACAGCTTTAGAATCAGGTAATTTCCAAGCCTTGTGTGAAGCAGCAGATAATTCATTAGAACAAACAGCTATTTCACTGTATCCGGAAATTGGACATATTAAGGAAAAAATGTATTCTCTTGGGTCGAAAGTGGCGACAATGAGTGGCAGTGGACCAACGGTATACGGTTTATTTCAAAAAGAACGGCCGGCTAGAAGGATTTATAATAGCTTACAAGGCTTTTGTGATGAAGTGTATATTGTCCGCACGTTGAGACAGTAAATAGAAGTTGCTATAATCCGGATGAAAATGGTATATTTAAAGTAAATTTTCGGCTTTGGAGGAAAACAATGAAAAGAAGTAGTCGTATCGTTGGTATAACGAATCATTTTATCCAAAAACCTAAACATTTATTTCAACTTACTTATTTTTCTGAGCGATATAATGCGTCTAAATCTTCTATTAGTGAAGACTTAACGATCGTTGATGAAATGTTTAAACATGAAGAAATTGGATATTTGCACCGGATATCGGGAGCTGCCGGTGGTGTACAGTTCGTTCCATCATTATCTAGAGAAAAAAGCATTCCACTTATAAAAGATATGTGTGAAAAGTTAGAAGATCCAAACCGGATTTTACCCGGGGGTTATTTATATATGAGTGATTTACTCGGTAATCCTGATATTGTCCGTCAAGTTGGTCAATTGTTTGCGACGACCTTTGCAGAACGTAATATTGATGTTGTAATGACTGTGGAAACAAAAGGAATCCCTTTAGCCTATGCTGTTGCTGCTCATTTACACGTCCCAGTTATTATCGTTCGGCGCGATCCGAAAGTAACCGAAGGCTCTTCAGTTAGTATAAATTACGTATCAGGTTCTTCACGCCGTATTCAAACGATGGTTTTACCCCGAAGAAGTTTAACGGAAGGAATGAACGTTTGTATCGTAGATGACTTTATGAAAGCGGGCGGAACAATTAATGGCATGATTAGCTTATTAGATGAATTTTCAGCAAATGTAGCCGCTATAGGTGTCCTTGCCGAAGCAGATGATGAGGAAGATGATCGCATCGTTGAAGATTATATTTCCCTGATTAAAATTAAAAATGTAAATATGCAAAATCATACAATAGATGTTTCACCAGGGAATTTCCTGACAAAAATGGGGGAAAATTAATTTTTTTGAAATTTTTGCAGGAACTACAAATCCATCTGTTGAACATATAGACAAGCTCTTATTAGTAAAAAGGTGGTGAAGCATCGATGCAAGTTACAGAAGTAAGACTCCGACACGTGAATACAGAGGGAAGAATGAGAGCGATTGCATCTGTTACATTCAATGATGAATTTGTCGTCCATGACATTCGTGTAATCGATGGAAATAACGGACTGTTTGTAGCAATGCCTTCTAAACGTACGCCGGATGGTGAATTTAGGGATATTGCTCATCCAATTAATTCAGAAACTCGGGCGAAAATTCAAGAAGCTGTTTTTGAAGTATATCACCGTGTTGATGAAGAAGAGTCTGAACAAAAGGAAACTGAAGAAATTGAAGAAGCAGGTGTGTCTTAATTTTATCAATTATAAGAAATAAAAAGAGGCTTTATCATAAAAATGATAAGCCTCTTTTTTACGTTAATATTTTCTTCGTTTTATACATTTGTTTTATTGAATTCTGTCTTTATTTAAGTTATTATCTTATAATGGGTATAGAGAATGGAGGATACTTATGGGAAAACGATTTGCTGTTGTTCTTGCAGCAGGCCAAGGCACGAGAATGAAATCGGATTTGTATAAAGTTTTACATCCGATTGCAGGTCGTCCGATGGTTTTACATGTACTCGAACAGTTAAAACCGTTGCAATTAGAAAAGATAGCCACAGTCGTTGGGTATGGTGCAGAAGATGTCATTTCTGCCATTGGTGATAAAAGTGAATTTGTTACTCAAGAAGAACAGTTAGGTACGGGTCATGCTGTCATGCAAGCAGAAGATTTGCTAGGTAACCTTGATGGTACAACACTAATCGTCTGTGGTGACACTCCGTTGATCACAAGTGAAACATACCAGGCACTCCTCGAGCATCATGAAGAAACAGGGGCAAAGGCTACGATATTAACAGCGGAAGCTCCAAATCCAACGGGTTATGGGCGAATTATTCGAAATGAGGAAAATCAAGTTCAACGAATCGTTGAAGAAGCTGATACGACGTCTGAAGAACGACTCGTTCAAGAAATAAATACGGGGACGTTTTGTTTTGATAACCGAGCATTGTTTCATGCCTTACAAAATGTTTCAAACGATAATGCCCAAGGAGAGTATTACATCACAGACGTGATTGAAATTCTTAAAAACGAAGGCGAAACAGTTGAAGCTTATTTGACCTTTGATTTCGACGAAACGATTGGTATAAATGATCGTGTAGCATTAGCTGAAGCTGAAAAAATTTTAAAACGAAGGATTAATGAAGCACATATGCGAAATGGTGTGACGATCATTGATCCAGAAAATAGTTATATCGGGCCAGATGTAGAGATTTCACAGGATGTTGTCATTCATCCAGGAGTTGTCATTACCGGGAAGACATACATAAAATCCCACGTCGAAATTGGTCCACATTCAGAAATTGAAAATTGTACAATTGGAGAACATACACTTATTACACAAAGTGTAGTTAAAGATAGTGTTATTGGGAAACGTAATTATATAGGTCCCTACGCTCATATTCGTCCAGGAAGTAAAATTGCTGATGACGTAAGAGTAGGTAACTTCGTTGAGCTTAAAAAGACATCCTTAGGGGATCATACGAAAGTTGGTCATTTAAGTTATGTTGGCGATACTCAAGTAGGAAGCAATGTGAACCTTGGATGTGGTACAATAACAGTAAATTATGATGGTGTAGAAAAACATGAAACAGTTATTGGTGATCATGCATTTATTGGCTGTAATACAAACTTGATTGCTCCTGTCGAAATTGGTGATGGGGCATTTACAGCAGCAGGCTCGACAATTACGAAAAATGTTCCAGAAGATGCACTATCTATAGCAAGATCTAAGCAAGTAAATAAAGAAGGATATGCTTTGAAATTAACAAAGCGAAAAAAATAACAACGGAGGGTTTTTTCATGACAGCTGGCTATAATGACCAGTCATTAAAAGTATTTTCACTTAATTCTAATGAACCATTAGCAGAGGAAATTGCAAAGGAAATTGGGACGACGTTAGGGAAGTGTACAGTGTCAAGATTTAGTGACGGAGAAGTCCAAATTAATATTGAAGAAAGTATTCGTGGCTGTGATGTTTATGTGATTCAGTCGACGAATACACCAGTCAATCAGCACATCATGGAACTACTCATTATGATTGATGCTTTAAAACGAGCATCAGCAAGATCGGTTAATATTGTCATGCCCTATTATGGTTATGCGAGACAAGATCGTAAAGCACGATCGAGAGAGCCGATTACCGCAAAACTAGTTGCAAACTTATTAGAAGTAGCAGGGGCTGATCGGGTTGTTACACTTGATTTACATGCTCCACAAATTCAAGGGTTTTTCGATGTACCAATCGATCATTTGCAAGGCGTTCCCATTTTAGCAGAATACTTCAAGAAAAAAGATTTGGAAGATGTCGTCGTTGTTTCTCCAGATCACGGTGGAGTAACCCGGGCAAGAAGAATGGCTGATCGATTAAAAGCACCCTTAGGTATTATCGACAAACGGAGACCTCGACCAAATGAAGCAGAAGTAATGAATATTATTGGACAAGTGGAAGGAAAAACCGCTATATTAGTGGATGATATTATTGACACGGCTGGTACAATTACAATAGCCGCTGATGCATTAGTTGAAAAAGGTGCAAAAGAAGTATATGCTTGCTGTACGCATGCAGTTTTATCTGGTCCTGCCCTTGAAAGAATTGAGCAGTCAGAAATCAGGGAGCTTGTTGTTACAAACACAATTAAACAAACGGAAGATAAACTAATTGATGAAATGACAGTACTCTCCGTTGCACCATTAATTGCTCAAGCGATTATTCGTATACATGAACTTAAATCAGTAAGTATACTGTTTGATTCATAAGTAAAGATAAGTGTCCAGAAGTCAGATGAAAGATTATATAAGTAAATGGAAAATATTTGGAGGGTAAGAAGCAAATGGCAGTTACATTAGAAGCAAAAATAAGAGAAAAATTAACGAAGTCTGCTACTCGAGAGCTTCGGGAAAGCGGACAAGTTCCGGCGGTTGTTTATGGAAAAGGAAAAGATACAAAAACAATTTATGTCAATAACGTAGATCTTATTAAAACAGTACGTGAGGAAGGGCGAAACGCTGTTATCAAATTAGATATTGAAGATGATTCAGCAGTTGACGTCATGTTACACGACTATCAAATGGATCCAATTCGAAATGAATTACTTCACGTAGACTTTTACATGATTGATTTAACAGAAGCAGTCGATGTGGCAGTTGCAGTTCGTCTAGAAGGTGAAGCAGAAGGTGAAAGAGAAGGTGGAATCGTTCAGCAGCCATTATACGAATTACAGGTTCGTGCAGTACCTACGGCTATCCCTGATGAGATCGTCGTTGACGTTACAGAGCTTGAAATCGGTGATGTCATTACTGTAGGTGACTTGCCGCGGTCAGATGACTATGAATTCTTAGATGAAGAAGACGCTGCGGTTGCCAACGTATTACCACCAGAGGAAGAGGAAGCAATCGAAGAAGATCCAGTCGATCTATCTGTTGAACCTGAACTCGTTGGAGCAGAAGATGAAGATGAGGAAGAGACAGCAGAGGACGAAGACAATTAATTATTATGTAAATGATTGTAAACAAGAAACCCTCTTAAGTAAGTGCACGCATTTGCTTAAGAGGGATATTGTTATTTGTTTAAAAAGGAAAAAATATCTGACTTTTGGCCAGTTATCTTTACGAAAAAGTAAATGAAGGAAGATGTTCATGAAATGTATTATTGGATTAGGAAATCCTGGGTGGAAATATCGTAAAACGAGACATAATATAGGCTTTATGATCATTGATGAATTAGCGAAGCGATGGCGTACGAAATTATCAGAGAAAAAATTTAATGGGAGATTTACGATTGAACATGTAGATGGTGAGAGAATTGCATTATTAAAGCCGGAGACATTTATGAATTTATCTGGTGAATGTATCCGTCCTTTCATCGATTATTACAATATCAATATAGAAAATATGCTCGTTATTTATGATGATTTAGATTTACCAACCGGAAGAATCAGATTACGTAAACAAGGTGGCCATGGTGGTCATAATGGTGTTCGTTCTACAATTGAACATGTAGGTACGAAAAAGTTTAAACGTTTGCGTGTAGGTATTGGTAGACCAACGACTGCGCAACCGATCGTAGATTACGTGCTTGAGAATTTCCGTAAAGGGGAAAGAGAGGAAGCAGATCTAGGGATTCAATTAGCTGCAGATGCTTGTGAAGCTTGGTTACATCGATCTTTTGATGATGTGATGAATGAATTTAATTAAAGGGTTTCTGGTATATTATCCCCTTCATTTGGATACACTTTAGTATACCGAATGATTATTTTAGGGGGCATTTTATATGTCAGTCGTCTATTTATGTAGACATTGCGGCCATAAAATTGGCGAGCTACAAAAAAGCATAGTTGATTTTTCTGCACTAGGCATTACACATTTAACGGCAAAAGAAAGACGACGTATGTTACATTATCAGGAAGATGGAAGTCTTCAAGTGCAAGCGATTTGTGATAGTTGCAAAGACACTTTAGATGAACATCCTGAATATTACGAGTTAGATTTCTTCATACATTAAGTTTTAGTGCTTTGGGTTATCCAAAGCACCTTTGTACGTAAAAGAGTTTGTGGATGGCCATACTTTGGAGGTTAAATGATGAGGGGAATTAAAGATTATTTACGAACGAAAGATGATATACAAAATCTTGTAAGTGGTGTTCATAACAATTTGCAAGAACAGTTAGTGGCGGGACTAACAGGCTCAGCTCGAAGTATACTCGCAGCATCATTATATGAAGCAACGAATCGTCCGATCTTATTGCTCACTCATCAACTTATTCATGCAGAACGTTTATATGAAGATCTGTTAACCCTTGTTGATGAAGAGGAGGTTCATTTATATCCAGTCAATGAACTTTTATTATCAGAAATGGCTATCGCAAGTCCTGAGTTAAGATATGAAAGAATTCAAGCATTAACAAATTGGAAGAAGCAAGAAACTGGAATTATGATTGCTCCTGTTGCCGCATTAAAACGGATATTACCTCCACCTACTAGTTGGGTTGAAAATCAACTAACATTTACGGAGGGAGAGGACATTCAAGTTGAAGAGCAACTTCTGACGCTCGTGAAAATGGGATATGAACGAACAGAGTTAGTGACAAGCCCCGGTGAATTTAGTCAGCGGGGTGGAATTGTTGATATTTTTCCTGTGACAGAAGAACACCCAATCCGCATTGATCTCTTTGATACAGAGATTGACTCGATTCGTTATTTCGATCCGGAAAATCAACGTTCATTAGAAATGATTGATCACATACACATTAGTCCCGCGACAGAATTGCTCCTCTCAAAGGAAGAACGAGTTGCGGCGGCTGATAAATTAGAAACTTCTTTAGCGAATACATTGAAAAAGTTGCCAGCTTCACAAAATGAGGAACAACTTATTGAAAATATTCAAGCTGATATTGAGCAATTGAAATCTGAGGAATCCTTTGAACAAATGTATAAGTATATGAACTTTTACTATGAAAATCCTGCTAGTTTACTAGATTATGTACCAGAAGAAGGGCTTATTTTGCTTGATGAGCTTAGTCGTATCCAAGAGACGGCGAAAAACTTAGATGAAGAAGAAGCGGAACATGTCACGAACTTACTTGAAATGAATCAAATGATAAAAGATGCGGAGCTTTCCTTTAATTGGTCAACGATATGGACGGGCCTAGCAAATAAGCAACGTATTTATTTTTCTATGTTTTTACGACATATCACAAACACTCAACCACAAAATGTGATTAATATTTCTTCTCGGGCGATGCAAGAGTTTCACGGTCAAATGAATTTATTTAAAAATGAGCTGAAACGATGGAAAGAAAATGACTTTACAACGATTATTTTTACGCCAAATGAAAAACGAGCAGAGCGTGTACAAAGTATATTTCGAGACTATGATATCGATTCGGTCATTAAGGATAAAGTCGACTTTTCAGAAAAGACGCCAATGATCGTTGTCGGTGACATTCATCAAGGAATTGAATTTCCCTTATATCAACTAGCTATACTAACGGAAAATGAATTGTTTAAAAAACAAGTTCGCCGCACGCGAAGAAGACAACAGTTTTCTAATGCCGAGCGAATAAAAAGTTATCAAGAATTAAAGGTTGGCGATTATGTCGTTCACCAGAGTCATGGAATTGGCAGATATGTCGGGATTGAAACTGTCGTTGTAAATAAAACTCATAAAGATTATATGCTTATTAAATATGCAGGAGATGATAAGCTGTACGTTCCTGTTGAGCAAATTGATCTCGTGCAAAAATTTGTCGGTTCAGAAGGAAAGCGACCACGGCTATATAAATTAGGTGGAACGGAATGGACAAGGGTAAAAAGTCGTGTGCAATCTTCTGTAGAAGATATTGCCGATGATTTAATCGAACTTTATGCGGAAAGACAATCGCAAAAAGGGTTCGCTTTTTCACCGGATAGTCCAATGCAAAAAGAATTTGAAGCATCCTTTCCCTATCGCGAAACCGAGGATCAGCTACGTTGTGTGGAAGAAATTAAGAAAGATATGGAAAGTGAACAACCGATGGATCGCTTGCTTTGTGGAGATGTCGGCTATGGTAAAACAGAAGTAGCTATTCGTGCGGCTTTTAAAGCGATTTTAGACGGTAAACAAGTAGCTCTTCTTGTACCTACGACGATTTTAGCTCAGCAACACTTTCAAACGATTACCGAGCGTTTTCAGGATTATGCGATAAATATCGGTTTATTAAGTAGATTTAGAACGCAGAAGCAACTAAAGGAGACAAAAGAAGGCTTGCACAAGGGTCAAATTGATATCGTAATCGGAACCCACCGCTTGCTTTCAAAGGATATAAAGTTTCACGATTTAGGATTATTAATCGTTGATGAAGAGCAACGTTTTGGTGTCAAACATAAAGAACGAATTAAACAACTTAAGACAAATGTCGATGTCCTTACATTAACGGCAACACCGATTCCAAGAACCCTTCATATGTCACTATTAGGTGTTCGGGATTTATCGGTTATTGAAACACCGCCGGAAAATCGATTTCCCGTACAGACCTATGTTGTAGAGTCGTCGCCGATTCTCATTAAAGAAGCGATAGAACGAGAAATGTCCCGGGGTGGTCAAGTATATTACTTACACAATCGGGTAGATAGTATTGATAAAAAGGCGCGGGATATTGCCGAAATTGTCCCAGATGCTCGAATTGCTGTTGCCCACGGACAAATGAATGAATCCCAATTAGAACATGTGATGATGTCCTTTTTAGAAGGTGAGTATGACGTTTTAGTAAGTACGACGATTATTGAATCCGGAGTTGATATTCCGAATGTTAACACGTTAATCGTTGCTAATGCCGATCATATGGGATTGAGTCAGCTTTACCAATTACGAGGTCGGGTCGGTCGTTCAAATCGCATTGCTTATGCCCATTTTACGTATGAAAAGGATAAAATTTTAACAGAAATTGCAGAGAAGCGATTAAATGCGATCAAAGAATTTACGGAGCTAGGCTCTGGTTTTAAAATTGCGATGCGTGATTTATCAATTCGTGGGGCTGGTAATTTACTCGGGGCTGAACAACATGGATTTATCGATTCTGTCGGTTTTGATATGTATTCCCAAATGTTAAAAGAAGCAATAGATGCCCGAAAGAAAGGAAAAGAAGTAGAAGAAGTAGTGCCTTTCGATCCGGAAATTTCTGTAAGTCTAGATGCTTACATTCCATCCTTTTATATTGATGACGAAATTCAAAAGATCGAAATGTATAAACGATTCCATACGATTGAAACCCGGGATGATATTATCGATTTACGGGATGAATTAATCGATCGATTCGGTGAATATCCAAGAGAAGTAGAAAACTTGTTAACCGTTTCCACATTAAGAGCCTATGCGAAAAGGGAACGGGTTGAATCAATTATGGAATATCCGAGAAAAATAGAATTAGTTTTAGAAGCTGAGCGTAGTCAAAAGGTAGATGGTTCAAAGTTATTTAATGTCGCCAATGAATTTGGTCGTTCGATTCTTTTAGGAACGGATCAAAATCAATTAAAAGCGACGATTCGGTGGAATAAAGAAAGTGAACATCAACGCTATGAAATCACCGAACAATTCATAGATAAGCTAAAAGATGTGAATCGAACATCATAAAAGTTATTCAATATGTATAGTTCCTCACAGATGATAAATACTAAGGTTACACTCGTTGTTTATTTCATTTGCGAGCGAATATGATGTATGATTACAGAAAGTGAGGCTATCTAATGAAAGCAACAGGGATTGTTCGGAGAATTGACGATTTAGGTAGAGTCGTTATCCCGAAAGAAATTAGAAGAACATTACGAATTCGGGAAGGAGATCCGCTAGAAATTTTTGTCGATCGAGCAGGAGAAGTCATTTTAAAAAAGTATTCCCCAATTAATGAATTAGGCCAATTTGCAACAGAGTATGCAGAAGCTCTTTTTGATACTCTTCATACACCGGTACTCATTTGTGACCGAGATGAAGTCATATCCTTAGCCGGTGTCTCAAAAAATGATTATTTAGGAAAGCAAATTAGTCGTGAATTAGAAGAAGTTATAGAGGAGCGAGATCCAATATTGACGACGGAGGAATCTTCGCTTGAGTTTATTCACGGTGTAGAAGAGAGTGTTGTTTCCTATTGTTTAAGTCCGATCATTGCAAATGGAGACCCGATCGGCATCGTCGTGTTATTTTCAAAAGATGCATTATTCGATGAAACAGAGCAAAAAATTGCCCAAACAGCTGCAAACTTTTTAGGTAAACAAATGGAGTAATGGTTGAAAGGTATAAATGAATAAATAAAATCCAGTCAAAACGATCTTGACTGGATTTTTTGATCGTTCACTTTGTTCATGTTTATGTTTGCGGTCTGTCTGTATTGATTTATGTTATAATGTAACCATACTTTTATAAAGGGCGTTTATGTATGAGTAAACAACAGCAAAATGACTTTGTGAAGGGAGCGTTATTTTTAACAATAGCTGGCTTTCTAGGGAAGATTTTAAGTGCGTCTTACCGAATACCTTTACAAAACTTAACAGGTGATCACGGTTTTTACATATATCAACAAGTGTATCCGTTTTTAGGGATGATGATTATTTTATCATTATATGGGTTCCCATCAGCGATTGCAAAAATCATTGCGGATGAAGAACGAAAGGGACATGCGATTTCGTTTCGAACGGTATACTTTCCCGTGTTTTTTCTTTTGCTTCTAGGTTTTAGTGTTATTGCTATTATCTTTTTTCGATATACAACAGAAATCGCTACATTTATCGGTGATCCAAAACTAGTAAAGTCTTTTCGTTGGTTGGCACTGGCGATACTGTTTATTCCGGTGACGTCTCTACTCCGGGGGATTTTTCAAGGACATCAGCAAATGCATGCTATCGCTTATTCGCAAATTAGTGAACAGCTCGTTCGTGTTGTTATTATTATTACGGCTGCTATTTTTACCTTTTACGGTTACTTGCATATATATGATATCGGGGTTTTTGGTGTTATCGCTTCTATTGGAGGAGCTTTAGCGGCCATTATAATCTTGCTTATATTTTTAAAAAACACACCTTTAACTCAAGCAGGGACGAATGAGTATTCGTGGCGTTCTTACGGGAAGACATTACTTTTATTCGGTGTTGTCGCATCCCTTAACCATATGATTTTGTTGCTCATTCAATTTGCAGATGTTTTTACTCTCGTTCCACAACTGATAAAAAATGGTTTAGCGAGTATAGAGGCGATGGAATTAAAAGGAGTGTTTGATCGTGGTATGCCACTCATTCAGTTAGGAACGGTTATTGGATCTTCCTTCGGTTTAGCGCTTGTGCCGACGGTTGCTCGGGGAGATGAAGAAGCATCTCATGAGGCTGTTGAAACTGCGCTGAAAATTAGCTTCTTTGTTTCCGTCGGTGCGGCGTTAGGGCTTATTCTTATTTTCAAAGAGACGAATATTTTACTGTATAAAAATGCGCTTGGAACGACGAGTTTACAAGTATTATCTTTATCGATTTCATTTAGTGCACTTTCGATTACAACGTTGTCTATCTTACAAAGTTTAGGGTACTTTAAGCGGACCGCATTATTTATGCTGTGCTCCTTTGGCCTAAAATGGGTTGGGAATGTTTTACTTGTGCCGATTTATGGGATTATGGGAAGTGCGCTGGCTACGGTTGGTAGTTTGTTGTTTTTGTTTGTTGTTAGTGTGCTTCAACTGAGGCGGGTGATGCCTTTGCTTCGGGTGATGACGTCTAGAAGGTTTCGTGCGTTAGTCGTCGCTGTGTTAAGTATGGCTAGTTTTATCGTTGTGATGAAGTGGGCTTTTTCTTTTGTGGATATAAGTTCTCGACTCGGTTTACTCGGTTATGTGCTTAGTTTAGTTGTTGGTGGGGCGGGTACTTTTATGTTTGTGTTAATTCGTCTGCGTGTATTTTCACGGAATGAGTTAGCGGCGTTTCCACTTTCAAAGGTTTTACTTTGGGTTTATGAAGGAAGGGATGATCGTTGAGTACCATTTATGTTGTCGGATTAGGGGCTGGTGAACTCAAACAGCTTCCGATGTATATTTATGAAAAGTTGATGAATGAACATAGGAAAATCTTTTTACGGACGAAGGAACATCCTGCCGCTTATGAGTTGCGAGAGCGAGGAGTTGTCTTTGATTCGTTTGATGAAATTTATGCAGCAGAAGACGATTTTCAAGCAGTTTATCAGCGAATTGTAGATGTGTTAGTGAAAGAAGCGAAAAATGAATCTGTTATATATGCTGTTCCGGGACATCCAATGGTGGCGGAACAGACGGTGCAGGGGCTTTTAGCACAACAGGAAGTTCGTGTGGAAATTGTCGGTGGTCAAAGTTATTTAGACGATTTGTTTACAGCGTTACAAATCGATCCAGTGGAAGGATTTCAATTCGTCGATGGGACGAGCTTTTCCCGGGAGCAATTAACGTATCGTGATCACCTCATTTTTACCCAGGTGTATGATGAGTTTGTGGCGTCTCATGTGAAACTCACCCTTCTTGAGGATTTACCTTTCGATTATGATGTTTATATTGTGGAAGCGGCGGGCTCGAGGGATGAGCGCATCACAATGGTATCGTTAGAAGACTTAGATCGTGAAGTGACGATGAGTAATTTAACGTCGATTTATGTGCCACCAGCTGGAGGAGGGTTATTAAATCATACCTTTCCCGCTCTTCGGGAAATGATTCGCACGTTACGTGGGCCGGATGGATGTGATTGGGATCGTGCGCAAACTCATGAGTCTTTAAAAAGATTTGCGATCGAAGAAGTGTATGAGTTGTTAGCAGCGATAGATGCTGAAGATGATGAAGCAATCGTTGAGGAATTAGGTGACGTGCTCTTACAAGTGATGTTACATAGTCAAATTGGTGAGGATAACGGATATTTCACAGTAAATGATGTTATTGCCCGTTTAAATGAAAAAATGATTCATCGTCATCCACATGTTTTCGGAAAAAAAGATGTTCATTCCTTAAAAGATATTGAAGCAACATGGGAAGAAATGAAACGAGAGGAAAAAGAGGAGGACACTCGTTCGATAATGAGTCGCGTGGAGAAAAACTTGCCGTCTCTTTCCCGGGCCTTCGATTTACAAAAAGAAGCTGCGAAAGTTGGTTTTGATTGGTCAGAGGTTGATTCTGTTTGGGAAAAGTTACGGGAAGAAATTACAGAAGTGGAAGAAGCAATAAGCGACGAAGATCAGGCTTCGATCGAAGAAGAGTTCGGTGATGTATTGTTTGTCATTACGAATTTGATGCGCTTTTTTAATGTTCATCCAGAAGTGGCCTTACACCGGACGAATGAAAAGTTTGTGAACCGATTTAAACATATTGAAAAGCGATTAACTGAAAAAGGAATGAGTTTAGAAGAGGCCACGTTAGAAGAAATGGACAAGTACTGGGAGGAAGCGAAAAGGAAAGGGGATTAATATGCGACTAGATAAATATTTAAAAAATACCCGATTAATTAGACGGAGGCCGTTAGCAAAACGAGCAGCAGATGAGGATCGAATTAAAATTAATGGGCGGCTTGCCAAGGCGGGTACACGAGTAGAAACAGGTGATGAACTAGAAATTACTTTCGGACGGACAATCTTAACGGTCCGTGTCCTTGACATTCGTGATATTGTTCGTAAGGAAGAAGCAACAGAGCTTTATGAAGTTGTTAAGGAAGAAAGAGTTGAACAAGACTTCTAGTTCTAAGTTTGTCCTCTCTATCATAAAGTGATGATAGAAGGAGGAACAGTTATGAATGAATATCTAAAACATGAACGATCTGTTGTGGAAACAAACCATATGTTAACGATTAACAATCGGAAAACAATTGATGTGCACGGAGTTAAAGATGTGGATAGTTTTGATCATGAAGAATTTTTACTTGAAACAAATATGGGTTATTTAATTATTCGTGGACATGGATTACAATTAAAAAATTTAGATGTCAAAGAGGGAAAAGTATCGATTGAAGGGAAAGTGTATGAACTATCATATATTGATGAAGCACAACAAGAGGTTGCTAAAGGATTTTTTAGCAAGCTTTTCAAATGAGTTTAGATATTCAAGTGAAGTCGATGCTCGCTATGATCCTAGCGGGCTTTTATGTCGGTGTGGCTTATGAGACGTTTCGATACTTTTTACCAATGTGGCAAAAAAGGATTATTTTAAATTATTTGTTAGTCATTTTGTTTTGGATGTTACAAACGGTTATTGTATTTTATCTTTTATATATTATAAATATGGGAGAGCTTCGTTTTTATTTGTTTATAGCTTTTTTGTTAGGTGTTTCAATTTACCAAGGAATATTTGCTCCCCTTTATCAACGGTTGTTGCAAAGAATCATAACATCGCTTAAACGGATCCTTCTCTTTTGTTGGCGTGTTTTCTTTAATCTATTGATTAAGCCGTTTTGTTGGCTTGTCAAAGGGTTATGGGAAATTGTTATGTTTTTCGTTCGTCTCGTATGTACGCCAATCCTATTTATGTTACGTCCAGTTGGAAGTACATTAAAAACTCTAGTAAAAGTGACACAAAAAAGGCTTCCAAAGCCGATTTTAACAATATTATATAAAAATGATAAAATTTATGATATAATAAAGAACACACTTATAAGAATAATGGATTATATAACATTTAAGAGGAGGTAATCCTATGCACAGTAAAGAGCAATCTGTACATAAAATTAATTCTGCATATATGGAACATTATGAAGCTCATCAAAAAAGGCAACAAAAACGAAGAAAGCAGTTGGTAAGAAGGTTAATTGTGATGTCTGTTTTTGTTCTTGTGATTGCTGTTGCTGTAGGCTCTTACCATATCAAACAACGAAAGACATTTGCAGAAAAACAGCAAGAATATGAACAGCTTGAAGCACAACTTGCCAAGTTGAAAAAAGATGAACAAAATTACTTAGAGGAAATTGAATTGTTAAATAATGATGAGTATGTTTTAGAGATCGCTCGTACAAATTACTTTTTCTCAAAAGAAGGCGAGCTTATTTTTAAAATCATTGATGAGGACTCATCTTATTGACATAATCATGTAGGCTTCGCTATAATGAATAGGGAAGCTTTTTAAAAAAATAAGGAGGAGCATTTTTTTTATGTCAATTGAAGTAGGCAGCAAGGTCAAGGGGAAGGTAACTGGTATAACTAATTTTGGAGCCTTTGTTGAAATTGCTGAAAATAAAACAGGGCTTGTTCATATTAGTGAAGTTGCCGACACATATGTAAAAGATATTAATGACTTTTTAGCTGTAGGAGAAGAAGTAAAGGTAAAAGTTATTAATGTTGGGAATGACGGAAAGATAGGTTTATCTATCAAGAAAGCACAAGATAGGAATCAACGTCAGAGAGGTTCGAGGGAGCGAAAGGAATCCTTTGAAGCAAAGATGAACCGATTCCTAAGGGATTCAGAAGATCGTTTAGCAACATTGAAAAGACATACAGAATCAAGACGTGGAGGTCGAGGTTCCAAAAGAGGTTAACATTTGCTGTCTATGAAATGATCGATGATGCTCTTGTTGGAAAACGTATCATTTAAAATATAGATGAAAAAGGGTACTTGCCCCTAGGGTTAGAGGATAAAACTAACTCTAGGGGTTTTGTTCTATATTGTCGAGTTATTCATAAGAAAAGATACTTTAAACCTTGTTATTACCAATTTTTAGATATATTTTCTTT
>Ga0209487_1000966_pt1 | contig 24866 bp, 22 predicted proteins | sample Poulit2012_FD_187524 | JGI IMG/M metagenome (GOLD analysis project Ga0209487, IMG submission 187524) | Agricultural soil microbial communities from Georgia to study Nitrogen management - Poultry litter 2012 (SPAdes) (version 2) | ecosystem: Environmental > Terrestrial > Soil > Agricultural land...
CGCGCTCCGCGGGCGCCGCCGTGCGGGTGCTGGCCCTGCTCGACGCCCCGGGTGCCCAGGTGGCACCGCTCGACACCCAGCCGGCATCACGAGCCGAGGAGGACGCGCTGCTCGGCACCCCCCGCGCCGGCCAGGCGGACCGCACCCGGCCGGCACCAGCCGGCCGGGCGGCGCTCGCCGCCGACGGGCTCGGGGTGGGCTGGCCGGGTTCCGGGCCGGTGGCGAGCGGCATCGACCTCGAGCTACGACCGGGTCGGAGCATCGCGGTCGTCGGCCCCAGCGGCATCGGCAAGACCACCCTGCTCCTCACCCTCGCCGGCCTCATCCCCGCCCAGGAGGGCACGGTACGGGTGGGGACCACCCCGGTGGGTGACCTGGACCGCGCGGCGGTGAGCAGCGCCGTCGTCCTGACCGCCGAGGACGCCCACGTGTTCCACACGACCGTGCTGGAGAACCTGCGGGTGGCTCGCGGGGACGTGAGCGCCGAGGAGGCCGCCGCGCTGCTCACCCGGGCCGGCCTCGGCTCGTGGCTCGCGGGGCTGGCCGACGGGGTGCACACCATGCTCGACCCGGACGCGCGGTCGCTGTCCGGCGGGGAGCGCAGGCGGCTCCTGCTGGCGCGCGCCCTCGCCAGCCGCGCTCCGCTGCTACTGCTGGACGAGCCCGGCGAGCACCTGGACCCCGAGACCGCCGACCGGCTGGTGGGCGACCTCCTGGCCACCGGCAGCGGCGAGCGCGGGGTCCTCCTGGTCACCCACCGGCTCAGCCCGCTGGCCGCGGCCGACGAAGTCATCCTCCTCGGTCACAGCGACCCCGCCGGACCGGCTACCGTGCTGGCACGAGGGCCGCACGAGCACCTCCTGCGCACCGACCCCACCTACCGCTGGGCCGCTGAGCAGGAGCGCCGCTGACGGGCCCGGGAAGGAGCCCCATGACCACGGACCGTGCCGAGCGCAGCCGGCTGTTCGGCGCTGCCCTGGGGATCGGGTCCAGCCTGGACCTCAGCGCCGTGCTCGAGACGCTGGTCGACAGTGCCGCGAGCCTCACCGGGGCCACCTACGCCGCGCTCGCGGTGCTGGACAACCGTGGCGAGACCGCCAACTTCGTCCAGCACGGCTTCGACGAGGAGACGGTGCGCCGGCTCGGCCGCCCCCCGCGCGGACACGGCGTGCTCGCCCATATCCCCACCCACGGGCACCTGCTGATCGACTCGCTGCGCGACCACCCCGCCTTCTCCGGCTGGCCCGACGCCCACCCGGACATGACCAACTTCCTCGGGGTCCCGGTCCGGATCCGCGAGCAGGTCTTCGGGCGCCTCTACCTGGCCGACAAACCCGGCGGGTTCACCGAGGAGGACGCCCGCGCGGTGGAACAGCTGGCTTCCGCCGCCGCGGTGGCCGTGGTCAACGCCCAGCGCTACGCCGACGCCCGCGACCGGGAGCGGTGGGTGGCGGTGAGCCAGGAGATCACCACCTCGCTGCTCAGCGGCTCGGACGAGGAGGAGGCCCTCGAGCTCATCGCCGCCCGGGTGCGGGAGGTGGCGCGCGCCGATGCCGCGCTCATCGTGCTCCCCTCGGTCGGCGACACCTGGGTGTGCGAGATCGCCGACGGCGAGACCACCGGCGACATCATCGGGGCAGTGTTCCCGCCCGAGGGACGCGCACGCACCGTGCTGGCCAACGGCGTCGGGATGATCGTGGACTCGATGTCCCGGGCCCGGTCCATGCGGGTCCCCCAGCTCGGCCGCTACGGCCCGGCGCTCTACGCGCCGATGATGGCCCAGGGCCGAGGCCTCGGCGTGCTCATCCTGCTGCGACTGCAAGGCGGGGAGGAGTTCACCTCCGCTGAGCTCGAGGCGGGTGAGGCCGTGGCCGCACAGGCAGCGGTCGCGCTGGAGCTGGCCGCCGCTCGCCATGCCCAGGACCTCAGCGCGCTGCTCGAGGAACGCCAGCGCATCTCCCGCGACCTGCACGACCTGGCCATTCAGCAGCTCTTCGCCACCGGCATGCAGCTGGAGGCGGTCCGGGTCCAGGCAGCCGCCAACCCCGAGACCGCCTGGATGGCTGACTCCCTGGAGCAGGCGCTCGGCAGCGTGGACGACAGCGTGAAGCAGATCCGGGCCATCGTGCACTCCCTGCGCGAGCCGGACGCCGCCGTCGGACTGGTCGAACGGCTGCGGCGCGAGGCGTCCCTGGCCCGCACGGGGCTGAGCTTCGCCCCGTCGCTGGTGATCTCGGTGGACGGCGCGCTCGTTCGGGACGGCGACGAGGACCTCACCGGCTCGTCACTCGGCCCCTCCCCCGCCGAGCTCATCGACGCGCGGGTCGACGACGACATCGCCGATGACGTCGTGGCCGTGGTCCGCGAGGGGCTCGCCAACGCTGCCCGCCATGCCCACGCCTCCTCGGTCCAGCTGCGGGTGGCGGTGCGCGGCACGGGGATCACCGGGCGGGTCTCGGTGGAGGTCGAGGACGACGGCGTGGGCGTGGACCGTTCCTCGACGCGGCGCTCGGGCCTGGACAACCTTGCCGTCCGCGCCCGCCGGCACGGCGGTACCTTCTCCCTCGCGCGCACCGACTCGGGTGCGGGCACCCTGCTGTCCTGGCAGGTGCCGCTCACCTGAGGGCCCAGCGGCTCGCCCGACCGCGGCGCACCGGTCGGAGCTGCTCGGTCCGCGGCCGCTCTGCTCTGGTGGCTGCTGCCCGTCGGTCGGCCGCTCGCCCTGGCGGCGGCTGCTCCCCCCGGGTTCGGGGCCGCTCTACCGGTTGGTCGGCGGCTCGCCCTGGTACCGGCTGCCCTCCCCGGTTCAGGACGGCCATACGGTACTGCCGGCCTGGTCCGTTCGTCCGTCCCAGCGTCAGAAGGTGCGTCCCGACGAGGGATGGGAGCCAAGGACGAGGGATGGGGCTCGCGGGGATGAGTACCGCGGCGCGTATCTTGACATCGAGTATCTTGATGTCAAGATACCTGCGAAAGGCCATCAATGACGAAGGAGACGCCTGTGGACGCCTCGACGTGGGACCCGGCGCAGTACGCCCGCTTCGCCGCTGACCGGGGGCGGCCGTTCGTCGACCTGCTGGCTCGGGTGCACCATCCTGGCCCTACCCGCGTGGTGGACCTGGGCTGCGGCCCCGGAGACCTGACCGCCACCCTGCTGGACCGCTGGCCTGACGCGCGGATCGAGGGCGTGGACTCCTCGCCCGAGATGGTCGCCGAGTTCCGGCGACGTATCGACCGCACCGCCCCGCCCGGCGCGGCATCCGGCGAGGGCCGGTCCGGCCTGAGCGTCCACCAGGCCGACCTGCGCGACTGGGTGAGCGCTGCTGCCCCGGCGAGCTACGACGTCGTCGTCAGCAACGCGGCCCTGCAGTGGGTGCCCCGGCACCTCGAGCTGCTCCCCCAGCTGGTCAAGCTGCTTGCACCCGGCGGCCGGCTGGCGATCCAGATTCCCGGGAACCACGAAGCGCCGAGCCACCGGCTGCTGCGCGAGTTGGCCACCAGTGAGCCCTTCGCCGCGCACGTCGGCCGGCTCGCCCAGCGCCCCGTGTTGCCCGGACCGGCGGACTACCTGTCCGCGCTCAGCGCCTTAGGACTTGGGGTCGATGCGTGGGAGACCACCTACCTGCACGTTCTGCAGGGCCCGGACCCCGTGTGGGAGTGGATCCGCGGCACCGGAGCGCGCCCGGTTCTGCAGGGGCTGCCCGCAGAGCTGCGCGAGGAGTTCGCCGAGCTGTATCGCGCCCGGCTGCGTGAGGCCTACCCGGCCCAGGAGCACGGCACGGTGCTGCCGTTCCGGCGCGTGTTCGCCGTCGGGCAGGTCACGTAACGGGCGCGGCCGCTCGCCCCCGTCTTCGCACCGGACATCCGGCACCGTCTGCCCGGTGCGTCGGTCCGTGCCAGGGTCAGTCGGTGCGGCCCGAAGGAGGGAGAGCCGAACGCGCCGGTCAGGCGCGCCAGCCCTTGGCGCGCTGGCCGGCCACCCAGGCGGCCACCTGGGTGCGCCGCTGCAGTCCCATCTTGGCCAGCAGCGAGGTGATGTGGTTCTTCACCGTCTTCTCCGCCACCCCGAGGCGGTCCCCGATCTCGCGGTTGGACAGCCCGTCGCCGATGAGGTCGAGCACGCGCCGCTCGGAGGGCGTGAGGTCGGCGGTCGGATCATCGTGGTCGGCGCGGCGCCGAGTCACGGTGCGCTCGTCCAGCAAGGTTCGCCCTGCGGCCACCGCCTTGATGACGTCGGCGATCTCCGCACCGCGCACCGTCTTGAGCAGGTAGGCACGGGCCCCGGCCTCGAGCGCCTCGGCGAGCGCGTCGTCGTCGTCGAAGGAGGTGAGCACGACGGACCGCGCCTCGGGAACGGTCTCGCGAAGTTGGGTGATGATCTCGATGCCGGTGCCATCGGGCAGCTGCAGGTCGACGAGCAGGATCTCGGGCCGCACGAGCGGGGCCCGCCGTAGGGTCTCGGCGACCGAACCGGCCTCGGCGACGACCGTGAGGCCATCGGCGCGGTCGACCACCTCGGCAATGCCTCGCCGCACGACCTCGTGGTCGTCGATGATCATGACCCGGATGTCGCGCTGCTCTGGTTGTGTAGACACGCCTCTGACTTTATCGCCCGGTGCCGCTGTTGTGGGGCGGCCCGCCGAGGCGATGAGCACGTAGGCTCCAAGGCATGGATGACCGCGCCGGCACAACCATGAGCCCCCCTGCCACGGGCACCTCGGAGACCGCCGACCCGGCCGACGTCGTCGCCCGGCTGCGCAGCTTCGCCGACACCGGGCGCACCCAGCCGCTGTCGTGGCGCCTCGCCCAGCTGGACGGGCTCAGCAGGCTGTTGGCGGAGCACGGCCACGAGCTGGAGGCCGCCCTGGCCGCCGACCTCGGCAAGGCCCCGACCGAGGCACACCTCACCGAGATCGGCGTGCTCACCCAGGAGATCGCCCACACCCGGGCCAACCTGCGCCGGTGGCTGGAGCCGCAGACGGTCTCGGTGCCCTGGCAGTACCAGCCCGCCCGAGCCTCGCTGGTGCTCGAACCCCTCGGGGTGATGCTCGTGATGGCGCCGTGGAACTACCCCGTGCTTCTGCTGCTGGCCCCGCTGGTCGGCGCGCTGGCCGCGGGCAATGCGGTGCTCCTCAAGCCCTCCGAGCTCGCGCCCCGCACCGCCGAGACCATCGCGCGCCTGGTGCCCCGGTTCGTCGAGGGCGTGGCCGTGGTGACCGGTGGGCCCGCGCGCAGCAGCGCGGTGCTCGCCGAGCGCTTCGACCACATCGTGTTCACCGGCAGCGCCCGCGTGGGCCGCATCGTCATGACGGCGGCCGCCCGCCACCTCACCCCGGTGACCCTCGAGCTCGGCGGCAAGTCGCCGGCCTGGGTGGACTCGACCACCGACCTGCCGGCCGCCGCCCGCCGGATCGCCTGGGCCAAGCTCGTCAACGCCGGGCAGACCTGCGTGGCGCCGGACTACCTGCTGGCCCCGTCGGACGTTGCCGAGCAGCTGGCGCCCCTCATCGGCCAGGAGATGGTCCGGATGTACGGGACCGACGCCGCCCAGAGCCCGGACTTCGGCCGGATCGTCACCACCGAGCACGCCGAACGCCTGCAGCGTCTGGTCAGCGACTCGGTCGCGGCCGGGGCGCGGACAGTTCTGGGTGGCCCCGCCGACCCCGCCAACCGCTTCGTCCCGCCCACCATCCTGGCCGACGTCACCCCCGACTCCCCGGCGATGGCCGAGGAGATCTTCGGCCCGGTGCTGCCGATCGTGCCCGTGGCCGGTATCGACGACGCGATCGGGCTCATCCGCAGCCGGGAGAAGCCGCTGGCCCTGTACGCGTTCACCGACGACTCCGAGGTGCGCACCCGCCTGCTGCGGGAGACCTCATCGGGCGCGCTCGGCTTCGACGTCCCGCTCCTGCAGGCCGCAATCCCGACCCTGCCCTTCGGCGGGGTGGGCGGCTCGGGGATGGGCGCCTACCACGGGGAGGCCTCGGTGCGGGCCTTCAGCCACGCCAAGCCGGTGGTGCGCAAGCCGCTGCTGCCCGACACGCTGGCCGCGATCCGCCCTCCGTTCAGCGCGCTGCGCCGGGCGGTGGCCCGCCGCCTCCTGTAACCCCGCGGTACGCGACGCCGAAACTCCCACTCGGTCCTGCCGATAGATGGGGTGCGGGGGCCACAGGTCCGGCAGCTGGGAGTGTCCATGAAGCGCAACGTCCTCACCGTCGGCCGACGCCTGGCGATCGGCTTCATGCTGGTGATCCTCACGACCATCGCGGTCGCCGGCGTGGGGGTGTCCCGCGTCGCGCAGATCGAGGATCACCTCACGACGATCAACGACCTCAACGCCGTCAAACAGCGGTACGCGATCAACTTCCGCGGCAGTGTGCACGACCGGTCCATCGCGGTACGCGACGTGGTGATGGCCGACAGCGTCGCCGAGGCCCAGCCGGACCTCGACCTCATCGACTCCCTCACCGAGGACTACCGCGAGTCCGCGGCCCCGATGGCCGAGATCTTCGCCGACGCCTCCCTGGTCAACGCCGAGGAGGTGGCAGCGCTGGAGCAGATCGAGGCCATCGAGGCCCAAACCGTGCCGCTGATCGAGCAGGTCGTCGAGCGGACGCAGGCCGGGGACGACGCCGCGGCAGCCCGGGCGCTGGCCGAGGCCAAGCCGCTGTTCGTGGACTGGCTGGCCGCGATCAACGTGCTCATCGACCTCGAGGAGGAGATGAACGCCGGCGAGACCGCGGAGGCCCGGGGCATCGCCAGCGGCTTCCTCGCCCTCATGGTCGTGTTCGTGCTGGTCGCGGTAGGGCTGGCCACCGTGGTGGCGTGGTCGATCATCCGTCGGGTGACCAAACCCCTGGGCCACGCCGTGGACGTCCTCGCCGAGGTTGCCAACGGCGATCTCACCTCCCGGATGACCGTCACGTCCCAGGACGAGGTGGGTCGGATGGGTACCTCGCTCAACAACGCCCTCGATGCGATCGGGACGGCGATGGCAGCCGTTGCCGAGCGCAGCAGCGGTCTCAGCGCCATCAGCTCCCGGATCGGCGCGCTCTCCGGGGACATTGCCGACGGTGCCCAGAGCTCGGCGACCCAGGCGGGAGTGGTGGCCTCGGCCGCCGAGGAGGTCTCGCGCAACGTCCAGACGGTGGCCACCGGTGCCGAGCAGATGGGCACCTCGATCGGCGAGATCGCCCACAATGCCGCTGAGTCGGCCAGCGTCGCGGACCGCGCGATGGGTGCGGTGAGCACGACGACGGCGACCGTCACCCGGCTGGGTGAGTCCAGCCGGGCGATCAGTGAGGTCGTCAACACCATCACCGCGATCGCCGAGCAGACCAACCTGCTCGCGCTTAACGCGACCATCGAGGCCGCGCGAGCTGGCGAGGCAGGCAAGGGCTTCGCCGTCGTGGCCGGTGAGGTCAAGGACCTCGCCCAGGAGACGGCGAAGGCCACCGAGGACATCTCGGGCCGGGTCGCGGCGATCCAGTCCGACACCCACGAGGCGGTCACCGCGATCGCCGAGGTCGAGGGTGTCATGCGGCAGCTACACGACTACCAGATGTCGATCGCCACCGCGGTGGAGGAGCAGACGGTCACGACCACCGAGATGAACCGCAGCCTGGCCGACACCGCCACCGGGTCGGGCCAGATCGCCGAGAGCATCGTGTCGGTGGCACAGGTCGCCGAGACGACCAGCTCCTCGGTGGCCCAGTCCCAGCAGGCCGCCGCGGAGCTCGCCCGGTTCGCCGCGGAGCTGCACGACCTGCTGGCCCGCTTCCGCTTCGCGGTGGCCGACCCTGCACACGAGCCGCCGGCGGCGGTGGGTGGCACGGTACCGGCGGCCGCGGGTGCCTCGGACGCAGCGGGGCCGGCGGCGAGGGCGCAAGAGGCCGAGCGGGAGCTGGTGTCCGGCTGAGCCGCCCGAGCCGGAGGTTCGCGTGGTGCGAGGGCAGCAGGCCGCGCCTGGTCCCTGACCGACCAGTCAGCCGCCCGGGCGCGCTGGCAGCGAGGGAAGCAGGCGAGCGGGGCCTGGGCCGACCGGCCGGTCAGCCGCGTGGGGCCCGCTGGCAGCGGGGGCAGAAGGCCGAGGACCGGTTCATGAAGGTCTCGCGCCGGATCAGTGCCCCGCAGCGTCGGCAGGGCAGGCCCGCGCGACCGTAGGCGTCCAGGGAGCGTGCGAAGTACCCGCTGGCACCGTCGACGTCTACGTACAGGGCGTCGAACGAGGTGCCGCCGGCGGCCAGCGCGTCGCGCATGACCTCGGCCGCCGCCTCCAGCAACGCCACCGCGGTGGCCTGCGGCAGCCGGTCGGTGGCCCGGCGGGGGTGGACCTTGGCCCGCCACAGCGCCTCGTCGGCGTAGATGTTGCCGATCCCGGAGACCAGCTCCTGATCGAGCAGCGCACGTTTGACCTCGGTCCGACGGCGCCGCATCCGGCGAGCCACCGCGGCCAGGTCGACGTGCGGGTCCAGCGGGTCGCGGGCGATGTGAGCCACCGGCAGCGGGAGGGCCGGAAGCGGCGCGCCGAAGCCGCCGGGCCCGCCGTCAGCAGTGGGCACGAGGGACGCGGCGAGCAGGTGCCCGAAGGTGCGCTGGTCGACGAAGTCCAGCCGGGCGCCGTCGGACAGCTCGAACTGGGCTCGCAGGTGACGGGTGGGGTCCGGCGGTACTCCTGGGGCAGTCGTGGCCGCGGGCGTCGCCCCTGTCCCTGCAGGAATTGAGCTGTCGGGAACAGTGTGGGTGGCAGGAATTGAGCTGTCAGCGCCAGTCGTGGTGGGGGCGGGTGCGCTCATACCGGCAGGAATTGAGCTGTCGGCGTCCATGGGGACGGCGGTGGCCGGGGTGGCAGGAATTGAGCTGTCGGCGCCAGTAGCGGGGGGCGAGGGCGTGGTGGCGGGGGGCGGGGGCGTGGTGGTGGACGGCCCTGGGCCCGGGTGGCGGATGAGGAGCTGGCCGCTCATGCCGAGGTGGATGAGCAGGGCCTCGTCGTCACCGTCCAGCGTCAGCCACAGGTACTTGCCGCGGCGGACTGCCGCGGTGAGCGTGCGGCCGGTGAGCCGGCCCGCCAGGTCGACTCCTCCGCCGTCATGGCGCCGCGCGGCGCGCGGGTGGTGGACGACCGCCCGGCGGACCTGGCGCCCCAGCACGTGCCGGGCGACCCCGGCCCGGACGGTCTCGACCTCGGGAAGCTCAGGCACCGGACTCGTCGGAAGGAGCCTGCGCGAGCAGCCGCTGGTAGGCGGCTTCGGCCGCCTGCTGCTCGGCGATCTTCTTGGCCGGGCCGGTGCCCTCCCCGTAGGCCTGCTCCCCGACCAGCACGGTGGCATGGAAGGTGCGAGCGTGGTCGGGCCCAGTGCCGGTCACCTCGTAGGAGGGCGCGGGCAGCGAACGCTCGGCCACGAGCTCCTGCAGGCTGGTCTTCCAGTCCAGGCCGGCGCCGAGAGAGGCCGCCTGGTCCATCAGGCGGGCCACGAGCCGCTCGATCATCGCGCGGGTGGGCTCCAGGCCGTTGCACAGGTAGGCGGCCCCGATGATGGCCTCGACGGTGTCGGACAGGATCGAGTCCTTGTCGCGCCCGCCGGTGACCAGCTCTCCGCGGCCGAGCAGGACGTAGTCCCCCAGCCCGAGGTCGCGGGCGACCGTGGCCAGCGCCCGCTGGCTGACCGTGGCAGCGCGCATCCGCGCCAGGTCCCCTTCCGCGGTGTCCGCGTGCCCGCGGTAGAGCCGTTCGGTCACCACGAGCCCAAGGACGGTGTCGCCGAGGAACTCCAGGCGCTCGTTGGTGGGGATCCCCCCTGCCTCGTGGGCGAAGGACCGGTGGGTCAGTGCCAGCACGAGCAGCTCGGGATCGATGTGCAGGCCCAGCTGCTCCAGCAGGGTCTCAACGTCCTGTCGCGCCGCCCCCGCCGCAACCTTCTTCGCCACTGTCAGCTGTCCTCGCTGTCATCGTCCTGGTCCTGCTCCCCGGAGGCGAGCCCGGCCAGGGCCGCCCACCGCGGGTCGATCTGCACGTGCTCGTGGTCGGCGGGCAGGTCGGCCATCCGCTCTCCGCAGCCGGGGCACAGCCCCTGGCAGTCCGGCTCGCACAGCGGGTGCAGGGGCAGGGCGGTGACCACGGCGTCGCGCAGCACCGGCTCCAGGTCGAGCAGCTCGCCCTCGAGCTCGACCATGTCCTCGGCTTCCTCGTCCCCCTCGTCGATGGCCTCCTGGCGCGCCCCGGGGTAGAAGTACAGCTCGCTGAGCTCGACCGTGCGGGTCTCCTCGACCTCGCGCAGGCAGCGCACGCACTCGGCCCGAGTCTGCACGGTGACGTCCCCCGAGACCAGCACGCCCTCCTGGACCGCCTCCAGGCGCAGGTCCAGCTCGATCGGCGAGCCGGCCTCGACCCCGATCACGGGCGTGCTGAGGTCGTCAGGGGCCGTGATCGACCGCTCGACCTTGCGCATCGCCCCCGGCTGGCGTCCCAGCTCGTGGGTGCTGAGGACAAAGGGCGATCGGGGATCCATGACTCTCTTTCAGCTCGGCTCGGTGCACTGGGCCGCGGTGTCCGCAGCCGCTCCACGTTACCGCAGGGGCGCGGCACCGGGCACGGGCGGGCCTCAGTCCCCGGCCGGCTCCGCGGCCGGTGCGTGCCGGCTGGAGAGGCGGTCGCGCCCGGCGCGCACCTGCTTGGCGATGGCGCCCAGGTCGATCTCGAACTGGGCCAGCTGCCGGTCGCAGTAGTCGTCGGCGTTCCGGGCGAGCTCCTCGGCCCGTTCCTCGGCAGCGGCGATGATCTGCTCGGCGCGCTGGCCGGCCAGCTCGACGACGCTCTCCTTGCTGACCAGCCGCTCGGCCTGCTCCTCGGCCTCCTGGAGGATCCGGGCGGCGCGCTCGCGTGCGTCGGCGAGTACCGACTCGGCGCCGGTGAGAACATCGTCGGCGGCGCGGATCTCGCTGGGGACCACGGCCTTGGCGGCGGCAATGAGATCCACCGCCTCGGCGCGGTTGACCAGGACAGAGGCCGACATCGGCATCGCCCGGGCGGTGGTGACCAGGGTGGAGAGCTCGTCGAGAATTGCGAACAGCGAGGCGCCGTCGTGGTCGGTGCTCTCCTCCGCCGGGCGCTGGTCGGTGTCGTGGGTCATCGGGTGCCTCCTGGGCGCAGGGCGTCGCGCAGGGCGTGCGCGACAGCTGGGGGGACGAGGTCGCTGATGTCGCCGCCGTGCGAGGCGACGTCCTTGACCAGCGAGGACGCGATATGAGCCAAGGAGCCCTCTCCGACGAGGAACATCGTCTCGACGCCGGACAGGTGGCGGTTCATCAGGGCCATCGGCTGTTCGGCGTCGAAGTCCGCACCTCCGCGCAGGCCCTTGACGATCGTGTCGGCGCCCACCTGGCGGCAGTAGTCGGCCAGCAGGCCCTCGACCGGCGCCACCCGGACGTCCAGGCCCTCGACGGCGGTGCGGGCGAGCTCGACGCGCTGGTCGAGGTCGAAGAGGTACTTCTTGGCGGGGTTGTGTGCCACGGCGACGACGACTTCCTCGAAGATGCCGCGGGCGCGGCGCACGAGGTCGACGTGGCCGAGGGTGATCGGGTCGAATGATCCGGGGCAGACCGCCAGGCTCATCGCGCCTCCGGGCCGGCTACGTCGTCGATCATGCCTGTCACGGTAGCCGCTGGCTCAGGCGGCGGAGGCGAACCACAGCGTCGTGTCGCCGTACCGGCGCGCGTCGTCGGCTTGCAGGCCGGCTGGCCAGCTCGGCTCGGGACTGCGCCGGGCCCGTTCGACGACGACTGTGGCGCCTGGCGCCAGCCACCCGGTGAGCAGGTCGAGCACCACAGCCAAATCCGGCTCGGTGACGTCGTAGGGCGGGTCGATGAGCACGAGGTCGTAGCTCGTGCTCGGCTCCCCACCGAGGTAGCCGCGCGCGGTGGTGGCCACCACGTGCGCCTCCGGCAGGTCGAGCTGGGCGATGTTGCGGCGGCAGGCCGCCACGGCGGGGCGCGCGGAGTCCACCAGGGTGGCCGACGCGGCGCCGCGGCTCACGGCTTCGAGCCCCAGCGCGCCCGATCCGGCGTACAGGTCCAGCACCCGGGCCTCGTCGAGCGCACCGCCGTGCTCGAGGCGGGAGAACAGCGCCTCGCGGACCCGTTCGCTGGTGGGCCGGGTCTGCCCCTTGGGGACGGTCAGCGTGCGGCCACCGACCCGCCCGGCCACGATCCTCGTCACGGCGTCGAGCCTAGTGGCTGGCCGTGGTGCGTCATCCAGGCGGCGACTGCCGGCGGCTCACTCGGCGGGCAGGTACTCCAGGCGCCGGAGCTGGGCCACCGTCTCGGTGGGGCGGCCGTTGCTCGTGGCGTAGGCGCCGATCCACAGGCCGAGGAAGCCCCCGGTCGCCACGCTGTCCAGCGTCCGGCCGTCGGCTCGCGCGAGAGTGGCCGAGGGCCGGCCGGCGGGCTGGATCCGCAGGGCGTAGTCCTGACCCCGGGCGCTGACGGTGAAGGTCACCTCGTCCCCGCCCTCCCCGGGAAGCTCGAGCTCACCCAAGGTCGTCTCGGTGCCGTGGCACCGGTGGATGACGGCGGCACGCCGTACCAGCGCGGGCGCACCGGGGTCGTCGGTCACCTCGCCGCCCGGCGCCTCCTCGGCCACGACGAACACCCGTAGGTGGTCCTGCTCGGACTGTCGCACCACCATTCCGACCTCCTCGCCGGCGGCGAGCTCGGCGCGCAGCGTCGCGCGCACGTCGACGTCGCGGTGCTGCTGGCGCAGCCCGAGGAACGCCGGCGTGCCCGGCTCGGTCAGCGTGGCGGGACGCAGGGTCATCAGCCAGCCCTCGCCTCGAGGGGTGGCGAACTCGGCCACCGGGCGGCGCAGCGTGGTCCATCGCAGGTCCTCCGGCCGCACCACACCGGAGGCGCGCCCCTGGGCGGTGCCGGGACTCCAGCTACCGGCAGCTGGGACCTCGACGCGGCTCGGCACCCGCCCCTCGCCAGGCGCGAAGACCGGCCAGCCGTGCTCCCAGGTGACCGGCACGAGAAAGGTCTCGCGTCCGAGGTTGTAGTGGTAGCCGCCGTAGGTGCGCATCCCCAGCAACACCGCCCACCACCTGCCGTCGCCGTCCTCGACCAGGTCGGCGTGCCCGACGCCGACGATGTCGGCGCCGCGGCCCAGGTGGCGGTGGGTGAGCACCGGGTTGGCCGGGTTTCCGGTGTACGGGCCGGTGACGGTGTTCGCCCGGGCCACCGAGACGGCGTGGTGGAACTCGGTGCCGCCCTCGGCGGTCACCAGGTAGTAGGTGCCCGCGACCTTGTACAGGTGGGGCGCCTCGGACCACACCGCATCACGCAGCGCCCCGGACCACACCACGTGCTCGAGGCCCACCAGCTCCCGCTGCGCAAGGTCCAGCTCGCGCACCCAGACCTCGGTCTGGTCGTGCCACTGCGGCTCGCGCGCCCGCCGGGTGCCGTGCAGCCACGCACGGCCGTCATCGTCGAAGAAGATCGAGGGATCGATGCCCTCGGCGTCCAGCCACACCGGGTCCGACCACGGGCCCGCGGGGTCGGTGGCGGTCATGAGGAAGTTGCCGCCACGGGATTCGTCCTGCTGGTCGACCAGGGTGCACACGACCCAGAACGTCCCGTCGTGGTGGCGGATGGTGGGCGCGTACAGCCCGCCGGAGGAGGCGATCCCGTCGAAGTTCAGCTGGTCGGCACGGTCCACCACATGGCCGAGCTGCTCCCAGCTCACCAGGTCGCGGCTGTGGAAGACCGGCAGCCCGGGGAAGTACTCGAAGGTCGAGGTCACGAGGTAGAAGTCCTCCCCCACCCGGCAGATGGAGGGGTCGGGGTAGCACCCGGGCAGCACCGGGTTGGACACCGTCGTCATCGCGCCGCCTTGCTCAGCCCTTGATGGCGCCGGTAAGCCCACCGACGATCCGCTTCTGGAAGAAGGAGAAGAAGATCAGCGCGGGGATCATCGACAGCGAGGTGAAGGCGAGCACACGCGCGGTGTCCACCGAGTACTGCGAGGCGAAGGCCTGCACCCCCAGCGGCAGCGTGTAGGACGCCTCGTTGTTGAGGATGAACAGCGGCAGGAGGTAGCTGTTCCAGCTGGCGATGAAGGCGAGGATCCCCACCGTCACCACGCCGGGCACCGACAACGGCACCACCATCCGGAAGAAGAACCCGAGCCGGCTGGCGCCGTCGATCGCAGCCGCCTCCTCGAGCTCCTTGGGGATCGCTCGAAGGAAGGGCACCAGGATGATGACCGTCACCGGCAGCGCGAAGGCGATCTGGGGCACGATGATGCCGGTGAGGCTGTTCATCATCCCCAGGTCACGAACGAGGATGTACAGCGGGGTGATGGCCACCGTGATGGGGAACATCAGGCCCGCGGCGAACAGCGAGTACATCGCACCCCTGCCGCGGAACTCGTAGCGCGCGATGACGTAGCTCGCCATCACGCCCAGCACGACGACACCGGCCGTGGTGCCGACCGCCGCGATCGTGGAGTTGGCGATCTGGCGCCAGAACACCGAGTGGACCAGGACGTCGACGTAGTTGCGCATCACCCACGGGTCCGGCAGACCGGAGGGGTCGGTGGTGATCTGGGAGTTGGTCCGGAATCCGCCGATGATGATGAAGAGGACCGGGGCGATGCAGATGCCGACGAAGAAGATCGCCACGAGGTAGGTCATCGGGCCACCTCGTCCGAGCCGGCTGGTGCCCGCGGCCCGCCCCCGGTTGGTCTCACGTGACGCGGTGATCGCCGTCATCACATCCTCCCTTCGGTGATGGCACCAGCGGTGTCGCGTCGCAGCACGTAGCGCTGGTAGATGAGGGCGATGGTCATCGAGATGAGGAACAGCACGACGGCGGCGGCGTTGCCGAAGCCGTAGCTGGCGGCGTTACGACCGAACATCACCATGTAGATGGCCATCGTCGAGGTGCCGGCGGTGACGGAGACGTACTGGCCCCAGATGATGTAGACGAGGTCGAAGAGCTGCAGCGAGCCGATGATGGACAGGAACGCCCAGATCCGGATCGTCGGGCCCAGCAGCGGCAGGGTGATGCGGCGCTGGGTCTGCCAGTAGGAGGCGCCGTCGATGGCCGCGGCCTCAAACAGCTCCTCGGGGATGCTCTGCAGCCCCGCGAGGAACAGGATCACCGCGAAGCCGATGTACTTCCACGAGATGATGAGCATCAGCGACCAGATGGCGATGTCCGGGTCGGACAGCCAGTCCACCGTCCAGTCCGGAAAACCCAGCTTGATGAGGAGGTCGTTGACCGCGCCTGACGTCTGGAGCATGAGGCTCCAGCCGATCCCGACGATCACCTCGGAGATCACGTAGGGCAGGAAGATCAGGACCCGCACGATCGAGCGACCGCGGATGCGCTGGTTGAGCAGGAGCGCGATCGCGATCGCGGCTGGGCCCTGGATGATCAGGGACATGACGACGATGAAGCCGTTGTGCCGCAGCGCGTCGTGGAAGACCGGGTCGGTCAGGATGATGCGGTAGTTCTCCAGACCGACGAAGTCGGTGGCCGGCCCGTAGCCGTTCCAGCGGAAGAAGCCGTAGTAGGCCGCCATCAGCACCGGGAAGATGACGAACCCGACGAACACGATGATGGCGGGGCCGGAGAGCAGTGCGATCTCGCCGCGCTTGCGCCAGTCCGGCTTCTGCCGGCGCGTCGACCGGGGGGCGGGGGCCGCCGCCGTGGCGGCGCCCCCCGCACCCGCCGAGGAACCCTCGGGCCGGGACGACTTCAGGGCCAGCGCGTTCTCGCCCGAGGAGTCAGTCATGACGTGCTTAGCCCCGGGCCGCCGAGCTGTTCACGGCCTCGACGATGCCGGCGGCGTCGCCCTGGCCGGCGAGGAGCTCGACCACGCCGGCGTTGAGGGCGTTGCCGACGTTCTGGCCGAACAGCGTGTCCAGCCAGACCATGACGTACGGGGCTTCGTTGTAGGACTCGAGGATGTCCTGGAGCGCGCCCTCCTCGACGACCCCCTGGGCCTCCTGGCTCGCGGGCAGCGTGTGGAACGCCTGCGCGTAGGCCTCCTGGTGCTCCTGCTGCATGAAGAAGTTGAGGAACGCGGTGCACTCCTCCACCGGGGCCGAGGCCGAGCAGGAGTAGCCGTCGACACCACCCATCATCGCGGCCGGGTCGCCCGCGCCGCCCTCGACGGCCGGGAACGGGAACCAGCCGAGGTCAGCGAGAGGCTGCTCGTCTGGTGTGAGGGAAGCGATGACACCGGGGTTCCAGGCACCCATGAGCTCCATCGCCGCCTCATGGTTGGCGAGCAGACCCGCGGACGAGCCGGCGCCCTGCTGGGCTTCTGTGGTGAGGAACCCGTTGTTGAACGGCTCGATGTCGGCGAACGCGGCGAGCTCCTCACCGGCCTGCAGCCAGCAGTCGTCCTCGAAGGTGCCCGACTCTGCGGCCGCCTCCATCGTCTCCTGCGAGCAGGCCCGCAGGGCGAAGAAGTAGTACCAGTGCGCTGCCGGCCAGGCGTCCTTGGCGCCAAGGGCAATCGGAGCGACGCCGGTCTCCTTGAGGGCCTCGACCGCGTCGACGAGCTCGTCCATGGTCGCCGGTGGGCTGTCGATGCCGGCCTCGGCGAAGAGGTCCTGGCTGTAGAAGATCCCACCGGGTAGCACCGCGGTCGGCATGCCATAGACCTTGCCGTCGATGGTGAAGGCGCTGAGCACGCCGTCTCCCAGCGCGGACAGGGTGGCATCGTCGACGTGGTCGGTGATGTCCAGGGCCTGCCCCGCGTTGACGACGTCGGCCAGCTTGCCACCGCCGCGCGCCATGAAGATGTCCGGAGCGTCCCCGGAGTTCAGAGCGGTTTGCAGCTTGCCGTCCATGTCCTCGTTCTGGATGGACTGGATCGAGATCGTCACCCCCGGGTTCTCGTCCTCGAAGGCGGCGACGGTGTCCTCCCAGTACTGCTTGCCGTCGCCGGTGGTCGAGTTGTGCCAGAAGGTCATCTCGACGTCGCCGCCGTCCGACCCGCCGCTCGCGTCGCTGCCGCACGCCGCGAGGCCGAGGGCACCGACCGTGGCGACGGCCGTGATCAAGAGAGTTCTACGCGCTTTCATGAGATCCGTCCTTCGTTGGAGAGAACCGTGAGGGCACATGCCGTGTTGGCGCTAACAGCGGTCAGCGAACCGAGTCGTGTGCTCGACATCGAACTGCCCCCCACCTCGTCAGCTATGGCTGAGTTCAGTCACTATGGCAGCGGATCATTTTTGGCGTCAATCGTTATCGATAACGTTTTACTAACAACCGCTGCGATGAGCGACGGTCTGGCGATCCAACGGTTTTCTGCGCAAGCGCTTTCCCAGCGCCGAGCGAGTCCTCGCGGTGAGCTCCCGGCGACCCCGGGCTCGTTCCGAGGCCCCGCACTCCCCCGGGAGGCGTGGTGTCACACCCCGGAGGGCCAGAGAGTTCCGGTGGCCTGCGTGATCTCGCCGAGGATGTCGGTCGGCACCCCCAGCCGCACCACGGCGATGAGGAGGAGCACCGCGACGACGATCATCGCCATGCAGACGAGGACCATCAGGGCAGCCAGCCAACGGGGGAACCTGGTCATGACACCTCCTTCTCCTTGGCGGGCCGGACCCCCAGGACGACCGCCACCCCGGTCAGCACCAGCTGCACCGCGAGGAGTTGGAGGGTGGTGCGCCCGGCGATGAACGCGGCGGTGAGGGGGATCGCGGCGAGGATGACGACGTCAATGCCCTTGCTGGCCACTGTGGCGAGCCCGGGTGGGTAGGCGCCCATCGGGGTGACGATGGGCGGGGCGGAGAAGTCGGGTGGCGGGCGGTAGGCCGCCCGGACCCCTCCGGCGGCCAGCGCCGGTGCCAGCAGGAGCCCGTGGGCCAGCCACCCGGCGTCGGCCTGCAGGAGTGCGATGACGGCGAACACCACGAGGGCCCAGACCAGCATGACCGCAGTCGGGGCGGCCAGCCGCCAGCCGCGCACCCGGAGCTCACCGATGGGCAGCACGGCGTCCACCGCCGGCACCGCGTTGCCGTGCCGGGCGCCCTGCGCGGTGGCCAGCGCGGCCAACCAACCGCCGGCGACCACACCGATCCCCGCTGCGGCCGCCGGGAGCTGCGGCAGCAGCACCGCGACCAGAGCCAGGGCGACTCCGCTGGCCACCTGCAGCAGGCGGTGCCGGGCCCGGCGCAGGTAGATCGCGTCGGCGGTGGCGATCGCGGCGCCCGGCCCGAACGAGCCGATGAGGCGAGCGGTCAGCCCCAACCGGGCCGTGCCGCGCGCCCGGTACTGGCGGTCACCGTCCAGGGCGCGTCCCATCGCCCGGGTGTCCATCCGGATCGCCGCCCCACCCAGCTCGATGTTGGCGGCACCCCGCTCGCGCAGCTCGGTGTCGTGCAGCATCACGAGGGCCCGGTCGGCCCAGCGCCACGCCGCCACGGCCACGGCGAGCGCCGGCGGCAGCATCCACCAGGTACCGGCGACGGCGAGCGGGCGCGGGGGCCACAGGACGATCACCAGCGCCGCGACCGGCACGAGCGCCACGGTGAGGTCGCCCACGGCACCGACGATGCGCCGTCGACCCTGCGCCTGCAGGGCGATCGCGACGAAGGCGAGCGTGGCGCCGTAAGTGGCCCCGGTGAGGGTGGCGGCCACGGCGAGCGGCACGGTGAGCGCCGGGTCCAGCGCGGCCATGAGCACCGGCAGCGTCACCGCGCCGGCGAGTGACGTGGCGAGGGTGGGAAGGGCGGTCGCGGGGCGCAGGAGCGATCGCCGTTCGCCCGGCAGCGGCAGCCACCAGGCGGCCCGTGCCTGGGACAGACCGATCGGGCCGGTGCGCGAGAGCAGCGCGAGCGCGATGCCCGCAAGGGCGACGGCGAGCAGGATGGAGAGCCAGCCGGTGTCCATCCCGACCGCGGCGGCCGGCGACGCCCGGAACGCCGCCTGGCTGCGCGCCAGGGGCGTGACCATGGCAGCGAACACCACCACCGTGAGAATGAGGCCGTAGATGCTCGCGACCAGGTCCACGACGCTGCCGCCACGGCCCCGGACGCGGGGCACCATCCGGGTCCACCGCCGCATGGCCCCACCCGTGGGATAGCCGACGGCGCCGGACTCGGCAACGGTGATGCCGCGCCGTGGGCGCACGGTGGCACTCACAGCGCGGCGATGGCCGCGGCACCGGCGGCGGGGTCGAGGTGGTGGACACCGTCGTCGGCCAGCAGGACGACGTTCGTGGCGGCCCGCTCGACGAGCAGCGGGTCGTGGGAGGCCAGCAGCACGGCCCCGCCCTGGTCGCGCTCGTCGACCAGCCGGTCGGCGAGCCGGTTGCGCATCCCCGCGTCCAGGCGCTGCTCGGGCTCGTCGAGCACCAGCAGGGAACGCGGCCGGGCGAAGGCGGCGGCCAGCAGCAGACGGCGGCGCTGGCCCGAGGACAGCGCGTCGGGCAGCGCGTCGGCGCGGTCGGTCAGGCCGAACTCCTCGATGAGGTCGGCGACAACCTCACGGGCGTCGGGCACCCGGTGGCCCAGCGCGGTGAGCAGCAGGTGCTCGCGGACGGTGAGGGCCGGGAAGAACGCGTCGTCGCCCAGCACGCTCGCCACCGCCGCGCGGGTCTCGCCGGTGCGGGGGTCCGGCCGCGCGCCGAGCAGCTCGGCGGTGCCGTCGATCGCCGGCTGCAGGCCCAGCGCGGTGCGCAGGAAGGTCGACTTGCCGGTGCCGTTGGCGCCGATCACCGCGACCGCCTGGCCGGGCGTGACCGTCAGGCTGACCGGCGGGCACACCGGGTACTCGGCGTAGCCCACCTGCAGGTCGTGGGCGCGCACCAGGGGCTCGTCGAGCGACATGGCGGAAGCCTACTGGCGAGCAGGCGTGGCGCAGGTCCGCTCGCGCCCGACTCAGGCGCGGTCGAGAAACTCCGCGCGCACCGGGTCGAGCTGTTCGGCGATCGTCTGGGCCAGGGCCGGGTAGCCGCGCAGCGTGGGGTCGCGGTCCACGACCTTGCGGGCGTCCCAGCGCGCCTTCTCGATGACGTCGGTGTCGCTGAGCACGCGCAGCAGCCGCAGCGAGCTGCCCCGACCGGACTGGGCGGCGCCGAGCACGTCGCCCTCCCGGCGCTGCTCGAGGTCGACCTGGGCCAGCTCGAAGCCGTCGGTGGTGGCCTCGAAGGCTCGCAGGCGGGTCATCGCCGGGGTGTGCTCCCCGGCATTGGTCCACGCGATGCAGGTGCCCGGGCGCGTGCCACGACCGATCCGGCCCCGCAGCTGGTGCAGTTGGGAGATTCCGAAGCGGTCGGCGTCCATGATCACCATCACCGAGGCCTCCGGGACGTCGACGCCAACCTCGACGACCGTTGTGGTCACCAGGAGCGGCACCTCACCGGAGGCGAAGGCCGCCATCGCAGCCTCCTTCTCCTCCGGACCCAGCCGCCCGTGCAGTTCCCCGACGGCCATCCCTTCCAGCGCGCGATGCTCCCGCAGCAGCCCGGCGACCTCGTCGACCGCCGCCAGCGGCGGTTGCGGGGCGCGGCCCCCGCCCCCGTCGCCCGGTGCCTGGCGCGCCGCTCCACCGGCCGAGGACCGCTGCGCCGCTCCGGGCGCCGCCGCCTCCCCTGCTGGGTCCCCCTCGGGGAGGTCGTCGACCAGCTCGGCCTCGACGTCGTCGTCGGCCGCGGTGATCCGCGGGCACACGACGTAGACGCGTCCGCCGTCATCGATCTCCTCCCGGGCCAGCTCCCAGGTTCGTTCGACCCACCGCGGGTGGGCGGCCGGGGCGAGGAAGGTGCGCACGGGCGACCGGCCGGCGGGGATCTCGCGCAGCGTGGAGGTCTCCAGGTCCCCGAACACCGTCATCGCCACGGTGCGCGGGATGGGGGTGGCGGTCATGACGAGCAGGTGCGGGGAGGCGCTGGCCTTGGCGCGCAAGGCGTCGCGCTGCTCCACGCCGAAGCGGTGCTGCTCGTCGACCACCACGAGCCCGAGCTCGGCGAACGAGACGTTCTCCGAGAGCAGCGCGTGGGTGCCGATGACGATCCCGGCCTCCCCGGAGGCTGCCGCGAGCAGCGCCTCCTTGCGGGCCGCAGCGGGCATCGAACCGGTCAGCAGCACCACCCGGGTGGCGGTCTCGGCACCGCCGAGCATGCCGGCCTCGGCCAGCGGCCCGAGCATGGAGCTGATCGAGCGGGCGTGCTGGGCCGCGAGCACCTCGGTGGGGGCCAGCAGCGCGGCCTGCCCGCCGGCGTCGACCACCTGGAGCATCGCCAGCAGGGCCACCACTGTCTTGCCCGAGCCCACCTCGCCCTGCAGCAGCCGCTGCATCGGCCACGGGCGGGCCAGCTCGGCGGAGATCTCGGTGACCACCTCCTGCTGGCCCTGGGTGAGGGTGAACGGCAGGCGGGCGGTGAAGGCGTCGCGGATCCCGCCGTCTCGCGGCTCGCGGGCGGTGGCGGCGGTGGCCTCGGCCTCGGCGCGCCGCACGGCGAGCGCGGTCTGCAGGATGAAGGCCTCCTCGTAGCGCAGCCGGTGCTGGCCGCGCCGCCAGTCCTCGTCGGTGCTCGGGATGTGCACCAGACGCAGCGCCTCCAGCAGCGTGGGCAGGTTCTCGCGGCGCCGCACGTCCTCGGGGATCGGGTCGGGCACGTCCGCCTCGGTGAGTGGGTCGAGCACGGTCCGCACCGCACCTTGGATCCGCCAGGTCGGCAGGGCGGCACTGGCCGGGTAGAACGGGGTGGGCCGGGACTGCTCCTCGATCGCCTGCTGCCGGTCCTCGTCGTCCTCGACGAAGCGGAAGTCGGGGTTCTTGAGCATCCGCCGGCCGGCGAACACCTCGACCGTGCCGGTGAACAGCCCGACCCGCCCGCCGTACAGCTGGCGTTCCCGGCTGGCCAGGAAGCCGCGGGCGCCGAAGAAGCGCAGTACCAGCTCCCGGTGGCCGTCGGTGACCGTGACGTCGAGCATCGCAGTCCTGGGGTTGCGGGTGGGTCGCAACGAGGTGCGTGCGATGCGGGCGTTGACCGTGACGTGGTCACCGATCGGCAGGTCGGTGAAGTCGGTCAGCCGACTCGGGTCGCCGTACCGGCGCGGGTAGTGGCGCAGCAGGTCCCAGCCGGTCTCCACCCCGAGCTTGGCCAGCGCCTTGGCGGTGCGCGCGCCCACGAGGCGCGACAGGTCGGTGCTCAGCGCGCTCACTGCACCCCCACGAGCAGCTCGGGGGTGGCCTGCCCACCGTCGATGACGATGAGCTCGGCCTGCGGTGCGGCAGCCTGCACCGACGCCTGCAGAGCCGATGCCGCCCGCTCGCGTGCGCCGTCCTCGGCCAGCTCGCCCACGATCGCGGTGACCACCTCGTCGGCGGGGCCGAGTACCAGCGCGTCCGGCAGCTCGTCCACCGCGCATTCGGTGGCCCGGACCTGCCCGGCGACCCGGGCGGCCTCCTCGGCGTCCAGCGCACCGGGGTGCAGCTCGGCGAGCACGGCCGCCACGGCGACCTCACTGCCGGCACGCACCACCGACACACGCGGCCCACCCGGCAGGCCCGCGGGCCCCGGGACGCGTTCGGCAAGCCGGGCACTTGGCTCGTCACAGGCAAGCACCAGGACGGCGGAGCTCGCCGCATCCACCACCCCACGTTCCAGCCCGGCCGGGTCGGGATGAAGGACGACGACGGCGCCGGTCTGGGCCAGCGCGCCGGCCAACCCGGGCAGACGGGTGGTCGCCACCACGCCCAGCGGTGGGGCGCTGAGGGAACGGATGCAGACCTGTTCCATAGCGGGGCCTGCGAGGGCCGCGGCCGGGTCGGCGGTGTGCACGTGCACCTGCCAGAGTCCCGGCTGGTCGGTGGTCTCGCTGCCACCGACCACGGCCACCGAGTCCCCCACCGTGCGGAGGTGGTCGCGCAGCCGGGCGGCCTGGGCGGGTCTGGCGCGCAGGACGTACATCACCTCGTACGCCGGTGCCCCGTGACCGTCCTCCGCGGCACCGACGACGCTCGGCCCGAGGGCACAGCTCGGCCCAGCAGCCGCGGGCCGGGGCGTCGCCCACAGCTCAGCGAGACTCTCGCGGGCGCGGCTGCTGGCGGGCCGCTGGTCGCCGATCACCGAGAGCAGCGCCTCCAGCAGGATGACGTAGCCGGCGGCACCGGCGTCCACGACGCCTCGTTCGGCGAGCACCGGCAGCTGGCTGCGGGTCTCGGCCAGCGCCGCCGTCGCGGCGTCCACCGCGGCCCGGGTGACTCCGGTGAGGTCCTGGTCGCCGGCGGACCGGGCGGCCTGGGCGGCGGCGTCGGCCACGGTGAGGATGGTCCCGGCCACCGGGCGGTCAACGGCGCGGCGGGCGTCCTCGGCGGCCGCGGTGAGGGCCTGGGCCAGAGCCGGGCCGTCAAGCTGCTCGTGGCCGGCGCTCGCCCGTGCCAGGCCGCGCATCGCCTGGCTGAGGATGACCCCGGAGTTCCCGCGCGCACCGACGAGTGCACCGCGGGCCGCCGCGGCGGTCAGGGCGGGCAGGTCGGCTTCGGCAGGCAGGCTCCCGGCCGCGCGCGCTGCGCCGGCCAGGGTGAGCACGAGGTTGGTTCCGGTGTCCTCGTCGGGTACCGGGAACACGTTGAGCGCGTCCACCCGCCGGCGCACGGCCAGCATTGCGCGCAGGCCCTGCTCGAACCACCGGCGCACGGCGGCCGCCCCGAGCGTGTCGGTCACCGTGCCTCCTTCCCGGTATGCTGCTGGACGTGCGCCCAGGCTAACGCCGGGGACTGTCACGCGGATCGACCACGTGACGCAGGTCGCCCGCCCGCCGGTTGGGTGAGGTGACTGTCGTCGGGTATCCTGCTGAGGTTGCCCGCACGGGCCTGCCGACGGTTCGAGTCGGCACGTATGAACCAGACCGCGATCACCAGATCGTGTGCCAGCAAGAGATTCAGGAGAACGACCGTGGCTGCCACCTGCGACGTCTGCGGCAAGCACCCCAGCTTCGGCAAGAGCGTCTCGCACTCCCACGTGCGGACCAGCCGTCGGTGGAACCCGAACATCCAGCGCGTGCGCACCAAGGTGAACGGCACGGCCAAGCGCATGAACGTGTGTACCTCCTGCCTCAAGGCCGGCAAGGTCCAGCGCGCGCTCTAGGACTGACCGCTGAAGGCCGCTCGGTACGCCGGGCGGCCTTTCGCATGCCCCGGGGCGGGCGCCATGGCCTCACCCGCCGCGGACTGCCACAAAGTACGCTCCACGGCCGACTGCGGCCGGGCTGAACAAGACCTCACCCTTGTTCGTTGTGGTGCTTGTGGCACGATTCGGTTGTGCGCGACCTGTCGACCGAACGGCTCGTGCTGCGCGCCTGGACGCTCGACGACGTCGACTTCGCCCTCGACCTCTACTCCCGCTGGGAGGTCCAGCGGTTCATCGGGCGGACGCCACAGGTGCTGACCGACCGCGACGAGGCGGTGGCGCGCGTCGAGCGGTTCATGGCGCTGGACCATCCGGTGCACGGCATCTGGCTATTGATCGAGCGAGCGGGCGGGCGCCGTCTGGGCACCATGCTGCTCCAGCCGATCCCGGCCTCCGGCCCGACCCTGCCCCTCCGTCCCTCCGGCGACACAGAGGTCGGCTGGCACCTGCACCCCGACGCGTGGGGCCACGGCTATGCCACCGAGGCGGCGCACCGGGTGCTCGAGCACGCCGGCGCCGCGGGCCTCACCCGGGTGGTGGCGGTGACCCACCCGGACAACCATGCCTCCCAGCGCGTGGCCCGGCGGGCCGGGATGACCCACCAGGGCAGCACCGAGCAGTACTACAACGCCCGGTGCGAGCTGTTCGTCGCCGAGCTGAGCAGTGCCTAGGACCCGCGCTTCAGCTGCAGTGGCCGCGAGCGGCGCGCCGGGCTTCA
>Ga0209487_1000967_pt1 | contig 24839 bp, 19 predicted proteins | sample Poulit2012_FD_187524 | JGI IMG/M metagenome (GOLD analysis project Ga0209487, IMG submission 187524) | Agricultural soil microbial communities from Georgia to study Nitrogen management - Poultry litter 2012 (SPAdes) (version 2) | ecosystem: Environmental > Terrestrial > Soil > Agricultural land...
AATCAGATGCAATTTTACGGGATGAAATTAAGAAAGCGGGATTAGAGCGAGATATTTGGCAATACTTTACCGTGTTACCTAATATTCGCAGTGTAGGAGTCACACGTGATGAACGGACATATGATTACACAATTGGTATACGTGCCGTCACCTCTGTTGATGGAATGACATCCGATTGGGCACGCATTCCATGGGATGTCTTAGAAAAAGTATCAACAAGATTAGTTCAGGAAGTCGATCATATTAACCGCGTTGTTTATGATATTACGAGTAAACCGCCTGCAAGTATCGAGTGGGAATAGTTCATTAGGGGCATTTGAAGTGAAAACGTTGATTTGACTGCATTTCAATGGTACGTAAAATGGATGAAATGATTAAAAATGAATCGGTTCTCCGCCAAGATTCCGCCAGAGGAATTGAAGAAAATGAGGGATATTGTGTGAAAGCAATGTCTCTTTTTTATTTTAAAATATTTTCAGAGCAATGTTTATAAGCTTTTTTGCAGATTTGTTATAAGGAAGTGAAATATTACATTAATAAATTTATTAGAACATTTAATCTACTTTTTAAAGTTTTCCTCCGCCAAAAGGATACTCTATTAGTTGTGACTGGACTTTGGAGTGGTAGAAAATGAAATAGAAACATAATCTATGTTGACCCACAATGACAATATTGATAAATAAAGGATGAGGAATGGCAAGAAATTTATGAGACATATAAAATAAATAATTCTATTCTTTGCAACCAACTTCATGTGTATTATTGCTAGAAAGAAATCTATATTGAAAACCTTAGTTTTAAGCACTGTCACAAGCATGTTGTGTTACAAATCTAGCGAGATAAAATTAGAAATATGGAGATTAGAGATAACATCAAAATCTTTGTTGTTATTGACCTAGGATGCGGGAACACAGTAAATGAAAGTTGAATATAAGATTTAAAAGGCTAATAGACTAGTTTTATACAACATCTCTGTAAAAGAACCGTCTTCACCTAATTATAGGAGATTATTTAAGTTTTAAGTTGTTTGATAGGTTAGTTGAGTACAGTTAGACTACTTGATATACTTAATTTAATAATACTACCATGTGCGAACATGTTGGTATATATTGGGCTTTTCAGGAGGTGTATCAATATATGAGCGAAAAAGCATTTTATAAAAAAATACATCCAAATTTATTTTCGGATTCAAAAGTAGTAAAAAGAGGAAATCTTTCTGAAGATTATTTTTCCTATTATCTGGAATCTCTAACAAGCCAAAGTAAAGAAAAAGAATTTGAAAATTATTGTAGAAAAATAATAGGTGCAACCATTTGTCCTAATTTATTACCGCAAACAGGTCCAACTGGAGGTGGGGATAGTAAAGTTGATTCTGAAACATTTCCCGTTTCAGAAACTATTGCTGAATCATGGCTGCATGGCTATGGAGATTTGGCTCATACTGAAAGATGGGCTTTTGCAATTAGTGCAAAAAAAGAATGGAAATCCAAATTTAAGTCTGATGTAAAGAAGATTATTGGAACAAATAAAGAGCACGGAAGAAATTATACGAAAATATTCTTTGTTACAAATCAATTTGTGTCTGATAAAAAGAGGGCTGAATCAGAGGATGAACTCAGAAATGAGTATAAAATAGATATTAGAATTTTAGATAGAACTTGGTTATTAGAAAATACGTTTAAAGATAATAATCAAATGCTAGCAATTGAAGCTTTTAATATGTCAGAAGAGTTATTGGATGTTGTTGAAGAAGGTACAAAGGATAGAGATCGAAACAAGCGATTGAAGGAAATTAACAGTGAACTTTCAAATATTGAAGTTCTTAAACCAGCAAGAATTATAAAATTGTCTGAGGAATCAGTTGAGATATTGAGAGAACTTGAAGTTGATAAATTGACTGCCGTTGATGTATTGGAACGGAATATTCGATTTACTAAAAAGTATGGACATTTACAAAATTATGTTGACGCACTATATGATTATTGCTGGACAATACTTTGGTGGTACGAAGATCGGGATATGTATTATGAGAAGTATTTAGAAATTGAAGATATATTTAAAGAAAATACTGATAATTATACAATTTTAAAAAGATTATCCACCTTATGGATTTCTCTATATTCCAATCATAACCAAAATAAAAAAAACATTGATAGAATAGATGCTCATACTGATCTTATAAAAAAATACTTTGACATATTCATACATGACACGGAAAATCCTAAGAGAGGAATGTTAGCCAAGTTTGATTATCAAATGATAAGATTGCAAAATCCTGAACTATGGGATGATGTAGTTAGTGAGTATTTAAAAAAATTAAACGATATCAATTATAATAATGATATAGATTTGTTTCAATTGAAAAGAATATTAGAATTACCAATTCTAAAAGAGAGTAAATATTATGATGAATTATTTGAAAGGCTAATTATTCTATTAGGAGAACAATCTAAAAATGTATCCTCTAGTCAATTATTAATAAATAGAGGAGATGATTATTTAGATAGTAAAGTGTACACCGCAATTAAATATTATAGCAGAGCATTATCTAGATTATATCAGGAAGAATCGAAAATTGATTTGGTAAAAACCCTTATGAAATTAGGGGTAGCATTTGAACAAGTGGGGCTTGTGTGGAGCGCTAGAAGTTATTATATAAAAGCATTTATGAATTCTTTTAATCTTTACTTTGATGAAGGTAAAGCAATTCCAGGGATATTTTTACCAATGAGGTTATTAAAAAAATTAGAATTAGCTCTAGGAAGAATTAGTGTTTCCCTTGAGATGAATGAATTAGAGATTCAAGGTTTAAACCTCTATCCTTATGAGATTGATGAAGAAGAATTTGAAAAGTATTCATATTATGATGGGCTTCTTGCAATTTGCCTTCTAAATTTACCTTTGGATAAAACTCATAAAATGAATGCATTACCAGATTATCTAAGTGATATGGAGCTTAATACTTCTTCGGCAGCAATAAAATATAAACTAGGTCATTATGATGAAGATCACGTAAAGGCTTTAGGTACCACTGAGAATGTTGATGAATTTATGAAAAACTTATTTAACCAACCAGCTTCAAAAGAATTTCAAAGAAAATCAAATATTGATGATTTTTCTGAAGTGGGTATTCTAAAAACTAAAATTTTAGGCTGTAATGTAAGTGTAAGATGTGGAGAAGAAAGAGTTAAACAAGAATTTGGAGCAACGCTGTTAGCAATGTTAGAGAATATATTTGCTACATCTGTTGTAGACAATATTATGCCAATGCTCGGTGAGTTTTCTGTTGAAATATTGGAAGGTACTGATAAGTCCTTTAATATCAATATTCAACAAAGTGATAATACTGTTAAGGTAATAATATCTCAAATCAATGATTTAATTGAATTTAATAATAGAGAAATGGTATTTGAAAGAATATATTCAATTGTTGCTATTTTTATATCTCAAATGGTTACTTTGGAAAGGAATTTTCAAAATTTTAAAAAATTTGTTGAAGAAGATAACGTGATGTTTAGATGCTTTAACTTTTCAAGTACATTGGATACGTTCATGGTATATACAGAAGATGGTTCTTTTCTAAGTAAAATAACAAAAAATAGAAAGGAGTATGCTAAAAAGCGAAATACAGATATCTTTGAAGAAAATACTATCAAAGAGCAAGATACAATTGCAATTACTAGTCTCGACACAAATGATGCTCATGAGAAATTTGACTTTTCAAAAGTTACGCATCAAGATATTGAAGCAAATGACATAATTTATTTGCCCCTATGGGATAAAGCTTCTTGGTGTGGATTGTCAGTTATTCTAGCCGAAGCAGTAAAAGACAATCCTTATATTGGTTTAGTTTTTCAAAATGAAGAAGGGTTACGTATTTTTTCAAAATGGAAAAAAGAAAATAAGCAAGATAGGATTAATATTGGAATCGTTACGGGGATAGATAAAGAGAATCCTTATTGGTATAGGGTTGTAATAGGAGAAGATATATCTTCTCGAAAATATTCAGACTCTGAAAGCCCTCAGCTAATTGGCTTAACGAGTCGTGTGCGCACTATGGAAGCCAAAAATGAATACACAATTAATTTACTAAAACATGTTATCAATGAATACAAGAATTTTATTTTTACACCATTATTGACCGAAGATTTGGGTTCTCGAAAATTTAGGGGTGAATTAGCATTTTCTAAAGAGATGAAAAGTATCATAATGAAGGATGTATCGGAAATTGATGAAAAGGATTTTTTCCTTCATCAAGCAATTCTTCCTTCAGACAATCCCGTGAACTTAACAAAAAAAGAAAGATTTGTTGAAACACTAATTAAAGAAAAACAAAGGAAATAGTAGCATATATTAAAATTAATAATGATAGGAGATTGTATATGTTGAAACCATTATTCAATAACAATAGTGAGTTAGTTGCGTGGATAAAACCCAATGAACATATATTTAATCAAAATATGGAATGGGTTGCTTATCTATCAAATGGACATGCTTGGTCTGTTAAAACTGGTAACTGGCTTGGTCCAGTTCATGGAATTGTATGTTTGGATACTTCTGGTAAAGTTATTGTATGGAATCCAGATGGAGATATTAGCGGTACCTCAAAACCTGTTCGTCCTGCACGTGCTGCAAGATCAGCAAGACCCGCCCGACCAGCAAGGCCTGCTCGTCCGTCAAGACCCGCTCGACCTGCTCAACCTATGGGAGGTTGGTCAAATTTATCAGTTACACAATGGCTTAATCAATAGTATTGATACAATACAGAAGCAAGCAGGTTGAGTAGGGAATTTATAGTGCTAATAACGGAAAATCATGTAGAAATTCTTACTTTTTGCAAATTGGTACCTTTTTATCAAAGTAAGGTTTCGATAGGAATTGAACTGGTTTGTGGGAATCAATAGAATAAAAATATTAACTTATATAGATATTATAATTTTTGACGTTCAATTCAAATGAGCGTCTTTTTTTGTGTCTAAAAACGAAAAGTAGAGGTGAAATATGGTCGAATTAACTTTGGGAAGTTTATTTGATGGTATCGGTGTATTTTCATTGGCGGCGTCTCATTATGGAATTGCACCAATATGGGCAAGTGAAATTGAGAAAGCTCCCATATCTATTACGAAACGACATTTTCCTAACATACATCATTTAGGAGATATTACAAAAGTAAATGGTGGAGAAATGTCACCCGTTCATATCGTTACATTTGGTTCACTTTGTCAAAACTTATCCAATATCGGTAAACGAGAAGGCGTTACTGGAAGTCAATCTAGTTTATTTTACCATGCAATACGAATTATTGAAGAAATGAGGTGTGCAACGAATGGAACATATCCAGTTATCGCTGTTTGGGAAAACGTCATGGGAGCTTTTTCATCAAATAACAGGTTGGATTTTAAGGCCGTGCTTGAATCGTTCACAAATACCGAAATTCCAATGCCTACTTCTGAAGTCTGGGCAAACGCTGGAATGGTCCGAGGGAATGATGTTGATGTCGCCTGGAGATTGTTGGATGCCAAATATTGGGGAAGGCCGACACTCGCTCAAAGAAGAAGACGTATCTAGATTTTGGAGGAAGACGTGCTACAGAAATATTATTTAAAGCCCGTGATTTGCAATCGGTTTTTACGTCTTGCAGAGAGAGCAGGCAGTCCTCCGCCGTTACCAGTAGAATATCTACTCAAAAAGCAGGCGGGAGAATACCATTGTCCGTCCCTTTCAAGAAAGACGTATGAGAAGTACAGACAAAGAAAAAAATGAGAAAGGGTTTCACGGCAGTTTCGGAAGAACAGGAGATCCTTTTCCCACTATACTCGCAGGATCTGTAAATTATTTTTCATTTTGGTATGAAGGAGAAGAAAAGGAAGGGTTTATTCGTCAGCTCTCTCCATTAGAATGTAAACGATTGATGGGATTACCAGAAGGGTGGAAAGCCTATGGATATAAAGATGAAATGATAAGTGACTATGCTAGATACAAAGCAATTGGAAATGCGATTGCTGTACCATGCGCGGAATATATTATGGCTGGTATTGCGGAAGTGTTATAAGTAACAAACTATCGTGTGCTAAAAAGGTATATTTGTGAAGACTTGATACATTAAAAAGTAGTCTAGGTAATTAATTAGACCTGGTAGATTTACAAATCTAGTGAAAACTATCTAGTATCCTTAAAAGCTTGTATAATTAAGGTAAAGGCTTTAGGAGGAGACGCATTGAAAATATCATCGGTTTGTATACAGAATTTTCGTAAATTAAAATTATCACGAATAGACTTTAGTAAGGACACAACACTATTTGTTGGTGCAAATAATAGTGGGAAAACTACTGCGATGGATGCTTTAAGTAAGTTTTTGGCTGGAAGAAACTTTACCTTCAATGATTTTACCGTTACTAATCGCTCATTAATCAATTCAATTGGAGAAAGATGGGTGGATGAGAATAGTGAAATACCGGAGAATCTGGAAGAGTGGGAATCAATTTTACCAAAAATGGATGTTTGGATAGAAGTTGCAGATAAGGAAATTCATTATGTAACTCATATTATTCCGACACTAAAATGGAGGGGAGGTAATTTAGGAGTTCGTTTGAATTTTCAACCTCAAGAATTATCTAAACTATTTTTAGATTACCGCGAAGCATATTTTGCGGCTCGAACTACCGAGGGTATTGGAAATCAAGATGAAACATCAAAGATAAATTTGTTTCCAACTAATTTATGTGAGTTTCTTAATAAGAAACTGAACACATATTTTTCAATCAAATCCTATGTTCTCGATCCAAGTAAAATATCCGATTTTCCGCCGCAACAAACTCAGTATGAGATGGAATGTTTTACTAGTAATCCTTTAAGGGAAATTATAAGAATTGATATTATTGATGCTCAACGTGGTTTTACTGACCCAGATACTTATACTGAAAACATCAAGTATAAAAATCAATTATCAACCCAGATGAGAAAATACTATGATAGACATTTAGATCCTGAAAAACTTCCAGCTCCAGAAGATATAGAGATTTTGAGGGTGACGGAAGAAGCAAGAAATGTTTTTGATCAAAGTCTATCTGAAAAATTTTCTCCAGCAATTAAAGAGTTAGAAGACTTGGGATATCCTGGGTTGTCTGATCCTAGAATCACAATTACAACTAAAGTAAACACGACTGAGACTTTAAATCATGACTCGGCAATTCAATATTCGCTTAGTAGAAAAGATGGGACACTCAAGTTACCTGAAAAATATAATGGTCTAGGCTATCAAAATCTTATTTCAATGGTTTTTGATCTTATGAGCTTTCGAGATAGTTGGATGAGAGTAGGAAAAGCTCGGCAAGAGCAGGAATTATCCCAAGATTTCATTGAACCATTACATTTGGTTCTTGTTGAAGAGCCTGAGGCACACTTGCATATGCAGGTCCAACAAGTCTTTATAAGAAGGGCTTATTCCGTACTACGAAAGCATAGTAAACTTAAGGATAATAAAGATTTTGCAACACAACTGGTAATCAGCACTCATTCTAGCCATATTGCTCGTGAAACGGATTTTGCTAATTTACGTTATTTTAAACGTATCTCAGGGTGCGAGGAATGGGATGTTGGAACAGCGCAAGTTGTTAATCTATCTGATGTATTCGGTAAAGAAGATAAAACTGATAAATTTGTAACTCGATATCTACAATCAACTCATTGTGATTTGTTTTTTGCAGATGCAGCTATATTGGTTGAAGGGTCCGCTGAAGGCATGTTAGTACCTCATTTTATAAGAGATCATTATCCTGAATTACACCAAAGATATATTACAATATTAAGTATCAATGGACGACATTCTCAACGATTAGATCCTTTGATTCACAAGTTATGTTTACCAACACTTGTAATTTCAGATTTAGACTCGGCGGAAAAAGAAGGTCACCATAAAGCATCCCGACCAATACGTGGTAGTGAATTAATAAGTGGGAATTCTGCTATAACCAATTGGCTTATCAAGGAACAAAATTTGGATGAACTTTTAAAATTGACAACAGACCAAAAGGTATTTAAAAGAAATAATCCATTTGAATACTTTATTCGTATTGCCTACCAAACTCCAGTTACAATTAGCTATAAAGACTCGGCAGTTGAAGCATTATCAAGTACTTTTGAAGATTGTTTAGTTTACACAAATTATAATCTCTTTGAAAATTTACAAGAAGAGGGCGTTGGTTCCCTTATGAAAAAGGTTAATTGTTTAATAAAAGAATCAAGTACTTTTGATGAGCTGCATGAAAGTATATATGAAACACTTCGAAACGGAAAATCTAATCAGAAGGCTGAATTCGCATTAGATTTAATATATACTTTTGACCCTAGTCAACTCACAATTCCTTTATATATTAAAGAAGGATTAGAGTGGCTTCAAACATTACTACGTCCATTGGAGGGATAAATTTAATGGGAGATATAAATATTAATAGTGAAGAATTATCAGATAACCAAAGAGATGATCATGTAGATAATGAAATCAAACTTTGCTTTTCAAAGGATAGTCCTAAAAGCTTTTTTGTTTTTGCTGGGGCAGGTTCAGGGAAAACTCGTAGTTTAATTAATGCTTTATCATATTTAAATAAAGAAGTTGGAGAGCAATTTTCAATTTATTCTAAGAAAATTGCAGTTATCACATATACAAATGCTGCTTGTGATGAGATTTCACAAAGATTACAATATAAACCTATTTTTGCGGTATCTACAATTCATAGTTTTCTTTGGGATCTAATTAAGAACTATCAAACAGATATCAAATCCTGGGTTATCGAATCAATTAAAGAAGAAATTTCTATACTAGTTGAAAAACAATCTACTGGACGTGGTGGTAATGCGGCAATAAAGAGACAAAAAGATATTGAGAAGAAAACAGAACGTCTTAAGAAGATTCAAACAATAACTAGGTTTTCATATAATCCTAATGGTGATAATGTGGGGTATGACTCATTAAACCATAGTGAAGTGATTAAAATGGGATCCCAATTTATTATTGAAGAAGAAACAATGCAAAAAATTTTATTCGGAAAATACCCCATTCTTCTTATAGATGAAAGTCAAGATACAAAAAAAGAACTTATAGATGCATTATTAATTGTCTATGGAAAGTATAAAGATAATTTTACTATTGGTATGTTTGGCGATACTATGCAAAGGATTTATATGGATGGAAAGGAGGATTTATCTAATTGGATACCAGATGATTGGAGTAAACCACGAAAAATTATGAATCACCGAAGTGCAAAACGAATAGTGCAGTTAGCGAACACTATTCGAAATACTGTTGATGAGCAACAACAATGTCCACGTTCTGATGCTGAAATTGGAACAGTACGTTTATTTATTGCAGATGCTTCGGCCAATAAAGAAAGTATAGAACATTCAATTGCGAAAATTATGTCTGAAAAAGCAAATGATAATAAGTGGCTTATCCCGTCAGAATACAAAAGTTTAATCTTAGAACATCATATGGCTGCGAGTCGGTTTGGATTTACTAAATTATACACGCCACTCAACGAATCCAAAGCTTTTGATACTTCCCTCAGAGATGGGTCGATATCTGAATTATCATTTTTATATAATGTTGTATATCCATTAGTAAAAGCTTATCAGGAAAATGATAATTTCGAAATATCCAAAATCATACGAAAACATTCACCCTTGTTAAGCAAAGAAAATTTCAGCCAAAATTATGAGAATCAAAAAAAGGTATTGGAAACTGTTGAAAATTCAGTTGAAAAATTACTAGAACTTTGGAAGGATAACCGCATACCTACTTGTATAGAGATATTGAGAAATATTAATGAAAATAAACTTTTCACGCTTAATTCACGTATCGATGAAATTTTATCACCTGCTATAACAAATGAGGATATAAAGATTAGTGCATTGAGAGAAGCACTTTCAGTTTCCTTTGATGAATTAGAGCGTTATTCCGCCTATGTGTCTGGGGGCACCCAATTTGCTACACATCAAGGTGTAAAAGGTTTAGAGTATCCTAGAGTTATGGTTATTATGGATGATTCCGAAGCTAGGGGGTTTTTATTTAGTTACGAGAAACTTTTTGGAGCTAAAGCTAAAACTGATACAGATATTAGAAATGAGCGTGAAGGAAAAGATACGGGAATTTTGCGAACTACACGATTGTTTTATGTAGCATGTACAAGGGCGGAAAAAAGTTTAGCAGTTGTAGCGTATACAGAAAATAAAGAAAATGTAAAAAACACAGCTATTGCCAACAAATGGTTCTCAGAAGAGGAGATTGAAATTTTATAACCTGATAAAAAATGATATACAAATATAGTTTCATAGTTGGTAAAGACGTTCAGTATTGAGCGTCTTTTTTAATTGTCTAAATCAAAGGAGTATGGTTTTAGGGGAGAAAATAAAGCAAAAGTAATGGATTGGATTGAAGATCATTTTGTTTTAAATGAGATAGAGATTGAAGACTTTCCGTTTTTTCCTCATGGGAAATTGATACGTGATAAAAACGGAGAAAGCATGGTTGTTTTTTGGTGTGTGATTTATTTACGTGTGGATTATCGTTTTCAAGAAATGTAAGGAGTGTGGTTTTAAATGAATAACTCTCGTTCTCCGCCTTATTTTTTAGTGTGTTATCTTTACGCATAAATAAAACTAAAGTTAAGAAAAGAGGTATGTATTGTGGAATTAAAACATGTCATTCCAAATATGGAAAAAACGTTTGGAAATTTAGAATATGCTGGTGAAGGTAAGGTAGAACAACGTCGTATTAATGGGCGCATGACAACACTTGCACGTAGTTATAATTTGTATTCCGATATTCAACGTGCGGATGATATTGAGGTAATCTTGCCACAAGAAGCTGGAGAGAAATTCTTTGAACATGAGGAACAAGTAAAGTTAGTTAATGCTAGGATTACCGCAGAAGGTTATAAAATTGGTGAACGTGGTTTCACAAAATACATTTTACATGCTGACGATATGGTCAAAGCATAAGGAGGATAAAACATGAGATTAGCAGAAGGAATTGTCATTGATAAAGAAAAGACATTTGGATTATTAAAGTTTTCTTCATTACGTCGGGAAGTGTTTCTACAAAATGAAGATGGTACAGTATCAACGGAAGTAAAAGAACGCACATATGATTTAAAGTCTCGTGAACAAGGACGTATGATCCAAGTAAGCATTCCTGCTTCTGTTCCTTTAAAAGATTTTGATTACAATGCGGAAGTGGAACTCATTGATCCTGTCGCAGATACAGTCGCAAATGCAACTTTTCGTGGTGCGGATGTGGATTGGTATATAAAGGCAGATGATTTAATTTTAAAAGGTAAAACAGCGTCGCCAGGCACTAATACTCAAAAATCCACTCTACCCAAAGATAAGTAATGAAATTTTTCCTAAAAAGAGGGAAGCGAATTCGACCAAGTGACGCCTCTCTCTTTTTTCAATTTATCTTTTTTGGATTGTTTGGTGTATGGCTCGTTTTCTTTATCCCTTTTCATGTAAATTTTTTACTTTCGACAACGTGGGAAGTTAATCCATTTCAAACTCACTTTGTAAGTAGGTATGGATTAACTTCACTAATCATTAGTTTGATATTGGTGGCAATCTGTGCATTTGTTTATTATCGGTATCGTTATAACCATCTAAAACAGTTGATGCATCGTCAAAAACTCGCAAAGATGATTTTGGAAAATCAATGGTATGAAACAAAACAAGTGACGAATGAAGGGTTTTTCAAAGATATCCCATCTAGTAAGACGAAGGAAAAAATGACTCATTTTCCAAAGGTATATTATCGGTATGAAAAAGGCATGATTCATATTCAAGTAGAAATAACACTTGGTAAATATCAAGAGCCACTTTTAAATTTAGAAAAGAAATTAGAAAGTGGCTTGTATTGTGAATTAGTGTCAAAAGAATTACATGATTCCTATGTTGAGTATGTCCTGTTCTATGATATGATTGCGAACCGAATTTCGATTGAGGAAGTCATTGCGCAAAACGGTAGCTTAAAGCTCATGAAGGCAATGGATTGGGAATATAATCAGCTGCCACATATGTTGATTGCCGGCGGAACAGGTGGTGGAAAAACGTATTTTATTCTTACGTTGATTGAAGCACTGTTAAAAACCAATGCGAAGTTATATATTTTAGATCCGAAAAATGCAGATTTAGCCGATTTAAGTACCGTCATGCCTGATGTCTATTATAAAAAGGAAGACATGATGGCAAGTATTGATCAATTTTATGAAGATATGATGGCTCGAAGTGAAGAAATGAAACAGATGAAAGGATATAAAACAGGAGAAAACTATGCTTATTTGGGCTTAGCTCCTCATTTTTTAGTTTTTGACGAATACGTCGCTTTTATGGAAATGCTTGCCTCTAAAGAAAGTACGGCTGTATTAACGAAGCTAAAACAGATTGTCATGTTAGGACGTCAAGCTGGATTCTTTCTTATTCTCGCGTGTCAGCGACCAGATGCAAAATATTTAGGGGATGGGATTCGTGATCAATTTAATTTCCGGGTTGCTCTAGGAAGGATGTCTGAATTAGGATATGGCATGATGTTCGGTAGTGACGTGCAAAAACAATTTTTCTTAAGACAGATCAAAGGACGGGGATACGTCGATAAAGGAGATAATGTCATTACCGAATTTTATACACCACTTGTACCAAAGGATCATGACTTTTTAAAAGAGATAGAGAAACTAGCTCCATGAAGGCTGCCCAGTGCGGCGGCGTGCGAAGCGTAAGCCGCTGTGCTGGGCAAAGCCTGCGTGGCGACAGCCACGCTTTACCCCCCGTTTCTAACAGGGGGGTAGAAAAACAATAAGAAACTGTTTCAAAAGTCTAAAAACCCTTGTGCATCAAGGGTTTAGGGTATATTACGAAGATGTCAGCTTTTATCCTTTAGTTGACATCTTTTTTCTGTTGGGAGGAATGCACATGAATGAGATACCTTGGTATCAACAATTAAAAGAAAAACGATTGGCATATGGCGTATCGCAAAACAAGCTAGCGGTACATGTAGGAATTTCAAGACAGTATATTAGTGAGATTGAAACAGGAAAAATGACACCGACTCAAACCCTACAACAGGCGATGTTTGATATTTTAGAACAATTTAATCCAGAAGCACCTTTGGAAATCTTATTTGATTATGTAAGAATACGTTTTTTAACAACGAACCCGAAGCCTGTTATTGAAGAAATCTTACGGTTGAAAATGGAGTACATGATCCATGAAGACTATGCGTTTTATTCTTACTTGGAACAATATGTTTTTGGTGACATTGTCGTCATGGTTTCGCCAGATGAAGATAAAGGTTGTTTACTTGAACTGAAAGGAAAAGGATGTCGGCAATTTGAAAATTTTCTACTAGCTCAACAACGAACATGGTTTGATTTCTTTATGGATGTGTTCCGTGTGAAAGGTGTATTTAAACGAGTTGACCTAGCAATCAATGATAAAACAGGCATATTGGATATTCCATTTTTGACGAACAAATGTAGAAATGAAGAATGTATTTCTGTGTTTCGTAGCTTTAAAAGTTATCGTTCTGGTGAATTAGTTCATGGAGAAGAAAAACGGGATATGGGAAATACGTTATATATTGGTTCCTTGAAAAGTGATGTGTATTTTTGTGTGTATGAAAAAGATTACGAACAATACGTGAAACACGGCGCATCACTTGAAGATACAGACATAAAAAACCGCTTTGAAATTCGATTAAAAAATGATCGTGCTTATCATGCAGTTGTTGATTTAATGACCTATGAAGATGCGGGACGAACTGCTTTTTCTATTATTAATCGGTATATTCGATTTGTAGATAAAGTGGAGAATAAGCGTCGTAGTAGTTGGCCAATGAATGCAGAGTGGCAACGTTTTTTAGATTTAGGGGAAAATAGAAAAATTTATTTAACAACAAAACCTGAACCTTACACATTCGATAAAACACTTAGATGGTTGGCTCGACAAGTCGCTCCTACTTGGAAGTTAGCAACAAAACTAGATGAAATCAATCAAACAAACGTGATTAAAGATATGTTAGATCAAGCGAAATTAAGCAAACGTCATCAACAATTATTGATGCAACAGGCACTTAAAACAGAAGAAGTCATTAAATGATGGATTGGAGGGTTCCCATGAAATTCGTAAAATTTATTTTTATTACCATCATAGGTGGTATTATTTTATGGTTTATCGAATGCATGCGTCAAGTGACAAGATATTAGAAATGAAAGGAGAAATGAAAGATGAACTTTGGACAAAATTTATATAACTGGTTTTTAAGTAATGCACAATCCCTAGTATTAATGGCAATCGTGATAATTGGTATTTATTTGGGCTTTAAACGTGAGTTCTCAAAGTTAATTGGCTTTCTGATTGTGGCATTAATTGCGGTTGGATTGGTCTTTAATGCAAGTGGTGTTAAGGATGTATTATTGAATTTGTTTAATAGAATTATAGGTGCTTAGATGTTACAATTTATGGAGATTATTATGTATGATTGTATTGTAATATAAGAGATTGTAGCTTTGAAAGGTGAAAGACTTTGACTAATTTATTTATTTTGGGAAATGGTTTTGATATAGCGCATGGTTTAGCAACTAAGTATCAAGATTTTCATAATTATCTTCTAAGGGTTTATCCAAAGGCAGCAAAGTTATCACCTTCTTTTTCTATAGATAGCAGCATAATGCCAGATGGGGAGGAAGTATTCGATGAAAACGAAGTAGTAGCCTTTATAATGGACATCATTAGTGAAGCAGAAGAGGAAGGGAATAACTGGTCAGACGTTGAAACTAGTTTAGGGAAATTAGACTTTGAAAGATATCTTGATGATATGTCATTATTATTCAACCTAGATGACGATAAAGAGTTATTTAGAATGGCTTATAGATACGAAGATGTTTCAAATAACTTTCATAAAGTTATCGTGAAAATAAAAGATCTGTTTTCCGACTGGATTAATTCGATAGATGTGCTTGAGGTATCTTCAAAGATTATATTTAAAGATTTAATTAACGAAAAGAATGATTTATTCTTAAATTTTAATTATACAAGTATTCTAGAAGAAATATATGATGTTCAAAATGTATATTACATTCATGGAATGCAAAATGGTGAGATAATATTTGGACATGGAGAAGAAAAGAATAACTTTGAAAATATATATACTGGCTCTGAATTTGCATTGGCAGAGATACACTTATCTCTAAAGAAAGATACGACTAAATCTATTGAAGAAGCAAAATTATTCTTTAGTGAGTTTTCGTCTGTAAAAAAGATATATTCCTATGGATTTTCGTTCTCTAGAGTTGATTTACCCTATATTAGGGAGATATGTAAAAAATGTAATACTAAAAAATGCATTTGGTATTTATCTAACTTTGAAAGTGAGCAGAAGAGAGAAGGTTATAAAAAAATTATTGCAGACTGTGGATTCGAGGGTAAGTTTGCGGTATTTGGTATATAATTTTTTATTATGTAGTATTAATCAATAACAGGAGTCAATTCTCTACAAGGATTAGTATTTGAACCTGAAAAAGCAAATCAAATAGTTGAAAAATTATAAAGATTATAGAGATAGCATTTTGAATTATTCAAAATAATGCGTTTCATCTACTAATTGATTGAGATAATGAATTTAAAAATAAAGAGGAATATAAAAATGAAAGATTTAAAGGGTTATGCAACATATCATATTTTTAACACATGTAAGGCTCAATTAGTTTGTGAGATTAAAATTGATGGTAAGTTCTATTTTGATTATAGAGAAGACCCTAGTTTTATGAATTGGGTTGATAAGGAAGGATATGCTGTTTCGTCATATCAAATTAAACCTGGAGAAAAAGATATAAATAATATGTTATTAAGTAATTATAAAAGAGCCTATGAATTAATCATTTATGGTCAAAATGAGGATGTGGCGAGGGATGTTAGTAATCTAGTTCATGGAGGAAGACTTCTAGGCTATCCTTCTTTATATGAACACCCGAGTCCTAAGTATACAATAGATTTAGATAATGACTATATTTTTTATGAAAGATATAAACAAAATTCAATTTGTGAAAATATGATTTTTGCGTGTATTGTAGCGGCAAGGACCTGGAAAAATCAAAATCTTATTTATTGTATAGAAAAGTATCGATTTAGTTTAGGATTAGATTCTTTTTCACCTCTTTCATCATCTCCGAGTTATGGACAAGTTTTTTCCATTGAGGATAGGGGTTACTCTTATCATGTTACAGCTGGATATGCATTTCTTAGTGCTTACTCAATAATAGAGGAATTAGGACTTGATATACGGTCAAGTCCTAAAAAACCTCGCTTTTTAGATAATAATGAATGGAATCCTGTTGTTAAAAATGATCTTTTACAAAGACTTTCTAAAATAGGAATTTTTGAATCAGATACAGTGGTTTGGCTAATACGAGGTGATCTAAGCGAACTGTATAAAAATATTAAACCTGAATTGGGAATCAACTCAAAGTGGAATGATGGAGAAGAAATACATGATCAAGAAATGTACATTTACGAAGCCATTCATTATTGTAGTTATATCAGGAATTTCTTTGTTGCACACAAATTTGATGAGGTAATTTGTCACATCAACCCATATGACATTCATAATGTTCAAATGTTGGCTAGAAGATTGATTCTTGGAAAATTAGGACTTTGGAGATTTGACGAAAAAAACCCTGAAAAATACATTATATAAATGTAGTTATAATTTAATCAGCCATATCTGAAGATAGTTTTCAGTAGTAATATTGCTAATTACAGAATACACACTTTGTATTACGGGTAATATAAAAAGATATCTTACAATAGGGCATTTGTTTAAGGTGGGGCTAATAAAAAAATATCATTTCTTAAATAAATATCGTCAAAACAAAAGAGGCAGTTAACTTTAAATAGTTAACTGTTTTTTTATGCTCAATTTTAATAAAAAGGATGTGAACACTAAATGGACATGCAAGTATATATCGCAAATCTCGGTAAGTACAATGAAGGCGAATTAGTTGGGGCGTGGTTTACACCACCAATCGATATAGAAGAATTAAAAGAACGCATTGGTTTAAATAGTGAATATGAGGAATATGCCATACATGATTATGAATTGCCGTTTGAGATTGGTGAATACACTCCAATTTCTGAAATCAATCGGTTATGTGCAATGGTAGAAGAATTAGAAGGCTCACCAATTTACCATGAACTATCTGAAATTCAAGGCTACTGGTTTAATAGTTTGGAAGAATTGCTAGAAAATCAGGATGATATTATCTGTTATGCAGATTGTGAAGATATGGAAGATGTGGCTCGTTACTATGTTGAAGAAACGGGTATGCTTGGGGAAGTCCCTACTAACTTACAAAATTATATTGACTATCAAGCGCTTGGAAGAGATTTAGAAATAAACGGGAGTTTTCTTGTTACATCACATGGTGTATTTGAATATGTTGGATAAGTAAATATAAAAATGTGAAAACAGTCTGTGTACATGCAGGCTGTTTTCCTTTTGAAAGGAGAACCTATGAAAAAATTAAAAAGCTATACACGGATTTGGTCGGTTGAAAAAGTCATTTATGCGATTAATGATTTCCGCTTACCCTTCCCCGTCACCTTTAATCAAATGTCGTGGTTTGTACTTTCTTTACTACTCGTCATGTTACTTGGGAATCTTCCCCCACTCTCCTTAATTAATGGAGCGCTATTAAAATATGTGGGAATTCCTGTTGGCTTAACATGGTTTATGAGTCAAAAAACATTTGATGGTAAAAAGCCATATAGCTTTCTGAAATCCGTCATTACTTACTTTTTTCGTTCCAAAGTAACTTATGCAGGGAAACCAATTAAGTTACAACAAGTGAAAATGAAAGAAAATACTACTTCTGTGAGGAGTGAACTGCATGCGTTATCCGATTAAATATATAGAAAATAATCTTGTCTTCAATCATGATGGCGAATGTTTTGCCTATTATGAATTGCTTCCCTACAATTATTCTTTTTTATCACCAGATGAAAAAATCCAAGTACATGATCACTTTCGACAATTGATTGCACAAAATCAAGACGGAAAAATTCATGCCTTACAAATTAGCACGGCCAGTAGTATTCGTTCTGATCAAGAACGAAGTAAAGACTTAGTTACTGGTCGATTAAAAGACGTTGCTTATGCACGAATTGATGATCAAACCGAAGCGCTTGTTTCGATGATTGGGGAACATCAAGTAGACTATCGTTTCTTTATCGGTTTTAAGCTGCTCTTGAATGAAGAAGAAGTTAGTATGAAATCAATGGGAAAATCAATAAAAAATTCACTTTCATCTTTTGTTCGTGATGTGAACCATCATTTAATGGGGGATTTTGTTTCCATGCCTCATGATGAAATGAGACGCTTCTCTAAAATGGAGTCTTTGCTGCAAAACAAAATTTCAAGGCGTTTCAAAATCCGTCCTCTAGAGAAAAATGATTTTGGGTATTTAATTGAACATCTACATGGACAATCAGATATTGCTTATGAGAACTATGACTACGTGCTTCCCTTGAAAAAATTAAAGCATGAAACTTTAGTGAAACATTATGACATTATCAAACCGACACGTTGTTTAATAGAAGAAAAACAGCGTTATTTAAAAATCGAACAAGAAGAACAAACAATATATGTTGCTTATTTTACGATTAATTCGATTGTTGGAGATTTGGAGTTTCCATCAGATGAAATCTTTTATTACCAGCAACAACAATTCACCTTCCCCATCGATACGTCTATGAATGTGGAAATTGTGACGAATAAAAAAGCATTATCAACTGTGCGGAATAAGAAAAAAGAACTAAAAGATTTAGATAATCATGCCTATGAATCCAACAATGAAACAGGAAGTAATGTGCTAGAAGCATTGGAACAAGTGAATGAATTAGAAGATGTACTCGATCAAAGTAAAGAATCGATGTATAAGTTAAGCTATGTCATTCGCGTATCTGCATCTACTTTAGATGAACTCAAACAACGTTGTAATGAAGTGAAAGATTTTTATGATGATTTAAACGTGAAACTTGTCCGTCCATTCGGAGATATGATTGGTTTGCACAGTGAATTTATTCCCACTAGTAAACGGTATATGAATGATTATATTCAGTATGTTACATCCGACTTTTTAGCGGGACTTGGCTTTGGTGCTACACAAATGCTTGGTGAAACAGAAGGGATTTATTTTGGTTATAACTTGGATACGGGAAGAAATGTCTATCTCAATCCTAGTTTAGCTAGTCAAGGTGTGAAAGGTTCGGTCACAAATGCCTTGGCTTCTGCATTCTTAGGCTCACTTGGTGGAGGAAAATCATTCTCAAATAACTTACTTGTTTATTATGCAGTATTATTTGGTGGACAAGCACTGATTGTTGATCCAAAAGCAGAACGGGGTAACTGGAAAGAAACACTGCCTGAAATTGCACATGAAATAAATATTGTTAATTTAACGAGTGATGATTCAAACAAAGGACTACTTGATCCCTTTGTCATTATGAAAAAGAAAAAAGATTCAGAGAGTCTTGCGATTGATATTCTTACCTTTCTTACGGGTATATCGAGTCGAGACGGAGATAAATTTCCTGTATTACGACGTGCGATTCGGGCCGTTGGTCAACAGGAAGAACGGGGCTTGATTCTTGTGATTCATGAATTAAGAAGTGATCCTAATCCATTAGCTGGTCCGATTGCTGATCATATTGAAAGTTTTACGGACTATGATTTCGCTCACCTTCTGTTTTCAGATGGGGCTGTGGACAATTCGATTAGTTTAGAAAAACAGTTGAATATGATTCAAGTGGCTGATTTGGTGTTACCAGACGCAGAAACCAATTTTGAAGAATATACGACGATGGAGTTGCTTAGTGTTGCGATGCTGATTGTAATTTCTACCTTCGCATTAGACTTTATCCATTCTGACCGAAGTGTATTTAAAATTGTTGATTTAGATGAAGCCTGGTCCTTCCTACAAGTCGCACAAGGGAAAACACTCTCGAATAAATTGGTTCGTGCAGGACGTGCCATGAATGCGGGAGTATATTTTGTCACACAAAACGCAGATGATTTAACAGATGAAAAACTAAAAAACAATATCGGTGTGAAGTTTGCCTTTCGTTCTAGGGATATTAATGAAATCAAAAAGACATTAGAATTCTTCGGCGTCGATAAAGAAGATGAAGGCAATCAAAGGCGACTTCGTGAACTGGAAAATGGCCAATGTTTGATTCAAGATTTATATGGGCGTGTGGGAATTATTCAAGTCCATCCTGTTTTCGAAGATTTATTTGATGCCTTTGATACTCGCCCACCTACAACTGAAAAAGAGACGAGGTGATGATGTGAAGAAACGACAATTGAAAAAAGTAATCTTAACGGTAGTACTCATTGGTGCTGCCGTTTTTCTATGTCTTCTATTACTTGGCACATTTGCACAAGCTGCGGGATTGGTAGATGATACGGTATCAGAAGATAACTTGTATTCCCTTTATCCATTAGATCACTACCAATTGGATTTTTATGTTGATACAGGTTGGGATTGGTTGCCGTGGAATTGGAATGATGGAATTGGTAAACAAGTGATGTATGGGCTTTATACGATTACCAACTTCATTTGGATAATAAGTTTGTATTTATCAAACGCGACAGGTTACTTAATCCAACAAGCTTACTCCCTAGATTTCATTTCCCAAACGGCGGATGCGATTGGAAGGAATATGCAAACATTAGCTGGAATTACCGCAAGTGGATTTAGTAGTTCAGGATTTTATGTCGGATTCTTGCTTCTGTTTATTTTGGTCATTGGGATTTACGTAGCCTACACGGGATTAATGAAACGAGAAACAACGAAAGCGATTCGAGCGATGATGAATTTTTTAGTTGTGTTTATTTTATCTGCTTCCTTTATTGCTTATGCACCAACTTATATTACGAAAATCAATGATTTTTCAGCAGATATTAGTCAAGCTAGTTTAGATTTAGGAACTAAAATCTTGATGCCAAGTTCCACTAGTCAAGGAAGAGATAGTGTGGATATGATACGAAATAATCTCTTTTCAATCCAAGTAGAGCAACCGTGGATGTTGTTGCAATTTGATGATTCAGATAAAGAAACGATTGGCGAAGATCGCGTTGATACACTAGTTTCGACTAGTCCAGATGCCAATAACGGAAAAGATCGTGAAAATGCGGTGAAAGCGGAAATCGAAGATCATGACAATAAAAATTTAACGATTACGAAGACCACAACACGTTTAGGTATGGTCTTCTTTTTATTTCTATTTAATATTGGAATATCCATTTTCGTATTTTTATTATCGGGTATTATGATTTTCTCGCAAATTCTGTTTATTATTTATGCGATGTTTTTACCGATTAGCTTCCTACTATCCATGATACCAACTTTTGAAAACATGGGGAAACAAGCGATTATGAAGTTATTTAATGTGATTATGCTGCGTGCGGGTATCACGTTAATTATTACCGTTGCTTTTAGTATTTCATCCATGTTGTACAGCTTAACAACAAGCTATCCATTTTTCTTAATTGCTTTCTTGCAGATTGTCACGTTTGCGGGGATTTACATGAAACTTGGTGACATCATGAGTATGTTCAGCTTACAAAGTAATGATTCACAAAACGTTGGGCGCAAAGTGATGCGTCGCCCTTATCGCATGTTTAATCGGGGTGGTCGCCGCTTACAACGTAATATTACACGTACACTTGCAGGTGCAACTGCTGGGGCGACGGCTGGTGCATTAGTTGGTCAGTCTAAAAAAACAAAAGGGAGTTTATCCCCCCTTCGTCCATTAAAACGGCTCACATCATCATCAAAAAAGAATCGAGAAAAGACGAACGAACAGACGAATCCAACTTCATTAAGTCAGAAGTTTGGTCAAGTAACTGGGAAAGTACTTGGTGCAAAAAGTCAGGTTCGAGCAAATATCAAACATCGAAAAGAACAATTGGTTGATTTACCGACGAATACGAAATATGCAGTGATGCAAGGAACAGAACAGTTGAAAAAGCCAGTTCACGATTTTAAAGAAGGTGTGGTACAAGCAAAAGAACAAAGACAAAAAGCAACAAAAGAAAGAACAGTGAAACATCGCCAAACGATTGCAGATAAACGACGAGCATTGGATAAAAAACGTGCACCTTCTCGTAATCAGGCTACTCATACACGACCAGTTACTCAAAGAGAATCGATTGTGGGAAGAATTGTACAGCAAGGTAAGACATCAACAAATGCTCAAGAATATTTAACCCCTGAAATGCAGGATCAATTCAAACAGTCGAAATTGAATAGAAAAGTATCAGTTTATAAAGAACGTCCTGAAATAGAAGGTAAACAAAATATACAAAAAGTGATGAAGCGCCCAGATAAACCAATCAAAGTAATGAAGAAAAGACAACTTCAAAAGCGTTCCGTGCCTACAAATAGGAGGGAACGTTAATGAAGGTCATGCGATTAAAAATAATGCTCATTACGTATGGAGTAGGCTTTCTACTCTTTTTTGGCTTGTTAGTTTTTGTAGCACTTTTCATTTCTAATGAAGATGATTTATCAGGAGGAAATTACTCTGACATGGATGGTGGTGGAAGCGTTTCTGTGTCAGCAGACGTATTAAAGCACCGAACAATGATAGAGAAATATGCGAAAGAATATGGTGTCAGTGAATATGTGTCAACGTTACTCGCAATTATGGAAGTAGAAAGTGGTGGAAGGTTAATCGATGTGATGCAATCAAGTGAATCAATGGGATTACCACCGAATACTTTAAATTCGGAAGAAGCATCTATAAAGCAAGGCGTAAAATATTTTGCAGATTTAATACAATCCGCAGAATCTAAAGGAGTAGATGGAAATACGGTTATTCAAGCCTATAACTATGGCGGTGGTTTCATTGATTATGTTGCACAAAGAGGAAAAAAATATAGTTTTGACTTGGCACAAAGCTTCGCGAAAGAACATTCAGGTGGAAGTAAAACGACTTACTCTAACCCAATTGCGGTAAAAAAGAACGGTGGTTGGCGATACCTGTATGGCAACATGTTTTATGTTGATCTAGTCAATCAATACTTTCACTCACCGCAATTTGATGGTGACCTTGTGCAACTAGTGATGGATGAAGCGTTAAAGTATGAAGGCTATCCTTATGTATTTGGTGGTGATAACCCAAACACTTCTTTTGATTGTAGTGGACTCACACAATGGAGTTATCAAAAGGCAGGAATTAATTTGCCAAGAACAGCACAACAACAATATGACTTTACAGAACATATCCCTTTGTCTGAAGCAAAACCGGGTGATTTAGTGTTTTTTCACTCAACGTATAATTCTGGAACATATGTTACCCATGTTGGAATTTATCTTGGAGACAATCAAATGTACAATGCAGGTGATCCGATTGGCTATGCAGATTTGACGACTGCTTATTGGCAAAAACATCTAATTGGAGCTGGACGCATTAAACAATAGAAAGGGTTGGAATAAATGAAAAACATCTTTAGAAAAAGAGAAATACAAACGGCGGAAACAAAGTCATCGAAAGCAAAAGTAAAAAGTGTTGGCACACGTAAGAAATTCGTCACGGTTTTGTGGATTGTATTGATCAGTAGCCTTGTCTTTGGAGTTTATAAGAACTTTACGGCAATTGATCAACATACCGTTCATGAAAAAGAAGTGATTGAAACAAAATTAGTGGACACAAATGCAATTGAAAGCTTTACGAAAAGCTTTGTGAAAGATTACTATACGTGGCAAAACAATAAAGAATCGATTGCACGACGAGAAGAAAAATTAAGTCTTTATCTAACAGAGGAATTGCATGCTTTAAATTCTGATACAGTAAGAGCAGATATTCCTACTAGTTCGAGTGTCAGTGATATTGATATTTGGTCAGTATCACAAGAAGATAATGATGCTTATGCGGTTGTTTATACGGTAAAGCAAAATATTACGGAAGATAAGAATAGCGAAAAACTCAGTTCTACTTATCGGATCTTGCTTCATCAAGATAATGTAGGTAACTTAATCATTACACAAAATCCTACTTTATGGAACACGCCGAATAAATCAGATTATGAACCAGAGCAACCTGAAAGTAATGGTACAGTAGATTCTGATACGGTGCAAGAAGTAACGGAGTTTTTGGAGACGTTTTTTACGTTTTATCCGACTGCAACTGAGAAGGAACTTGCTTATTATGTAAAGGATGGTGTCTTACCTTCAATTAATAAAGACTATATATTTTCTGAGTTGATTAACCCTATGGTCCAACAATCTGGAGAACAGATAAAAGTTTGGTTATCAGTGAAGTATTTAAATGAAACGACAAAAACAATGGAAATCTCACAATACATCCTTTATTTAGAAAAAGATATTAACTGGATGATTGTTAGATAAAATCGGTTAGTTGTAAAATGAAATGCATAAAGAAAATATAAAAAAAGATCATGTAGATACGGTATACTTAAAAGTGACGAAACCAATAAGTAAAGGAGTATCTACATGACCCAATCTAATTGTACCACAGCTAAACGAACCTTTAAACATCTAACAGACATTCGAGTCTGTCAAGTATTTACGGGAACTATTCTCACCTTCGATTTTTTTAACAATATTTCTTTTTAAAAAACGAACTAATTGTAAACCTAAACTTGTAGCATTAAATCTGAATATAACATACCAGAGGTTATAACCGTTGATTTCCGCTACAGGCGGATGCTTTCCGCGGGCACGGCTTCAGCCTCCTCGGAAGAAAACCACTTCCTGCGGGGTCTTCAGACTCGT
>Ga0209487_1000968_pt1 | contig 24808 bp, 27 predicted proteins | sample Poulit2012_FD_187524 | JGI IMG/M metagenome (GOLD analysis project Ga0209487, IMG submission 187524) | Agricultural soil microbial communities from Georgia to study Nitrogen management - Poultry litter 2012 (SPAdes) (version 2) | ecosystem: Environmental > Terrestrial > Soil > Agricultural land...
ATGTTTAAACCAACAAGATGCAACCAAAAGAGAAAAATATTTAAAGACACATTATGGCAAAATGTTTCTCGGGAATCGGCTCAAGTCTTATTTGACAGGGTGAATATCGATGGCAATACCGACCCTATGCTCAATGATTATGAATACGACCAAAACGGAAATATGATTTTGGATAGAAACAAGGGTATAACTGAAATAAAATACAACCATCTGAACTTACCGACCCGAATCACTTGGGCAAACAATAAATACATCAGCTATCAATACAATGCTGCAGGTCAAAAAGTGAGAAAGACAGTAGATAACAATGATAGTATAAAGATTGTAGATTACTTAGACGGATTTCAGTACGCAGGCAATGTTTTACAGTTTTTCCCAACAGCAGAAGGATATGTAAAAGCAACACGATTGGATAAATCGCAAACAGAATTATCATTCAATTATATCTACAACTATACCGATCATTTGGGTAATGTAAGACTGAGTTACACCTTAGACCCACGAGCCGGAACTTTAAAGATAGTAGATGAAAACCACTACTATCCTTTCGGTTTGCGACACGAAATCCACTACCCATCCTCCAGCATTCGAGATTTCCGAGCAGCAGAAGGCTTGAACGGTGGTCAGGTAGGTGAGCCAGTAGAGTTAGTGAATGTGACGAAGACGGAGTATATGTATAAGTACAACGGGTTTGAGTATCAGGATGAATTAGGCCTTGGGTGGTATGATTATTTAGCAAGAAACTACGATCCAGCTTTGGGGAGATGGATGAATGTGGATCCGTTGGCAGAAATGAGCAGAAAGACATCACCGTATGTTTATGCACTCAATAATCCGGTATTCTTTATTGACCCGGATGGGATGAAAGCAACTGATTGGTATAAAGACAATAGCGGGAATTATATTTATGATTCTAATTTAACAAAAGATAATGCTTCAACAATGTTAAATGATGATGAACAATACTTAGGTGAAAGTGTTAATGTTAACGTAACTAAAGATGGAAAGTCTGTTGGTAGTATAAGTTTAAATGAAAACGGCTCTGTTGATACTTCTAATTTAGATGTTTCTATAAAAACAGAGTCTAATATAAGTACAGGAACAGAGGTAGTAGATGCTAACTTTACAAGTGGTGGAAAAATATATGGAGTTGTTGAAGATTTTACTATAACAACAGGTGGAAAAACCACTACCTTTAATATTGCAGATAATTTTATTGGAAATGCAAAGGATATATATGAAGATCCAGTTAATGGAAAAATAAGTGGAAATGAAAAAAAGATAAAATCATTAGATGGAAAATTAAATAGATTAGAAATAAATAGATTAGAATTAAGAAATGCAGCGAATAACGCGAGCGCTGATGGTCCAACTTCAGGGGGGAAAGCAGCAAGTCTTTCAATTACTTTTGGCGAACAACATAAAGTATATAACAAAATTGGTCAAGCTAAACAAAAAAGAGATAGTCTTAAAAAAGCAAATGATAAACTAAGAAAGAATAAAAACAGGTAATTTGAAATGTAAGAAAATGAATTATAGAAAAGTCATATTGACAATTTCCCTGATTTTTGTTTTGAATTATTTAATAACATTTTTTTTAGGGTATTTTTTATCATATTCACTATATGATGAGATTTCTCAGAAAGCATATGTTTATATACTTTCTATTGTTAATACCTTTAATTTATTTTTGGTTTTTATTGAATGGTGGTTAATAAGAAAATACATTTTAAAAGAGCAAAAAGAGTTTTATAAAATTGTCAATAATAAATTATATAGAAACATCTTAGTTGTTTTGTTTCCAGCATTAGCATTTGCTATATATAGCTTGTTGACAGACAGACTTATTAGTCTTGATTTCGAGAATCGTATACACGAAATAATCAATCAAATTTTAGTATATATTTTGCTAATACCACTCATTGAGGAAATAATATATCGGGAAATACTATTTAAATTACTTATAAAAGCAAAAACTAAAATTTATTGGATTGGTTTGGTTACTTCTTTATTATTTACTTTAATCCATATAAATCCATTAGAGTTTGATTTATTCTACTTATTATATATCTTTATTATAGGATTAGGACTGTTTTTTGTGAGGTTAAAAAATGGTCTATTAGCAAGTATTATTACTCATTCTTTAGTTAACTTAATTATGATAATATTTTATTTTATTTGTTGATTTACAGAAGGTTATCTCACTAAACACGAAGTTCTGGGAGATGCAGAAAGAATTAATAAAATAGAAAGTTTTATGGGAAGAAAAATTTTTGGAGTAACAGCTGGAACCCCCGCTGCCGCACGATTACATCGTGTGGCTTCAAACCACCAGCGATGCCAACAACAATGAAATCCCCATCCCCAAATTCAAAATATTCTCTATCTTTATCTCTCATCTATAAATATGAACCCACTCAACTACATATCACAACATTTCCACCCATCCACAACCCTCAACGGCGGTCAGATAGGCGACCCCGTCCAGTTGATTAACGTAACTAAAACGGAGTATATGTATAAGTTCAACGGTAAAGAACTCCAAGATGAACTCAATCTGAATCTTTACGATTATGGGGCGAGAAATTATGATGCTGCGATTGGTAGATGGATGAATGTAGATCCGATGAGTGAAAAATACTTTACATTCTCACCGTATAACTATGCGGGAAATAATCCAGCATTATTCATTGATCCCGATGGAAACTATATTGACATTTCATATGTGTACAAAAAGGATAAAAACGGAAAAGAAATCTTAGACAAAGAAGGAAATAGGATTTTATCGGAAGTGAATATTTCAATCACGGGTAAAGTAATCAACTTTTCTAACAATGATGTTAAAATGGATGAAGCCACTGAGAACATCAATGCTTATATAGAAGATTCTTTTGGTGGTGTTTTTGGAGATGTCAAAGTTAATGTTTCTTCTAAATTTACGGTAGCGGAGACAATGGATGATGTTTCAGAGTCTGACCATTTATTTGTTTTAGCAGAGCCTGGAGAAGTTGCAAAAAAGAAGGATGCATCAGGTGCAGCCGCTGGTTATTATGAAAAGGTTGCTTTTTTAGATGCTGACTATTTTACAGGATGGTTTGATCGATTTATAAATAATACAGGAAAACGAACTGCCGCTCACGAACTAGGTCATTTATTTGGTCTTGAACATATCCCATCGGGTCTTATGAGACCTGGCGGACGAAAAAACAAGATTCATTCATGGCAAATAAATTCAATTCTTAGATCTGCCACTAAGAGTAATGATGCTGTTAATACTGATTCAAAAGGATTACCTTACAGAGGTCTTGTGACACCAAGTGTTTTTAGAATGACGAATACATCTGGAAGAGAGAAAAAGAAAAACAAGTAAACTATTAATTTTATTGCTTTATAAAAATGGAAAAAAGGGTTGTTATTTTATTCCTATGTGCAATATCTCTTTTCTTTTGTAAGAGTGCCTCTACAAGGATATTAGCATTCGATGAATTTGAAATTTCAATCCCTGACGATTGGAATTACAATTCAAAAAATGGAACTGATAGTTTCTACGGTACAATAAATGCAAATGGGTATAAATTATTTTTTGATTACAGTGAAATGGGATTTGCCAATAGTCTGATTAATTCGAAACAAGAATATATAGAGTATTATAAAAAGGATTGGCTTTTAATTGCTCTACAATCGATCAAATTAGGGAAGAGTAATCAAAACTTACAATGTATAGATAAGGATGATTTAATTAAAGATTATTCTACAATTAGCGATACCACTTCTCTGAATCAAGCTGATGTATATGAAGATAATGCAAATTATTATACAAAACTTTATTATAATGATGTCCTTAAAACAATAAAGATTCAATTTCCTTGCGAAATTGAGAATCATAATATCCAAATTGATACATTAGGTAATTTCTACAGAAAAATAATTTATCCAAAAAAATCAGGTGAGGGAATAACTGGACTGTATCTAAAAGATTTAAAATCCAATTTAAATTTCCAAATTAGCAGTGAAAATTTAGATATTGATACTCAAAATCAGTTTATAAATATGATTAAGACCTTAAAGTTGAAATAGTATTATATTGCTCCAAATCAGAACAATTTATGCGAAACAAAATTAAAACCGTGAATTATTTAGACGGATTTCAAACCAAGGCACGAGGTTCGCGAACACCAAAGAAAAGGCGTAGCCACTCAACTAATGACAGTGAGCAATATGCAGGAAATGTATTACAATTCTTCCCAACTTCAGAAGGATATGTGAAAGCAACACGATTGGATAAATCGCAAACAGAATTATCATTCAATTATATCTACAACTATACCGATCATTTGGGTAATGTAAGACTGAGTTACACCTTAGATCCACAAGAAGGAACTTTAAAGATAGTAGATGAGAATCATTATTATCCATTTGGTTTGAGGCACGAAATCCACTACCCATCTTCAAGAAACCGAGATTTCCGAGCAGCAGAAGGTTTAGGCGGTGGTCAGGTGGGTGAGCCAGTAGAGTTAGTGAATGTGACGGAGACGGAGTATATGTATAAATTCAATGGGAAAGAGTTTCAAGATGAACTCGGACTGAATTGGTATGATTATGGAGCGAGGAATTATGACCCAGCTTTAGGACGTTGGAATGTTATTGATCCTTTTGCAGAAAACTATAGTTCATACACTCCTTATACTTATGCTATAAATAACCCGATTTTTTTTGTTGATCCTAATGGGAAATGGATAAGTGTATGGAATGAAGAAATGAAAACGACTAATAGATATGTTGATGGAAAATTGTACGCATATAATAAAGAAACCGAACAGTGGGATACTGAAGTTACAGTAGATCCAAATAGCTATACTGGTCAAATTCTCTCAGCCTTAAATCAAATAGCTGATGATACAAATAGCTCTTTTGGAAAAGATTTTTTAGGATTATTTTCTAATGATGACACAAATGCACTAATAACTCCAAATAAATTCACTGATGATAATGCTAATATTAACGCCCATTCAAGTGGAACCATATATACTAGTTTTGATCAAAAAGTTGATTTGAGTACTACTGCTGGTATGAAAAGAAATGACTTTTATCTTACACTTTTTCATGAAATAGGTCACGCATATTCTTTTTCTAAATTTGATTCAGAGATTAGGGGGAGAGAATGGTATAAAGTCCCTCAAGGGAATGAGAATTACAAAAAAGTGACTTTCGATGAGGTGTATGCTTCAACGATTGAAAATATTTTCCGTTCGGCAAATGGTTTGCCGCTCCGTACTCATTATACACCTGGGATGAGTGAGTCAACTCTAATTAAGAGAACTACCAAAGCGACATTGTTTAATCCAGCAACATACTCTTTACCAAAAGAGGTTTTAAAGATATATAATGCTGTTGTTAATTCTAAAAAAAGATGAAAAATTTAATAATAACTTTAATTTGCATATTATTATCTGGTTGCTCATCTGTTCTATATGAAAAAATGGAAAAGCTATCTAATCTCAATCAGATTAGCTATATAAATACAACCAATAAAAAGATTATTAAAACATTTGAAAAGAAAATATACGGCAACAATAACTTTATAATTGTATTAGGACATGTATGCAATGATTACATTACTTACTGTTCATATAAGGGAATTATTTATAGCAAAAGTAATAAAACAAAGTATTATTTTAAAGAAACAAAACCAAAGCAAATAGAAATTGTTACTGCCTATGATGAAAGTTATTTTACATTAAAGAATATTCTTGATTTGTTTATTTCAAATGATTATGAAATATTAAAAAATTACGTAGGTGTTGAATTTAATCACATGGAAAGTGCTTATTATGTTTACGATATTAATAATAATTCTGAAAATGATAATTTATTTATATATCGGAATTTATTTATGGATGATAAAGGATTTCTTCGTCCATAGGGCTATGGCAATATATCAAACATGTTAATTTGCTATTTTTATGAAATATATAATCTGATTATCAATAATTTAAAAAGTAGCAGGACAAAAAGTGAGAAAAACAGTAGATAACAATGATAGTTTAAAGATTGTAGATTACTTAGACGGATTTCAAACCGAGGAACGAGGTTCGCGAATACCCGTTAGAGCTTTAGCGACACAACTAAACAACAATGAGCAATATGCAGGAAACATACTGCAGTTTTTCCCGACAACAGAAGACTATGTAAAAGCAACGCCTGTAAATAAAGCCAAAACAGAATTTAGATTTAACTATATCTACAACTATACAGACCATCTTGGTAACGTAAGACTAAGTTACACCTTAGATCCACAAGCAAGAACTTTAAAAATAATAGATGAACATCATTACTATCCTTTCGGTTTGCGACATGAAGTCCACTACCCATCCTCCAGAATCCGAGATTTCCGAGCTACAGAAGGCTTGGGCGGTGGTCAAGTAGGCGAGCCAGTAGAATTGGTGAATGTGACGGAAACAAAATATCAATATAAACTTCAAGGACAAGAACGTCAGGACGAGCTGGGGCTCAACTGGGACAGCTTCAAGTGGCGAAATTATGATTATGCTATTGGGAGGTTTATGTCGATTGATCCGCTTGCTGAAAAATATGTATATAATAGCCCATACGCTTTTTCAGAAAATAGAGTTATTGATGCACGAGAACTTGAAGGCTTAGAAGCAGGTCTACTCAAAGTTTTAACTAAATATGGGAAAAAGGGATATGACTATGTTGCAAGAACCGTAAAAGGAGACTTTATAATACTCCCCAAAATTCGGACCACGGGTTAAGTTGAAAATAATGATTAATTTTAACTCGTATAATTATGAAAAAAAGCAGAAGAAAATTTACCAATGCCTTCAAGGCCAAAGTGGCCATTGAAGCTTTAAAGGAGAGAGAAACGCTCAGCGAACTGGCCAAGCGTTTTGAGATTCATCCCAATCAGATCAGCATCTGGAAACGAGAGTTTCTGGAAAATGCTGAAAACGCATTTGCTTCTAAAAACAAAAAAGAGGAGACTGATAATCAGGTTGATAAGCTCTATCAAAAGATTGGTCAGCTGGAAATGGAAAACGACTTTTTAAAAAAAAGTTATCTGAAGATCAAACCGTGAAACAGCGACTGAAAATGGTGAACAAAAAGCATCAATTAAGTATTCGCAAGCAATGTAAATTGCTTGAAATAAGCCGTAGTAGTCTTTACTTTAAGCCGAACGCAGAAACGGATTTGAATCTGGATATTATGAAAGAAATAGACCGGATTAACATGAAATATCCCAGCTTTGGTGTGCTTCGGATCAAGAACGAACTGGAGGAAGTCGGCTATCAGGTCAATCATAAAAGGATTCGTCGATTGATGAAAAAAATGGGTATAGAAGTCATTTATCCAAAACGCAATCTGAGCAGATTGGGCAGAGCTGAATATGTTCATCCGTATTTGTTAAGGAATTTGAATATCAATCGCCCCAATCAGGTTTGGCAAATTGACATCAGCTATAATACTCCCCAAAATTCGGACCACGGGTTAAGTTGAAAATAATGATTAATTTTAACTCGTATAATTATGAAAAAAAGCAGAAGAAAATTTACCAATGCCTTCAAGGCCAAAGTGGCCATTGAAGCTTTAAAGGAGAGAGAAACGCTCAGCGAACTGGCCAAGCGTTTTGAGATTCATCCCAATCAGATCAGCATCTGGAAACGAGAGTTTCTGGAAAATGCTGAAAACGCATTTGCTTCTAAAAACAAAAAAGAGGAGACTGATAATCAGGTTGATAAGCTCTATCAAAAGATTGGTCAGCTGGAAATGGAAAACGACTTTTTAAAAAAAAGTTATCTGAAGATCAAACCGTGAAACAGCGACTGAAAATGGTGAACAAAAAGCATCAATTAAGTATTCGCAAGCAATGTAAATTGCTTGAAATAAGCCGTAGTAGTCTTTACTTTAAGCCGAACGCAGAAACGGATTTGAATCTGGATATTATGAAAGAAATAGACCGGATTAACATGAAATATCCCAGCTTTGGTGTGCTTCGGATCAAGAACGAACTGGAGGAAGTCGGCTATCAGGTCAATCATAAAAGGATTCGTCGATTGATGAAAAAAATGGGTATAGAAGTCATTTATCCAAAACGCAATCTGAGCAGATTGGGCAGAGCTGAATATGTTCATCCGTATTTGTTAAGGAATTTGAATATCAATCGCCCCAATCAGGTTTGGCAAATTGACATCAGCTATATCCCTATGAAAAAAGGATTTATGTATCTGACAGCGATAATAGATGTTTACAGCCGATTTATAGTTGGCTGGCAGGTCTCAAACAGTTTGGAGGAAGCAACCCAGACAGAACTGCTGAACGAGTCGATAGAAAGGTACGGAAAGCCTGAAATCATCAATTCTGACCAAGGAAGTCAATATACTTCCAAAAACTGGATCAATTGTTTAAAAGGTCATAAAATCAGGATAAGCATGGACGGTAAGGGCAGAGCAACAGACAACATTTATGTGGAAAGATTCTTCCGGTCAATCAAGTATGATTACATTTATTTGAACCCAGCCGAAACCGGATTGGACTTGTATCTTGGAATCAAGAATTTTATTGAGGAATATAACCAAAGAAAACATCAAGGAATAGGAAATAAAAAACCAAAAGATTTGTATAAATTTGAAAAAACAATTCAACTTAAATCAGCCTAATTGTGGTACAGAAAATGGGTAGTACTTTAAGCTATATCCCTATGAAAAAAGGATTTATGTATCTGACAGCGATAATAGATGTTTACAGCCGATTTATAGTTGGCTGGCAGGTCTCAAACAGTTTGGAGGAAGCAACCCAGACAGAACTGCTGAACGAGTCGATAGAAAGGTACGGAAAGCCTGAAATCATCAATTCTGACCAAGGAAGTCAATATACTTCCAAAAACTGGATCAATTGTTTAAAAGGTCATAAAATCAGGATAAGCATGGACGGTAAGGGCAGAGCAACAGACAACATTTATGTGGAAAGATTCTTCCGGTCAATCAAGTATGATTACATTTATTTGAACCCAGCCGAAACCGGATTGGACTTGTATCTTGGAATCAAGAATTTTATTGAGGAATATAACCAAAGAAAACATCAAGGAATAGGAAATAAAAAACCAAAAGATTTGTATAAATTTGAAAAAACAATTCAACTTAAATCAGCCTAATTGTGGTACAGAAAATGGGTAGTACTTTACTTCAAGCCCGTATCAAGAGAGCAAGCGGTAAAAAAACTACAAAATCAAGAAACAGTTTATTCAACAGGCTCTGCAAAAGATGCTAAAAACCTAATGAAGCAATCAACAGATAAAAAGGTTGTAAGACATGACGGTCATGATTTACCTAATGGAAAAAAAGGTATGGATCATTATCAAAAAAAATCAGGAGATGGCTCTCATGTTAATTATGGCGTTGACAAATCTGTTGCTCCGGTTGTAGTAGCATCTACTTCCGAGGAAGGAATTGCTGTAGAAACAAAAACTGAAGAGAAATCCACCATGCAAAAAATCAGCGATTTTGCTACAGAAACCTTAGAAAGCGCTGGAGACTTGTTGGGAGAGTTTATATTAGGTGGAGGCATTCCTCTTTTAGCACCTGCTCCATTAGGTGGAGGGGAACAACAATGGATTGAAAATAAGAATAAACGATACATTGAGCAATGGCAACAACAAGAAAAAGAAAAACAAGAAAAGGAGAAAACACAAGATTAAAATTATGTCATACCATCAAGTAAATAATTCAGATAAATTAAAAAATGAATTAATAGATGTTTCTAATTTAGATGAAGATTTTATATCAAATCTATTAGCAAATGTTTCATCTATAAAACCTAATATAATTTCATCTAATAAATTAATACTGAACAGTTCTGATAAAGAAATATTAATAAACAAAATAAAGACATTAATTATGGAAGATTTTTCGTCTACCAAAGAGGGTTTTGATTTAAATGAGTTTAGTATTCAATATTTTTTTAATTATTACAATCCTATAATTAAGATGTCTTCTTTTTCAAATGAATTGAAAAATCTAAATGGAGGAGCAATTATTTATGATATAATAAGGATTGGAAAATATAAAGATGAATTTTATCTTTTTATTCCTGATTAATTACTCATAAATCTATAATCCCCTATGTCGCAGATTTACATTTCGTGAAAAAAGATATACAAAAAAGCCACTCAAATAGAGTGGTTTTTTATTTACAGGGAAGCGACATTTTTCTGAAAGAAGTCTTTAAACTTCTTTTTTGGTAAAAAATCTGCCCACACAAATCAAATTTGAAGGAACAGCCAACAAAATTACTTATCTTTACAATGCAGCAACAGCTAAACAATGCAGCAACAGCTAAGTTACCTCACTATATTTTAAATGTAAATGGCAAATTTGAATACGATGAAAAAGGCTCAAAGTAAATATACTGTTCTTCTTGTTTTATTATTCATTATAGTTTCTTGCTCAACACAAAAACTTGATTTGAAACGCATCGAATTGAATTCAAAAAGTCACGCAATAAATGTCATTATAAGGGATTACTATAATAGTTCATCGAAATATATAAATAAATACAATGTGTTTGAAATTCAAAAGGAAAAGCTTTCTGATGAATATTATGTATTTTCTGTTTACCCGAGAATAAATTACTTGCGTGTAAATAAAGAACTTATCGTAGGCTCCTATCCAGAAAAATTTCCTACTAATTTTAAAATAAATAAGAAAAAACTTTTCTTATGGAATGATCCTGAAAAAGCTTTAGGAAATGAACTTCTACAAGAAATGGATGAATATGAAATATTGGATTCTATTGATTATAGGCATGAGGTTGGAATTTATTATTATGATTGGGAAAGTAATCGTATGATTGGACTTGAAAGGAGACCAATGATTATAGATGAAGGAATTTATAGTACTTACTATGTAATTTGTAAAAACGATATAAAAAAATTCAAGAAAAAGAAGTCAACAGGAATTTCTTCAATAAAGGAATTGAGATTGCCAAAATGTGATTAGATTAAAATGAGTTTTTTTGCAATTCACTAACAAATCCCTAAAATGTTTATAAAACTAATTTGATGACTCAACCCAACTACATATCACCCCATTTTCAAAAAGTCCACTACCCATCCTCCAGCATTCGAGATTTCCGAGCAGCAGAAGGCTTGAATGGCGGTCAGATAGGCGACCCAGTAGAATTGGTGAATGTGACGGAGACGGAGTATCAATATAAATTTCAAGGACAAGAACGCCAGGATGAGCTCGGGCTTAACTGGGACAGCTTCAAGTGGCGAAATTATGATTATGCTATTGGGAGGTTTTTTAATGTTGACCCACTTGCTGAGCAATATGCTTACAACTCAACCTATGCATTCCAAGAGAATAAAATGGGAATGGGTAGAGAGTTGGAAGGATTAGAGTTAGTGGAATGGGCAAAGGAAAATCAAGTGAAAATCCATTACATTCAACCTGGAAAACCTACACAGAACTCACTGATCGAAAGAATCAACCGAAGTTGTAGAGAAGAATTACTAAACCCTTATATCTTCGATATGCTACAACAAGGAGATATTTTGTTCTTTTATGCTTCACAGAATAGTAAAGCCATTGAGCCTGTGGGAATATTAGAGACTATTGAAATCGTAGATAATTTTGATGATCTCTGGAAAATGGTAAAAAATAAAACTGTTTTCTCTCAGACTGATTTACAAAAGATGCTCGACGAAAAGGGGAAACTGAATGTTATTACGTTTAGACTTATTAATTATTTGAAAAAGAAAGTAACTTTACGAAAGATAAAAGAAATACCGAGTTTTAAAAATAAAATACAAACTATAACAAGGCTAAAAGAAGCCGATTATCAACAATTGAAAGATGAAGGATACTTTGACAGACGCTATATTATCGATTAAACCAATTTATGCAAATGCAATACTCAAAGGTGTGAAAACGGTTGAATTCCGAAAAAGAGTGTTTAAGAAAAATGTGGATAAGATTGTCATTTATTCCTCTTCGCCCACCAAAATGATTGTTGGCTATTTTACGTTCTCAAATATTGTGGAAGATACACCCGAAAATCTTTGGAAGACATTTCAAAAAGTAGGTGGAATTAGCAAGGATGACTTTTTTGAGTATTACAAAGAAACTGAAAAAGGCTTTGGTATTGTTATTAAAGAGCTGGTAAAGTTTGAAGTAGAAAAAGACCCAATTGAATTTATTGAGAATTTTACTGCGCCACAATCGTATGTTTATTTGGAGAGGGAGAAACTTATCTAAATGATATTAGATTAACCTCGACTAAAAGGAATGTGGATTAGAGATTTAATTAGAAAGCTCACTTTTTATTAATCTTCCCAAATTATGCTTAAAGCAGAACTTTTATGGGTTATGCAATGTTCATAGAATTTTCTATTTGAATCTTCACTTTTAACATAATTAAAGCAATCCATAGCCCAAATTTTTTGTGTTTTTGAAATTTCTGTTGAACTGTTATTAAAATATTCCCCCATAACAAAAGAATCAGAAATTTTTGATGTACTTAAAAGGTATTTAAACGGAAAGTCCTCACTTGAAAATGTCCACTTTATATTACCATTTTCAGCATAGATAATTAATATTGGATGCGAGCCTATTTGAGCAAAACGAAAAGCACAAGCTGTTATGCTTACATTATACTCCTTACTCAGCCAATTGATTAAATTGAAGTCAAATTTTTTTCTAAACAAATCATTCTTAAATTTCTCTTCTGGCATAAGCAAGCATGAAGCGAAATAATCGGCCTCACGTTCTATCAAATGATGTTGTTGTTGATTAGTTTTTGATGGATGAGGTTCGAGTAATCCTGATATTAACCCAATTCTATGTGAGTCAATTATATAATGCCCCAATTCGTGAGCTAAAGTAAAACGACCTCTGCCATTATTTGATTTATTGCCGTTTGCTGTATTTATATGAATATAAAAATTTCCCCCATCGAAAATAGTCATTCCGTCAAAGGTTCCTTTGTCATAATCGTCATAAAAAACTTCTAACTCTTCTTCTTCAATTATTTTATCAAGAGGAGTTATTTTTTCATCAAAACTCAAAGCAATTGATTCAGCAAGTTTTTTAATATTAGATTTGAAGCTATTCTTTATCATCTGAATCTCGATGTTTTTTCTTCATTTTATCAATAATATGTTGAGGCAAATTGTCTTGTCCTTTTCTTGCAACCATTCTTAAGTTTTCAATTTCATTAGAAACATCAACGTCTAAACTCATTGGAATAACCTTGTTTTTATTACATAAAGTGCCTTCAATGATTGATTTAATATCAATAGTCGCATCCTTTAGCTTAAAGTTATAATCCTCGTATAATTTATTAAATCTTTCTAACTGTCTTTTATTTGTAGGATATAAAAAACCTGTAGAATGTAACCAATCATCTAAATTACTTTCAGTTATTTTACCAATATATTTCTTATTTGTTGCCATTCAAACTATCTAAATAATTTTTAACATGCAAATTTGCTTCTTTTTTATATACTCTAATCGAACTCGCTACTAAATTTAATCTCTCTTTTAATTTTTTACTAACCGATCTTGGAATGTTTTTATAATTATTCTCGTATGCTTTATAGGTTAAATAAATAATTTTATGTTTTTCAGATAGTCCAAACATTGCTTTATCTAAAATCTCCAAACGTACTCTTAAATCTCGTTTTTTTTCAATATCCTCTCCTGAGGTAAGATTAATTAATTCATCAATATTTTCTACAATATCTAAATCATCTTTGTCAGGTTCTGCACAAGTATTTTTAACCGCATATTTCATTAATTCATTATAAATGATTCGAAAAAGCCATATTTTAATGGCGTTATCAATATTTTTTGTGGTTGCTTTATCTTTGTCAAATGAGTGATATTTCCACACCTTAGCAAAGGCGCAATTTGCAATATCTAATGCAACTACTTCATTATAACCATATTTGCTAGAATATATTTCTGCCTTTTGTAACACCTCTTCTTGAAATCGATCACAAAACTCAATAAAGGCAAGTTCTGCTTCTATAGGAAATTCATCTTTAAAAGAAATATAATCAATGAGGTCATCACTTGGTATAATTTTAAAATCAATATCAGTATTTGGTGTTTCTATTTTCATCAATATACTCAAAGCGTTACTAACGGAATTAGTATATGGGTGAGATACTATTCCAGTTTTTCAAAGATAATAAAAATCTAACGGAATTGGTATATGGGTGAGTGAATGAGGTAAATCCTTTATGCCTTAATGTTAAAGGAGTGAATTATCAATAAAAAAATGTACTAAGATGGCAACAAATCCACCGAAAGACAATTCCAGAAAAGGTGCTGTTAGAAAACGTTCGCAGACTTACAACCCGAAAATAGATTCTTGGGTAAAACGTGACACAAACACGGGTAGATTTATGGATGTGAAAACGTCAAGCAACAAACCTTTTAAAGGAGTTCGTAAAGAAAAGTAAAACGCTACTTCAAAAGCATTCGTCAAAGTTTTTCTGTCGAGAAGTGAAAAGCATAAATATTAATCTAATAAAATCAATCAGTATGAATAAAATTATTCAAACGAGAAATGATGTCAGTTTATGTTATAAAGATAGTTGCATACACGCAAAAGGCTCAAGTGCTAATTTAATAGCAAACGGTGTTTTTGTAATGTTGCTTCTTATTGGCATATCTGCACTGTTGAAAGCAAATTAAAACGTTCTGGGGTGAAACGCCCCTTTCTATAAAAATAAAATCAATAATATGGCAGAAATATTTACAACTTTATTAAAACCACTATTAACAAAAGGTGCTACTATATTGTGGGAAAACAGAAATCATTTAACTACCTATTACAAAACTAAAATAGGAAGTTATAAAAATAAAGACATACGCTTTTCAATCAGTTACTTATTCAAAATCCAAATTCCTAATACTAATAAGTATTTGCTTGTAATGAACCGTAGAATAGAGAATCAATTGCAGCCTGTTGGTGGAGCATACAAAAGATACGGAGATGATTCTCTTTTCAATAGTTGGGGATATAAACCTGATAATAAACGGAACGGATTGAATGTAGATGAAAAAAGTGCTTCTGATTTAAGGTTTATGGTGAAAGGCAAATACGTTATTGAGGTTATGAATTGGTTTGAAAGCAATCAGGAAAGAGAAACAAATCCAAACCGAGAGTTTAATGAGGAACTTTTAGAAACAGGTATTTTGAATTCTGATGTTTTTAGGAATATCAATTACAAACACATTAGAAGATTTTCAAAAAATTTGATTTGGAGCGATTTTTTTAGTTGTTATGAAATTTTAGTTTTTGATATTTTTGAATTACTTCCAAGTGAAAATCAAAAACGAGCTTTAATCGAGTTAGGTGAAGTTGGTACAAACTTAAACCAAGGATACGCTATTGTTGATTGTGATAATATTGAACAACTACGATATATGGAAAATGAAAAACAAGTTGCACGAATTGGACAACATTCAAAATTAATAATTAATAAAAACTTTTAATGATGATAGATATTTTTAAAGATTATGCTCTTCAAAGAGAAGAACTTTTAGCGAGAATCGCACAAGAATTACAACTTGATAAAACAAGATTGGAAAAAATGGAAACTGCATATAATGCAGTATCTGAGACTTTGAAACAAGATGACGACTTCTTTAATAATTTAGAGATTGAGGTTTACGCTCAAGGCTCAAAACGTATTGGAACAACCGTTAAACCAATAAACGATGAAGATTTTGATTTAGATACAGTATTACACATTTATGACCTGTACTATAATCATTCTCCAGAGCAAGTTTACAATGCTTTAGTAAAAGCATTAGAAAAAGACAGTTATTACAAAACCATAATGGAGAAAAAGAAGCGATGTGTAAGATTAAATTACAAAAGTGATTTTCACATGGACATCTTACCAGCGTGTATGCCGAATAGTTATGATAAAGAAAATATTCGTATTCCTGAAAAAGCATTAAAAAATTGGTCATCAGGAAATCCCAAAGGATATGGTAATTGGTTTTTAGATATTGCAAATTCTGCAAAACAACCTATGTTGAGACATTATTCTCAAATATTACTCGAAGCAAAAGTTGAAGCAGAGCCTCTACCCGAAGAACTATATTTTAAAACACCTTTACAAAGGGCAGTTCAATTATTTAAACGATATAGAGATATTTATTTTGAAAATAAAGAAAATGAAGTGTCAAGTATAGTAATTACAACCTTGGTTGCCTCATTATATCAGCAAGAAAGTTCTATTTTTGAAACGATTGATAATGTTGCAAGAAGAATCAAGGAAAATTATTTAGAATCTGTAAATAAGGGAGTGAAATTTAAAGTATTAAATCCTGTAAATTCATCTGAAGACTTTACTGATTCCTGGACTAATGCTCATTATCAAAGCTTTTATAACTTCATTGCTGATTTTTATGAAAAATGGCAAAATCTAAAAAACTCCTTTGAAACAAGTAAAGAGGATTATATAAAATTATTTGGTGAAGGTGTTTATAAAAAATCTTTAAATGAGCAATTCAAAACGTTTTCAAAATCATCAAGTGATATTTTCGCTAAATCAAGTGGTTTAATTGTAGGTGGAAATGCTTACACAAATTCACAAGGTAATATTAATATAAATCAAGGAGTTAAAAATGAACCTCATCACAATTTTGGAGGAAAATATTAAAAAAGATCAGAGGAAAAATTGGTATTTATTTCTTTCCGTTGAAAAACATTTAGTGGAAAAATGTTTTGATTGGATTAAACTTGAAATAGATGCTGAAAACAGGACTTTGTATGGAAAAGGATTATTGAATATCGGGAGTAAAAAACATGAGATTTTACTCTCATATTCTCCTTTTCATAAATATCGATATGATAGAATTTATATAAATGATTCAACGATAAAATATAATAATGAAATTCATGTGTATAGAGATTTGTCATTATGTCTTTATCACCCAATTATTGATAAACCAATATTTAGAACCATTCCTTTACACCGAATGATTCCATGGATTAGTGAATGGGTTGTCTTTTATGAACAATGGAAAAAATACGGTGTTTGGCTCGGAAAGGAAATTAAACATTAGTTTTAGAAACAGTTAGATTAATTTCATTGAGCTTTTTACAGTATCTAAGATGATTCCTTATCTTCGCAACAAAAAAATAAAATGAACTAAAAGAAAAATAAAAAACATATAAAATATTAGCGTTTCGCTTTAAAATTCCTGTATCTGAAAGGTCGAAAATTTCAATAGCACGGGGAAGTAAAAGTGGAAACGCCTACGGTATGCGTGGGCGTTCCTTTTTGCTTCGTGCTATCGGTATTCGACCACCGCAGATACGAGTATTAGGAATTAGCTCACGCTCCTTTTTTAAAACCGTAGTAAATGAAATTATACCAAATATTAGAATCTCAACTCAAAAAAGAACCCAATTACGTTTCCGATAATGGCGAACTTAAAAAATGGGTAGTCATCGATAAAGCACAAAATTTTGATGAAGAACTAATTGAACTTTTATTAAAAGAACCTACCGTTAAATCATCTTTTTTTAAAGAAATTGCAGGGGTTACAGTTTTTAATCAGTCTTTGTTTTTGCAATTTTTAGAGCAAAAGAATTTTTTAAACGATAGTTATACACAATTTAAAAATAAAATAGGTTTAACCATTGATGGTAAATACCTCAAACAACGCAATGAAGTCGCTTTGGTTTGGCCTTTTAAAGATTGTGTTTTGGAAGGAGGACAAAGCAGAGAAGAAGACAAACGAGAAGAGATTTTCTTTAATGAGGTTTTAGCACAGGACGAAATCACTCAACTTTTAGAGCCAAAGGTTCTGAGCAATGCCAAGCATATTGATAAAGAGGGGAAAAGTCCATTGAGAAAATTTAACCGAGATGCCGAATTAAACAAAAATCGTGGATTGCCAGAAGATACGATTACTGACAACTTAATTATCAAAGGGAATAATTTATTGGCTTTACATTCCTTAAAGAAAGAGTTTGCTGGAAAGGTAAAACTCATTTATATCGATCCGCCGTATAATACGGGTAGCGATAGTTTTCAATACAATGATTCTTTTAATAAAAGTACTTGGTTAACTTTTATGAAGAATCGTCTTGAGATTGCAAAAAACCTATTAGTAAAAGACGGGAAAATATTTATACAATGTGATGATAACGAGCAGGCGTATCTTAAAATTTTGATGGACGAAGTTTTTAAGCAACAAAATTTTGTAGAAACATTTGTTTGGAAGAATACTGACAACGCACCAACTCTTTCGAAAAAGACACGGAAAAATCTTGAGTTTATTCATTGTTATGAAAAAGTTCTAGATACAAGTAAAGGATATGTTGGGAGAGACAGCGATAACGACGACGCACCATTACTAAATAGTGGTAATCCAATCACTGTTTTGGAATTTAAACCAGGAGTTATTCAGTTTAGGATTCCTGAAGGTAATTATTCAAAAGGCAATTATGATAAGGTTGAATTACTTGATGATTTAATAGTTAGAAATGGAAAGAATGAGAATTTAATTCGATTGAAAGGTCGATTCAAATGGCAGCAATCTTTTTTAGAAACCGAAATAAGTAACGGGACTTATTTTTTAATTAAGTCAAATAAGTTTTCCATTAGGTATCAAAGAAAAATTGCTTCAAATATGGCACCTGATAAATTAATTGATGAGATTTATCTTTCAAAAGCTATGGGTGTAGAAACGAATGAAGATTCAAAAAAGCATATTGACTCTCTGAATCTTAACTTTAATTCTTATCCTAAACCTGAATCTTTAATTGGGTTTTTAATTAGAGCCGTTACAGAAGAGGGAGACATCGTCCTTGACTATCATCTCGGAAGTGGAACAACTGCTGCAACTGCCCATAAAATGAATCGTCAATACATCGGTATCGAACAAATGGATTATATCGAAACAGTTGCAGTTGAACGCTTGAAAAAAGTAATTGAAGGAGAGCAAGGCGGTATTTCTAAATCAGTTAATTGGCAAGGAGGAGGCTCTTTCGTTTACTTAGAACTCAAAAAATACAATCAAATTTTTATCGAACAAATCCAAGAAGCAAAAAACACAGAGGAATTACTAAAGATTTGGGAGCAAATGAAAGAAAAATCATTCCTCAATTACAATGTTGATATCCAAAAACAAGAAGCACATATCGAAGAATTTAAAACCTTGACTTTGGCAGAGCAAAAACAGCATTTGGTTGAGATTTTAGATAAAAATCAGTTGTATGTAAATCTTTCAGCCTTGGATGACAAAGATTTTGCTTGCACTGAAGAGGAAAAGAAAGTTACCCAAGATTTTTATGGAAGAAAATGATTATGTTTATAAACCACATAGATACATAGAAAAAAAACTATGTTACTATGTGGTAAAAAAAACAGTTTACATTGATAGTGAGTATGTTATTGTTTATGTTTAGGAGATTTATTTATTTAAAATGTTAAAAAGTTTGAACAGTTCCATAAAAGTAGGTACATTTGTATCAATAGTACCTGCCAAGCCTCTTCACAATGCTCAAATCGGCAGGTCTTCGCTTTTATGGGCTATAGCTTTTTTAATTAACTAAAGCTTATGGAATATAACAAACCGCCCGTCTCGATTTCAGACCAAATTTCTAAACTCAAAAGAAGAGGACTTCACATTGCTGATGAAGCATTAGCAAAACGCTATTTGTCTAATATCAGTTATTATAGATTAAGAGCTTATACTTATCCTTATCAAGATAATGCAGATGCCAATCATCCATTTGTGGAAAAAGTGAGTTTTGAGGATATTTTGGACTTATATACTTTTGACCGAAAACTTAGATTGTTAGTTTTTGATGCGGTAGAAAAAATCGAAATCGCGTTAAGGACTCAAATTATTTATCAATGGTCTATGAAATACGGAAGTCATTGGCATTTAGATCAAAACTTGTATAAAGACCGTACAAAATTCATAAAGCACTTGGCATCCCTTCAAAAAGAAATCCTTCGAAGTAATGAAACATTCATAAAACATTACAGCGAAAAATATTCAACACCTACAGATCCGCCTTGCTGGATGAGTTTGGAAGTTACAAGTATGGGATTGTTGTCGCTCATATTCCAAAATCTTAAAAATTGCCCTGAAAAAAAAGTAGTTACACATCATTTTGGATTGTTTGGAAGTAATGTATTAGAAAGCTGGATGCATAATTTTTGCAATATAAGAAACATTTGTGCGCATCACGGTAGATTGTGGAACCGCAGAATTTCTATCCCTATCTCAATTCCGCGTAGAACTAAAGCTGATTTTATTGCAAATGATAAAGTTTACCCATATAAACTATATGCGAGTTTGTGTGCAATGGTATATGTAATTGGTAGAATCGCACCTGAAAGTGCTTTTAAAATTAATTTATTAGAACTTTTAGAATCTTGTCCCAAAAAGCAGTTCAAAGAAATGGGGTTTCCTGAAGATTGGAAACAGGAAAATTTTTGGCAATTATAAATTTTTAAACAATGAGTTTTTTATATAAAATATTCGACAATTCTATTGTAAAAAGAACCGTAGAACAGGTTGACTTACCGAAGTGGATTAAAGATAACTTAAAGCCTGAATTTACCCTTCGTCCTTATCAGATAGAAGCTTTTAAAAGGTATGTTTTTTTGGATGAAGAAGATTTTGACGAGAAACCTGATAAACCGATGCACTTGTTGTATAATATGGCAACAGGAAGTGGAAAAACATTAGTAATGGCTGGTTTGATTTTACATCTTTATCAAAAAGGCTATCGCAATTATCTATTTTTTGTTAACAGCAATAATATTATTCAGAAAACCAAAGAAAATTTTCTCAATGTACAGGCTTCTAAATATTTGTTCAACGAAAAAATTATAATTGATGGAAGAAATGTATTAATCAAAGAAGTTGACAATTTTGACGAAGCAGATATTCAGAATATAAACATCAAGTTTACGACCATTCAGCAATTGCATATAGATTTAAATAATACTAAAGAAAACAGTGTCACTTACGAAGATTTTGAGAATAAAAAGTTGGTTTTAATTGCCGATGAAGCTCATCACTTAAACGCAGGAACAAAAAGAGGGAGCTTGTTCGGGAGTTGGGAAAATACGGTTGAGAAAATTCATCAAATTAATTTTGATAATATTTTATTAGAGTTTACTGCTACTTTAGATTATGAAAGCCAAAAAATCGTAGAGAAATACAAAGATAAAGTATTGTATAAATATGATCTTTCTGAATTCCGATTGGATAAATATTCAAAAGAAATCAACCTCATTCGTTCGCATTATGATGAGCAAGAACGAATCATACAGGCTTTGATTTTAAATTTATACCGACAAGAATTGGCAACATCTCATCACATCAATTTAAAACCTGTAATTCTTTTTAAAGCCAAGCGAACCATTAAAGAATCGGAACAGAATAAAGAGAATTTTCACCGGTTGATTGAAGATTTTTCTGTAAGAATGATTGAGAAAATTAAAAATACTTCTACTGTTTCAATCGTTCAAAAAGCATTTGATTTCTTTCAATCGAAAGGAATATCCGACCAACAAATCGTACAACGCATACAAAACAATTTTAAAGAAGAAAACTGTTTGAGTGCGAACAATGACAAAGAAGCCGAGCAAAATCAAATATTATTGAACACTTTAGAAGATGAAAACAATCCAATTCGAGCGGTTTTTGCGGTGCAGAAATTGAATGAAGGCTGGGATGTATTGAATTTGTTTGATATTGTTCGTTTGTATGAAGGAAGAGATAGTAAAGGAAATAAACCCGGAAAAACAACACTTTCAGAAGCTCAGTTAATCGGTCGAGGTGCACGCTACTTTCCGTTTGCGTTGGAAGTCGGACAGGATAAATATACACGAAAGTACGATGATGATATTTCCAATGATTTAAAGGTTTTGGAAGAATTGTATTACCATACCAAAGAAGACAGTCGCTATATTTCAGAATTGAAAAAAGCCTTGGTTGACTCTGGTATTTATGAGGATGAAGATAATATGGTTGTAAAACAATTACAACTGAAATTGGAGTATAAGAAGTCAGAACATTATCAAAAAGAGTACGTTTTTTTCAACAAAAAAGTGCCGAAAGATTTTGAAACCATTAAATCATTTGCAGATTTAGGTGTTAAAGGAACCAATTATCGTCATACGCTTTCGTCAGGAGTTGGGAGAGTATCAAGTGCGTTTTTTGAATTAGAAAATCCTGTTTCAAATGAAGAGGTTATCAAAGGAAAAGATATTCCACTTTCGGAAATACCTACGCATATTACTCGCTTTGCATTAAGTCAGCATCCATTTTTTTATTTTAATAACTTACAAAGGTACTTTCCTCATCTTTCTTCGCTGAATGAATTTATTCAGAGCGACGATTATTTGGGTGCATTAAAAATAACACTAAAAGGAATGCCTCAAAGACTTAAAATAATCACTCATTTTGATTATTTACAAGCGATAAATGGACTTTTACAAACGATTGAAACCGAAATTAAAGGTAATTCAACCGACTATGAAGGTTCAGAATTTATTAAAAAACCCATTCATCAAGTTTTTAAAGATAAAGAAATTAGAGTTCGTAAAAATGACGAGCGCGAAGATGGACAAGAATCTTTGCTTGCTAATGAACCTTGGTATGCTTACAATGCAAATTACGGCACAAGTGAAGAGAAAAGCTTTATAGAATTATTCGCCCGAAAATTTGAAAGCTTACAACAGCGTTACGAAGATATTTACATTCTTAGAAATGAACGAGAATTAGCCATTTACGACAAACAAGGTCGAAGATTTGAACCCGATTTTCTTTTATTCTGTAAGCAAAAAGAAGAAAACATCGCTTACCAAGTTTTCATAGAACCCAAAGGCAAACACCTCATCGCTCACGACCAATGGAAAGCAGAATTTTTAAACGAAATTGCCGAAAACAAAGCGGTTTTTGAAATACATTCGGATAAATATTTACTGACCGCTGTTCCTTTCTATAATTATGAGAATGAAAATGAGTTTAACAGTAAGTTAAAAGAAGTATTGGCTAATTAACGTAAACACCACCTTACAATAAAACTTACAAAGTGTCTTTTGTCATAGACCTTAAAAGATTAACAGTTTCAGAAGACGAATTGTTTGAAATCTTTAAAAAGCATGCAAAATTGTAGTTTTGTGAATTCAGAGAGTTAAACAAAAGATAACTATGGAAATAATTTATAAACCAAAGAAAGGAAGTTTAATAATAACTTTAATGTTTGCAATCGCATTTATGATTGCAGGATGCTTTTTTGCTTTAAATCCAGAATATTTTGCGTCCTCCTATTTTGTGAAAAGATTTGGAGTATTTGGTCAACCAATATCAATTCAAATAATTGGAATTCTATCAGTAGTTGCTGCTGGTTTATTGTTCATAGGAACTTCCAAATTATTTTTTGATAAATACATATTGCTAATCAACGAAAAAGGTTTTATAAACAAAACGAACTTTATTAATTTCGGTTTAATTCTCTGGAAAGATGTTGTAGATATCAGAATGACCAAAAGAAAACGCAATAGTTTAATTTTCATATATGTTAGAAACAAAAGAAAATATTATAAAAGGAACAAAAATCCGATTGACAGGTTAAATGTTTTTGCTTATGACAAAGTTTATGGTACAGCTATAGTGATAGAAACTGCTCATTTAACAGTTTCAGAAGACGAATTATTTGAAATCTTTAAAAAGTATGCGAAATTGTAACTTTCTGAGCCAGATAGTTTTATACAAAAGATAATTATGGAAACAGTTTATAAACCAAATAAAAGAAATATATTGATAACCTTAGTTGGTTCAAGTATTTTCATCATTCTTGGAATCTTTTTTATAATCAAACCAGATTATTTTGCATCTTCCTATTTTTCAAAAAGCTTAGGAATGTTAGGCAAACCAATATCAATTCAAATATTTGGGTTTTTAGGAACAATGCTTTTCTTTTTACTTTCTATAGGCGTGATAAATATATTTTTTAGCAATTATGCATTATTGATTACAGAAAAAGGATTTATAAATAATACGAGTTTAACCAATGCTGGTTTAATTCATTGGAAAGATGTTAAACATGTAAAATTAAATAAAGGATTGATTTACATCTATGTGAAAAATGAAAAAAATTATTTTAGTAAAATCAAAAATCCTCTCATCAAATTAAATGCGCTCATTTACAATAAAACTTACAAAGTGTCTTTTGTCATAGACCCTAAAAGATTAACAGTTTCAGAAAATGAATTACTTGAAATCTTTAAAAAGCATGCAAAATTGTAGTTTTGTGAATTCAAAGAGTTAAACAAAAGATAATTATGGAAATAATTTACAAACCAAGAAAAAAGGGTCATGTCCCAAACATGTTGAGTTGTGATTTTGTTAGGAAATGTACTCTTCGAAAATCATTGAATTCAACACAAAACTCTCACCATTTTGACCCAACCTGAAATCCAAAATAATTTCTATCTTTATCTTTCACTATTAAAAATGACTGAATTCAATTATAAAGCATTTTCTTAGACGGAATTTTTAAACGACTCGGAATAAGGGAAGCCTACAGTTCCATCAATAATTTCTTTTAAAAACTCTAAACTCTGGGGATTTTCGTCCACTGCTTTTCTGCCAAAGGGAAGCGGTTTTTATTTGTGAAATATTCAAGGATTGTCGATTTGTTTTTTGTCTTTTTTTGTCAAATATTGATGGTAGAAAAATGCAGGAACCAACATTAAAACCAACATAGGTTGTATCAAAAATCTTCTGAT
>Ga0209487_1000969_pt1 | contig 24802 bp, 22 predicted proteins | sample Poulit2012_FD_187524 | JGI IMG/M metagenome (GOLD analysis project Ga0209487, IMG submission 187524) | Agricultural soil microbial communities from Georgia to study Nitrogen management - Poultry litter 2012 (SPAdes) (version 2) | ecosystem: Environmental > Terrestrial > Soil > Agricultural land...
AATGCCAACTGGGTACATTGAACCGTGCCGATTGGACTGAAACACGCGATACGGTCTACCGTACGGTGGCCAGATAACTGCTGTTCAGAGTACGCTCGGCACGGCGAATGAATTGGAGCAAGGGAGCAGATGTGACACCAGAAGAACTGTATTACAGCCAAGAGCATGAGTGGGTGCGGATGGACGATGATATCGCCACGATCGGCATCACCGATTATGCTCAGGAGCAGCTGGGCGACATCGTATACGTCGACCTGCCGACCATGGGTGAGTCGATCGAAGCCGGAGCCGTGGTGGGAGAGCTCGAATCCACCAAATCGGTCAGCGAAATTTTCGCGCCGATCGCTGGCGAGATCGTCCGGGTCAACGAGACACTGGAGGCCAACCCCGAGCAGGTCAACGCCGATGCATTCGGTGAAGGCTGGCTGTTCGCGGTGCGCCCCAATGATGACGATCCCACATCTGCGTTGATGTCTGCCGAAGCATATGTGGCCTTCGTAAATGAATAGTATTCGCCGCATATGCGATTTAGCCGGAAGCGATTCATGTGGTGCTAAATTGGACGTAGCCGATCACACCAGTGCACCAGGAGAGATGCCATGACGTCCCCACATGAGGGCGCCGATCGGGCTCCCGATTCGACGGTCTCCATTCCCGTGACCGAAATGGACACGGAGGAGATGCCGGCATCCGAAGATGTCGGGGTCGAATCCCTGCCTGCGGGAAGCGCCCTGCTGCTGGTCCAGCGGGGCCCGGCGGCCGGTGCCCGGTTCTTGCTGGACACCGATGAAGTGACGGTCGGGCGCCACCCCGACAGCGATATATTCCTCGACGACATAACGGTGTCGCGCCGGCACGCGACATTCACGCGCGCCGAGAGCGGCTACGTGGTCTCCGATCGGGGAAGCCTGAACGGCACTTACGTGAATCGTGACCGGATAGAAACCGATATCGCGCTGACCGGTGGTGATGAGGTGCAGATCGGCAAATACCGGCTGATCTATTTCGTCGGACCCGCGGGCGGTACGGCCTGATGGCTAGCCAACCGGCGCAACCTCTATCGCGCCTGGGGATCGGAAAGGTTCTCGATGAGCTTCGCGATGAATTTCCCGATCTGACGATTACCAAGATCCGGTACCTGGAGTCCGAGGGACTCATTACACCCGAACGTACCGCGGCGGGTTATCGCAAGTTCAGTTATGAGGATGTTGAGCGGCTCCGATTTATTTTATTGCAACAGCGCGACCGGTACTGGCCGTTAAGCAAAATCCGGCAGGTCCTCGATGACATGGATAACGGCGTGGCGCCGCCGGTCGACGGCGATGGAAGCGTGTCGGTACCGTATTTGCGCCTGTCAGCTGACGGACAACCCGATTCGGGTACGTTCGCTCAGCCGCCGAGTCGCGTACGCTTATCTCGCGCGGAACTCCTCGATGCCGCCGGAATCGAGGATGAGCTTCTCGCGGCCGCCGAAGAGCATCGCTTGGTCTCGGCTCGGGGCGGCACGCACCGGTACTATGACGGTGATGCGCTAGCCGTCGCCGCGGTACTCGGACAGTTCGCAGAACTGGGCATCGAACCACGGCACCTGCGACACGTGCGCAGTGCCGTCGATCGCGAAATATCCTTGATTGAGCAGGCCGCCGGGTCCGAATTCGTCAACTCATCGGCGCAAGCCCAGCATAGCGCTCAGCAGGCCACCGAACGGCTGGCCGCATTGAGCGTCCGTCTGCACACCGTGCTGGTTCGCACGGGGCTGCACAGGAACCATCATGCGTGAAGTTGATGTGGTGGGTGTACGGGTGGAAATGCCGTCCAATCAGCCTTTGGTGTTGTTACGCGAGGTTGACGGCGGGCGCTACCTGCCGATTTGGATCGGGGCGATGGAGGCCACCGCGATCGCATACGCGCAACAGCAGGTGGAATCGCCGCGCCCCCTCACCCATGAGTTGCTGGCCTCGGTGATCGAAGCGCTGGGCGATGAGCTGATCCAAGTCGATGTGGTCGCCGTCCATGAGCATGTGTTTTACGCCGAACTGCTATTCGAGTCCGGCGTCGAAGTGTCTGCCCGGCCTTCCGACGCCATCGCATTGGCACTGCGCGCCGGCGTCCAGATTAATTGTGCCGAAGGCGTGCTTGACGAGGTCGGTATTCGCGCCGCGCACGACGAAGACGCCGAAGTCGAAAAATTCCGTGAATTCCTCGATCATGTTGATCCCGAAGACTTCGACAATCCCCAGCAGTAAAGACAATCCCAGCAGTAAAGACAATCCAGCAGTAAACTCTAAACCTTCACTTGAGAGATGAGGGTTATTCGTCCGATTTTTCGCTACGTTGTCAATTGATGCGGTCGACGCGCCGCTCGGGTCGTTGACCCGGGCAACCCTCAGGCTTAACTTGAGGGTGCTGCCAGGGGGCGCGCAAACCAGCTCGCCACGGTAGGCTTCTGTCATTGACGTTGGAAGGCCACGATGATGATCATGCCGCAAAACGAGTCGGCCCGGCAGTCGCTGCAACCGGATCGCGACGCCGTTGAACAAGCCGCGGCTGCTCAACGCGCCGGTGAGCAGGGTCTCCTGTTTGCCGATAATGTCGAGCCCGTGCCGCATGACACCGGTTATCGCGGTCCCACCGCATGCAGTGCGGCCGGTATCACCTATCGCCAGTTGGATTACTGGGCGCGGACAGGCCTGGTCCAACCCACGGTGCGCAACGCGACGGGCTCGGGCACGCAGCGGCTGTATTCGTTTCGCGATATTTTGCTGCTCAAAATCATCAAGAGCCTGCTGGAGGCGGGTATATCACTGCAACAGATTCGCAAAGCGGTCGATCATCTACGTGAACGCGGTACCGACGACCTCACCGAAGTCACGCTCATGAGCGATGGCGCGACGGTCTATGAATGCCGCTCATCCGATGAGGTGATCGATCTTCTCCAGGGCGGCCAGGGCGTCTTCGGGATCGCCATCGGCGGCGTATGGCGTGAAATCGAAGGTACGTTGCATCAGTTGCCCAGCGAACGTGCGATCGACGATGATGTGCCCGAGGATGAGCTCGCGGCGCGTCGCCGTTCGCGTCAGATCAGTTAGCGGTGCTGCCCGTTCTTCGTCATGTGATCAACACTGGATTATTTGGTTAAGACTCGGCTAAAACTGCTGCATACAGTCGCCAGACCGGCTATGCTCCGGTGAGCGATGGTGTGATCCACATCGCATTTCGATCAACGCCGGAGGAGAAGCTGATCATTCGACGAGACGGACGCGATCGATGCGCCGACAACTTAAGGAAAGCCAGAATGCCCGTATCACCGTGGCGCGCACTGCCGTTGATATTGGTGGCTCTCATCATGCTGGGCGCACCGGTTGCCCACGCGAGTGCAGTCGGGTCCGACGGGAGCAGTCGAGCGCCGCGTGCGGCGGCGACGCAGGACGACGAACAATCGGTGAAGGGCACACTGCACAAGCCCAACGGTGACCCACTGCCCGACGTCACAGTGACCGTCAGCGCCGACGGTAAGGAAATTGGTAGCGATACCAGCCAGTCCGACGGCAGCTGGTCGGTTGCCGTTCCCGGCGGCGGTGCCTACACCGTTGAGCTGCAACTGGATACGCTTCCCAAATCGATGCATCCGCGCGATGAGGGCGGTCAAACCCTTGAGGACGTAGCGGTACGCAGCGGCCAGGAACGTACGGTCATCTTCCCGTTGGTACCCAAAGACACCGCACAGAAATCCGCCGAGAAGTCTCAAAGCGAAAAGACCGAGTCGACCCCGGACGCCAAATCGGAGGAGAAAAAAGCGGCCGAATCGGGCAGCTCGTTTCTGAGCCGGCTGGTCCAGCGGCTGGTGTTGGGCTTCAAACTCGGGATCATTATCGCGATCACGGCGATCGGCTTATCGCTGGTTTTCGGCACCACGCGCCTCATCAACTTCGCCCACGGTGAACTGGTGGTCGCCGGCGCCGTATCAGCGTATTTTTTCAGCGTCTCGCCCTTCAACATGCCACTAATCTTGGCGACGTTCCTGGCGATCGGCGTGGTGATCATCCTGGCGATCATCATGGAGCGCGGAATCTGGCGCAATATGCGCCGACGGCAAACCGGCATGATCCAAATGTTCGTCGTCTCGATCGGCATCTCGCTGCTTCTGCGCCACGTGATACTGGTCTTGTACGGCTCGCGCCGGCATCTCTATGACCAGTACACGGTGCAAAAGGCCCTGTCGTGGGGGCCGATCTCATTGGCGCCGCGCGATCTGTTCATTATGGGACTGTCGATTCTGGTCCTATTGGGGACCGCGTTCATGCTCTTGCGCACGCGGATCGGCAAGGCAACACGCGCGGTGGCCGATAACCGCGATCTGGCGTCTGCCTCGGGCATCGATGTGGATCGCGTGATTCTGGTGGTCTGGATCCTCGGCGGCGGACTGGCGGCCTTCGGCGGCGTCATGTACGGGCTCACCGAAGCCGTGTATTGGGATATGGGTTTCAATCTGTTATTGCTCATGTTCGCCGGTGTGATCCTAGGAGGCCTGGGCAGCGCGTTCGGTGCCGTCGTCGGCGGCATTGTGATCGGGTTGGTGGCGCAGCTCTCGACGCTGTGGTTTCCCTCGGAGTTACAGAACGCGTGGGCATTACTGGTGTTGATTTTGGTGTTGCTGTTCCGGCCGCAGGGCATTCTGGGCCGTGCCGAGCGGGCTGGGTGAGGAGGCCGGAATGGATTTCATGGACATCCTGACAACCGGAATCCGGGGCATGCTTGGTCCGGAAGCTGCCGCATACGCGCTGGCCGCGATCGGCTTGAATATGCACTTCGGGTACACCGGGCTGCTGAACTTCGGTCAGGTGGGTTTCATGCTCGTGGGCGCCTACGGGGTGGCGGTCAGCGTGGCCACGTTCGACTTCTCGCTGTGGGTCGGCGTGCTGATGGGCATAGTCTGCGCGGTCATCCTCGCGTTTATTCTCGGCGTACCAACACTACGATTACGCGGTGACTACCTGGCGATCGCCACGATCGCCGCGGGCGAAGTCCTGCGTTATATTTACCGCTCGGGATACGCCGAGCCGGTGACCGGCGGCGTCTACGGGTTACGGCAGTTCGCCGACTCGTTCTTTGACTTGAATCCGTATCCGCTGGGCAGCGTCTCGATCGGGCCGATCGTCTTCGACACGCGGACCCTGTGGGTCATGACCATCGGCTGGGGCCTAGTGGCATTGGCCAGCATCATGACCTTCCTGCTGATCCGCAGTCCATGGGGGCGGGTACTGCGATCGATTCGGGAAGACGAGCTGGCGGCCCGAAGCCTGGGCAAAAACGTGTACGGGTTCAAAATGCAGTCGCTGGTCCTGGGCGGCGTTCTCGGAGCCTTCGGCGGGATGCTGCTGGCCATCAGCACGCAATCGGTGACACCGGATAACTACGATCCCAAGGTGACGTTTTACCTCTTTGCGATCCTGATTCTCGGCGGCGCCAGCCGGATTATGGGACCGATCTTGGGTTCGCTGATCTTCTGGTTCGTGCTGACCGTTCTCGACGCGTTTCTGCGCGGAAATATCGCATCGGGCGGATTCTTCTCGTTGTTCCTCAAAGCCTCCGATATCGGAGCGGTCCGTATCGCCTTCGTGGGACTCATCCTCATCATTCTGATGCTCTTCCGGCCGGCGGGCATTCTTGGAAATAGGAAGGAGCTGAGACTAGATGTCCAGTGATCTGGTGCCCGGCGAAGAGGAGCACGCCGATACCCGCGAAGCGGCGGTGGCCAAGGAACACACCGATTTGCGTTCCCCGGCTCGGACGGCCTTGTTCGCCGATGTTGAACCGGTGCCCGGAAGCGCCAAACCGGATCCGATCTTGACCGTAGATAACATCACCCGCAATTTCGGCGGTCTCAAGGCCGTCGATGTTTCACACCTCGAGGTGCAGCGCGGTGCCATCACCGCGCTGATCGGCCCGAACGGTGCAGGAAAGTCCACCTTCTTCAACCTGGTGTCCGGATTCGATAAGCCCGATACGGGCGACTGGTGGTTCAACGGGACGGCGATCAGGGGATGGCCGGCGCACAAGATCGCCACGCGCGGCATGGTGCGCACGTTTCAGCTGACAAAAGCGTTGATGCGGCTGACCGCACTGGATAATGTACGCCTCGGCGCAACCGGCCAGTTGGGCGAACGCTTCGTCCCTTCGCTGTTGCGATTCCTTTGGCACCGCCAGGAAAACGATGTGACCGAGCGCGCCGACCGGTTACTAGAGCAATTCAATCTGGACGGAATGCGCGATGATTTCGCCGGCATCATGTCCGGCGGCCAGCGCAAGCTTTTGGAGATGGCGCGCGCCCTGATGGTCGAGCCCGAGATGCTCATGCTGGATGAACCGATGGCCGGTGTTAACCCCGCGTTGACGCAATCGCTGCTGGAACATATCCGGCGTATCGCCGACGACGGCATGACGATCGTGCTCGTCGAACACGATATGGACGTCGTCATGGGCATCAGCGACTGGATCGTGTGCTTCGCTTCCGGGGAGATCATCGCCGAGGGCACGCCCGAAGATATCGGCTCCAATCCATCGGTGATCGACGCTTATTTGGGGTCGTCGCGCGGCGAAAGTGCCGTCACCGGCGATGAGACCGTTAGACCAGATGGTGGAGGCACCGATGGCCAATGAACTGGGTTCCAATGAATTGGGCCCCAATGAACTGGGTTCCAATGAACTGGGCTCCAATGAGCAAATATTGGTGGCAGATGATCTGGTCGCCGGTTATTTGCCGGATGTGGACATCCTCAACGGTTGCCACATCGAGGTGTACCGGGGTGAGCTTGTGGGAATCATCGGGCCTAACGGTGCCGGCAAATCCACGCTTATCAAGGCGTTGTTCGGGTTGGTGCCCATCCGCTCGGGCACCGTCACCTTTCAGGGATCCGACGTCACCAATATGGCGGCTCATAATATGGTTGCCCGCGGCATCGGGTACGTGCCGCAGAACAACAATGTGTTCCCGTCGCTAACCGTTCAAGAGAACCTTGAGATGGGCGTGTTCCAGAATCCCAAGGACTTTAACCGGCGCCGCGAGGCGGTCGTATCGATGTTCGATCTATTGGAGCAGCGCAAAAACCAAAAGTGCGGTTCGCTGTCGGGTGGCGAGCGTCAGGTGGTCGCGATGGGACGCGCGCTGATGGCCGAGCCCAGCGTCCTGTTCCTCGATGAGCCCTCGGCAGGGCTATCACCGATCATGCAGGACACGGTCTTTGAGTCGATTGCTCACATCACCGCGGCCGGAATCTCCATCCTCATGGTGGAGCAGAACGCCAGCAGGTGCCTGCAGATCAGCGACCGCGGCTATGTTCTCGATCAGGGCCGTAACGCCTATACCGGAACCGGATCACAGCTGCTGAACGATCCGAAGGTGATCGAGCTGTACCTGGGGACGCTGGCCAAGGCTGCCGACGCCTAAAACTCACCGGTACAAGTTTTGGGGCCCGCCGAAGCGGGCCCCAAAACATCGGCGTTCCGGTCTATTCGACCGGTTTGGCGTCTCGGGTGTCGAGCGTGCTCAGTTTGCCGCCGTCGTCATAACCGTAGACTTCGATACTAGCGGTGCCCGGCTCACCGACGTCGACGAAGTCCAGCGGGCCGCTGGCGCCGTCGTAGTTGATGTCTTCGCCGTCATCGAGTAGCTTCTTGCATTCCTCGAAGTTCGTGCACTTCTCACCGTCCTTGGTGACCCCGTTCATTTCTTCCTTGATGTCACCGGGATCGGTCGATTCGGCGGCTTCGGCAGCCAGTGCGATGACATTGACGCAGTCATACACCTGCGGTGCGAACTGGGTTTCCTCAAGGTCGGGAGCGAAATCTTTCAATTCCTTCAGGAAATCCGGATTATCGGACGAGGCGGGAGCGGTGCCCTTGACGCCGTCAATGACGCCCGGATCCGACTTATCCACGCTCTTGCCCAGCTGTTCACTGCGCAATCCGTCAGCACCGTAAATGCCGGTTTCGGGCGGCTCGAGGCCCTTCTCAATGAGGCCCTTCATGATCTGAGCGCCCTCTTCGAATGCAACGATGACGACAGCATCGGGGTCGGACGAGACGATCTTCGACACCGTCGAACTGAAGTCCGTGGCCTTGGGATCGTAGGTCTCATTCAGGGCCACGTTGGCGCCCGCTTGCTCCAGAGACTTCGCGGTGGCGTCGGCCAGTCCCTTGCCGTAATCATCGGCACGGGCGACCACGGCAACATTACTGTGTCCGTCGCCGACGATGACGTCCGCCAAGACGGGGCCCTGCAAGGCATCAGAAGGCGCGGTACGGAAGTAGTATCCGTCGTCGTCGTAGTCGGTGAAGGTCGGCGCGGTGTTGGAACCCGAGCACTGGATGACGCCGGCGCCGGTGATCTTGTCGATAATGGCCAATGACATGCCCGAGGCGGCAGCGCCGATAATGGCATCTACATCCTTGCCGAGCACGCGGTCGGCCGACTGGCTGGCGATCGCCTGGTCGTTTGCCTCATCGCCGCCGACGGGGTCGGCAATATCGTTGTCGAGAACGCCGCCGGCGTCGTTGATCTCCTTGATCGCCAAGTTCATGGCTTCGACTTGGGGCGGGCCGTGATAAGCCAAATCGCCCGTCTCCGGGAGCACGTAGCCCAGTTTGAGAGCACTGGTGTCGCCCCCGGATCCGCTGTCGTCGCCTCCGCCGCCGCCACAGGCGGCCACGGCCAACAGCGCCGCCGCCCCCAGGCCGGCGGCCTTTACAAATGCATTTCGTCGCATGCAAGACTCCTATTGACAGTACGATCGACGCTCCCGGCCGAGCAGGAAGATCGGGCAGAGGGCATCGAGTAACCTCGCTTGCTGCGAGATAGTAGCACCGTTGCAGGCTGAAATGTGCATTTTGGGTGACTCGTATCACTACGATTTGGTTTCGATCTCACGCGAGCACGCTTTGCCCCATGATCACGACCCCCATGAGAAGCGGTGCCACGGCCAACCCCGGCAACAAATCGCCGACGGCGATCCGTCGGATATCCATGAGCCGCAGGGCGACACCCACCAGGATGAGGCCGCCCGTCGCGGTGATGGCCAGGAGATAGGGCTCGGGCAGATAGCTACCCAATACGACCCCGACGGCGGTCAGTGCTCCCTGGATCAGCGCTACCGACACGGCAGATGCCACTACGCCCAGGCCGAACGACGCGGCAAACGCCAGCGCCGCGAAACCATCCAGCGCCGATTTGAGGAAAAGCTGATCGGCGCCCTGTCCGAGGCCGTCCTGCAGTGAACCTAAAACGGTCAGTGGTCCGACACAAAACACCAGCGAAGCGGTGATATAGCCCTCGATAAAGCGCTCCTTGCCGCCATCGGTTCGCTCACGGTTGCTCAGGCGCGCTTGCAACCATCCGCCGAATGATTCCAGGCGGTGTTCAATACGCCACCACGAGCCGAGGATCCCGCCGATGACCAGCGCTCCTAACAGGATCAGCATCGGGGCACTCGATCCGACATAGTCGGCCAGCACCGGGTCGAATACCGCGATGGTCGCCTGGCCGGCGATGATCAAGGTGACTAATCCCAACGCATCGGTGATGATGCGCCGCGTGTGCTCCCCGAGAAGATGGCCGACCAGCATTCCGGCGCTACCGCCGATGACGACGGTAGCCACGTTGGCGACGGTGCCGACACCTATGAACATCTCGCGGTCCTATCCGTGGAACCCCAATAGTGTGACACGACAGTGTGACATGACGGTGAGACACGACAGGGTGGCAGGACAGGGTGGCAGGACAGGGTGGCAGGACGGTGTCGCATAGTGGGGACCAACCCCGTCGGGGAAGTCGGTCGGCTATGACCGTATCCGGGCGATACGCTCGAGTAGTGGACCGCATCCTGCTCATCGACGGACATTCTGTAGCGTACCGCGCATTTTTCGCCCTGCCGGTCGAAAATTTTGCGACCAGCACCGGCCAACACACCAACGCCGTGTTCGGTTTTACCTCGATGCTGATCAATGTGGTTCGCGATGAGGAACCCACTCATGTCGCCGTCGCATTTGATGTGTCTCGCGATACCTTCCGGACACAGGCGTATGCCGACTATAAGGGCACTCGCGACAAGACTCCCGATGAGTTCAAGAGCCAGATCCCGTTAATTGAACAGGTGCTTGACGCGGTGGGAATCCGTGCAATCAGCAAAGACGGGTATGAGGCCGACGACATTATCGCGACCTTGAGCACAGAAGCCGAGGCCGCCGGCATGGAGGTGTTGATCTGCACCGGCGACCGCGATTGTCTGCAACTCGTCAGTGATCACACCACGGTGTTGTATCCGCGCCGAGGCGTCTCGGATCTGATGCGCATGACGCCCGATGCCGTCCACGAAAAATACAGCGTAAAACCAGAACAATACCCCGAACTAGCTGCTCTGGTCGGCGAAACCAGTGACAATCTGCCCGGCGTTCCCGGCGTCGGGCCGAAAACTGCGGCTAAATGGATCGGACAGTTCGGGTCACTGGACGAGATCATCGCGAAGTCCGATTCCGTTCCCGGTAAGGCCGGCCAATCGTTGCGCGAGCACATCGATGACGTTCTTCGCAACCGGCGCCTCAATGCGCTCGTGCGCGACCTGGAGCTGCCCGTGGGCGCGGCCGAACTCGGATTTAGCGGCGATGTAGACCGAGAATCGGTGCATACACTCTTCGATGCACTCGAGTTCGATGTGCTGCGAACGCGGATGTTTGAGGCATTCGGCGTCGATGTCGCCGCCGAACCCGATCCCGTCCAGATCACCGTCGATTACCCGTCATCGGCGGAACTGCCGTCCTGGCTCGCCGAGCATGCCGCCGACGGTGTCAGCGGTGTCCAGGTGGTCGGCAGCCCCGGTGTTCAAGAACCCCGCATCGACGGGATCGCGATTGCCGCCCCTTCTGGCGCCGCTTGCTGGATAGAACCTGCCGATCTGGACGCCGACGGCGAACAATCGCTGGCGCGATGGTGGAGCGATCCGGGCCGACACAAGCTACTGCACGATGCCAAAGGGCAGCTCCATGCCGTCATGGCGCACGGATGGACACCGGATGGCGTCGTCGCCGACACCGCGATCGCCGCCTATCTCCTGCGTCCCGATCAGCGCACATATGATTTATCCGATCTAGCCGTGCGCCACCTCAACCGGCAGTTGGGGAATGTTGCCGAGGAATCGGGCCAACTAACGCTGGACGATGCCGCCGAAGCAGCGGCGGCCGTCGAGCGCGCCGGCGCGGTCCGCGACCTATGGCCGGTATTGGATCGGGACTTAGCAGCCGGCAACGCTCAGCACCTCCTGCAAACCATCGAGATGCCCATCATGATGATTCTGGCGCGAATGGAACGCACCGGGATCGCCATCGACACCGAACTGCTCGATGACCTGTATGACGAGTTCAGCCGCCGAATACATGACGCCGCCGAATCGGCCTATTCGGTCATCGGACGCACCGTGAATTTGGGGTCGCCGAAACAGTTACAAGACGTATTGTTCGACCAGCTTGAAATGCCGAAAACCAAGCGCACCAAGACCGGTTATACGACCGACGCCGATTCCTTGAGCGATCTATACGTCAAGACCGAGCATCCCTTTCTGGCCCACCTGCTGAATCATCGCGATGTCACCAAGCTCCGCCAGACCGTCGAGGGCCTGCGCAAGGCGGTCAATACCGACGGACGTATCCACACCACGTTCCAGCAGACGATTGCGGCCACCGGACGTTTGAGTTCCATTGAACCGAATTTGCAGAACATTCCGATCCGCACGGACTCCGGCCGGCGCATTCGGCAGGCCTTTGTTGTGGGCCCGGGATATGAAACCTTGTTGACCGCCGATTACAGCCAGATTGAGATGCGGATCATGGCGCATCTATCCGAAGACGCCGATTTGATCGCGGCATTCAATTCGGGAGCTGACTTTCATACCGTCATGGCCGCCAAGGTGTTCGGTGTCGACCCCGAGCACGTCGACACCCAGGTGCGGGCGCGGATCAAGGCCATGAACTACGGCCTCGCGTACGGGCTATCGGCCTATGGGCTCAGCCAGCAGTTGGGGATTTCAGCCGGCGAGGCGCAGGGGTTGATGGACGAGTATTTCGCGCGGTTCGGGGGAGTACGCGACTATCTGCAGGGCGTGGTAGCACAGGCACGCGAAAGCGGATACACCGAGACGATGTTGGGTCGCCGGCGTTATCTGCCCGATCTGGGCAGCGATGTGCGGCAGCGTAGACAGATGGCCGAGCGCATGGCGCTGAACGCGCCGATCCAGGGATCTGCCGCCGATATCATCAAATTGGCAATGATCGGCGTTGCCGAAGCCATGAGCAACGCCGACATGTCTTCGCGCATGCTGTTGCAGGTGCATGACGAGTTGGCCTTTGAAGTGGCGCCCGGCGAGCTGCAGGCCTTAGAGGCGCTCGTGCGCGAACAGATGGGTTCGGCCATTGCGCTCTCGGTGCCACTGGATGTCTCCGTGGGCATCGGCCAGACCTGGTTCGATGCCGGCCACTAACCCGCCATCCGCCACTTATTCCCGCCGATCCGCGACTTATTCCCGCCGACCCGTCCGTACCGGCGCTCGCGCGGCGGACCTTGGTACATAGAATTTGGGTATGCTGGCAGACGATTTCTGTTCGTTCGTCGACGCATCGCCGTCGCCCTTCCACGTGTGCGCCACCGCCGCCGATCGCCTGGTGGCCGCGGGCTTTCACGAGCTCTCGGAAACCGCAGCGTGGCCGGCGGACGGACGGTATTTCGTTCGCCGCGGAGGTTCACTAATCGCATGGACCTCCATCGCCGAGGATCCGGGTGCCGGCTTTTCGGTCATCGGATGCCATACCGATAGCCCGAACCTGCGCGTTAAACCGCGTCACGATATTCCCGGCCGGGGAACCGGCGTACTCGCGCTCGAGCCCTATGGCGGCGCACTCGTCGATACGTGGCTGGACCGCGACCTGGGTATCAGCGGGCGCCTCGTCACGTACGACGGTGCCGAACACCTCGTGGCGATCCACGAGCCAGTCGCACGGATCCCGCATTTGGCCATTCACCTCGACCGGGACAACAGCAAACCAGACCGCCAACACCATCTCAATGCGATCTGGTCTGTTAACGAGACCGAATTTCTGCCCTGGCTGGCGGCACGAGCTTCTCTGTCGGCGGACGCCATCGCCGGTTTCGATTTGATGACGCATCCGGTCGCTCCGGCCGCACGGTTCGGCGCCGACAAAGAGCTGATTAGCGCGCCGCGTCTCGATAATCAGGTCACGTGTTTCGCCGCGTTACACGCATTACTGGCACCCGCCGCTTCCGGACGATGCATGGTGGCGATGTTCGATCACGAAGAGGTCGGCAGTACCTCCGAGCGGGGCGCGCAGTCAGAATTCCTGCTGACGACGATCGAACGCGTCGTACTGGCAAACGGCGGATCGCGTGAGGACGTACATCGAGCCGTAGCCGCATCGCTGTGCGTGTCCGGCGACATGGCCCATGCCACGCATCCCAATTATCCGGAAAAACACGAACCGTTACATCAGATCCGGATGGGCGGGGGACCGGTACTGAAAATACACCCCAATCTTCGTTATGCCACCGATCCGCGCGGCACCGCGACGTTCGCCGCCGCATGCCGGGACGCGGGGGTATCGTTGCAGCGCTACGCCCATCGCGCCGATATGCCGTGCGGCTCGACAATCGGTCCCATCAGCGCCGCCCGCACCGGCATTTTGACCGTCGATGTGGGTGCGCCGCAGCTGGCGATGCATTCGGCACATGAAATGATGGCTGCCGACGATATTGATGCATACACGGCCGCGCTCACAGCCTTCCTGGCACAGACGCGCTAACCAGACCCCTGATCCGACGGCCCGCCTTTCGGACTGTGGGATGAATCCCGTAGAGTAAATGGTGCGCTTTTCGGTCTGCGCCCGCCTCGGACGGAGCAGGCTGGTGCTCGTGCCCTGTCGGGCTGCATCTCGGCATATCACGATCCACGGGCCGTTCGGCGTGCCCTACAAGTCCATCAACCGGAGTCCCACCCCTATGACAAGTAGCATCGCAACTCCTACTGCGGCACCGCAGGTTGCGGTCAACGACATCGGCAATGAAGCAGATCTGCTCGCCGAAATCGACAAGACCATAAAGTACTTCAACGACGGCGATATCGTCGGCGGCATCATCGTCAAAGTAGACCGCGACGAGGTACTTCTAGACATCGGCTATAAGACGGAAGGCGTTATCCCCTCCCGTGAGCTGAGCATTAAACACGATATCGACCCGGCCGAAGTCGTCGAGGTGGGCGACAATGTCGAGGCGCTGGTCCTCCAGAAGGAAGACAAAGAAGGACGCCTTATCTTGTCCAAGAAGCGCGCACAGTACGAGCGCGCATGGGGCGACATCGAGAAGATCAAAGAAGAAGAAGGCGTCGTCGAGGGCACCGTCATCGAGGTGGTCAAGGGCGGCTTGATCATGGATATCGGCCTGCGCGGTTTCCTGCCGGCGTCGCTCGTAGAAATGCGTCGTGTCCGCGATCTGGATCCCTATATCGGCCAGAAGCTCGAAGCCAAAATTATCGAACTAGATAAGAACCGCAATAATGTGGTGCTGTCACGGCGCGCGTGGCTCGAAGAGACCCAGTCCGCCGTGCGCCAGAAATTCCTCGACGACCTTCAAGAAGGCCAGGTCCGCAAGGGCGTCATATCCTCGATCGTCAATTTCGGTGCCTTCGTGGATCTAGGCGGAGTCGACGGTTTGGTCCACGTGTCCGAACTCTCCTGGAAACACATCGACCATCCGAACGAAGTGGTGCAGGTCGGCGACGAGGTCACCGTAGAAGTGCTGCATGTCGACCGTGATCGCGAACGGGTATCGCTGTCCCTCAAGGCGACACAAGAAGATCCATGGCAGCATTTCGCCCGCACCCATCAGATCGGCCAGATCGTGCCGGGTAAGGTGACGAAACTCGTTCCGTTCGGTGCCTTTGTGCGCGTCGAAGAAGGCATCGAAGGTCTCGTGCACATCTCTGAATTGGCCGAACGCCACGTCGAGATTCCCGAACAAGTCGTCCAGATCGGCGATGACGCGATGGTGAAGATTATCGATATCGACCTTGAACGCCGGCGGATCTCCCTCTCGTTGAAACAGGCAAACGAAGCCCTCGAAGCGATGGGCGACGAATTCGATCCGACGCTCTACGGCATGATTTCGTCTTACGATGAGCACGGCAACTACATTTATCCGGAGGGATTCGATCCCGAATCCGGCGAATGGCAAGAAGGCTACGAAGACGCCCGGGCACAATGGGAACGCCAGTACGCCGAAGCCCAGGCTCGCTGGGAGCAACACAGAAAGCAGATCGACGAGGCGCGCAAGGCCGGTGCCGAAGGCGCTGCCGATACCGACGCGGAAGCCGGACCAGCCGAGGCACCGCAGGCCCAATCCGACGATGAAGCCGGCGGTTCACTAGCCTCCGATGAGGCACTACAGGCACTACGCGATAAACTCACCGGGTCAAACGAATAGACGTCTATGGTTTACTGGGGTCATCCGTACGACTGGGAGGAACACAATCGCTTCTGGACACCGACGCGCAAGCTCGCGGCCACTGCGGCTCAGCGGATCGGCGCTTCCCGCGATCGGGGCAGTCGTCCTCGGCGCGGCGATGCTCGGACCGGTGGTGACGCAGGAAGGCTCCGGCGCAGCGCAAGCAGATCTGATGAGGTCTTCGTTAGCCGCGGCGCAGCTCAGCGTTACCGATCTTCCGAACGACGTGACACGAGCCGGGGGACGTCCGGCTCCCGCCGCTAAAGACCAGATATTCGCCAAGATGGCCGTCACACGCGATACCGCGATCCGCGAGCGAAGTTCGCCATCGGCTAAGCAAGTGGACACCGCCGCTCAAGGAGACACCGTCAAAGTGACGCCGGTCTCCACCGGTGCTTGGAGCCAAATTGTTCACCGCGGGCAGTTGCGGTGGGTCAAGACGGCGCATCTAGCTAAAACCGGCGCCTCCAAGTATGCGGCAGACCTGCAAGCGGTGAAGCGTTCCGTTACCAAGACCAAGGATTCCGATTCGGACTCCGATAAGACACCGGATGGCACGTCAATGAAGGAGTGTGGATCGGGTTCAGGCGTGGAATCCGGGCTGATGCCGGACACTATTCGCGTTCACCGATCGGTATGCGCCAAATTCCCGAATGTCAGCGACTATGGGGGCGTCGGCGGCGGCGGCGAACACGCGGCCGGCCGCGCGCTGGACATCATGACCAGTGGCGCTGAGGGCGATCAGATCGCCCAATATGTGCGTGCACACGCCTCCGAGCTAGGCGTGAGTCAAGTGATCTGGCAGCAACGTATTTGGACCGTGCAACGTTCCAGTGAGGGCTGGCGGCCAATGTCCGACCGCGGTAGCCCCACGGCGAATCACATGGACCACGTGCATGTCACCACCTACGGTGACAGCGGCAGTGCCGGCTGACGTACCGGCGGACCGTCAGAAGCCGTTCGCACCGCGTCTACGCATCGGCCTTACCGGCGGGATCGCATCGGGGAAGAGCGCCGTGGGCGCGGCACTCGCCGATTTGGGCGCGGTTCTGATCGACTATGACCGGCTTGCCCGCGAGGCTGTCGAGCCGGGGTCACCGGCACTTCAGGAGATCGTTGAGCGGTTCGGATCCGAAATAATCCGGCCGGACGGCAGCCTTGATAGGCCCGCGCTCGGCGCGGTTGTCTTCAATGACGCCGACGCGCGCCGTGACCTGGAGAAGATCACCCACCCGCAGATCGGACGCCTGGCCGCTGCACGCGAACAGCAGGCGGGCGCAGATGCCATCGTGGTGCACGATAACCCCTTGCTGGTGGAAATGGGGATGCACGAACGCTGCGACGTCGTCATCGTGGTCGATGTGCCCGAAGCAACGCAGATCGAACGGCTGGTGGAATTTCGGCACATGAGCCTAGACGATGCGCGTGCCCGTATCGCCGCACAAGCGCCTCGACAGCAGAGAGCCGGTGTTGCCGACGTCATAATCGACAACACCGGCTCTCTCGACGAGCTGGCCACCAAAGTTGGGGGAGTCTGGGCCAGCCTCGCCGGTCGTGACCTGCCGGAACCCACAGGTCAAGATCAAGCGTGAACCGACGCGCCCCGTTACGCGGCCAAGTCGGGGTCTCCGACCCGGCGTAGCGTCGCCAGCGATTCGCGTTCTAATTGCCGGACTCGTTCGGCCGAAATGCCGTGCCGCTTGCCGATATCGGCGAGCTTGTGCTGCCGGCCGTCCAATAAGCCGTAGCGGGCGCGGATGATATCGGCCTCGCGCGCGGCAAGATGCTGTTCAATCAGGCGCGATAGTCGTGCTCGCGATTCCACATCCAGAACCGTGTTATCGGGGCCCGGCGATGTTTCGCGGGCAATGAGGTCGCCCAGAGACGTGTCGCCGTCCTCGTCAACGGGAGTGTCCAGGCTGATGTGATCGCGTCCCCACGAGAGAAGATCGATTACGCGGTCCTCGTCCATTTCCAGAATGTGTGCCACTTCTGAAGGGTCGGGATCGTAGCCTAATTCGCGTTCCAGATTGCGCCGGGCGGCGGTGACTTGGTTCAGTTCTTCGACCACATGTACCGGCAGGCGCACAACTCGCGCCTGTTGCGCGATGCCGCGGGTGATCGCCTGGCGGACCCACCAGGTCGCGTACGTGGAGAACTTGAAGCCCTTCACGTAGTCGAACTTCTCAACCGCGCGGATGAGACCGGTATTGCCTTCCTGGACAAGATCGAGCATCGGCATGGCTGAGCGCCCGTACTTGCGTGCGATTGACACGACTAGCCGTAGATTGGCCTGGATGAACTCCTGCATGGCCCGTTCGCCTTCTTCGGCGAGCCATTCGAGTTCTTCACGCGTCGCGCGTTTGGGTGCACCACCCTTGGCGCGGCCGATCCGCCCCGTGTCCAAGAGGTGCTGCGCGAACAAGCCGGCTTCAATCGACTTGCTCAGCTCGACCTCGCGTTCCGCATCTAAAAGGGGGGTCCGAGCAATCTCGGCAAGATACATGCCGACACTGTCTTTACCCTCGACATTGGTGTTTGCGCCGGTTGTCGTCGCGGTTGCCATGTCCTCACCTGCCTTTGTGTTGACATGTGGTTCAACGCGTGAGGAGACCAGAAGATTCCCCTCTCAGCCCATTCTTAGGCTGTCCGGGGCATTCCGCAATCGGCTACATCACACCACGGCCCATGGCCGGCTCATTGCAGCTATCGGACTCCTATTGGATCGCGTGCGCCGGTTGCACGCAGTCCAGGATCCAGGCGAGCTCCCAGGCGCGCTCGTGCCAGGCCCGATAACGGCCGCTCACCCCACCGTGGCCGGCGCTCATCTCGGTCTTGAGGACGATCGTTTTATCGCCGGTGCCGTGTTGGCGCAGACGGGCGATCCATTTGGCCGGTTCGGCATAGAGTACACGCGTGTCGTGCAGGCTGGTGACAGCCGCGATAGCCGGATAATCCTGCGCAGCGACGTTCTCGTACGGTGAATAGGACTTCATGTAGGCGTATACCTCTGGGTCGTCCAATGGGTTTCCCCATTCGTCCCATTCGATCACCGTGAGGGGCAGCGAGGGATCCAAAATCGATGTCAGCGGATCCACGAACGGCACATTCGCCAGGATCCCGCAGAACAGCTGCGGTGCCATATTCGCCGCGGCGCCCATCAGCAAGCCGCCGGCGCTGCCGCCTTCGGCGACCAGGCGATCCGGAGCCGTCCAACCTTCGTCGACGAGCAAGCGCGCGCACGCGATGAAATCGGTGAAAGTATTACGTTTATGCAATAGTTTACCGTCGTCATACCACTGGCGGCCCAGTTCGCCGCCGCCGCGCACGTGAGCCACCGCGAAAATCATGCCCCGGTCCAGCAGGCTCAGACGCGGGATTGAAAATCCCGGATCAACGCTGATCTCGTACGAACCGTAGCCGTACAGAAGCGTCGGGGCTGGACCCTCAACATTGCGATGCGCCACGATCGACACCGGCACCAGGGTGCCGTCATCAGCGGTGGCCCAGCGCCGGTATTGCACATAATCGTCGGGATCGAAGTCACCCAGAACGGGCAGCTCTTTGCGCAGAAGCAGCGTGCCGGTAGCAATTTCGAGGTCGTAGACGCGCGGCGGAATCGTAAACGACGTCATGCCCACGCGCACGAACGGTTGCTCCCACTGCGCATTGGCACCGACGCCGGCCGTATACAATTCCGCGTCGAATTCTACCGGGTCGAGTCGGAGGGGACCGTCCGTGTTCAGGCGGATGACGCCGATGCGCGCCAGCGCGTCCTGCCGGTAGGACACCAGGACGTGGCCGGCGAACGCGTCGATGTCCTCCAGCCGGACACCGGACTGGGCCGGGACGACGACGTCTACCTGATCGACAGCGTCGACGGGAACCCGGACCAACTCGAAATCCTGTGCGCCGTCATTGTGCAGGATCCAGAATTCATCGTGTCCGTCGACAACGACGTGTTCGAGTCCGTATTCCACCCCGTCGCGGCGCGGCCACACCGGCGCGAACGCATCGGTCGGACGGTGGGCGTCGAGTACGAGAACCTCGGACGTCGTTTTCGACGACGCTGAAATCACCAGCCAGCGTTCGGATTGGCTTGTGCCGATACCAATGAAGAAACGTTCATCTGGCTCATAGAACACCCGCACATCTTCGGTTCCCGCGCCGACTTCGTGGCGCCAGATCGAATCGGGACGCCAAGCGTCATCCAGTGTGGTATAGAACACGTAACCGGCATCGGCCGACCACGTCGCACCCGGCGCGACGCCGGTGATGACGTCGTCGATGATCTCACCGTTGCTCAGGTCTTTGATCCGGATGGTGAAGCGTTCATCCCCGCGCGTGTCGACCGACCAGGCTAGCCAGCGGTCATCTTGGGAAACACTGAATGCTCCCAATGAGAAGAACTCGTGCCCCTCGGCTTCGGCATTGCAGTCCAATAAAACCTGTTCCTGCGGCGACGGCTCATCGGGGGATGGCGGCGTCCAATCGTCGTCGTGGGCGATCGGGCGCCGGCAATGGACGGCATACTGCTGATTTTCGATGGTGCGGACGTAGTACCACCACGAGCCGTGCCGGGTCGGTACCGACATATCCGTGTGGCGCGTGCGATTACTGATCTCGTGGTAGATCTGATCCCGTAGTCCGGCTTGATGCGCGGTTTGCTGCTCGGTCCACGTGTTTTCATCGTCAAGATAGGCGTGGGTGCGCGGATCTTGCGCATTGCGCAACCATTCGTACTCGTCGATGACGGTGTCACCGTGGTGGGTTCGTGTCACGGGGTCGCGTTCGGCGATCGGTGGCGTCTGCATGGTCTCTACGCTAGGCTCCCGTGATCTCATCCGGTTCGGGGCGGGTGAGTGCGGGGTCGTTGACGTCGAAGGTCAACACCGGGCCGGGCGGTGTGTGGCGTGTCTCGAACCGGATCGTGACGCGGCCGAGGCCGGAGCCCCACACCCAGCCGTCGCCGTGATGATCGTGCCGGACATCCATGCCCGGAATCCAGGATTCGGTGCGCGCGACAGGCTGCGGGGGTGCCGGTGCGGCCGGCTTATCACCGAAGAGATCGTCTTGCACCCAGTCGGTCAATCCGCTGACACCGACGCCCAAAAGGCGCAATCCGCCGTGCAGTTCGGTTTGGGACAATAGTCGGCGTGCGATATCGCTAATCACATCGGGATTGTCCGTGGGGCCACTGAGCGTTTGTGAACGGGTGTGGGTGGTGAAGTCGTGGTGGCGGATTTTCAGTGTGACGGTGCGTCCCGATGCGCCGTTTTTGTGTAGGCGTCCGGCCACCTTGCGTGCCATCCGGTCGGCGCTGGCTGCCAAATCGTCGCGGTCGGTGACGTCAATGCTGAAGGTGTCTTCGACGCTAATCGATTTGGCTTCGCGCTCGACCACGACCGGACGATCATCTTGTGCATGGGCGAGGCGGTACACGTTCAGACCGGCAGCCTGGCCCAGGATTCGCACCAGTTCATCGTGACCGATGGCGCGTGCATCGGCCACGGTGCGGACCCCGATGCGCCGCAACCGCTCGGTGGTCGCCGGTCCGACACCGGGAATGACGGTGATATGCATCGGTCCGATGAGGTCGAGCTCGCTTCCACTGGGCACAATAAAAATGCCATCGGGTTTATCGAGTTCACTGGCGATTTTGGCCATGAGCTTCGATGAACCCACGCCGATGGAAGCAGTCAGGCCGCCGGTGAGCTCGCGGATGTCCGCTGCAAGTGATTCGGCCACATCCTGCACGCGAGAAGCGTCAAAATTCTCATTCGACGCCAGATCGACAAAGGCTTCGTCCAGGGACAGCGGCTGCACCACCGGTGCGGTAGCGGTGAGACGCCGCATGACGATCCCACTGGCTGCTCGATATGCGTGAAATCGGCCGGCCAGATATGCGCCGTGTGGACAGCGGGCGCGCGCTTCGGCGGTGCGCATTGCCGAGCGCACACCGTATTCGCGAGCCTCATATGAGGCGGTGGCAACCACCCCGCGTGGACCGATCCCGCCCACGATGACCGGTTTTCCCCGCAGCGACGGTTTATCGCGTTGTTCCACGGATGCGAAAAACGCGTCCAGATCCACATGCAGGACGGAAGGGCTATTTCGCATACTCGTATTCTTGCGGCTTATCCACAGACGCCGCCGTCGGGTCGGCTGTCCACAGGCGCCGAATTGGCTCTGGCTGCGGGGTGCGGCGCGTACGACGGTGAACGTATGACCTCACCTCAATACGTGCACACTTGCCGCGACATTCCCGATTTGCTCGGCTTATTACCCACCTTATTCGGATTTGTTCCAGAGGAATCGATTATCGCGATCGCGGTGGACGGTCCGCGATCGCGCTTGGGATTTAGGCTTCGCATGGACATGCCGCGGCTCGATGAGAAAGACGAGGTGTGCGGCCTCGTCCGATGGCATCTGCAACGTCACGGGGCCGACGCGGCGATCCTGGTGATACTCACAGAAGACCAGGGTGCGGCCGCCAAGATCATGGCCGGGCTACAAACCACCTTGAAGCCGATCTCGATCCGTCTGGCGGTAACGGCAACGTCCGAGCGTTACTGGCGCTGGGATCACGGCGTGCCTCTGGACGAAGGTAGGTGGGATCGCGATGCGTTTAGTCCCGCCGTCGCGCACGCCGTCATGGCCGGGCAACAGATCGTCGCGAATCGCGCCGAGCTGCAGCAGCGGTACGCGGCCGTCCGTGGTCCGCAGCGCGAGTATATGCAGGCGGCGACCCGACGCGCCGTATCAGAAGTATCGACGATTTGTTCCGGCGGCGTCCAACACGTATCTGACGATCAGAATCGTCTGGCGGGCCGTCAGCACCTCATCCCATTGCTCGATCGCGCGCTCCACGGCGACCTATTGCTTAACCGGGAACAGCTGGCCCGGATTAGCGTATGGATCGGCATCGCGGCGGTACGGGACGAGGTTTTGCGCGGAATCTCACGCACGAATGCCGAAGCGCACGCGCAGGTGTGGACGCATGCGGCCCAGTACGTCGTACCGCCGTTCGAAGCGCCGGTCCTGACTCTGGCGGGCCTCAGTCGATGGCTGTGCGGTGACGGCACGCAAGCCTTGATGGCGCTCGAGCGGGCCGTGGACGCCGACGAGAATTTTCTGTTTGCGCAAACCCTGATGGAGGCTCTTCGTAGCGGCCTGCACCCACGCGTATGGGACACTTTTTAATATGACTCTTAAGAAGACCCGGCGGGCCCGAAGGATGCCGTTCGAAGAGAAAAACCGGCGGGCGGGTTCAGTGTCCTTGGATGGCCGTGGCAAACTGATAACGCTGAGGTTGACCGCAGGGCGACTCGTCGCGCCCTAGTAAGCATTGCGAGGTGTTCGTGACGCACAGGTGGTTATCAGGTTCGGCTTCAGCACGCACTGTCCAAGAGGTGTCGAACGGGGCCGGCCGCATTGACGACGCCCGTGGCTTTGAACCAAAAACGTCAACCCGTTGCACCGTAAGCGCTAAGACTGTGAGTCCAATTCTGTGAGTACCGCAAAGACTGCCACATCCGCGACTAAGAACTCGGCCACATCGGCGACGAAGTCGAAAGAGACCTCCGGCACCGAGCCTCCGGCGAAGGCTGCATCAACGGTAAACGACTCTGAAACCATGAAGAATGCAGCTGCCGCACGTAACGCGGCGGTCACCCCGCACGCCGTTCCCGTGCCGTCCGACGGAGAAAACATCGATCGGTCGGCCGCCACCGTGCTCGTCGACAAGACGGGCCATAAGACATTACCCGATATCCCCGATGAGGAGTTTGAACGGGATCTTGAAGCCGATCCCACGCTCAGAGAGGACGAGCAGCGCGGGTTTACCATTTCGGCTTCCGATGAGTCCGATGAGCCGGTCCAGCAGGTAGTTACCGCCGGGGCCACGGCCGATCCGGTGAAGGATTACCTCAAGCAGATCGGCAAGGTGTCTTTACTGACCGCCGGCCAGGAAGTGGAATTGGCCAAACGAATCGAGGCCGGCCTGTTCGCCGAGGACAAGGTCGCCGCCGGCGGACGGATTTCGGCCAAGCTGAGCGAAGAACTCGAATGGGTATGTGTCGACGGTCAGCGAGCAAAGAATCACCTCTTAGAAGCCAATCTGCGCCTCGTCGTCTCGTTGGCCAAACGGTATACAGGTCGCGGCATGCTGTTCTTGGATCTCATCCAAGAGGGCAACCTCGGTCTGATCCGGGCGGTCGAAAAGTTCGACTACACCAAGGGCTTTAAATTCTCCACATACGCCACGTGGTGGATCCGCCAGGCGATCACGCGGGCGATGGCCGACCAGGCGCGCACAATCCGCATTCCGGTTCATATGGTCGAGGTCATCAATAAGCTCGCGCGGGTACAGCGGCAAATGCTGCAAGACCTGGGCCGCGAACCGACCCCCGATGAACTGGCCAAAGAGTTGGACATGCCGCCGGACAAGGTCATCGAGGTGCAAAAATACGGGCGCGAGCCCATCAGCTTGCACACGCCGTTGGGCGAAGACGGCGATTCGGAGTTCGGCGATCTAATCGAAGACTCCGAGGCTATCGTGCCCGCCGACGCGGTGTCGTTTACTTTACTGCAGGAACAGTTGCACTCGGTGCTCGATACGCTGTCCGAACGCGAGGCCGGCGTCGTATCGATGCGGTTCGGTCTGACCGACGGTCAGCCCAAAACGCTTGACGAGATCGGGAAGGTTTACGGCGTGACGCGGGAACGTATTCGCCAGATCGAATCCAAGACCATGAGTAAATTGCGCCACCCGTCGCGCTCGCAGGTCTTGCGCGATTACCTGGACTGAGATCCACGACCGAGACACGCGCTAGACGCATATGAAAGGGGCCCGGCCAGTTTGGCCGGGCCCCTTTCTCACGTGTGTTACGGCTTATGCGTTCTGATCTGTGTGGGTACTGTCCAAGCGTCCGGTCTCGTCAAGTATCTGACTGGAAATCTCACGGAGTTTGTCTTCGTGGGCGCGCGCATGGTGGGCGCAAAACAGAAGCTCTCCACCGCCGGTGAGCGTGACGCGGACATAGGCCTGCGCACCACAACGGTCGCAGCGGTCGGCCGCATTCAGGGTGGGGGCGGTGAGTGTCGTCACGGTGACCTCTTCTCTGGCTTGTTGACTTCAATTCTTGTTGACGTCACTTATCGTTCTTCTATGGGCCACTCTAACCATACGACATGACGAATCCACCCATTGTGCGCTTCGTCATGTCGTATGGGTGCGTCGTGTCGGCG
>Ga0209487_1000970_pt1 | contig 24799 bp, 27 predicted proteins | sample Poulit2012_FD_187524 | JGI IMG/M metagenome (GOLD analysis project Ga0209487, IMG submission 187524) | Agricultural soil microbial communities from Georgia to study Nitrogen management - Poultry litter 2012 (SPAdes) (version 2) | ecosystem: Environmental > Terrestrial > Soil > Agricultural land...
CTTCTCGCTCTAGGTTGTAGGGGTTAGGGTTTTTGATGCCCGGAGGGGCATGGGAACCGTATATAGCTTATGGCCTGACCCCCCCCCTAATCCGGCAGGAGTCCAGCGTCCCTTAGGCTTCGCAAATGCCTTTTGACTGTCGCCTCTGATAGTTGGGTTTCTGCCATTATTTCCTTGCGGCTAGGCTTAGTCCCCGTTTGAGCGAGTACATCCGCTACATAGGCATAGACACGACTGCGATTAGCGTTGCCTTCATTACTGCGTTGCTTATTAGCGGCTTTAAGGGCTTCGCGTCGGCCTTGTGCATACTCGCCGTGTGGGTCGGTTTTCCAGCGTTGTGAGGCTGTCTGCCCGCCTCTCCGCCCCATTGTGGCTAGGGCTTTGCGCTCTGAGGCCGTAAACGCGCCTGTGGCACTATGCGGTGTATAAGTGCTGCTGCTTTTGCGGTATATATCAGCGGCATAATAGCGGACTCGTGCAGCCATTTGCTTTCTCTGACGCATAGAGGGCATTTCTGCCTTCCGCCCTGCCGCGCCGTGCTCCTGGGCGACACTGTAGCCATGCTCATAAGCATCAATGATTAAATCGTCACTCATGCGCTTACCAGCTTGCTTTAGACGTACCGCAATTTTTAATGCGTGTCTAAATGCTGTTTCATCGCGCGCAGCTTTGCCTGTCTCCATCCACCGGACGTTGACCCCGCTAATCAAGTTGGGGTCTATTGCATCTAGCTCCGCTGAGCTGTCGTACAGCTCAGCATTAACAGCTTTGCTCGCTTCATAGTAGCTCTTTGCTGCTTTGCTCTTAGCTTGCGCAGCTTCGAGTAGATCCAAAGGGCTTGCATAAGTTTGACGGCGTGGTCGATGGTTTCCAGTAATTTCGCGCAGGCCGTGGAGTAATCCGCTCACTTGATTTACTTTCGTGTGCTGTGGATACCAGCGATAAGCATCTGGTGCGTTTCCAGTATAGAACGGGCTTCTGCTAAATCTATGCGAGAAGTGCGGATCATGATCTAGCCATTCTCCTAATTCTCTAGTCGTGGTTTCTAACAAGGTCATAGCCTTCGACTCGCCAGATTCATCAGCATAGACTGGATCGATGTGCCATATAAGCTGGCAGTGCCCATTGAGAGGGTTTATGCCTATCCATGCAGGCTGTAGATTACGCGCGGCCAGCTGTTGAAGTTTATTCAGCACGTCGTTATTTAGGCAGATAGGGTGACCGCCCTGGTCGCCTTGCTTATCTATATCCACGATAAGTACAGCGGCATATTGCAGGTGCGTCATTTGAACATATTGGCATCGGCCTAGCTCGGACTTTCCCACGTCGTACATGCGAGGGATTAACGGACTGCTTTTATCGGTTCTATCTTTCCGAAAATAGGCACGGCTAAAGTCCCGAGTAAGGCTGCCATGTAGCTTTTTTCTGCCGAGATGCCGCAATAATACGTCCCGGTCAGTCTCACCTGCCGGAGTATCTTGGATTCCGTGCAGTAAATCTATCGCCCCGCCCGCATCAATAGTGCGAGTTGAGGTCGTATCAGCTAAACTCAAAGGTATGCTTTCCCCGACAGGTTCAGTGTCGGTGTCAGCGCAGAACGAATAGTTGGTGCTATACGTTGTGCGGAGCGGTTACTAGTTTGCAGCTGGTAACCGCTCATTTTTAATATTTTCGATTAAGTATTACATCAGCGTAACTTGTTACCAGCTGTGTGACAGCTCCAACTCACCGTAAAAATGAAGAAATGAATTGCACGCTGGTACATGCACCGCGAAAAATGTAGAATATAAATGTCCTGTTCATCCAATGTTCGTGGTGAAAGGCACGCCCGGTACCTGTTCGCGCGGGTACCGGGCATCTTTGTATCTAGTCGGTTTGGATTAACTCGGTTAAATCAACGGTTTTCCAATTTCTATCCACGTTATCTTGCGCCATGAACAGTGCTTTATCGTCGTCTGGGTCAACGGTTACAGTCACCGTGACTTTTGATCCTCCTGCTAATCCGCGTCGCTTAATAGCGGTTATGTCTAGATCTGGATATTGCGTATGTACGACGAGATTTAGACCATCAAGCTTTGCAGCCTCTTGCACCTTTCGAGCTAGAAAGACCGCTTTTTCTGCAACTGACTGTTCTGCGGAGGCATCGTCGCCCTGGACTCGCACGTAATCATCATCGCGGAAGGTGCCTGCCCATAATGCTTCACCTGTCGCATCTACTACCGCATAGCTGCCGGATTTTGATTCTGCATCTTCAATTGCAGCAGTCCACAAACTCAGTTCCGGCGCGTCTCGATTTTCTTCCTCTACTTCTTGAATGGCCTCGTCTTTTTTGGCTTGCCGCGATTCTCCTTCTTCTTTAAGCATGTCGAAAAAGCGAACACCGATTACTTTGAGCTTGTGCGTGAATTTTCCAAAATCGGAATTATCATCTAGGTCGATTCCTTCTTGCTTCGCAATCTCACGCAGTGCATCAGTGGTTTCTGCTGCCTTTAAATCGTCTTTATTTGCCAGCACAATTGCTTCAATTTCATCCCAGCGTGGGTCAGCCATAGCCAGTCACTCCATTCTTTATAGATAGTACAGTTTCATACTAGCCTATTTAGTTTTTAGAGTTGGTGGAAGTAGACAATAGTTGCATGTCGGAGACTCGCCACTGCCCTTGCACCTTCGTACATTCTACTATATAGCTATCCACTAATTCGTAGTCTTGTCCATCAAGCTGTCGGGTAAGTGAATACTTACGTGCCCAGCTCGTGTCAGTGTCTGGTGGGTGCTGCTCACTATCCATCGACGCGCTTGCTTTAGCCTGTCCACCTGCCTCGTCCCAGTCTCTCCACATCGTGCCAGTAGCGGTTGGAACGACGCGCTCTGGATGATTACTTATCTCACTCCATAAAGCGCCTGTAACCACACCGTTCAGGCGCTGGACAGCCTCACCGCTATCGACTTCCTGCGAGGTAGCTTCTCCAAGGCGTTCCAGTGCAGCTTCTGCTACAACTTCTGGCGGCTTGTTGGTCAAATGCTCATAGCCTTGTCCATAAGGCATGGCCTCTTCCGTCTTTTCAACGGTAGTTCCGCCTTCGCCGCCTTCGTAATGTTCATGCATAACTGCCTCGTCTACGTCCTGGTCGTGCTCGCCACTGCTACAGCCAGAAATAGTGATTGCAACTAACGCGATACCGGCCATGACTTTATTTTTCATCGCTATCTCCTGCTTCATCTTTTTCATCTGCATCCACTGCGTTATCTACGACGACGCGACGGACTTCAATACCTTCATCCATCCGTACCGGATATTCGCCGGAGGGCACTCCAAAAGTCTGTGCTTCATATTGCATATCAACACCATCTTTAGTCCCACTGTAAATGGAAACGTGGTGGTAATTTGCGGGACTGCCGAAAAATAGTAGGTCGCCAGGCTGCCTATCTTCCCACGCGACTTTTTCCACATTTGGGTCAGCAATCTGCGAATTGGTCTGGTGAGCTAGTGCTACCTCGCCGTTAGTCGCCTGATAAACGGCATACATCGTGAATCCTGAGCAATCGAAACCCCCGCCGGTTGCGCCGTGGTGGTCGCCGCCACCCCACACATAAGGAAGTCCAAACTGCTCTTTAGCTGCGGCCAGGATAAGCCTGCCAAGCTGCTCATTAGGCGCTCCTGCGCCGCCTCCGCCGCTAGCGTCATTGACGCAATTACCGCCGCCAATTTCACCGAGAGTTCCTGATGCCCCCTCTTCTAGCACTGCGTAATATTTGCGTGCTTCGGCCTCGCGCTCTGCATAACGTCCACGATATTCTGCTGCTGGCCTTTCTACGTCGGCGGCAATCTGCCCAGGCGAGTCATGCGGCACGCCTTCGGCGGTGTCATAGAACCACCCAATTTGCTGCGCTGGATCCATTAGCCCCTTCATACCTCCGGCACCGTCTGCCCAGATAGATGCACGCTGCTGAAAAAGTCCCACGGAATCGTAATCACCGGGAGCAACGCCGTCATTGGGATAATTCTTCGATTCAGGCACTGCATCACTGGCAAGATTATGGAGGTCAGACTCGACCATTCCTGCGGCAATAGCTGCGATGATTACCTTTTCGTCTGCACCACGCTGCTTTCCTCCATCAATAATCTGGCTGGCACGTAGCTCACGGATGGACTGAGCATCATCGGGAACAGTCTCTGGGTCAACGGGTGATGCAGCATCCTTATCATCTGAGTTGTCGCTGGCCTCTGAGCTGTCCTTGTTATCGCTATCTGCGCTGCCGCCAGTTTTTGCACGCTCTACCCACGGGGCAGGGTCAAACGGCGCAGAAGCAGTCAATCGGTTACCCTCATGGATTTCAAAGTGAAGGTGTGCGCCCGTAGACTGCCCAGAATTACCGATACGCGCAATTTGTTGACCTGCGGTAACAGTCTCACCCTCCCTGACCATATTGCCGCCCGGGTCTTGGTGACCATAAACCGTTGAGTACTCTTTACCGTCGATATTGTGTAAAAGCACGACCCAACCGCCGAAGCCAGACACGCCCTGGTCTTGGGAGGCAATCACGTTTCCATCGGCAAAAGCGTAAATCGGCGCACCTTGCGCACCTGCGAAGTCCATACCATTATGCGGACTGCCCCAGCGCATACCGAACCCCGAGGAAATCGGGGTATCTGGGTCTACCGGATACGCTAAACCCTCAGAACTAACTGGACTACTGCCCCCACCTCCGCCGCCTGGGGCGCAAATATCTTTTGTATCATCTAGCCAGATGATCACAATCAGCGTTAGAACAATGATTACCGCAATAATCTTTTTCCAGTGCCGGAAAATAAAGCTCCCTGCTGCCAGCACCTGCGTACCTCCTGTTCATTCAATGTTCGTGGTAATAATTAGCTATTCTTTTCGAGTCGCGCACTCGTATTGTGAATCCCGGTAGCCTTTTCATACTCTGGTAAATGCACCCGGAAGGGAACACCTGGCGTTGTGTCGGACTCCGATGTTTTAAGAATAAAGCAACCTAATCCGGCAGGCTTTTGCTTATCTCCCGGCACAAAATCTTCACCAGGAATAGGGGTAGCACTCCATTCTTGCAGCATAGCCTCTTCGGTTTCCGTGAAATTGATAATTCCGCGCATCTCTTCAATCTCACTTTGTGTAACTGGCGCGATGAATTTTGCGCGACAACGTTCAATAAAGCCAGTCGCTCTGCCCTGATTGGATTCCCCACCAGCTACCTGTTTGAAGTCACGGACACTATGGGTAATCAAGGTCAAGATTAGACCACTTGTTCGATTAGTTCTCGTAATGCGGTCGATATAGCTGACGGCATGTTCAGGACTTGCTTCTAGCAATTGCCACAGCTCGTCACCGATAAGGTCAAAGACAACTTTTTCATGGATGCCGTTATCGGATAGCACATGGTGGCCTTCAATTGCCGCGAAAGCATTTTGCCAAGAAATAAGCATGACAGCGGCACGCAAAATCGCGTTATTTTCTGGCACTGCTGATACGTCAATATCCACACACGGAGAGTCTAGATTAATCGGATGTGTGGTCTGACCATTAAAAAGTGAACCCATTGCACCATCGACAATCGCATTAAGACTCCGGCGCAACGGACGAGTTTCCAGCTCATAATCTTCTTGACTATCAACACTAACTGCATCGCGTAGCTCTGCCGCCTGGTCAGTATCACTAGCTTCAATGCACGCTAAAAGATCACTAATGATTGGTGGCGCTCCACCCTCGTGTTCTACAGCTAGAATATCGAGTGCTGCCGATAGCAATGAAGATTCAAAATCTCGTAGTGCTTCACCTCGCATAAGCTCAATAACAATAGTGAGGTTAAGTAAGGTACGGCGCTTAATTTCTTCCTGCAAAATTCGGTGCTGTTCCGGCAAATGTTCAATCTGATGCAGCGCTTCGCCCAAAGAGCCAGGGTCAAGCAGATTAATCACGGAACGACCATAGCCAGCACTAATAACTTGACCTCCCAAAAGCTCAGTCATATCGCGGTAATCCGGCTTGCAGTCCGACATGAAAATAACGCGACGGCCTGTAGCAATGGCATAGGTAGCCATTCGACGCACTAGGGAGGATTTGCCGTAACCATTTAGGCCTAGAACAATCTGCGTCGGTGAGGTCATTAGCCCTGCCCTAAACCAGTCCAGGGCATCGAAATATACTGGGCGTCCGTGCAAGTAGTGCTGGCCTAAAGGCGCCCCCAGCATAGGAGAACCGCCACCAACGCTCCACGGCCATAGCCCTTGAATTTGGCGCGTCGTGCCTTGAATCTCCGGCATACGGGTATCAGATAGACAGCGGCCACCGCCTTCTACGTCCAGGCCATGAGCATAAACTTCCGGGGCTTCGTCACTATCGCCTGTTGCTGCGGAGTGTGCGCGCAGCTGGCGCGCACGGCGTGCCCATAGGTGTGACCAACCAGGGATTTTACTTTCTGCCCGTGCGTCAATTTCTTCTAAGGCCTTTTCAAGCTCTTCTGGTGATAACTGCTTATTAGAGGGCATTGCTCAGTACTCCATCTCCGCCGCGCTCTAGGAGGATTCCCGCGCCTAGACTGGCAGCAAAATTAGCTGAATGGTGAAAATTAGTAGGCCGCATATGTAGTGAGGCGCTTCGCCCCATGCCGTCCATTAAAATTTCGGTGGCTTCTTGGTCTGACCCAATAGGATTCGTCACCGTGACGATAATGCCTGCACGTGTGTAACCGTGTCCGGCCTGGATTTCCATGCGCGATTGCTCGACTGCTGCCAGTCGCACTTGGTCGGCTGGATCTTCTTGTCCGCGCGAGGTGCGCCTGGCCGCGCGCATGGCATCACGGTGATCGGCATCAATGCGGGCGCGTGCTTCACCACGTTCATAAGGTCGATACGTGGTGCATACTCGTTTAATCGGCAGGTCATAATTAGGCTCCAAAATAGGGCGTAGAACCTGTTCAATAAATCCGTCAGTAGGAAATTGGTAGGCCGCAAAGCTTGTGGAGATGAATTCATCATGGATAAAGCCGCGTGCTTGCTCTTCTGCCGCAGTCGGTCCGACTTCGGAAAACTCCAGGTCAAAGCTGGTATTTTCTTCTGCTCGGGCTAGGTCGATATTAAGTGCATCAGTGGGAGAATATGACCTGCGGAAAAATTCAATAATTTCCTCGTGTCCCATCAATCGGGGACTAAGGCCTGATGCTTCTAGGTCAGGAATGAGATTCCGAATTTGCTTGGCAACCTCACCTGCACAGGTGTCCCAATCTCGGCCGCGCTGGTTAAAAACAATTCCCAGCCGGTGGCGCATTGCCAGTCTGCCGGCTGGCAATTCTTCTGCTGCTACGTCGATTAGTTCCCGTGCTAACTCTGGTGCGTTATCGTGCATCGACTCATTAAGATGGACTCGCCCGCGTACACCGGGGTCTGGAAAAGTCTCTGTTACTGCTTGCGCTGCAAGACAGTCCGATACCTGCCCCATATCGCGCAAGAAGATTCCCCACGCATCGACGTAGCTATTAATCGTTCCTTGCGATAGCGCTTCATCACCTTTCGCTGCAATAGAAAACATCACAGTTAGCGTGCTTTGCGCTGGATTAGCAATTGCAGCATAGGCCTTATCAGAAGGAACAGGCAGGTCAACAAGTTCTAGGCTTGCTGCCATTCCTGGGGGCTGAAAACTGCGCTGCATAGCTGGGCGAAAAAGAGTCCTGCGGCGACGGCGAAGAAAAGTAAACATGATCCGGTCTTTCATCTTGGTTGATAGGGAATCCCCATTAGGGCTGGAACGAGTAAAAAACAGCACTGTCGCGCCAGTGAGTCCTACCACTGCAGCCAGAATCCATGACCCTGCGATGGAGCCGAGAAAGATTACTGCGGACAAAAGGACTAGCGCCATGAGCGAAGCGATTGGGCCGAGTCCGAGAAAAAAGCCTGTACGCTGGCGTTCTGTCAAGTTTCCATAAACTCGATTAGTCATCGTCTACCTCCTTTATCAGTCGGTGTTACCGGCTGCTGGTCGTACATCGGCCAAGCCTGGCTAAGCCGCTGCCGGTGCTCACGGGTATTAGGCTGTGTGCTCTGCGCCGTCTCCGGCTGGTGTGCCCCTTGCTGACTTTGAGCTGGCGAATTATGAGCGGGAGTATCCACGCTGCCTGCGCGGGATTTATCCCCCTGCTGTAGCTGCCCGGCTTGCCCGGTCTTAGCGCCTTGTGTGGCATCTTTTTGTCCAGTGCCCGCACCCTGCGGGGAGTGCGCGCCCTGGGCTTTCGGGGTCTTTGCTCCGCCTGCTGGCTTATTAGTACTTGATGGTGAGCTGCGCTGCGAAGTCGGCGTAGTCCTGGGCTGCGACGACGGCGAGCGATTTTGCATCGCCGGTGGGGGAGTTGGTTTAGGTGCTCCTGCGCCACCGCCTCTGCCGCCAGTGCCTCCGCCACCACCGGCTCCGCCAAGGCCACGACCTCCGCCACCACCGGCTCCGGCCATTCCTGAGCGGGCACCGCCCATAGCTCCACCTGCTGCACTACCTGCTGCACTGCCTGCTGCTCCGGCAGCGGCTTTTCCTCCACCAGATACTGCACCTTTCGCGGCACGGCCAGCGGCTGTGGCCTTTCGACCAACTCCACCTGCGGCTTTGAGCATTCCTGCGGCACCGCCGACAGCCATCATTCCGCCGCCTGCGTTGCCTCCGGCACCACCGACTAATTGCAATAGAATCGGCATTGCTAGAACTGGTGCAATAAACAAAAGCACCGTGACAAAATCATTACCGGTATCTTCTGGCTGATTATTCGCGTAACGCACTCCGATGGAAAAAACGAGTGCACAAATCGGTTTAAACAGCAATAGACCAGTGAGCAGTCGCAAGATTGCATCCCACACGCCTTTACCCTGTGCCCCGGTAGTTGCTGCACCCGCAATGGGCAAAAACACCGTTGCGGCAATGAAAAGGAACTGGCGCAAAAATAGCTGAATAAGTAAGTCCAAGAAGGCAAAAATCGCCATAATTGCAACGATTAACAGCAGAAGGCGCTCGGTTGTCAGTTCACTAGTTTCAGTAACCAGCATGTCCTGAATACGTGCTTTGGCGGCTTCAATGTCGCCCGCCTGGGAGAAGAAAAACTCACTGAGAGCGTCTGTAGCAGCAATTAAAATCATCAAGACTGGGGCAGAAACAGTTGCCGCTAAAGCAGCTTTCAAAGATGCTTTAGCGGTTTCTGTCCCCTGCTGCATCTGCTGGTCAGCTCGCGCTACTGCAATGCGCCCTGCACCAATAATGATAGAAAAAGCAACGGCATAAATTACTAACTCTTCGGTGGCATCAGTTGCCCACGCGATAGATTCCTGAATAGCATCTGGGTTTGTCACCGGATCACGGCGAAAAAAGTCCATGAGATAGGAAAACAATTGACTTGCCAGACTCAAAATCAAGTCAATAAGCTTGCCGAGCGTCCCAGACACTTCCGTCTTTACGGCATCACCTGCATGGCAGGTTACGTCATACCATTTGCAGTCCTCAGCTTCTGCGTCCTCCCCTACTTCCTGGGCAAAGGCGCTCGCTGTCGATAATATAAGGCCGAAAACGACAGTCGCCGCGACAATAACGCCGCGACGCACTCCCGTGGGCTGTGGTTTTAGTCCCGTCACCATTGGGTAAATTCCTCTAGGTCTACCGCCCGGCCTGTGCCTCCCGCCTGGCTCAAATTCTCAATAGCCTGGTGATAAGAGTCAAAAGAAGAAGGACTTAACTTCCAGTCGTTGTCCTGCCATTCAACTGACATGCGTAAAACGCCTCCCGTTGAGGCATCCTCCATTGGCACAAAGTAGTCCACTACGGCGCGGTTATCGGAATAATCGACGACATTCCATGCAGTCATGCGATTTAGTGCGGAGTCACACTGCGGAGTGCGTGCATCATCGAATGATGATCCGCTAGAAAAGACTTCTTCCGTAGCAACTAAACGTTCTGCATCCTGCTCACTGACCCCGGTAGCCGTTGCAACGGCCTGTGCCCGGTCGTCTGCTTCTACGGACATAGCAAATAACGCAACTGCGGCTGCGGCTGCGCCTTCTTCCGACTGCTCCCATCCGCTAACATCGACAAAACCATCCTTGACCTGGCTGTTTGTCGGTCCATTTCCGGTATAGGGCATCAGGACACACGCGGGAAGTTGCCAGACCACATCATCTTTCGCAGCTTCATTAGGAAGTGGTTCACCATCGCCGTTGTCTGGCACCCACGCTTGCGGGTTCGCCGTCGCATTTTGCACCAGATACGGCGCGCTGCTGAAAGTGTCTTGCACCCATTCGTCTACCGAAAAGGTTTCTTCTTGCGCCGGTGTTTCTGCTTCTGAACTAGCAGTTTCCTCCGCGTTATCCGCGCACGCGACCAGGCTCAATGCTGCGGCACCACTAGCTAATGCGGATATGATTATGCGCTTATTCATCGCTGTTGTCCTTCCTAGTTGCTTGGTGGTGTGAACTCAGTAGCCTCGGGTGGGACTTCTACTACCGCACGTAGCTGCGGAGTTTGTGGGTTCGCTGGAAGTTTCAATTTCCAGTCACCGTCTTGCCAGACCAGTTCTCGGCGTTGTTCGGTAAACGACCCATCCCATTGCTGCCAATACAGAAAAACCGTTGCTGTTGATGCGTCCTCAGATAATTCCGTTGTCCACGCCAGTAAATCGGGCATTTTATCGGTTTGAGGCTGTCCCACGATTAGCCCTGCGCGGGCTGCTGCCCACTGCTTACGCCCTTCATCATTGACCGTGGCGACATTTAATATCTCGCCAAAGTCCTTCTCACTAGCACTGTCGAGAGCAATAGATAAATTAGCTGCGGCAATCGCTGCACCAAATTCATCTTGGGCATAACCAGTCGGCGGCGTAGTTTCCGTATTTGATGGTGAGGTTTCGCTAGCTGGGACTTTAAAGCCTTTAATAGTCGTCCAGCTCACGTCCTGCGAGGCTGCGCTGTCGTCTACTGCTTCGGTTGATTCATCTGGCGAATTGCAACCAACAAGAGTAAAGCCAGCTACCGCCAACAGTGCGACTGCCAGTTTTTTTGGCCGGGTTAAATAATCCACTGGGCTATCCTTACTGCGTTAGAAATGACTGCTACACAGGCGATAATGACGACTATGCGTGATAATGATTCTCCGATTTCAATGTCGTTTCGCCACATAATCCATACGAGGAAAATGCCAGCTACACACAAAGCAAGTGATCCCCACGAAATCCAAGACATGAGCAAATCAAGCTGCTGAGTCACTTGCTGCATTGCTTGTTATGACCCCCACGACCAGTTGACGATGTTCGCAGCAAAGGACGCGATAATGCCACCTACGACAACCCAGCCAAGCACCTTTTTAGGCTTAGATTCGTCCTGCGAAGAATCAAAGTAGGCATACGCTAGCCATGCGCCACAAACCATGAGCAGACCTACTGAGATTGTAGGAACTGCCCAGGCCAGGACACCTAAAATTTTGTTTCCGACCTCTGCAAATGGTCCTGCGTCTGGGCTGGGTTGAACAACCTGCGCCAAGATATTTTCAATCATGCGTTCTCCTAGGAATAAACAGCTTGTAGTGAATAGTGTACTACAAAATCGTACTACGGTATATGTATTTATGCGGCGTTTGCAAGCATGTCAGACTCGACAGTTTCCGTTGCAACATAGTCCACAAACTCGGTAAATAAGGTTGCAAAGTTTTTCGGCATGCCGTCCTGCCGCTTACCCTTCTTTTCCCACCGGGTAAAGTCCCATCGGGGTAGTTCTGCCAGCGGAATTTGCGGCACTTGCGGCCAGTACGGAACGCGCGCGATGAAAGTATCTATTTCATCTTCGGAGATAGGTATAAAGCGTGCTTGAACTGCCTTGGGTCGCTTTTTCTCGACTCCACGGGTTGCAATTGCTGCCACGCGCCAGCCATTGGCAAGCGCTTCATCACGTAGCCAGACCGCGCGTTGCGCCTGGTCAACGCTTTCGCTGGTAAGGACAATAACCCACGGCGAAACCTCGTCTGGGCGCGGCGCTAATACGTGCTCGTAGTGCATCTCGTCGGCGCACGCTCCTAATAAAGTCGCCAAAGTCGTAGTTCCGACACCTCCACCAGCTCCAACGACGTGCATTAGCGGTTGCTTAGACATTAGCTCCTCCTCGTGAGTGAGTAACTGGGATTAGACCACCGGATACCGCGATTTGTTTGAGCGCGGATTTATCGGGATAAGCCGGGTCTGCCAGAAATGCCAGCCTTTCAGCTGCGGTGAAGTCAGCATTTCCGGTAACCATTCCCTTTTGAGCTTCGGCAATAGTTTGTGGGTTCGATGCCCAGTTTTGATCAGACGCTTGGGCATCAGTGGTATACAGTGCGTAGCCAGTTTCTGCATCAGTGCTTACCGGCTTACTGGCGGGTAGCACGTCGCCTTCATCGGTAAGGGTGTATGGCGAAAGCGGATCGACTCCAACACTTTCACCGGGAGCAGATGCAGCGTAATCCATTGGCGGCATAGGCTGGGCTGCCGGGGAACTTGTTGCCTCAGCGTCGCTGTTGCCCTGGTCGGCTGGTTCCTTCGGTGCTGGTGTATCAGTCGTGGTTGGCGCGTTTGCCTCGCTTGATGCGGTAGCGCTGGTTGTTTCTTCGGCTGGTTCCAGTGCTGCGCTGTGATCACGTGCTGCGGCAATAGTCCAATCCGCTAACACCTCGGTGACCGTTTCTCCCGTCGATGCAATAGGCACGACCTTATAACCGTCTTGGGTGGTGAGTTGATCCCATGTACGCGCGCTTGCAATAAGGTCTGGCAATTCCTCGTTATCTACCAGATTATTAGTCATTGCAGTAAAGACTTTTGTTGCGCGTTCACCGAGGCTAGCTGGCTCGATAAGCTTCAACGCGGATTGTCCCGCTTTAGCTGTCAAAGTCGCGGTAAGTTCTGGTGAGGTAGCTCCACCTGTGACACCTGCGGCCATAAGCGACGAAATAGTATCTGCATCCAGTACATCACCCGCCACGGTCGCTAGGGAGGTAATCCCGATAGATCCGCCACGGACTAGTGCGGTCATAGAATCTTCAAAAGCACTCGTTGCTTCGTCGTCAGTGTCGCTATTTTTGCCTGTGGTCGATGGGCGAATACCTTGAGTTGCAGCCTGCTCGATGCGTTCAGATACGGAATGCTCGCCAGTTGGCGCGAGATTAGAAAGACTATCTCCTTCCCAGTCTTGCCCTGCGGATTTTGCTACACCCGATGCCGCCGTAGCGCTCATAGCTTGGCTTGTGAGGTTGGCTGCACCTATAGGGTCTTTTGTAAAATCTGCGCCTGCCTGCTCAGTGATAGTTAGTGCCGCACGACCTAGTGCAGCATTGTTAGGAGCAGAGCAAGATAAGTCACCATCTACGCAAAATTGGGCTACCCGTCCGGTGAGCGTGCCAAAATCAGAAATTTGCTGCGACTTATGATTAAGTCCCGAACCCTCGGGGACTTTAGCAAGGTCTGCGAACAAGCTCACGCTAGTCGCTGGCTCGTCGTTTTTCTCTCGTGACCATGTGCTCATTCCTACCTGGTCAGTCTTTCCCCATCCTTCCGGGGCAGAGACTCCTGGCGCTCCTGGGAAAAGCTCAGCCCCTGGTGCTCGCGTCGGGTCAGAGATAGTTGCAGCAAAAGCTACATCTTCTTCCCTAACTGGGGAATTACCTGCCCCAACTTCGGAGGCGAAAAAAGACACCAAGTGCCCGGCTTGACCTTGCCCCAAAAGTGCAAGTTTGCCGGTTGGACACTGCTGGGTGACGCGGTAAGCAATTTGCGTTAATCGCGCATATCCGTCAGTCAAGGTGTCACTATAGACTTCCCCGGCTTCGCCATTGCCTTTGGCCTTATAGGGAATATAAATTGGGGTGATTAACGCTTGCGCATCTTCGTCTGCCAGTGCTTGCCCTGTGACTTCGGAAAAAATTCCGCTCGCGGTCTGCGTCGGTAATTTTGTATCTGTATTACTCGGGGTTGGCACTAGCACCGTCAGCGGCTTGCACTCTGTAGATACTGCATCATCTTCTGCATCGCCCTGGTCGGCGGCTTCGGGGGACGCGGGAGTGTTTTCGGCCTCGCTCGTAGCACTAGGTGCCTCGGTCTGAGCTGCGGCTGTAGGTAAAGCACTGGCACTTAGTGCCAGTGCTGCCGCTGCAAGGACAGTCCGTGGAAGTTTCATCTCTTTCTCCTGCTTATTCAGTAGCCGTGTCGGTAAAAATCCAATTCTTACCGCGCTGTTCGATTTTGTAGTTGCCTATCCATGTTTCCTCTGGCTCAGTATCACCTTCTTCCCACCAGCTAATCTCCGTTGCCCACCAGCCAGTATCACCAGGCATGACGGTTAAGCACCATTCAATATTCTCTGGTGCATTTTTTAGGCTCTCGTCGATGGTTTGCTGAAATCCCTCGGCAGAATACCCGTCGTCCCAAAGTTCCGCGACTGATTCACCATCGCGGTCGTCAAAATAGCGTGCCTGAAATTCTGCAACTAGTGTTTCTGGGCTGGTGATCTCCCCACCTCGATTCGTGACTAATTTGCCGTCTGTCTCTTCGACGTTGCAGGTCATTGGCTCTGGCTCCACGCTGGTTTCTTCCGTCGTAGTTGAGGTTGGCTCTGCCACAACTGATTCTGGCTCCGGTTCTGGTTCGCCACTGCCGCCAAAGCTATTCATCAAAACACCTACTGCCACTCCCCCGAGTAGCACTAACCCGCCTAGTGCTGCGGTCATAGTGATTATCTGCTTACGACGCGGAGACTTCTGCCGTTTAACTGGCGTGCTGTCAGCGCCGTCATTTTCGTCCTGGTCGCGGGCGGCGGTCGGCATCGTTTCATACCACTGGTCTATCCACGCGCCCCAATTCTCCGCATAAGGTTCTTTGTCCGTGGTCATTATCCCTGCCTCGCGTGATGTTTCAGACTAGTACTAATATGTACCTTACTAGAACATTATTCGTCCGTCTTACCGTAGACCCAATTTCGAAAGGTGTCTACCTTAACCCCTAGTGTTTTCGCTAGAAACGGCGTGGACGCGCCTTCTTGAATAAGCCGTTGGGCAACTTCGTTGCGCTGGCGAGCCAATGCTGCTGCGGCTGCGGTTTCTTGCTCCATGTCGCGGGTTAAACGTGCCAATTCTTTGCCTGTGTCAGGGCTGATCGCCTCCTGGGTCTGCACGTCCTTCCCCCGGACAAGGTTGTAGATCCTGGCGGTGGTCAAGCCCGTGAATTCTGCAATCTCTTTGGCCGACACGCCCTGGGCACGCGCGTTGACAATCATTGCCGTTCGTTTATCCCGCAGTTGCGTCCACCTATTTCGCGCTGCTACTTCTTCCTGGTGCAAAATTTTAAGTCTGTTTAGTTCTTCCATACTGAAAGAATATCGCACTAAGGGAGATTAAAAGGGACTACGTAGAATAGTGCTGGAATATTGCATACAGCTGGGTACGGTTTAGTCCTGCCGCCTTTGCTATTGCGGTTACCTCTAGTCCAGCATCGCGAGCCGCTATGAGCGTGACATCTCTCGCAGTACGTGCGTCCGCCTCGTCGCGCTCAGCCTTTTCCACTGCTGCCACAGTAGCTACTAACAGCGCTTCTGCTTGCTCTCGCGATTCGGCTGGCTCCTTTGTCTCGCCAGTTTGTTTCACAATGGCGTATACAGATGCCCGACTAAGCTGGGTAGCCTTCATAAGATAGGCCACTGATAGCCCGCACTTCTTGGCGGTAGCTATTGCCTCATTTCTGCGCCCCCTCCAAAGTTCGCTATAGTCCATGGCTTGGCGCAACGTGGCACTGGCCGCTTCTACTTCCGCTAATGGATGCTTACTCATTCTCGTGCGCCTTTCGTGCCTGCTCTGCTTTATCTAGAAATTCAGTGCGCCGCCGCATAGCTTTTCGCTGCGCAATTCCATGCTCTACCATTCGCGTAAATAGCTCCTGCTCCGGGGCAACCTCTGCGATATGAGCTAGGGAGCGGGTCATATCTGAAAATTGGCGGCGATACCACGTCGATAGAAGTTGGTCGCCGTAATAAATTAAATTGCCTGCCGGACTTCCTAGCCCTACAAGACTGATAAGAAGGCGCTGATACTGCGGCACAACGTCCCCGCCCTCTGCCACTAAGCGCACATTAATTGAGCTTGCATCATGTGGCATGCCATTGCGCACTGCGTCGGCTATGGTGGCGAAAATATGTGAATACATGCGGTTGTAGAAGTCCGTCTCCTGTAAATGCTCGGTAACAAACTCAACGTCTGCCGATCCTTTTGGACTCCATAGAAGCGCACATAATAACTGCGCCTCGGGATCAAGTCGATCATCAATGAGGCTATCTAGTACTTCGGGGTCGTTCTCCATGTCTATCTCCTGTTCGTGGTGAATGATGTTCGCGCATCAATGATTTAAAAGTCACAGGGGTTTATTAGTGTCTTTCATTTCCCTAACTTCATAAGGAACGCCATTTAGAGATAATGCCAGCATTGCCTGCTCAATAAAGGCATGGTGCCCTTCTAGCCCTCGGTGCGAGGTTTTTAATTGACCTGCGTGGACATAAGTATCGAGAACCGCGCTCCCTTCTTGTTTTCCGGCAGTGACGACCTGGTCAAGCAGTTGGACACGCTCGTTCCAGAGCTTTTCAATGCTTTCTACTACGTCGGCGGGGGGACGCTTGCCAGACTCCCAGCGCTGAGCTTCACGTAGCGAAACTCCCCCTATGTCCGCAAGGTCTTTTACTCGTAGTCCCAATGAATGGCGCTTTAACTTCAATTCGGTTGATAACACTAGTTAGCCTTTTCCTCTTGATATAAGCGGCGTTTTCTCCGCATAAGCGGAAGTATTTCATAAGCATTTGCTTGCAATAAGTTCCCGCACGAGCGGGGATAAGTCATTACTATATGCAAGCAAGCAGTCCTGCTCATTGCCGGTGGGGAGTTTTTATTACCTCCCGCACCGTCGTGCTGGGCACCCACGCGCCATGTTATGTGGGTGCCCACATAACATGGCGCGTGGGTGCCCAGTTTTATTATTGAGTTTTCAGCACCTTCTACCTAGCCCACCTTGTGGAGCCTGACTCTCGCCCGTAGGGAAGTAAGGAAAGCCCACACACCCTAACATGTGGTTACCCACATGTTAGGGTGTGTGGGTGTTGGGTCTTAGGCTGCTTGCGCTGATTCCTTCTCTTCCTCTAAGGCGTTGAGGATAGTTTTTGCAGCTGCTAACACTTGCTCGGCGGTGGCTTGGATTAGTTCGGTGTCCATCCCTGACCATCCTGCAACATATCCGATGCTGTAGCTGGCTGTGTTGATTCCGAGCGCTCCCGCGACGATGTAGGCGACTGATTCGGCTTCAACTTCGATAATTTCGCGGGGCTTTTCTTTATCGGCGTGCTGTCCGTCCTTGCTGTGCAGTAGTACGTGTGCAAGCTCGTGCAGTGCGGTTTTGGCTGCGTGTGTAGTGCTTATGTCGTCTCGGACTACTACGCGGTAGGTTCCATCTAGTGCGGTGTAGCCGTAGGCTTCTCCGTTGATTTTTTCGGTGGTCAACGTCCAGCCCAGCTGGTTGAGGTAGTCGCTTACCTGGGCTATTATCCGCTCCGCCTGTTCTGTGTCGAGTTCCTTTAGCTCTGGGGCGATGCTGGGGAGTTCGTCGCCGCTGGTTTGGGATACGTCAAAGACTGTGACGGGTGGGAAGAATACGGCTTTTTCTTCTTTTTCTTCGCCGTTCTCGTCCTTGGTGGTGTATTTTTTGGTGGCGTATCCGAAGATTTTTAGTCCGCGCTCGCCTTTGTTTACTTGGCGGCCTAGTTCTTTCCACTTTTTAAAGCCTGCTACGCGGGTGGCGGTCGGCATCTGGCTCATAATTAGCATGATGTTGCGTGCGCTGTAGTTGTGGAATTTTGCTGCGAAGTCTAGGTATCGTTTCCACTCTTTCGAGTCTTGGAAGTTTGCCACCTGTTCGATGATTTGGGCTTGCATTTCTTTTAGCTGCTTGTCGCGGTGTGCTTTTGCTTGTGCTGGGGTGAATTTCTTAAAGGCCATGATCTTTTCCTTTTCCTGATTGGTGCGGCCTGGTGCCGTCTTTGTGGTTGATTCGTGGCTTTCACTATTGAGTTTTCAAACAACTTTCCGCTCAGTTTCCCTTGCGGTGTACTTATTATTTTAGTCAATCCCACCCCCTTTGTCTAGTCCACCCGACACTTTGTTACTAACATCACATTATGGGTTTTGTGCTTAGTTCCTGCTGGTCATGCCACATTGCACGCGGGCAATCACCTCCCCCTCGCTTATTATTTTTTCCCGAGAAGGCACAAAGTGCCGTTTGCAGTCGAAGCGCCTGGACTGCAACTGAACGTGGAATAAATAGCGACCCGATAGGGGAGCGGTTTATGCCGCGAAAGCAGTTGCGGGGAAGGCGCGTAGACATAAAATGCCGAAGGCTTCTCGGGCAAAAATAAAAAGGCTCACGCGCAACAGCGCGTGAGCCTTCACTAATCTTTTAATCTTTTCCCGGCCAGGCAGTCACCTGTTTTCCACGGGAGTTAGGTGGGTAAGTTTAGGATTGGTTAGGCAAAAATTCTTTTAATTCTTTTAATCTTTTCCCTTATTTTTTGGTCGGAAGAACAACTAGCTGCCTGACTGAACCGCGCTGGGCAAAGTAGAAAACGCCGTTGGGTAGGCTTCTAATCCACTCTGGACTTACTCGGTAAGTGTGCTGTGCACGAGTTGATTTAGCACCTAATCCTGATGCGTCACCTGTGGATTCTGCGTGAAAGACTGTACCAAAAGCATTGGCTTCTTCTTCGGAGTCTTTTCCTCGTCCAACCATGATTGCTGCACCCGCTTGGGTAAGGCGTTTTTGCATTGAAACATCTTCTGCAATTGATGATAGAGACTGCCCCGCGATGTATAACCCCATGTTGAGGCTTCGAGTTGTTTCAAACATTGATGCAGCCATTTTTGGCGCTGGCATTTCAGAAAGATTTTCACGCACAATTTGCGCGAACTCGTCAATGACCATGACTCCTGGCACAGCTTCTTTTGCACGCTTTTTTACGGCGAGATAGCGGCGGAGGTCGTGCATCAGAAGGTTGGCTAGGAGCACGTCACCTTCATCTTCTGCGACGATAGGAATGACGTGCAGGCCACCTTCGTCAAGCAGTTGTGGAATGGTATATCCGTTTGCTTCATGGAAGATTTTTACTTGCGCGAGTCGCGCTTGCAGGGTATCCCAAACTCGGCGGTGGCGTTGTACGCCTTGCAACTTTTCAGTGAGATATGGCATGGATTCTTCTGCCTCAACGCGCTGTTCTTCCTCCGCTACTGCAATGTTCCATAGCGCGCCAAACTCTTCAACATCGGCACAGCCTGTTTCACCCCACGATTGCATAATTGCGCGGATTACTCCACGGGCTTCATCAGCATAGAAAGTCGTGGACTCCGTGGTTGGGACTAGCTTCATAAGCCTTTCTAGAATGTCGTCGTCGCTGCCTGCGAAAAAGTCATACCCGCCATTATGTTTTACGGCTCCGTGACTTTCTACAAGCGCGTCGGCATCGCCCTGGTCGCCTTTACCATCAACGAAGATTACCGGATCGCCTTGCGCACGATGCCCCATCATGATGGAGTTCAGTAGCTCGGTTTTACCGGCACCGGATTCTGCAATGATAATCGCACGGGCGTTACCTGGTTTTTTCGGTACTACTAGTTTGTCATTGACTTGCCAGTGCGGATTTTCTTGCGTGCTTGCCGTCAGTAGTCGGGGGACTACTACGCCGAAGGCGTAAGATTCTTCTTTTCCGTTTTTTACTGGCAGTGGTGCGTAGCTTACTTTGCCGTTCTTTTTCGGTCGAATGTCGTTGCTTCGGGCGTTTAGGTCTAAGCCGTATTCCGCTGCTTTGTCTACAGCGCTGCGCCGCTGGATTGCTTCTTCGGTTTCTTCTAGGTTCACTACATCAGCGACGCTACTGCGACGGAAACGAATTGTGAGTAGGAATGCTTTTCGTCCAATGATCATAAAGACTGGAAGCCATAGTGCAATAGCAATAAAAGCATAGAGTATTGACACACCTGTGTATCCTGCGTACTTGCCTAGATAAGAAATCCAGTCACCGTTTCCCCCTGGCCGTAATTGCCAAACTTGGAGCGCCCTCCACACAACGATTGTCGCAACAATAATGCCTGCGATTGTGGAGACATAGACAGCAATTTGTTTCAACCCACTTATCTTTATCCAGTACCAGTCATAGCGTTGAAACAAGTTCTGCTGAGTTAGTCGTTTGAACGAGACTAACCCAGCAATGATTAGCACGATAATAGGGGAGTAAACGATAAGCCCCACCATCATGATTAAACCGGGATTCACCATCATCGAGATTGTTCCTTTCTAGCGTTACTCTTGCCCAGGATTTTCTAGCTTGCGTTGGCGCTGTTCCTCGAACTCACGACGTAACCTTTCTGCGCGCGTCTCAACGCGCGCAGGAGCTTGTTCAGCGGATTCGTGTGGTGGGGTAGCAACTTCATCTTGCATGGATAGTGGTTCCCCAATAGTGGAATGCGTTGCACGAATTTCACCAGCCATGATGGCCTGCTTTGCTTTACTCGCTATCTCTGAGTCTGCGGCCTGGCGCTCTTCTAAAGTTTCACCAGAATTCAGTCCCAAGTACCACCAACCGGGCGTATCCTTTTCTGCCATAATGTTACGGAAACTTCGCCTTAGACCGTCATTGCCGAACACATATGAAACACCAACGGCGGCAGATTCTTGCTTCTTCCTATAACGATCAATTACCGCAGACCAACGGCGTTGGTTTTTCGGTGATAATTCAACTTCAACCTCAACACGCGCATCACCTAACCATGCCGTACCGTCCGAAACTTTACTTGCTCCCACTCCACTATTGACGGGCGGTACCCATTCGAAGCCCTGGCGGATGAACTCTACTGCAACTTCTGCCACTCGTAATTCGTGTGCATGTTGAACTTCAAGCATTGGCCGTAACTTCACGTCAGACGTTCCGAGAATACTATCTACGTCTTTCCCACCCCGTTGTAAATAGACAAGCTCACTATTCTTGACCATTCGTGAGACAAAAGCCGACCATGTGTTCTCTGTTTTAAACGACGAATAATGCTCCAATAGACGCACTAAAGTCTTGACACGAACCACCTTCATCGACTCAACAAAGGACACTCCAATTCTCTTAACTTCTGCACTACTTAACCCCTCCATTATTGTCCGTTCCTCTCTCACTATAAAAGCTTTCCTTCTCTCCCTTAATTTAACTCAACATGCCTTTTTCTATCTTCTCTTCTCTTTCTCTCTTTCACACTTACACCTCTCTCCCTCCCTCTTTTGCCTCGCTCCCACCTGCATTCCTTAGCTCTCCCCGCCCCACGATTGACCACCCTCTCACAGGTTTACCGCGGTGTGAGGGTGGTCAATCGTGGGGCGGGGACGTGCGAAGCACGTTTATGCAGGTGGGAGCGAGGCAAAAGTCATACAGTAGTCATACAGTAGTCATAATGAATACTACTGTATGACAACTGTATGACAACCATATTTTCTAAAATTGCAGCTATTCGACGACTTAATTTTCAGCGAAAAGCGCATCAACGCATCACACTTAACGGAATCGTCGCGCGTCCCGTGTTAAAGTCTCAGTCATGGATAGTGCAAATACTTTTGAAAGAGATAACGAGCCTAAAAGCGTCGAATATCTAACCGATAAAGCGCTTGAAGAAGCGCGTGCAAAATTTCAGAAAAAGGAAGAGGAGATAAAGAAGGTTCTTGCCGAAGGAATAACTGCCTTTCGCGATGTTGACCATCACGCAGAAAAGCATAAAGAAGCACAACAAACCTTAGCTAGAGTTCTCACAGATTTGTCAGAGTTAGATGTCGATAGGTCAGTTCTTTTGAACGCGCTAGGAGTAAGCTCAGCTAGTTTGTCTCGCCGTCTCCCACAGAAGACCAGGCGCGCGACGAGAGGCAAGAAGCAATCGTAAATAAAGGTCGCCTAAGTTTTCGACAATAGGGTAATCTCAGTAAGCAGTCAGACATTTTTTACACCACGAACAGGAGAGCATCATGCACTCAAAATCTAAAGCTCGTTTCTCAGCATTGGCATCGGTAGCGTTCGCTATTTCCGTTGCGGCTACTCCGGTAGCCTTTGCAGCTCCAACGCCAACCCCACAAGTACCTGCGCGCGTTACAGCCACACCACAAGTGCCTGACCGTCAATCCCCAACGCCAACCCCACAAGTACCTAACCGTCAGGCAACAGCTGTTCCTCAGCCAGTTTCTCAGGCTGTACCAGGAATTCAGCGCGCTGCCCAGCCCTTGGTTCCACAGGAGCGCGTTGTTTACGTCGAGTCCGAGCCAGTAGTAATCACTGAAACAATTGTTGAAACTGAATATGTGGATCGTCAGGTCGTAGAAGAAGCAGGCGGCTTGCTCATTCTTGATCCAGATGTTCAATCCACTATTGGTGCTTCCGAGTTGTACAACACAGTTTCAGCTAACTACCACGCAACATCGGGCAAAGATAGGGAGCTGCTTAACCGCGCTGGCGTAGCTGCTGGTGCTGGCGCGATTGCAGGCGGAACTGCCGGTGCAGTCGTTGGTGCTACGACGGCTGGTGTTGGCACCGCTATTTCAGGCGCTGCGCTTGGTGCAGCGGCTGGTACTGCCGCACAAATTCCCGCCCAGGTGTCTTGCGGAGTTGTCACCGTCGTTGCGCCCGGTGTCGGAGTTCCATGTCACTTAATTGCACTTGCCGCAGGACCGACTGCCGGTGCATCAATTGGCGCTGTTGCTGGCGCAGGAATCGGTGTAGGTGCTGGCGCGATTGCAGGCGGAACTGCCGGTGCTGCTGCTGGCGCTGCTGGCGGATTAACGTTCGTTCCAGGAGGAACCGAAGCCGTACAAGGTGTAGTCGCAGATTCTGCATGGGACTTAGAAAATTCAGCGCGTGTAGAAAACGGATACAAGCCACTAGTAGGCGATAAACCATCTGGCGCTAAAGGCAACACTCCGGTTGAAGAATCGACTGACACTCGTATTGTCGATGGAACCGTAACCGGCGAAGGCATTGATGTTGAACCTGCCGCACCAGTCGAACCAGTAGTAGACATTCCAGAAGTCCAGGCCGAGCAACTTAGCCCTATGGATCAACTCAACGCAACAGCAGAGCGTATTCAATCAGACATTGATGCATCTGCTACTTACGCGCAACAAGAAATTAGCGCTGCTACCGCAGACCCAGAAGGCTACTTTAACGACTCCGTTGCACAAGCCCAGTCGGATGCACAAGATACAATTGCATCTGCTCAAACTGCATTGAATAACGCAGAAATTCCTTCTTTTCTCTAGAAAGTAAAAAATAGGTTATCCCCCTACGCAACGTAGGGGGATAACCTATTTTATTTTCGCCTATTGTGAATCGTATTTGTCTACGTAATCTTCAACAAACTTGGTCACTTCTTCACGGATAGTAGTACGTTGACTGAGCGTTATCTGACGGAATCTAAAAAGTAGTTCCCCGTCAATATCTACTGACAAACGCTTTAATAAATCTTTGCTTTGCTGATTCTGAAAAGCATCTTTTACGCTTGTAGCTGTTTTCTTCTTTGCCGTCGCCCGAGGCTTGCGAGGTGCGGCCTGAGCAGCTAAATCCTCTTTGCTGGTCATTTCATCATCTCCAATATTTCTGTTGCAACGTCGTCGTACCCATGAAAATCACCACTAGGGACAAAGCCGAAAGTAGAATGCACGGCTTCTCGCAAAGAAATTTCTGCCTTAAATCGGGGCATACCTTGTCCGTCTAACGCCGCGCGTGTTATCTCTAATGCGTTCGTGCCCTTGCGCGCAAAAGTAAGCAAAGCGGCATGAGGAACATCGTCCAGCACATCTTGCAATGCCCACACCCGTGACAAGTCGGCATTCGTAGCGCGAGTCGGGACAATAACGAAGTCGCTGGCAGCTATTGCAGCTTCAATCGCATCTGGGTCACCTGGGGGAGTATCAATAATAGCCACACCCTTTTTCCCGATCCTCGCAGCCATTTTTCCCACTTGACGCGGTATCGAAAGCTCTACTGCAAACGGCAATTGAGAACTGCTATCTCCATCAGCTTCATTACGTTCTTCGACACGCTCAGCCCAATCTAAGGCCGTTCCCTGGCGGTCAAGGTCGATTACAGTTACATCGTCGCCCCGGTGGGCAAAGACTGCCGCAATCAGCATTGAAGTGGAAGTTTTACCCACTCCACCTTTCGGATTTGTAACCGCGATAATCATCACAATTTCCTTTCATCTCCTGTTCGTGGACAAGAACCACAATACCACAAGTGTACATATGAGGGAATGTGGGTGTGAGGGTTTACTGCCCCTTCACACTCGTTCGAGTGCTATCGCGACAGAACTAGCCAAACAATGCGCCCCATAGACCTGTTTTAACCGGTTATACGCCTTCTGGCCTTAACTAAATAGCTGGTACATCAGCGCTCCGACCAACAAGCCACCAAACGCTACAAGTGTAGCCATTGAGTAATAAAACAAGACTGCCCTAACCTCGGAATCATCCGCCGGGCGCACTCCATGCTCGTGAGCAGCATAGAAAAACACGCCAGTAGATACGGCAATCATCAAGATAAGAAAACCTATTAAGTAGCCCATACCAAGTACTCTTTCATACGGCTGTGCACTTCTCTTAGAGCTTTATCAAGCACTCGCTCTAGGTTGTAGGGGTTAGGGTTTTTGATGCCCGGAGGGGCATGGGAACCGTATATAGCTTATGGCCTGACCCCCCCCTAATC
>Ga0209487_1000971_pt1 | contig 24793 bp, 25 predicted proteins | sample Poulit2012_FD_187524 | JGI IMG/M metagenome (GOLD analysis project Ga0209487, IMG submission 187524) | Agricultural soil microbial communities from Georgia to study Nitrogen management - Poultry litter 2012 (SPAdes) (version 2) | ecosystem: Environmental > Terrestrial > Soil > Agricultural land...
GTCACTCATGGTGGTTATGAAGACCCGTCATTGAACGTTTTGGTGGTTCGCGGTCACTCATGGCGGTTATGAACGACCGCACTTTGCCGTTTTGATAGTTTATGGTCACTCATAGTGGTTACAAACGACATTAATTCTAGACTTATTCAATATCAACTTGTAGACCTCCATGATAATACTCTGAATTCAGTTAGTTCATAGTCTGTGTGTATTGTAAAACAATGATGATTATGAGATCTAGTTTTCAAAAAGTGTTTTATGAGTATTTGAAATTGGTCTGGCTAGATATTAGGATTATTTTATTGGTGTAAAGGTTGGATTTTTTTATTTTCCGGAAGAGCCGAATCCACCTTCATCCCGGTCAGTATCAGATAAAACCTCAACTTGCGAAAGTTCAACTTGTAATACAGGAGCGATCACCATTTGAGCAATTCTCATCTGTTTTTCTACTTTGAAATCCTCTTTCCCGTGGTTTATTAAAATGATTTTTATTTCCCCACGATAACCTTCATCAATTGTTCCTGGGCTATTTAAAACTGTAAGTGAATGTTTTAAAGCTAGTCCACTTCTCGGTCTTATTTGTGCTTCCGTTTTTTCAGGCAATTCAATTTGAATACCTGTTCCAACCAAAGCAGACTCACCTGCTTTAATTACCTTTTCTTCCACGGCATATAAATCTAACCCAGCATCACCCTTATTTGCCTGATAAGGTAATTTTGCATCTTTATGTATTAATTTTACTTTCACAAGATTTTCCATTGTTATTTCCTCCATTTTCTGAATAAAAGGTTACATGTTTATATATATGTAAAAAAGCTCCCCTCTTATTTTAGCATGTTCATGACAGTGTCGAAAGATTAAATCAATCGTTTTTTTATGCAATGATAAAAATAATGAAACTTATTGAACCGACAATACGTATAAGAGATATCATACATTAGTGAGGCGGTTTAATTATGATCATCATACTATTTCGCGTATTTATTATCATTGCAATTGTTATCCTCCTCTATACTGCACATCAATATTATCATAATCCACGAAGAAAATTGTGGAATGCTAAAAAAAATAACAAATTCTTTTTTTTAGATGAAAAAGACAATAGTAAAAAGAATTTACAATTTGTATATCGAGGTTGTTTATTTGAGGGGGAGAAATATTTAGGTACTACAGAGGAGTCCTTTAATGTCGTCAACATCCATATCTTTGTTCATGATCCTTCCGAACTTTTAGGCATAACAAAAGATGAGTTAACGTTTTTAGAAGAAGAAATACACAACCATTACCCACATGCCAAAGTTAATTGGAAACATCCAATTGACCAGCTCACTGGATCATAAACTGTGCGAGAATCTTAAAAGTTGTGCGTCCAATGAATTTCATCATTGGACGCACAACTATTTAGGCATTTACATGGAAAAAATCATTCCATTTAATATTGATTTCTTTTTTTCTCATCAAATAAATGAGGGGTAACAAAGCTACAAAAAAGGCAAAAATATAAATGGGTGGCAAGTTTGATATCCATTGACCAATTGAAGTATACATCACAGCAAAAGGAATACTAGATAACAATGATGATTTCGTATAATCTTTAAAATCCACAGTCACTTCGATTAGAAAAAGGGATAAGAGATGAAAATGAATAAAAGGAATTAAACGTAGTAATGTAATTTGTGGTGTTGTCATACTCATATATTTTCCTGCTAATGTTTCCTTAACCTTAATAAGCCTTTTAAAAGTATTTGGCATCCAATGAACCAGCCCGTAAAAAATAATGCTTGATAAAGTAATTCCAATCACAGAATATACGCTACCAGCAACTGCTCCAAATAAAATACCTCCTGAAATACAAATGAAAATGACGGGCAAAAAGATTAACGGTCTTAGCAAATGGAAACTAATAAACAATAAAGGCGCAAATAAACCACCCGTTTCAACAATCGCCATTAAATAATGACCAACCAGCTCCATAAACAACCTCCTTAAAAAGAGCTAGATTATTTTTTATCTATCTTATCTATATGACAGGAGACGAGCCTTTATGACATTGAAAAGTATGTTAGTATTAAAATGATATGAATAACAAGGATCATCGGCATACCGATCACAAATGAGCGATGTTTCGTTTTATGGCGAAAAACTTTCATCCCTATTATGACACCTAACGCACTACCCATAATAGCTAAACTCCAAAATGTCCGTTCCGGAATTCGCCATTGTTGTCTTTTGGCTTTTCGTTTATCTACCCCCATCAAGATAAATACAACCGTATTTACTCCCATTAAATAGGATGATAAAATTTCTAATTCATTCATGTATCACTCACCTGCTTTCAAATGATTTTATCAACAAAGCAAAAAGGACAAACCATATTAAACGATTTGTCCTCTTTTCATATTTATTTATTTAGTGCAACTTTAGCTTGCTCAGTAATTTGAGTAAATGCTTGTTCGTCATGAACAGCAAGATCCGCTAACATTTTACGGTTCACTTCAACCCCAGCTAATTTCAAACCATGCATTAATTGACTATATGAAATATCATTTAAACGTGCGGCTGCATTAATACGAGCTATCCATAATTTACGGAATTCACGCTTTCTTTGTTTACGATCACGATATGCATATTGACCTGATTTAATTACTTGTTGTTTTGCTGTTTTAAATAGTGAGTGTTTCGCACCATAATAACCTTTTGCTAATTTAAGTACACGTTTACGACGTTTACGCGTAACTGTGCCACCTTTTACACGTGCCATTTAAATTCCCTCCTAGTTCAAATCTCCATCATTCTATTTTTTAAAAATTTATCTTGGTAACATTGTATCGATTCGTCTTTGGTCTCCACGAGAAACCAATGCCGACTTGCGTAATTTACGCTTTTGTTTCTGTGACTTATTTGCAAATAAGTGACTTGTATATCCGTGTGAACGTTTTAGCTTTCCAGAACCTGTTCTTTTAAAACGTTTTTGAGTTCCTTTATGTGTTTTCATTTTAGACATATTAAAAATACCTCCCTGTAGATATGATTATTTTTTTTCAGTGATTGGTCCAAGCATCATAAACATATTACGACCTTCCATTTTAGCTCTTGATTCAATTTGTGCAACATCTTCAAGTTCTTCCGCTAAACGCTCTAATACTTCACGTCCTAGGTCTTTATGAGTAATCGCACGTCCACGAAAACGCACTGATGCCTTAACCTTATCGCCTTTTTCAATAAACTTTCTCGTATTTCTAAGTTTAGTATTGAAGTCATGATCACCAATTCCAGGTGTAAAACGAACTTCTTTTACTTGGATCACTTTTTGTTTTCTACGAGCTTCTTGTTCTTTCTTTTGCTGCTCATACCGGTATTTACCATAATCCATAATTCTACACACTGGTGGTTTTGCACCAGGAGCAACTAAAACTAAATCCAATTCTCTTGTTCTGGCAATATCTAATGCCTCTTGGCGTGTTTTTACACCAAGCTGATCACCATTTGAATCAATAAGACGTACTTCCCTTGCACGAATTTTCTCATTAACATTTGTATCTTTGCTAATATCCAGCCACCTCCGAATTTTTTTCTTACACTGTTACATTCATTCTTACCTACATGATCCTGATCTGTAATGACATGTATAATTAAAATGTTCATGTCAACATGTTAGTAGATAGCCGATTTTCTCATAAACAAAAAAGCGTCGGTACACACACTGCACCCACACATCTCCATTAATCTATTCAAAGAATTCTGGAACCAGCCAACAACATACTTGTGTCGGTCAGGTGAGAAGCGGGCGCTCCTACTTGTCTCAGATCAATTCATTTAATTACTTTCAACTTTTATATAATATCATTCATCTTCTATTCTGTCAAACATATTTGCTTTTCACGTAATTGACCCCAAGTATATTCCATCTATACTTGGGGCCAACTATTATTTACGTAATACTTTTTCGGCTACTTCCTTATTGATAACAGAGACAAACTCATCAAATGCTAAAGTGTCTGTTTTCTTTTCACCGTAACGACGCACATTGACAGATCCAGAATCAATTTCCTTATCACCTAGCACTAAAGAAAATGGCACTTTTTGTGTTTGAGCTTCTCTAATTTTATAGCCGATTTTCTCGTCTCTCTCATCCACTTCAACGCGGATGCCTTCAAGTCTTAATTTATCAGCAATCTCCTGGGCATATTCTAAATGTACTTGTGGTGATACTGGAATAACTTTTACTTGTACAGGTGCCAACCATGCTGGAAATGCACCTTTATATTCTTCAATCAAATAAGCGACAAAACGTTCCATTGTTCCAACGATACCGCGATGGATAACGATTGGACGATGTTCTTTTCCATCTTCACCTACATATGTCAAATCGAATTTGTCAGCCGCCTGATAGTCTAGTTGTACAGTTGATAAAGTTTCATCATGTCCTAAAGCAGTTTTCACTTGTACATCAAGTTTTGGACCGTAAAATGCCGCTTCACCAATCGCTTCCACATAATCCAAGTCCAAATCATCCATTGTTTCTTTTAAAACGGCTTCCGCAAGTTCCCACATTTCATCATTATCAATATATTTTTCTTTGTCCTCTGGATCACGATAAGACAAACGGAAATAATAATCTGTAATACCGAAATCTTTATACACTTTCTGAATCAACTCAACCGCACGAACGAATTCAGTTTTTAATTGATCTGGACGTGCAAAAATGTGTGCATCATTTAACGTCATTGCTCGTACACGTTGCAGTCCTGCTAAGGCACCGGACATTTCATAGCGATGCATAGTCCCTAGCTCGGCAATTCGAACTGGTAAATTACGGTAGCTATATAGTTGATTTTTATATACCATCATATGGTGAGGACAATTCATTGGACGTAAAACCAAATCTTCATTATCCATTTCCATAATCGGGAACATATCTTCATTATAATGATCTAAATGTCCACTTGTTTTATACAACTCAACACTACCAAGAACAGGTGTATAAACATGGTCATACCCCAACCGTTCCTCTAGATCAACAATATATCGCTCTACAATACGACGAATCGTCGCACCTTTAGGAAGCCAAACTGGTAAACCTTGACCCACTTTTTGGTTAATTGTAAATAATTCTAGTTCTTTACCAAGTTTACGATGGTCACGTTCTTTACGTTCTACTAAGATCTTTAAATACTCATCAACTTGTCCTTGCTTTTCAAAAGCTGTTCCATAAATTCGTTGGAGTTGTTGATTATTACTATCTCCTCGCCAATATGCACCAGATATACTTAATAATTTAAAAGCCTTTATTTTGCTTGTAGATGGGACATGAATCCCACGGCAGAGGTCAAAGAACTCGCCTTGCTCATAAATCGTTACTTGCTCATTTTCTGGAATAGCATCTATCAGTTCAAGTTTTAAATCATCACCAATCGCCTTAAACATGTCAATGGCTTCTTGTCTTGAAACTTCCTTACGCTTAATTTCTAAATTTTCATCAATAATACGTTGCATTTCTTTTTCGATTTTTGGGAGATCTTCTGGTGTTAGCTTATGCTCCATTTCCATATCATAATAAAACCCTTCCTCAATGACTGGACCAACACCAAACTTCACCTCTTTATACAAACGTTTAATTGCTTGTGCCATCAAATGCGCTGTTGAGTGACGCATCACTTCGATGCCTTCTTCATCACGATACGTAACAATTTCTATCTTTCCACCATGTGGAAGTTCTCGTCTTAAATCAACTAATTCTCCATCTAGTTTAATCGCTAGTGCTTGTTTTCTTAAACCAGGAGAAATTGATCCTGCAACATCCTCACCTGTTGTACCTGTCGGGAAAGATTTACTTGCCCCATCTGGAAATACTAAATTAATTTCCGCCATTTTTCTACACCCCTATTTTTCTAAAAATTAAAAAGCCCGTCCCTCTGCATTTAGATATGCAAAGGGACGAGCGCTAGTCACGTGGTTCCACCCTAATTTCCATCATATAAATAATTACGATTAATCATTTACAGACAATGGCTTCATTCATCAGTAACGTTGATGTGGACGCTGTGATCTACTAATGTTCAATAACAGAGTTCAAAGGTGGTAACTATTTAGCGTATAGAGGAAGTTTCCAGCCTAAGACTTCCCTCTCTTTCTAAACGTTGACAAATAGCCATGTCCTTATCATTACTTTTTATTGTAAGATTGTATAAATGATATTATAACTTCTGTTTACGCTGAAATCAAGTATTTATTTTTATAATGATTGCGGAAACGGGAAATGGCTTAAAGACTCAAAATAAACCTTTTCTTGAAAAACATTGATGACAGTTAATGTTTTTGGCTCTGAAGGATTATCCCCATAGATGTAAATTTTCTGAGGAGCAATCGCAATAAGTGGAGCTAAATTCATTTCATTCTCATCTAAACCAACAAGATATAATGGTTCTTGGTACATTAAATGCCGTAATTCCATTGTTGAGAATTGTTTTCCATTTGATCGAAAAAAGGAGAAATTCATTCCTTGTACAACATGAACTTCTTTAAATGTTGGCTTTTTCTTTAATACAAACGTTCTAAGCATTTCTACAAAAGATTGGTGTTCTTTTTCTTGTTTCACCTCATCAATAGCTAGTCCAATATAATCTAACAACAGCTCCTTAAAAGCATTTAAACGGAATTTAACAATTGAATCAAAATGAACTGCTGTTACATTTGTAATATTTTCAACGAAAAGTGACAACAGTAGTGGTGTCGGCTTTGTGCGATTTTTAAGATGAGAAGTATTATCCCTTAAAACCCAACAAGTATGTTCTAATATTTCATCAATTTCATCCGTGTTTGTATAATAATATTTTTCCATCACCATTTTTTTAATTTCATTTGACATTCTAAACGCTATAAAAACATCTACCATCGCTTTAGCTATTGCTTGAATCGTATCTTGATTAACAGTTTTCTCATCAAAGTATAAATGATTCCCCCAATCGTCATTCGTTTTCCATTTCAATTCAATTTGTTTATGATAGCGAAATAAATGCTCACAAAAATGGATTACTTCCTTATCAGACTCAAAATAAATATCCAGCAATCATCACCACCTCACTCATAACCAAACTGTTACATTATATGGATCCAAACATTGAAACATGTATAATATTTGAAAACAAATATAAATCCTTGATCATGAGTAGGCATTAGAACTAGAATCTCAAGACATCCATTCAGCGAGATCCATATTGAGTAATCAAAAAGGAAGTTGCTAATTTTAAGCAACTTCCTTATAAATAGAGATTCTATCTCCTACGGTTTTTACTAAACAATGGTACAGGTTCACTCACTTGTCTAATCCGTTCCATGATTCTACCTGCTTTAACTTTTTCAACACCACCACGGGTTGTGACAGCTAATTGTTCTTCAAGCTGATCCATATTATAATTAGAAGTGAAAAAAACAGGCAACCTTTCCATCATTCGGTACTGTAATATAGAACCAAGAACTTCATCTCTAAACCAAGCAGACTGAGTTTCTGCACCGATGTCATCAAGCATTAACACATCAGCATTTTTAAAAAAGTTAATTTTCTCATTTACAGAATCATCTTTTAAGGAATCCCTAATTTCACGAACAAATTCTGGCATATAAATCAACATGGATGAAATATTTTGTTTCTTTAATTCATTAGCCAAAACCCCCAGAAAGTAGGTTTTTCCAACCCCAAACGGCCCATAAAAATAAAATCCCTTATTTGGTAAACCATTTTTTTTCGTATGCTCAACAAACTGGAGCAATCGCCTAATTGCCGGCCTACGTTTGTCATCATTCTCAATCTCGCCAATAGACGCTTGTAAAATATCTTTTGGCATATATAGACTTTGAATCAGATCATGTTTTTCTTGACTTTGTTCATATTCTAGCCTTTTTTTACACTTTTCATATGCTAAATGAATTTTATCATTTTCAACATATAAAATAGGTGTATATCCTTTAAGTACATTCTTACAACCTTCTAAAGAAGAACAGTGGCTACAATCAATGGATTGTGTTTTGTATTCATAAAGTTTATTTAAATTAACATCAATTTCTTGCTCTGATAGATTTGGATGTGAAGATAAAAAACGCTGGATTTTCGGATCATTCAGCGTTTCTTTTTTCATTTGGAGATGTCTCTCTTTAAAATTCTCATTTTCCTGCATCCACTTTTTTAACGAAGATTGGACTGGTTTCATGTCTCTCATCCTAATAAGTGTTTTTTTATTCTCCTGCATACAGTTTAAGAAGTGCATCAATTTCTTCTTTTTCTTTATCTGTTACAGGATTAGATTGTTCAGTGCTTTCCTCAGCTAGATTTTTATTTCGATCTTTAAACCACTCTGGAATAACTTCTGTAGAAGCTTGTTTACGATAATAACTTCTATTTGTTGCACCTTTTTCATGTTTTTTAATTTCTTTTCTTGCAAATGCCATTGCCTCTCTAGCCGTCTTTAAATTCGCACGAGACCAATGACTAGCAATTTTCTCTACATATGCTTTTGATAGTTTCATATTTGATTGGAGTAGGACATAATGAATTAAAACATTCATTACTGGTGGCGGTAATCCTTGACTAGTCATCACTTCTTGGATAATTTTCATATCTTGTACAGATGCCTGATTTCCACTTGATAAATCTTCAAGCAGGTGTTTAGGTGAAATCGTTTCGAGTCTTTGAATCAATTGTTCTTGTTTGGTTTTCGGTCGACTCATTTTTCCTTGCACTTGTGGTGTCTGTTTTTTTATATCAAGTGCTATAGGTGTCTGATGATGTTTCGTTTTAAATAAATCATGGCAAGCAGCTTTAAATTCATCAACATCTAATTTATTTTCATCAGTTAATGCCCATAGCACTGATTTTTCAATTTCATGTGGTGCCAAGTCATATAAAAACATCATTTCTGAAATCAGTTTTTTATTATGACTCGTTAAAACTCTTTGTACAGGGATCATTCGCTGCTGCAACATCATTTCCATCCATGAGAAGTCAATGCGAGTGATTTTTTCATCTAGTTCTTCTTGTTTAGGTCCGACTTGTTCATGTTGATCAGGGCTTGGTTGAAATGTTTGGAAAACTTCACTAAATGATGTTGTAATTTCATCTTCAGATTCTTGCGAAGAATTTCGGGTAAACTGCTTGCTTAAAAAGTCATATTTATCTTGTCCTAAATGATGATACAATAACTCTGATAGCATAGCATCTTTAAAAAATCGTTCAGGAGTAAACGGACTTTGTAATTCATACATATACAAGTTAGACTCAGCATCCTCCACTTTAAACGTTCTTAATAAACCGATCCCCTCAAGCTTAAGTCGTGCCTCATAAATATCATCAAGAGGAATATTTAAATAGTTCATCAATGTGTGATGGGTTTGTGAAGTTGTTTCATCGTGTAAGTCAACTTCATTCAAAAGCGTTTGGTAAAGCATAATAGCTTCCATACCAAGTAATGGCTGGTATAAATGTGTCAAAGATTGTAAATAGTTAAATGCCGGCTTTTCTTTCACACGCACAAAATATCCTTCAACAGGTAATATTTTTCCGACAAATTCCATGAAAACACCCCCTCTTTTAAAAATGATGATCAGAACCTATGTAATTATTCGCATAATTGTTTATATCCCCAACACATATAAAACTGAGTGATATGGGGATAAACATATTCCACATGAGAATAATATAATGTTAGATCTGCTATGAAAAAATTTCCTAAGTTGTTAAGGCAAAATCATCATTTTCACAAAAACTTAGGGTGTATCCTTATCCCTATCAATCAATTCTTTTAATTCATCTAAAAACACTGTAATATCTTTAAACTGACGATAAACTGAAGCAAATCGAACATAGGCAACATCATCAACTTTAGCCAGTAAATCCATTACAATAGCACCAATATCTTTACTTTCAATTTCTGAAGTCCCAATATTCCTTATTTCTTTTTCAACATTTAAAGCAATATTTTCTATTTGTTCAAGTGACACTGGACGTTTTTCACATGCTCTAATAAGCCCCCGCATCAACTTTTCCCGACTATATTCCTGTCTCACACCGTCTTTTTTAATCACGATGATTGGAATTGCTTCTTCTCGTTCAAATGTCGTAAAGCGGAATCCACATTGCTCACATTCCCTACGTCTCCGTATTGAACTTCCTTCTTCAATTGGTCGTGAATCAAGAACTTTTGTACTTTTATGACCACAACTTGAACATTTCATCTTTGTTACACTCCATTCATATAGAAAATCACTATATTATTTATCAATTAAAGGTAAATCTTTATTCACCAATTCATATAGTTCTTGGATAAGCTTTGTACTATAGCCAAAATCAAAAGGCAGAATGGATTCTGAGGAAACAGAGAAATCTACTGCTGTTTGAAACGGTTTAACCATAATAACAGTAACAACAATAAATGCTTTTCTCCCTTTCGTTTTTAACAAACTAATCTCTCCATGATCTTTTGAAATCGAATTTAACTTATATGTTTGAGAATTTTTAAACGAATTTTCTAATGAATCTAATGCTCTATCTTTCGTTGTTTTATAGTATCGTGTTTGAAGGGTTTTATCTACATGATCTTCCCTTGTTTCAGCACGATTACCAAAGAATTTTCTTAATGTTTGACGAAACGACACTTTCTACACCCCTCTTATAGTTTACTTAGGTTAAGTAATGAAGTAATTCATTTATGTAGCATTATGTTATAAGTCTTATGTTATCATTTATTTTAACATGTTTATAATAAAAACCCTAACGTTTAAAAGTCTTTTTTTAATCGTTGTTATCATTTATAAGATGTTCCACTCTTTTAATATCATCATTAATTGTTTTTCGCTGTCTATTTTACTTCCGTTATTATTAATAACTGCATCAGCAAGGTCTACTTTTTCCCGTATAGGCATTTGTGACTTGATGCGTTGTTTCGCTTCCATAATAGTCAATTGGTCACGGGCCATCAAGCGCTGCAACTGAACGTCTTCTCCAACAGCAACTACAATAGTTTTATCTACCATACTCGTTAAATTCCCTTCAAACAGCAAAGGGATATCTAACACGACACACTTTTCACCTTGTTCAACATAATGGTCCCTTTGTTGTAACATTTCTTTTCTTACTGCTGGATGAACAATCGCATTCAATTGTTTTCTTTTTTCTTCATCTGCAAAAATGATAGCTCCAAGTTTCTTTCGATTGAGCGTTTGGTCTTCTTTAAAAATTTCCTGGCCAAAGACACGTCGAATTTCATGATAAGCGCTCTTACCAGGTTCTACCACTTCTCTTGAAACCTTATCCGCATCAATCACTGGTATATGCAGGGTTGAAAACATTGTGGAAACAGTGCTTTTTCCACTGGAAATACCGCCTGTTAGGCCTATGATGAGCGCCATTTGATTATCCCTCCTTTATTCCTTTTGACATGTCGTGCATATATGTGTGCCACGACCGGCAAGTTTAATTTTCACAATGAGGTCACCACAATTTTTGCAAGCTTCATTCTCTTGCCCATACACAAATAATTCTTGTTGGAACATGCCCATTTCTCCATCACTACTTACATACGACCGAATCGTTGTTCCGCCTTGCTCGACAGCTTCCTGAAGGGTAATGGTTGCGAATTTTTTAATTGCTTTGATTTCACTTACAGTCAGTTCATTTGCTTTTTTGGCAGGATGAACACCCGCTTTAAATAATGTTTCATCCACATAGATATTCCCCAATCCAGCAACAATCGTTTGATCTAACAAAGCAGCTTTAATTGACCGACTCGTCCGACCCAATTTCTCTTGAAAGTATGGCAACGTAAATTCACGTTCAAAAGGGTCAGGACCTAGCTGAAGAAGTGGCTTTTGTTCAAATTCCTTCCCTTTTGGAAAAACATGCATCGTACCAAATTTGCGAACATCATGATAACGCAACTCTTCACCATTAGTAAATTTAAAAATAATGTGTGTATGTTTAGCCAGTGGTTCAGTCTGATCGTGAACACTGTACTTCCCTTCCATTCTTAAATGGGAGAGAAGTACATGATGATCAAGTTCAAACCGCAAAAACTTGCCTGACCTTTTAATATCACGAAATGTTTGTCCGATAAGCATATGTTTGAACTCTTCAACGTCATCAGGGTATTTCACGATATTTGGCCAATACACAATGATCTCTTCAATCGTTTTATCTAATATAAATCTTTTCAAAGTTCTCCTTATCGTTTCAACCTCTGGTAATTCTGGCATTCCTCATATTCCCCTTTTTCCATCAAACTCGTACAAGTTCTATTGATAACGAAAATGACTTTCTACAGTAAAAACTAGACATCAAACCAACTACCACCATGTGCATAATCAACTTTTAATGGCACCTTTAATTGTACGGTATGTTCCATGATTGCTGGCACAATTTCAGTTAATTGATCAATTTCATTTTTCGGAGCCTCAATGATTAACTCATCATGTACTTGTAATAAAATACGTGCTTCCAGTTTTTCCTGAACTAATTTCTCATGCAAGTCAATCATTGCTTTTTTAATAATATCAGCAGCTGTTCCTTGAATAGGTGTATTCATCGCTGTTCTTTCCGCAAAACTTCTTTGATTGAAATTACGACTCGTTATTTCAGGCAAATATCTTCTTCGATTCATCAATGTTTTGACATAGCCTTTTTGTTTTGCTTCCACAACAATCTCATCCATATATGTCTTTACACCTGGATACGTTTCAAAATAACGGTCAATAAACTGCCCCGCTTCTTTCCTTGTAATTCCTAAGTTTTGGGACAAACCATAATCACTCATTCCGTAAACAATCCCAAAGTTAACCGCCTTAGCTTGTGAGCGCATATCCTCAGTTACTTCATCAACATGAAAAACTTCTTGAGCAGTTGCTGTATGAATATCCTGATCATGCCTAAATGCCTCAATCAGTTTCTCATCATTGGCAATATGTGCCAAGACACGTAACTCAATTTGCGAATAATCTGCGGCAAAGATGACCCAATCTTTCTCTGAAGGGACAAAAGCTTGACGAATTTTTCTTCCTTCTTCAAGACGAATCGGGATATTTTGTAAATTTGGTTCAATAGAACTTAATCTACCTGTTTGTGTCAATGCTTGGTTAAATCGCGTATGAATTTTATTTGACTTTGGATCAACCACTTTTAATAAACCTTCAATATAGGTTGATTGCAATTTCCTTAACTGACGATATAAGCCGATATGAGAGATAATTTCATGTTTATCTTCTAATTTTTCTAACACATCAGCAGCTGTGGAATATCCTGTTTTTGTTTTTTTAATGATCGGTAGTTCTAGTTTTTCAAATAAAATAACACCCAATTGCTTTGGTGAATTGATGTTAAATTCTTCACCAGCTAAATCGTAAATGTCTTTTTCAATTACATCTAGCCTTTCCTTCAATTCTGTACCGATCTTCTCCAATTGTTCAATATCAACTTGGACACCTGTATGTTCCATCTCTCCTAAAATAAGGGCTAGTGGCATCTCTAGATCCTGTAATAATTCAAATTGTTCATTTTCTTTAAGTTCACTGATAATTTTATCTTGTAATTCGTAAAGCATTTTCGTCTTACGAACAACATGTTCAGCAAGCACATCTTGCTCAGGAACTTTAAGTTTTGCTCCTTTTCCATACACTTCTTCATCAGACAGCACATTACGGTTTCCTGACCTATGAGCAACAGCCGGTATATCATGGTGATTTTCTGCAGGATTTAAAATGTATGAAGCAAGTAGTAAGTCAAAAGTAATCCCCTGGATGTGAATGTCATGATGAAGTAAAGAAACAAGCGTCCTTTTAGCATCAAAGACAGTTTTATTCTTTGTTTCATCTTCAGCCCACTGCTTAAAAGGTGCAGATTCCAAGGCAATGTCAGTCGGTATAAAATAGTTGTTTTCACTGTTCACGACTCCGATGCCTTCAATGGGTGATTCGTGATAATTATCAGTGAGCATATCAATTACAATAGCTTCATCACCTGTAAACATATCTAATGTTACTTCTTCTACAACTGTATAGCTCATTTCTGTTAAACTTTCACTGTTATCTTCTGCCTCAACACCCATTCTATTTAATAAAGATTGGAACCCTAAACTTTTAAATATTTCGTGAACTTTTCCTTCATCATATCCTTGGTAAGTCAATTCATTCAATTTCACTTCTATGGGTGATTCGACGTTAATGGTTACAAGTTCCTTACTCATAAAGGCATCATCTTTATGATTTGTTAGATTTTCCTTTAGTTTTTTTCCACCTAATTCATCAATATGCTCATAAACATCATCAATCGTTTGATATTCCTTTAATAGCTTTGTCGCTGTTTTTATTCCTACACCAGGAACACCAGGAATATTATCTGAGCTATCTCCCATCAATGCTTTAAGATCAATGATCTGATCTGGAGACAACTCCATTTTTTCTTTCATGAATTCAGGTGTATATGAATCCACTTCACTAATCCCTTTTCTCGTTAAATCAACTGTTACATTGTCTGTCACCAATTGTAGTAAATCCTGATCACCAGAAATGACTTTAACATCCCATTTTTCACCACTGCCTTCTCGAGCTAATGTACCAATAATATCATCTGCTTCATAGTTCTCTAGTTGATAATGTGGAATATTAAATGCATCAAGCAATTCCTTTGTGATGGGGAATTGTTCTGATAATTCAGGTGGAGTCTTCTGTCTACCCCCTTTGTATTCTTTAAATGTTTTGTGACGAAAAGTTGTTTTTCCAGCATCATAGGCGACTAGCATATGTGTCGGATTTTCTTCCTCTAAAATTCGCAATAACATTGTCGTAAACCCATATACAGCATTTGTATAAACACCTTTATCATTATTCAGTAATGGCAATGCGAAAAAAGCCCGATAAATAATACTATTTCCATCAATTAACACCAATTTTTTTGTCAAAATTTACTCCTCCCATATGTTTGAGTCATTTTGTAGTATGTACACGATTCATATATTAACATGCTGATCTATCATTTATATTACCACTAATTCACACGAAACTACATTACATTGATTATTTCTCTCTGACGATTTTACCATACTCACTATACTCAACTTAACTACTAACGATGAAGTTCATCATTTCGCTAAAAAACTCCACCTTCAAATCGAAGACGGAGTTTATGATTCCTTGTTATTTTCTGTGTTTCATAACAGATTCATTTACTGATTCATACATTTCTCTTACACCCATTTGTGTTGCTTCAAAATAATGTGTTTCATCATTAGAAATACCGATATGGTTCACATCTTCTATTGCAGACAAATTTGCTGACATAAAAACGAATTTCCAATCATGATTCGTTTTTTGCTCCTGAATCATTTCATTCACTTTTTCAAAGGTAAATTCCCGGCTCGCATTCTCCATCCCATCTGTCGTAATCACAAAAATCACATGATCTGTGAATGTACCATTTCTTTTAGACAGCCGTTGATTTACTTCTACAATTGTTTTTCCAATTGCATCCAATAATGCAGTTGAACCTCTTACAAAATAATCTTTTTCTGTAAGTTTTGCTTCGGTAGCATCGATTCCATTCCAAAGGATCTCATATTGATTATCGAACAAAACAGTCGTTAGTCTTATCTTCCCTGGAAGTTTACACTGCATCTCTATGAACGAATTAAAACCTCCAATCGTATCTTTCTCAAGTCCCGACATTGACCCACTTCTATCGAGTAAAAATATGATTTCAGTCATCGTCTCATCCATTTAAATCATCCTTTCCAAGATATGATACAATTGTACCTAAATATATAGATACAATGGTCGCCTAGTAAGCGACATTTTAGGAGTGAACCATGTGTTAGATAAAAAAAGTTTAGCTGATTTGAAAAAATATGTAGCATTTCATATAAACAAAAGCAATCAAAATATCGCCTACGAAGTATATGAATCAATGGAATCTCGTGAATTAATCGACTATGTATCCAATCATCAAAAACCTACATTTCATGAGCTATTGTTCCACTTTATTGATCAAAAAGAAACAAGTGATGCAGCCATCTATAAAAAGGCTGGAATTGATCGCAGACATTTTTCAAAAATACGCTCAAACCCAAAGTATCAAATTGGAAAAAAAACTGCCATTGCACTCTGTATGGCGCTTGAACTCTCCTTAGAAGAAGCGAATAGCCTTCTACATGCAGCAGGTTTTACATTATCAGATAGTCATACTGGGGATCTAGTCATTCAATATTGTTTACAAAATGAAATATACAATTTACTTGATGTGAATGAAGCATTAGACCACTTCAATTTAAAACCACTACTTGATTTAAGAAAATAACAAAGGCTAGACCTGTTACATAAACTGGTCTAGCCTTTGTTATTTGTTTAATCCTTGGTATCAGTAGTTTCCCATATCATCTTACCGATGGACAACCTTTTTCTAAAAAAACATTGTAAACTGCTATACTTTTTTAAAAAATGGGTATATACTTTTAAAGTCCCAAAAATGAAAAGAGGTAATAAAGTGAAAAAAACATTATTAACAATCATTAGTTTCTTTGTATTAATAGGTATGGTTGCTTGTGCAAGTAACGATAACAACCCTAACAATAACAGTCAAAATGATGTAAATGACCAACCAAGCACAAGTGAAACACAATCTCCAGACGACAACAATGAAAATGCGGTAAATAATCAAACGGACGACAATGAGGAAAATGTTGAAGATGATCAAGGAAATGATATTCCTGAATCACTTGCTGACTTTGAAGAAACACAAACATTAAGCGAACAAATTGATTTAAATGCATTAGATCCCGAAATAGAGACCGATAATCAAAATAATCGTGTCATTATCTTCTCGGATGATAGTCACACAAAGAAATATAAAAGTATTTTTATTAAAAAACAAAACCGTCTAAAAATAATTAGCCTTGATGATGATGGCCAAATTTTTAATGAAGTGATTGATTGATAAAGCTAGACACTGGGACATAAGATACTGACCTATGTCCCAGTGTCTATCATTCTACAATGCTATACACACGATCCATATTCGATTGTTTTTCAACAAACTTTAAAACTCCCTTGTTAGTAAGTGATTCTAAAAACTTACACACATGAGGAAAAATTTTATATCTTCCACTCGAATATGTTCCATTAGGAGCACCATGATGATGAACTAAATTTACACAAACCTCGCTCGCCATAAATTGTGAATCAGATAATTCCTGCAAAAAAACCATAATTGCTAATTGATAATCTTCATGGAGATCAACACGCTGATCTACACGAAAACTCTGTCTGATCAGCTCTCTTTTGGCCGCAAATTCTTCTTTCTGCTGTCTTGCTTCTCTTTCTCTCTCTATCATCAATGCCTTAAATTGCGCTTGTTCCCGATTTCTCATCGCTATGGCAATTTGGTCTTTCAGTCTCATTAATTGTCGCTCCAATAACGGAATATCATGCTCAAAGTGTTCTTTAATATCTTTAGGTATGATAACATCAGTAGGAATGTGATCAATTCCTTCCGATTCGAGTGTCCAATGAGTCCTGATTTTGATTAAAACTTCATCCATCTCATAGTCGATTCGGTCGATACCCCTTACAATTTCCCGAGCTAGTTCTGAGGGAATTCCCGTATGTTCTTCAAAATGGTTGATTCCAAATTTCATCACTTCATTCGTTTTACCATTTCTAACAATATATTGATATCTTAGTAATCTACCGCATTCACAATACAATTTCGAACTCGTCCGCCACTGGGGTCCCGCATCTAAATAATCAATAAATTCCCATTGATCCACAATATCATTTGTGCCTGCATCAACTAAATAACCTGCCTTATTTTTGGCCAGGACATTAGCAAATAGCGTCTTTCTACCACGCTTTAATTTTTCTAAGATAAATTTCTTTTGTTCGTCTGTTAAAGTCTCAACGATTTCATCTCTTTCACTTTGTGATAAATAATCATTAATTGGTATTTTCAACATCTCCCTCACGAATGAAAAACACTGAAATTTCCAAGACACACACTATTGCGTTATACAATTTCCTGATCATGATAAACTAACGTTTAATTGATAACCTGTTGCATCATGAAGTTTCTGATCAACCACCTTTATTTCATCATCTGTTGGCATGTCGGCTAATTTGACAGCCACCATTGCCTGATCTGTAAAAATAGATGGATTTTTCTTTAAAACCCAGCTATCTGGTAAAAGTTGTATGACAACCTGGATGATTTCATTTTGTTTCGGACCTTTTGCATAAGTAACTGGCATACCAATTCGATAAGACAATTCCTCCAAATCAACTTCATGGCGCCTGGCTATTTCTGGTGAAATAAAATGTACCTCTAATAACGGATTTCCACTCTGTTGCTTAATGCCCGTTTTATAGATCGTAATACCACGATCATGTGCCCACTTTTTTGTCTCTGCCATTGCCTCATTATTTTCCATTCGCTTTGAAGATGTTTTGGCTTGAAAAATGTCTTTCCCATGTTCGCTCGCTTGGATAGATTTAGACTTCACATTGTCACCTTTCACCTGTAACTCAAATCCAGTTTGTTCCTTAAATTGTTTCGCTTTCTTTCCAAAGTCATTTTCAGCATCTATCGCCAAAACAATCTTTCGTTCATTTAAATGAATGGACGGACTACCAATGCGCTGTCCAAATAAATCTATTAACAGAGCTTGCAACAAATCCTGACGAACAGATGGGGAAAACTGTACAGACCAGCCTGTATCCTGTTGAATCTGATTTATAATTTCCTCGCGTTCCTCCTCCAAAACGGCATCCGGAAAATCAAAATAAATCGTGAGCACTTCATGATCTGTTCCTGTATAATCAGTCCCACACCGGATAAAACGGGGATGATTAGCCAACTTATTTCGGACTGTATCCATCGCCTGTGCTGGATTTACTTTTATGGCTTGGATAGGAAGTTCTAAATTCTGTAAACTTTTTCTAACACATTCATCAATATGGTAAACAGCATGCCCATATTTCCCTCGATCTATCTGTTCAGGTGGAATAACTTGAACCGCCAATGTGACAGCAATTTTCTCTTTGGTATCGTGAAGTTGTAATGTTTCAAATAAATCACCTAGTGAATATGTAGCATCTGATAATTTACTCCACACCATTTTTTCAAGAATTGGACGGCTAAATGTGAAGACCTGATCTGCCGCTTCTTTCAACTGATCAATAGATTGATTCCAATACATGATTGTTTCCTTAATTTCATCAATTGATAAACGAATTTGTTTCCCTTTTAAAGTTTGACAAATGAGTGCATTTGTCTTCCCATGAACATTTAGACAAATCGCCAATTTGAATGGCTCTTTTTCATCTGTTTGATAAAGTAGTAAGCTCCCAATCATTGCTCTCAAAGGAGAACTCGCATAGCTATGATACCGTTTACCAACAACACCATTTCCTGATTTCCTCTTTTTAAAAGGGTATGTTTCACCATTTTCAACCAAAATCGGTTCATATTTAGGGTCTATCATACCACTTAATTGATGCCGTGCATCATCATCACCATGCACAAGTAATGTATAAGTTGGATTTAAAGTTTGAACAAAACGGTTCATCTCATTTGCATCAGCATGAGCAGATAAACCAAACTTGTCTACACGGCACTGAATTGGCATACTCTTACCGTTAAGTTCAATCTGATCTTCAAGACCATCTGCAATGTTTAAGAGCTTTCTACCTGGACTTTCTTCATCTTGATAACCAGTAATAAAAATAGCATTCTTTTCATGATTCACAAGCTTTTCGGCATACCATGAACTCGCTCCACCAATTAACATACCTGATGAAGCTACAATACAACCTGGTTTACCGTTTATAATATGTTCACGTTCTTTTACCCCAACAGCAATACAACGTCCATCCGTTAAAAAAGCATCTCCATGATTGCGTATACGATGAGCAACTGGTCCCTTTAAAAAGTGTGGATAATTTTTATAAATACGACTAATGGGTGTCACAAGACCATCAACATAAATTGGAAATTCCTGAATTAATCCTTTATCCATATAATCCTGTAAAACGAGTAAAACTTCTTGTGCACGTCCTAAGGCAAATGCAGGAATAAGAGCAAATCCTCCATTCGCGATCACTTCAGCTACTTCCTCGGCAAGACGTTTTTCTTCTGTATTACGATCAGTATGAACGCGGTTTCCGTAGGTTGATTCCATAATAAGTACGTCGGGTTGGATCCCATGAGGAACACGTGCACCCGGAATCGTTCGACCCGCTTTGAAACTTAGATCCCCTGTCACGAAAATAGATTCTCCATCACCTTCGATCAAAAACATGACAGCCCCTAAAATATGACCTGCCCTAAAGCTTTTAATGGTTACATCACCTATTTTGAGTTCACCATTTGCTGGAAAAAGTAAAACTGATTGCAGTAAATGGGTCACCTGCTCTTCCGTATAGGGTGGAAGCGTATTGGTTTCCCTACATCTACGTTCAAGAATTTTATACGAATCTTTCATCATAATATTCATTAAATCAACAGTAGGTGGAGTCGCATAAAGCGGCACTTCTGGAAATAGAGAATGAATAACCGGTAATGCTCCAATATGATCCGCATGGGCATGTGTTACGAGAATAACGTCTGGCCGTTCCAGTTCATCAAGCATTCCTAATGCGGGAAGTGGATGATCCCCATGCATTCGCATTCCAGCATCAATTAATATATTTGTATCTGCTATTTTAATATGTAAACAAGATGCCCCTACTTCATTTCCACCACCAAGAACACTTACATTCATCATAGATCCCCTCTCATTTTTTAAAACTATTATATATTTAAAAAACTTATTACCACCATTAGCTAAAAATTCCATGATTTATACTTTTATTCTAACATTAAATGAAACGTATTTCATAATTACGCCAACCAATAACTCAGCCATAATTGATCAAGCTTTCTGGTCCATTATTTACAAAACATTGATTTATTTGTTGTATAAAATTGATAAAATGTGGCATGCTAACTGCAGCAATTCAACTATTCATAATGATTTATATTTCTAATCATTTTCCTAACTAAAAGTGCGTGTTCAAAAAGGAAGGGAAAAAGGACCGAGAAGTTCGAGGCAGCGTAGCTCCCCGTACTGGAACGTATGCATTTAATACGTGAGGAACGGAAAAGCAAGCTAACGAAGAAATTCGAAGCGTCATTTTTACCCTCCTTTTTGAACAACCTCTAAAATTCCATTTTCAGCAATTTGTAACAATCATTACATCTATTGAAAAACTTGGGATATATTGCTTGCATCTTATGCCTAAATTCATTTAGGATAGTATATAGAAGGAGAAATTGTCACTCCTTTTCCTACTTTAAAAATGGGTGAAATAATGACAATCATTGCAACATTTGTGGAATTCCACAAAAAGATTGAGACTAATAAATGGAGGAATGCAAAATGTCAGTGCATAATCTAAAAGTACAAGGATTAAAAACAGCTTCATCCGTAGTAAATCAATTAGTCGCAAACCAAGGTGTATTATTTGTTAAGTTGCATCAATACCACTGGTATGTGCAAGGATCACATTTCTTTACCCTTCACGAAAAATTTGAAGAACTTTACAACGAAACGAATGAAAACTTTGACGCTTTTGCCGAACGCTTAATTGCCAAAGGTGAAAAACCATTCTCTACTTTAGGTGAATACCTAGACAATGCTGCAATTACTGAGAAAGTATATGATAAAAAAATTGCCGCAGATGACATGGTACGTAATCTGATCGATGACTATCAAACCATCAAAACGATTGCCATTAAAGGTATCGACCTAGCTGGAGAAGAACAAGATTCAGTTACAGAAGACATGTTAATTGCATATGTAGAAAGTATTGATCTAACCATTTGGATGTTACAAGCATATTTGGGAAATGAGGTTAATTAAACAAAATTGAATTTTGGGGCGGAAATGATCTGTAAATACAGATGGTTTCCGCCATTGCTATAGGACTTTTATATAAACCTCTTTGTAGTTTTATCATTTTATCAAAAACACCTCTATAGAGCAATATTCTACTTATTCCATCCTTTAATACCGTAATTAAAAAACATTATTTTTCTTTACAATTCATCATGATATGTTACACTGACACCACTTGATAAAAAGGAGCCAATAAATAATGAAGAAAAAATGGACATTCATCGTATTCACTCTTTTCATCATGCTCGCACTCGCTGCATGTAGTAGTAAAGATAACAATAATAATGCTAATGGGAACGAAAATGGAAATGACAATTCTAACGAGGTCATAGATGAAGCACTTCCAGAAGCAGATTTAGAAGGTATTCCTGATGTTGTTATTGAAATCAATGGAGAAGATATTACAAAAGATGATTTTTCAAGTATGTATGAGCAACAATTTCAACAACAAGCCATGCAAGCCCAAATGATGGGCCAAGACATGAACGATATTGACCAAGATGAATTAAAACAACAAACAGCTGAAATTATCATTGGTCAGAATCTACTGATCCAAGAAGCTAACAATCGCATCAAAGATGTTTCTGAGGATGATATTAACGAAACAATTGATAAACTTCTCGAACAAACAGGCATGGAATCAAAAGATGATCTACTAGCTATCTTTAAAGAACAAGGGATGGATGAAAAAGAATTCAACTCACAAATTGAAACACAAGTAAAAGTGGATCAACTGATTGTTGAAATATCAAAAGACCTTGAACCAACTGAAGAGGAAATGAAAGAAACCTATGATATGATCAAAGCTCAACAGGAAGAAATGGAAAGTGAAGAAGAATTTCCTGACTTTGATGAAATAAAATCTGATATAGAAATGCAATTGAAAGAGCAAAAGAAGGCGGAGGAAACTGAAACTTTGGTTGAATCACTCCGTGAAAAAGCCGATATAACGATTCATCTCTAAAATAAACAAAGACACTTGCGAATGTCCCAGGTTGATATCGCAAGTGTCTTTGTTATTTAGACTGGATGCTTTTTTATTGGATGAACTAAAAACACTTTTCCTAATCAGCCACGACTAAGGACATACTCTTTCAGCAAGGACACATTATTTATAACTGCTTTACATAACTTATTTGCATTTCTTTCATCTGCTTTAATAACAAGAATCCCATATAATGTATCAATCAAATCTGTTTGATGGATATGATCGATATAATAATCCCAGGTTTCCTTACGTAAGTAGAAATAACGATTCAATTGTATAAGCTTCTTTACTTTTGTATGATCATCATATGAATGAAATTCGGCATAAAGTTCGCTATTATTACCAATAGTCTCATTTACAAATTCTTTTAACCGTTCGAGTTCTTTCTCAATAGTGGGGTGTAGAGTATCTCCCTTTTCCCATAATATTAAATTATCCAAATCAGAAATAGTATAAGCAGTTGATTCGGGAGTTAATTTATTCATATTCTCCTCTAATTGCGAAATGAGCTTATCAATTTCACTATCCTCTGCTTCATCATAATTTTTTTCATTATTTTTCAACAGCTCAGTAATATCTACTAACTTTCCCAGTTTGGCTTGCAAAACATCTTTAACCTCTTCATAGCTAATGTTTGACCTTACACTTTCCTGAACCCCCGCCATTTTGAGAATGATTTCTCCAAATTGAGAATCAACAGTATCGGGAGTTGTACGATATGGTTCAAGATCCAAGTGTGTTTCATTACTTAAATCTCCTTTTTCTTTGGGCCACTGCATAGACAGAACTGCCTCGGCAAATATTTCCGCATCATATTGGCACCCTTTCGAATTAAGCACACAAATTTCACAAGCCATTTCAATACTGAATCCAAGATGGAAAAAGTCGGTAAGGATAGAGTGAAATCCGAGTGTTTCTACGTCATATTCCCTAAATTGGTTAGTAAAATATGCGCAGATAGTGTCTGTATTGAATTGTTCTCTAATAAATTCTCCCAAACGAAAATCTTCACCATGCATCGTTAATCCCATAAATGACTTTAATACGACAAATTCATCTTGAACAATACTACTTATCCGATCTAACACTTTTAGATTATCTGCACGTTCTGTTAAATAGATTGGATTTTCAAGAATCGAGTTTGCCCAATCAATTGCTTTTTTCATTTGACCAATAGAAACATCACCCTCAATCGCTGCATATTTTGGAAACCTGCTCTCAATGAGACATGCGATCCCAAGCAAATAAATGTGATGAGGAAAACCTTGCGTTTTATTGTTAAAAACATCAATACTGTTTACAGGAATTTGCTGATGTTCCTGATTATAATACACTTTATTATTGATTAATTCTGCTAGAATATCATCACAATTTTCATGGTCATTCTTCCCATTACGATAAATTTCAATGTCCCTAAAAAGACCAAATGACTCGGCTGCAAGCATCGTTTTATAATCTCCAAACACATGCCATCCTCTAGATTTTTTGCCAAAAGCATGCTCCATTTCCCGTTCTTCTGTACGATGTACAAACTGCCATTGGATACCGTATGTTTCAACATCTACACTACTATCCATAAATGAATACCCTTGGATTAATTTAAGCGATTCACCATAAACATTTTCCCATTCCTTTTTTCCAATTTTGTTCGGTAAAATATTCAACGTAATATAAACACCCATCATTGCCCTCCTTTTTTATTAATCCATTTATATTAATGCAACATTGACTTTCTATTTTTACAAAATCAGTATAATGGATTGATAATAGATATATTCATGAAAAAGGCTTCAAAACAACTGAAAAAACGAGGCAAAGTCTGAGGTGTTTTGTCTAAATATAT
>Ga0209487_1000972_pt1 | contig 24783 bp, 22 predicted proteins | sample Poulit2012_FD_187524 | JGI IMG/M metagenome (GOLD analysis project Ga0209487, IMG submission 187524) | Agricultural soil microbial communities from Georgia to study Nitrogen management - Poultry litter 2012 (SPAdes) (version 2) | ecosystem: Environmental > Terrestrial > Soil > Agricultural land...
CATTTATATCTAATTCCTTTAAGCCTTTTTCCCATTTATCTCTCGCTTCATCTTCATCGTAATACGTAAGATCACCGTTTTCGCTACGAAAATCTTCATCTGTATCCGGATTATTTGCCACCCCTTCAGCAACTGTTGCATAAAGGGGAGTTGATCCGTTATTTAATAAATGATCAACAATCGCATCACGATCAAGTGCCAAGTTTAATGCTTGCCGGATGTTCAAGTTAGCAAGATCTGTCTCTTCGTCATCTTTTCCTTGATTCATTTTTAAAAATCGCACACCACCCGTCAAGTAGGTATGATACTCGTCATCTGTTTGATATTCATCCACAAAATCACCAGATAACACAACACGATCAAGCTGATCATTCTCATAAAGATCAATGGCGGTTTGTGTATCTTTCACCACATTCACTTGAATCCGGTCTACGTTAACAGACTCTTTATCCCAGTATTGATCATTTTTTTCATAAGCCCACGTGTCTCCTGTACCATTCCAATCAGTTAAAATGAACGGACCATTATACAAGGCATGATCACTGTCAAGGGCATAGTCTTTACCTTGTTCCTCAACATATTCTTTCGGCTGAGGGAAAAAGACAGCAGTTGTCAATAAATCTTTAAAATAAGGAACTGGCGCTTCCAAGGTCACTTCTAAGGTTTTATCATCTAGGGCTTTTACACCTAACTCGTCTGACGGTTTATCCCCAACCAAAATCTCAGTAGCACCTTCAACAATTTCTTCAAATTGTGGCCCATAAGCTGCAGTCGTTTCCGGATCAACAGCTTTTTTCCAAGAATATTCAAAATCATGCGCAGTTACAGGGGATCCGTCTGACCAAGTAACATCATCGCGTAAAGTAAAAGTGTAGACTCGTCCATCATCACTCATCTCTGGTTCACTGGCAGCCATCGCCAATTGAGGTTCACCATCTTTATCCAGACGATACAACCCTTCAAACACTTGATTAATAACATTAAAACTAAAATCATTATCCGCTAATGTCGGATCCAAGCTAGGTATCTCCCCAGGGGCACTCAAATGAACGACTTTCTCTTCTTGTTCGTCTGTCTCTTCAGACGATATATCTTGTTCTTCATTCTTGCCACATGCACCTAGTACTAGTGTAAACAATATTAAAATTAATAAAGAACTTCGTATGTATTTCATTTTAGTCTCCTTTTTTTCGAAGCACAGAATCTTTCTGAACGCTTCTTATAAATAACTATTAATCTACTTCGATCTCGTATCTTAGATAATCTATCTAGGAGCAAACTTTCACCAGATAATGAGCTGCAGACGCTTACTCGTGTAGTGATGATTTGTCACAACTCCCCCCTTTGTCATAGACAGCACAAAAATACTGCATCCATAGGAATGCAGTTAATTCTGACACAATTATAAACATGATTGTCAGACCACTACCACACTTCCTCACGCTGGCATTATCCAGTTCGAGTCCTAAGGGTCAGGCGCTTAGCCTTCTCAGCTTTAAAAAGCTCCCCGCGTGCGAATCGATTATCCAAGTGTTTATTTTACACTCATTAAGTAAAAAGTCAATTTATTCCTATACAGACTGATTTACCTTAATACTCTAACTATACGTATTCTAAGAAAGTGTGTGTTTACATTTTACGAGGTGTAGAGATGCCTAATATACGCAAAGAATCTTTTATTACCACTGCCACACAATAAGCAAATGAGAGCTTCATTTGTTTCCATTCATCATCAACTAAAATTCTCGTATGTGCATAATACTTATTAAATTCACGTGCTAACTTCAGACTGAATTTAGCGATTTGTGATGGATCACTTTGTTCAAAGGATTCTTGAATGATAATAGGATATTGTTCAAGTAGTTGGATGACTGACCAAGCATAACCTCCTAAGGCATCAAACTTTAGAGTTTGCTCATTAAATTCACCTTTTTCTAACAATGACGATATTCTTGCAAATGTGTACTGCACATAAGGTCCGGTTTCGCCATCGAAGTTCATCATCTGTTCCAAAGAAAAATCAATGTCATTTGAGCGATAGTTTTTTAAATCATTAAAAATAATTGCCCCTACACCAACTTGTTCGGCAACTCTATCCTTATTTACAAGATCTGGACTTTTTTCCTTAATATACTGCTTTGCTGTTTCAATAGCTTCTGTTAAAACATCCTCAAGTAGGACAAGTTTGCCTTTACGTGTCGACATTTTTTTACCGTCCTTTAACATCATTCCAAATGAAACGTGTTGCAAGTCTCTTGCCCAATCGTATCCCATTTTTTCAATGACGTTGAAGAGCTGCTTAAAATGTAGAGATTGCTCATTCCCAACAACATAAAATATCTTTTTCGCATTATACTGCTTTTTACGATACACGGCTGCAGCTAAATCACGTGTGGCATAAAGTGTGGCGCCATCAGTCTTAGTAATTAAACAAGGTGGCAAGTCTTCCATTTCCACGACATACGCACCCTCAGATAAGGTAAGTAAGCCTTTTTCTGTTAGTTCCTCAATAATAAATTTCATTTTGTCATTATAGAATGCTTCGCCAGTATACGAATCGAAACGAATGTTTAATAAATCGTAAATAGCTTTAAATTCTTTTAGAGATTCCTCTCTGAACCATTTCCATAATGTAAAAGCTTCTTTGTCTCCATCCTCTAACGCTTTGAAGCTCGCACGTGCATTATCATTTAAAGTTTCGTCTTTTTCAGCTTCTTCATGAAATTTAACATAAATTCTAAGTAGTTCTTGTATTGGTGATGCTTCTATTGCTTCATCATCTCCCCAGAGTTTGTACGCAACAATTAATTTACCGAATTGAGTTCCCCAATCTCCTAGATGGTTAATACGGACTGTATTGTATCCATTTTTCTCAGCCATGTTTGCTAGTGCATTACCTATAACCGTTGAACGCAAGTGTCCCATAGAAAAGGGTTTGGCAATATTTGGAGAAGAAAAGTCAATCACAACATTCTCTTGTATAGGTCGCTTCGAGCCATATTTATCTTTTTCCTTTAGAATTGTTTGTAACACGCTTTCAGTAACTATTTGCTGATTTACAAAAATATTCACATAAGCACCTACTACATTTACTTTTTGAATAATTTTATTAACCAATTGTTGTGCTATTTCAGATGCAATCATTTGCGGTGATTTTTTCAACTTTTTTGCTAAGGTGAAACAAGGAAATGCTACATCACCTAACTCCGTATTTTTGGGATTTTCCAATACTTTTTTCACTTCACTTGGCGTTAGCTCATTACTTATTGCAGATGAAATTAATGCTGCGATTGATTTATTTATCATGTATTTTTCCTCCTAAATAAAAAACCCTCGCCTCTATAAGAGACGAGAGCATAATTATCCCGTGGTGCCACTCCAGTTGTCACAAATTGTGACCACTTCCTGTTGTTAACGAGGTGACACCCCGATATTCTCTACTAACATTTCAAGAAACTTCTCAAAAGTGCGCTTCATTCATTTGTCCTGCATTAGGCTCACACCACCCCTAATTCGCTGTCCATTTCAAATAAACTACTCTCTTTATCATTGAATTTTGATATTATATTTTAAATCATAATACTCAATTTAAAGCCTGGTGTCAATTAGTATAACATTTATCACTTGTCGATTACTCTTAATCAATAATCGTGACTCACTTTTATTCAACCATCTGATATTCTTCTTCACTCCTAGTATTTTTAGGTGCCCACAATAAAACGCCAATCCCTAAGATCAAGAGAAAGATTCCGAACCAAGAAGTGATTGTTAAGTGTTCACCTAATAGGAAGACCCCGAGTAGTGCCGCAGTTAATGGTTCTGCTAACGCCAGGGTGACAGCAGTTGATGATGTGACATAGACAAGTCCTTTAGAAAACAAGTAATAAGCTATTCCCGTTGCCATTATTCCAAGTTGAAGACTCACACTCAAACCTCGAATACTTACAATCCAAGACATATCAAAAATAAATAAAAATGGGGATAAACAAATTGCACTGAGTGTAAAAACGACAGCTAAGACAGATAGTGACGAATGATTCTCAACTAAACTTCTACTAACAAGGGTGTAACTAGCAAATGACAACCCAGCACCTAGAGCCAAGACTATCCCAAAAGGATCTATCATTATAGACTCTTTATTAATAAAAAGCATGAGACACCCTAATATTGCTAATCCAGTAGAGAACCACCAAACTTTAGGTGGACGAGTCTTTAAATAGACCCATTCTGTTAGACCTGAGAAGATGGGCGCACTCCCAATCGCTACTACTGTGCCTATAGCCACTCCCGTAATAGAAACAGCCGAAAAAAATAAAGGTTGATAAAAGCACATGCATAGAGAAGCTAAAAGCGTCGTCTTGACAGGCCAATTTTTAAAGTTAACATTCCCTCTAATTAAAACAATCAACAATAAAAATAAACCACCCACCGCTAAGCGAGTAGCTCCTATTGCTATAGGATGGGCTGAACTCGGAGCGAAAGCTTGAGCTGTCCCTGTGGTTCCCCAGAGCACTGCTGCAAATAACACTAATAAAGGAGGCCATTTTCCCTTTATTTTACACACCTCCATGACGTGACATGACACGAATACTTAAAAATGATGAATAAATGGAATTAAACTTATAATATCCGTAAAATTTTATCCATCTTTTTTCCCTTTGCCAACTCATCAATCAATTTATCCAAATAACGAATTTCTTGCATCGTTGGTTCTTCGATATCTTCTACTCGAATGCCGCAAATCACTCCTTTAATTAAAGTCCGTGCTGGATTCAATTGTGGAGCTTCGGCAAAGAAGGTCTCGAAGTCTGTCTGTTTTTCTAGCTGTAGTTCAGTTCTAACTCCTCTTGATTATATCCTGTCAACCAACAAATGATGTCATCGACTTCTTTTTTCGTATGTCCTTTTTTCTCTGCTTTGTTAATATAATGCGGATAAACGCTTGCAAAACTCATTGTATAGATTTTATGTTTAGTCATAGTAGATTCTCCTTTACACCCTTTAGTTTATCACAAATATTTGTTTATTTTGACTTATTTCATTTTTCCATTTATTAGATCGAGCTTATAGTTGATTACTTTTGCTTTAAAGCTCCGTTCGCCTCTGGGATATTATCCATGTCGTTTGATGAGGAGAGTTCTTTTGATGTAATAATAATTTGGAATTAACCAAAAATAAACAATACACAAGTTCTGTATCAAAGAATTTGCGTACTATCATTAAATAATATGTATTCTCACCCAAGTAACAGTTTTAAAACAAACAAATTAAAAAGCTTGTAGAGAAAGAAGGCTTTTTCTATACAAGCAAATTATTCAAACGTAATGTTTGCTGTTTTAAGTTGTCAGCGCTTTTAATTCATCTATCTTATCTGTTTTCTCCCATGGGAATAAAATATCTTTACGGCCAAAATGACCATAAGCTGCGGTTGCCTTAAAAATTGGTTTTTGCAAATCTAACATACGGATAATCCCTGCTGGACGAAGGTCAAAAATCTTACGAACCGCATCCACCAATAGTTCCTCACTTACTTTTCCAGTACCGAACGTATTAATAGAAATAGACACAGGTTCCGCAACCCCGATAGCGTAAGCGATTTGGACTTCACAGGTGCTAGCAAGTTCAGCAGCAACAATATTTTTAGCGACGTACCGAGCAGCATAAGCAGCTGAACGATCAACCTTTGTCGCATCTTTTCCACTAAAGGCTCCCCCACCATGCCGCGCGTATCCGCCATATGTATCAACGATTATTTTTCTTCCTGTTAGCCCCGCGTCACCTTGTGGCCCACCAATTACAAATCGTCCTGTTGGATTAATGTAGTACTTTGTTTTATCGTCAAGAAGATGACTTGGAACAACCTGATTAATCACATGTTCGATAATATCTCCTTCTATTTGTTCAGTATCTATATCTTGATGATGTTGTGTTGAAATTACTAATGTATCTACTCGTACCGGTTGATTATTTTCATCATACTCGATCGTTACTTGCGTTTTCCCATCCGGACGCAAATAATCAAGTATATTTTCTTTTCGCACGTCAGCTAACCGCTTGGCCAGTTGATGGGAAAGCGATATGGCTAAGGGCATAAATTCTTCAGTTTCATTATTAGCAAAGCCAAAAACTAACCCTTGATCCCCTGCCCCGATAGCAGCAATATCTTCTTCATTCATTTGACCTTCGCGTACTTCTAGAGCTTTGTCTACACCTTCAGCGATATCTGGTGACTGCTCGTCTATCGCCGTTAAAACCGCACATGTTTCAGCATCAAAACCGTATTTAGCCCGTGTATAACCAATTTCACTAATAGTTTCCCTAACTATTGACGGAATGTCTACATATGTAGTGGTGCTTATTTCACCTGAAACTAGAACAAGTCCGGTCGTCACGGTTGTTTCACAAGCAACACGTGCATTTGGGTCTTTTTGTAAAATTTCATCTAAAATAGCATCAGATATTTGATCACTTATTTTATCTGGATGCCCTTCTGTTACAGATTCAGAAGTAAATAAACGTCGATTAATAGCCATTTTGGCTAAAGCCTCCCTTAAGCAATGATACGGAAACCTATCTTTATCAGATTGAGTATATAAGGAAAGGGGCTGCTAAATAATCCCTGATTTCATACTAAACAACCTACAGTTTTATATAGTCACCTATATATTTTTCCCTTATAATATAAGTATATATTCATATTTCATCGTTTTTTAAATTAAAAAATCCCTTCCTACAATTATGAGGAAAGGAATGATGACCTTTCACTCTTATTGCTCAAGGAAAAAATTCCTTGCATCAGGTGAGCACCTTTTCACACGTTGTGAGGTTGCTGGGCTTCATAGGGGCTGTCCCTCCACCGACTCTGAATAAGAGAAGAGTATCCGTTCATTGGTAATGCTAAATGAAAACACAGGTCATTGTCAACTTTTTTCCTTTTCACATATGGATTAACATTAATAAATTTTTATCATTAAATAGTATGGACTATTAATTTATATGTGTTATACTAATAACCAGATTATTAAATGATGGAAAGCGCTCTTTCCAATTAAAAATTTTCATAAAGGCGGTATCAATATGAAAGCAGTCAAAAGTTCTTCATTGATCAATGATTTAATGGTACAGGATCACTTACAATATAATTTATCTGTACCTCAATTAGTGGAGAAAATCCTGTCAAGAAATGAAGGCATCCTAACAGATTCAGGTGCAGTAAGAGCAACAACCGGAGCTTACACTGGACGTTCTCCCAACGATAAATTTATTGTTAAAGATGACGTTAGTAATCATATCGTAAATTGGGGAACAGTTAACAGAGCAATTGAGGAAGATGTTTTTAATAAATTATTAGGTAAGGTCATTGATCATTTAAAAGAAGTAGATGAAATATTCACTCTAAATGGCTATGCTGGTGCTGATAAAAAATATCGCTTACCTATACAAGTTATCAACGAATATGCTTGGCATAATTTATTTGCAAAACAATTATTCGTTCGACCAACTTCTGAAGAACTAAAGTCACATGAACCTGAATTTACAATTATATCTGCACCATCGTTTAAAGCCGATCCAGCGATTGACGGAACGAACTCTGAAGCTTTTGTACTCATATCTTTTAAACAAAAAGTAGTTCTTATCGGCGGAACAGAATACGCAGGAGAAATCAAAAAATCTGTATTCTCCATTATGAATCTTTTATTACCGCGTGAAAATATATTATCAATGCATTGTTCCGCCAATGTCGGTGCAGAAGGTGACGTTGCTTTATTTTTCGGACTATCCGGTACAGGTAAAACCACATTATCTGCAGACCCCTATCGTTATTTAATTGGTGACGATGAGCATGGTTGGAGTCCGAATGGTGTCTTCAATATCGAAGGCGGGTGTTATGCAAAATGCATTAATCTATCAAAAGAAAAAGAACCTGAAATTTACAATGCTATTCATTTTGGATCAGTGCTTGAAAATGTCGCTGTTAATGAAAAAACACGAATACCTGATTATGATAACACATCCTTAACAGAAAACACACGTGCCGCCTATCCATTAGAAAATCTTGACAATATAGTTTCACCAAGTGTTGCCGGTCACCCAAACGCCATTATCTTTTTGACAGCAGACGCATCCGGAACATTACCTCCTATTAGTAAATTAACAAAAGAGCAAGCAATGTACCACTTTTTAAGCGGGTATACGAGTAAATTAGCTGGAACTGAACGTGGTGTAACTGAACCTGAAGCAACTTTTTCGACTTGCTTTGGTGCACCTTTCCTACCACTTGCGCCGTCCACTTATGCAGAAATGCTTGGAGAAAAAATAGAGCAGCATGACGCGAAAGTTTTCTTAGTTAATACAGGTTGGACAGGTGGAGCGTATGGAGTAGGCCATCGTATGAAGCTTTCCTATACTCGTGCCATGGTTCATGCTGCACTTGAGGGTGAACTTAATTCTGTAGAAACCGTCACAGATGAAGTTTTTGGTTTGAAGATTCCTTTACATGTTCCTGGGGTTCCTGATGACGTTCTCGTACCACGAAATACATGGACTGATAAAGAAGCTTATGATCACGCAGCACAAAAACTCGCAACACAATTCTATGAAAACTTCACACAATTTTCTTATGCAAGCGAAGATATTAAAAAAGCAGGTCCAGTCTATAGGCCTGAATAAAGTGAAACTTCAATCAGTGGGGGTTTTCATACTTCCCTCACTGATTGTTAGTTGAACGAATCGGGCTTTTACTGGCTGTTGATCCCCCACTTACAATTCTTGATTCCTTTCGAATCCTTCTCGTTAAGGGTCTTACAGCCAGTTAACCTGCGATAAATCTCGACCTCATCCCAAGAGGGTTTTTATATAACTCACCAAAAGGTGAAAATTACTTTTAAACACCGACCTTATATAAGGTTGGTGTTTTTATATTAATTAAAAGTAAAAATAAACTCCTCCACCGTAAATATGAACGCTATGAACGACAACTTTCAGGGATTCACGCCGAAATTGGTCTTCATCACCTCGATGAACGACAACTTTCAGAGATTTCACCCCGATTTTGGTCTTCATCACCTCGATGAACGACAACTTTCAGAGATTTCACCCCGATTTTGGTCTTCATCATCTCGATGAACGACAACTTTCAGAGATTTCACCCCGATTTTGGTCTTCATCATCTCGATGAACGACAACTTTCAGAGATTTCACCCCGATTTTGGTCTTCATTCCGATTCCATTTAAAAATCATTCCTACTTTCTCCTTTTCCAATTCTCAATTCTCCTTAGATATACAGAAATCACCCCTAACAAAAAACAATTTTATAATATAGGCATTCACACATATTTTTCTCTAACATAAAATGTGTTGAAACAGGATTCATAGGAAAGTGAAAGGAGCGATTGTACTTGAGGCTTTTTAAATATATAACATTTTTATGTTTAACAGCCCTTATTGTATCTGCGTGCGGTGCAGGTGAGGAAAGTAAAACATCCATTAAACTTGCAGAGGTTACTAGATCTGTTTTCTACGCCCCTCAATACGTAGCATTAGAAGAAGGATTTTTTGAGGAGGAAGGTCTCGATGTTGAATTACAAACAACTTGGGGCGGAGATAAAACAATGACTACCCTTCTGTCTGATGGAGCAGATGTCGCCTTAGTAGGAGCAGAAACATCAATGTATGTGTATGGGCAAGAATCAAAAGATTATGCTGTGAACTTTGCTCAACTAACTCAAACTGATGGGACATTTTTAGTTTCTAAAGAACCACAACCTGATTTCGAGTGGGATGACTTAAAAGACAGTACATTTCTTGGCCAACGTAAGGGTGGAATGCCGCAAATGGTCGGAGAGTATGTCATTAAGCAACACGGCATTGATCCACATAATGAACTAAATCTATTACAAAACGTTGATTTTGCTAATATTCCTGGAGCTTTCGCCTCGGGTGACTCGGATTATGTCCAATTATTTGAACCAACGGCAAGTGTGTTTGAGAAAGAAGGAAAAGGTCATGTTATTGCTTCATTTGGAGAAGAGTCTGGCCAGGTTCCCTACACTGTATTCATGGCTAAATCCAGTTTTATTGAAGAAGATGGAGAAGCAATTAAAAAATTCACTCGTGCCATCTATAAAGCACAACAATGGGTTGAGGAACATTCTGGAGAAGAGATTGCAGAAGTTATTGAGCCATATTTTGAAGACACAGACTTAGATATCTTAGCAACATCCATGGAGCGTTATAAAGGGCAAGATTCGTTTGCAACAGATCCAATCCTAAGTGAAGAAGGTTGGAATCAATTGCAAGAAATGATGGATGAAGCCGGTGAACTCCCGGATGATGTACCTTATGAAGAGTTAGTCAACACAAATATTGCTGAAGACGTGATGAATGAATAAGGAGGTTAACCATGTCATATCTCACATTAAACAATGTATCACATCACTACTTTACTAAAAAAGGGTATACAAAAGCATTAAGTGATGTATCCTTTTCGGTGGAAGAGGGCGAATTTATTTCTGTAATTGGCCCAAGTGGTTGCGGGAAGTCAACAATATTATCACTTGTCGCCGGTATTTTAAAAAATACAGCAGGTGAAATTCTTTTTAAACAAAAGCCGATTAACCAATCAGGACTAGAAATTGGCTACATGCTACAGCAGGATTATTTGTTTCCTTGGAAAAATATAATGGAAAATATGTTAATTGGTCCAAAAGTAAAAAAAGCAAATTTAAATGAAGCCAAAGAAACTGCCCTAGCTCTTTTAGATGAGGTTGGTTTAAAAAACGAAGCCGATTCTTACCCTGATTCATTATCTGGTGGCATGAGGCAAAGAGTCGCATTAGCAAGAACACTTATGACCGATCCTAACGTATTATTATTCGATGAGCCATTTTCCGCACTAGACTATCAAACCAAATTAAGGTTAGAAAACTCCGTTGCCGATCTTCTAAAAAAGCACCATAAAACAGCCATTCTTGTTACACACGACATCGGTGAAGCCATTTCTATGAGTGATCGTATTTTACTTATGGGCCAAAATCCAGGAACAATTGTAAAAAGATTTGAAGTTCCCATTGAGATACGCAACGAGATTCCTTTTAAAGTCAGACGACATCATAAATATCAGAGTCTCTTTGATAACATTTGGGAGGAATTAAATAAAAATGAAGCCGTCTCTTAACATTCAATTTATAAATATAGAGACCCAGCTCATAGATATGTTTTTAATTAAAGGAGTTGAATAACTATGTCCCACTCTCATGATCAACACCTTTACGACAATTATCTTAGTCAGGTGAAACGAGAAAAGAAGATTGTTCTCACTTGGCAAATTGTTCTTTTAATTGGTTTCTTTGTTCTGTGGGAAGTCGCCAGCCGTCTGTTTTGGATTGATCCACTCATATTTAGTTCACCGTCACAAATAATCAATCTACTCATAGATCGTTTTTTACAAGGAAGTATGCTTAATCACGTACAAGTGACTCTTTTTGAAACCATTGTTGGCTTTTTATTAGGTACAATTTTTGGAATTATCTTTGCATCAACATTGTGGTTCTCAAATCGATTATCAAATGTTATGGACCCATATCTGGTTATTATGAACGCCATGCCAAAAGTTGCACTAGGACCAATTATTATCGTTGCTTTAGGACCAGGTTACATTTCCATAATTACCATGGGAGCAATCATCTCAGTAATCATCACCACCATCGTCGTCTATTCGGCTTTTATAGAAGTCGATCCAAACTACGAAAAAGTCTTAAAAAGTTTCGGGGCTTCGAAGTGGCAATGCTTTAAAGAAGCTGTATTCCCCGCTACTTTACCAGTTATGATTTCTACGTTAAAAGTAAATGTTGGTTTGTCATGGGTTGGAGTCATTGTTGGAGAATTTTTAGTCTCAAAAGAAGGGCTCGGATACTTGATTGTTTACGGGTTCCAAGTATTTGACTTTACACTTGTGTTAGCAAGTCTTGTATTAATCGCCATTTTTGCAGCTATTATGTATAAAGTGGTTGAAAAAGTTGAAAGTTGGTTAATGAAGCATGCAACTTAAATTCATAAATAAAAGGGATCGTTCGAGGTCGATCCCTTTTATTTATGAGCGAGTATTTTGTTATTTTCAATATACGTCATACTATGCGTTAACACATCGTCTTTCATAATAAAGCTATAATGATGTTCGCTTTTAACATGAGCTGGAATTTCATTAACTAATACAGGTCCATTAGTTTCGTAATATGTTGGTTGATTCTTCAGCTTGCTGATAGTAGCAAAGTACACATTTTTAATAATTGTATCTTTTGCGCCTTCAACAAGATATTGTGCAATATACGTTATGTGTTCTACAATACCACCTGTTTCCTCTTTCACTTCTCGAATGGCAGCTTGTTCTGCTGTTTCTCCTTTTTCAACTTTTCCACCAGGAAATTCATAACCGCGGCTTTTATGATGGGTTAAAAGCCATTGTCCTTCAAATCGGCAAATAACCAATATATGCTTCGGCGCCTTTGAAAAAGGATGGTCTATAAATGAGAGTTTCACATTGTTATTATAGTAATCTGTAAAGTTATACATCGCCAACTACCTCTAAACTTTTTTATAAATGTTCAATCTTTGAGATTTTCCAACCATCCTCTTCATAGATGAAGTCGTATTGAATGGTGTATGTTCCATCTAAATCTGTTTCATTTTCTTGGATCACTCGTGCAAATCTATCAGAAGATATTATATCATAATCATTATCTGGGTTAAACCATGGTGGCGTTTCGGTTGGAATAATATATAGTCCATCTTCTGTCTCGTTAAAATAGAATTCTACATAAGGCTCTGCTGACTCATGTGTTGATATATTTTCAAATTCATCAAGCAATTCATCTTTTGTCTCATATTGAATAACTTTGTAATCATCATCTATATCTTGTAAAATCACATCCAGAAATTCATCAGTTAAAGATACAATCTCTTCATGAGTAAGATCAGCACTGGATTCCTTATTTTGCTCTTGATCCACTATCTCCGCTTGTTGCTCGTCCAAATTTTCATAGCCCGCGAACGCAAGGATGGGTTGAATACTGAAAGTTACACATAAACCAATGGTTGCAGTAATGCCAATGTATTTTATCCACTTTTTCATGTATACATTCATAAATTTTAGCCCCTCTAGAAATTATTATAATCTAGTTATAGTATTCCTTTTAATCCCCTGGACTAAACTCCTTTTAGGACGAAAGATCTAAACAAAAGAATGAAGCATTATGTTATCCTTATTCCTCCTTGCTTGTGATTATTCACATATAATGATCGCCTAAAACACCCATTTCTTCAATGTGTTGTTTTGTTTCCCCATCTCCCAAATTATAAATCATTTGGAAAGCTTCGGTTATGCCTTGATCATAGGCATCATTTTCACTGTCTTTATGATAAGCCATAATGGGTACATGAGCCCGCATATAAGCCCCGAAATCAGCATCGTTCATATTATCCATCTTAGCTCTTAATTGACTAACTTCATCTTCTGTTGCCTGAATTGTAAAATGATCGTTATTGGCATATTTAATTTGAGATATTTCGGTTGAACCTAAATTAATGTAATATGTTTTTTTCTCCATCATTTATCACCTCAAACGTTATCTTTGCCAATAACGTGTCACTTCATTCAAGGGGTTTGAACATTTAAAAATACAGCATTAAGAATAAATAATTTTATGCTTCAACTATCGCATCTTCGTCTAATCATTTTTCTAACAATACGTTTAAGTGGGGTAATCGAACTATAGTTTTCCCTAGATCGATCAAGATAGTTGTTTTTAAACAAAATACATATTATGCGTAGTAAATTACGAAGATGAGGCAACAGATAATGAAGCAGCCATCAAGTTCTTAAAAGAAAATGAAGACTTATGGACTCAATGGGCCTCGGATGAGATCTTTTGAAAAAAGTCCAAAAAGCCATTAAATAAAATATAATATAAAACAAGCAACAAGAGCGCAGGAATCAGCATATTGTGAACCTTGTGTCTCTTTTCCTGCTTATTATATTAGGGGATACAACATGGAGATAAAAAGAAAACAACAACTTATGATTGAAAATCTCATTGCTAAAACAACATTTCTAAACAAGCAGATGAATGGAGCGACAATAATAGAAAATGATATTTTCACCGCTGTAGACAGCGATTCCCTTTCATCTAATACGAATATCATTACGCTTACGTCCAATAATGCTAATCAAATTGAGGACAGCTTATTAAATGTCCTATCGACGTACACTGAGAAAAATCATCCCAAAAACATATGGGGTTTTGAGGAAAATAAAGATGTTAATACAATGCTTGAAAACCTTGGATTGAGTGAATATGAAACATCATATATTGGCATGATTGCCAACCTTTCTTCAATCAAGCCATCATGCGGAATCATGATGAACTGGACATTCAAAGGATTCAATCTTCTAAAGATTTTATAAAATTTGGTGAAATTATTTCAACACTGTATCAAGGAACTTCTGAAGCTAAGGCAAATCAAAATTATTATTCTAAAGCATCTGACATTCCCTTATCTAATCAAGAAAACTTTCATTTATACAAAGGTATTTGCAAAGGCGAAACTGTCACAATCGGCTCTCTCATGATAACTGACAATACAGCGGGGTTTTACGATATGGTTACGTTAGAAAAGATGCGCGGAAAAGGTCTTGCCACTTTTATGATTCAACATTTGATTAACTAAGCCAAAACCAGGAATGTATCTTTTTGCACTCTACAAGTATCGTCAGACGGGGCAAATATTTATAAAAAAGCTGGTTTTGAATCTATTGGAACATTAAAAGTTTATGAATAACAACTAATATTTAAAATTAATCATTCCTAAATAGGCTGGGACAGTCGTATGATAAAAATGCTTATGGCCCTAGCTCTATTTGCTTTGTTTTTAGAATTGATTACTTTTTATAGGAGAATTTAAAACAATTCTTTTAATTTATGACGGACAATTTTGTTAGAAGCATTTCGTGGTAGTTCTATAACAAAATAAATATCCTTAGGTCTTTTATAAGAGGCTAGATTCTCTGTAGCAAATTGGATAACATCCTTTTTTGATATAGTCGCTCCTTCTTTTTTTACTATAAATGCGACAGGAACTTCTCCCCATTCCTCATGTTGTTTTCCAGTAACCCCGACTTCGCTCACTCCTGGAATCTCCAATAAGTAACTTTCAATTTCAGACGGATAAACATTCTCACCACCTGAAATAATTAAATCACTACGACGATCTACTACATAAAGAAAGCCTTCTTCATCTAAATAGCCTAAATCTCCTGTTTTGAGCCAATCATTCTGAATTGATTTCATATTGGCCTCTTCATTTTTAAAATAACCTTTCGTCACCATTGGTCCTTTGACATAAATTTCGCCTACTTCATTCTGATTTTCCGTTGCTATTTCCAACTGGGCCGGTGTTAATGGCTTCCCTGCAGAACCTAATTTACGTAAAGCGTCAGTCGGACTTAAAGTCACAATTTGCGATGAAGTTTCAGTGAGACCATATGATTGAAAAACTGGGATCGAAGCATCTTTTGCTTGAAGTAAAACAGGTTCAGGTGCAGGCCCTCCTCCTAGAAGCATACAGCGAAATGTATTAGGATAACGTTTTTTACCAAGATCGTTTAGCAGTCGTTGTAACATGACGGTGACTACAGAAGCAATAGTGACCCCTTTTTCCATAATGGCTTTTTGGAAAAGATGTCTATCAAATTTTTCCATAACGTAAACCGGCATGCCATAAATCGCACTTTTAAGTAGAATCGACAAACCGCCAACATGGAAAAATGGTAGAACGGCGAGCCATTTGTCTTCATGAGAAAGACCGAGATTGAGAGCCGATCCAATAGCACTCCACCAATGGTTTCCATACGTATGGATCACCCCTTTAGGAAATCCAGTCGTACCTGAAGTGTAGATAATAGTGAAGGGATTAGCTAGGTTTATTTCTTCTTGTAGTGGCTGGTCTATTTCTCCATATGAATTTACTTCTGTAAAGCTTTTCATTGTATTAGTCTGTATATGAGTTGCCTTTTCAGCTAGAACATCTAAATATAATAAAGTGGAAATTTCCGCATCATCAATTTGATATTGCAATTCTCGATTCGTTAATTTTGTATTTAATAAAACAATGACTGCACCTAAATAACTAAGCGCATGTATAGTAATAACCATTGATGAATGATTTGTTGAGAGAATACCCACATGACTACCTTTAGAAATCCCCAAGTGAGCGAGCTTTCTCGCATAAGATTTACTCTGATCGCATAATTCTTTAAAAGTCATTTTACTGCCATTAACCAATTCTATTGCAACCTGATTAGGCTTTAGCTCAGCCTGTTTTGACAACCAATGTGGAATGATAGTTTCTGCCATACATACGCCTCCTCTTTTTAAAAAAATTACTGGAAAACACTAAAGCACTCATTGAAAAGCTGGACAGGACCAAATTTATGTAAATTATAGGCCAAAAATATGAGTCATAGGTAGCAAAAATAACCGAACAATGACAATTGACATTAGCTCATTGTTCGGTCTTTATTATTTATATACTAATATCCGACTTCCAATATATCCGATTAAGGAAAACGTGGGAACTGATCAAAGTCTGGCTTTCTTTTTTCTTTAAATGCATCGCGACCTTCTTTAGCTTCTTCAGTTGTGTAATAAAGAAGAGTTGCGTCCCCACCCATTTGCTGTAGTCCAGCCAAACCGTCTGTAGCGGCGTTGAAAGATGCTTTTAAAAATCTCAGTGCAGTTGGTGATTTTTCAAGAATTTCAGAACACCACTGTAGTGTTTCTTCTTCTAGTTTATCAAGTGGGACGACCTTATTGACCATGCCCATCTCGTACGCTTCTTCTGCATTATATTGACGGCAGAGGTACCAGATTTCGCGAGCACGTTTTTGTCCTACCATTTCTGCAAGTAATCCTGCACCATAACCAGCATCAAAGCTACCTACTTTTGGTCCTGTTTGTCCAAAAATAGCGTTATCTGCTGCAATGGTTAAGTCGCAGACGATATGAAGAACATGTCCACCACCAATTGCATATCCAGAAACCATGGCAATGACCGGTTTTGGAATAGTTCTAATTAATCGTTGTAAATCTAAAACATTTAGGCGTGGCACTTGGTCATCGCCGACATAGCCACCATGTCCACGGACTGATTGGTCGCCACCTGAGCAGAACGCTTTTTCTCCCGCTCCTGCAAGTAAAATAACACCAATTGAAGAATCATCCCTTGCGTCCGCAAAGGCATCAATCATTTCGTTAACGGTTAGTGGTGTAAAGGCATTTCTCTTTTCAGGTCGATTAATTGTAACTTTCGCAATGCCGTTATATTTTTCATAGATTATTTCTTGGTAATCTCTTGCTTTCTCCCATGTTACTGTCATGAAAATCCTCCTATGTAGTGGTAGTTTAATTTAACAGTTTGATTGTTGGTTGACAATAAACTCTTTTACTATCTTACCAATAATTTCGGGTTGTTCCACATGAATTGCATGTCCTGCATTAGAAATTATTTGAAACTCGCTCCTGGGAAGCAGTTTAGTCATCTGTTGGTTAATTAAAATAAACTTTTCATCTAACTTTCCAGTGAGCAATAAGACGGGACATTTAAGTTCAGTTAACTGGTTCCACCAACTTGGTTGAGAACCTGTCCCCATGGTTCTTAAAGACTCTGCTAATCCTTCAGAGGACTGCCAAAGCCGTTCGTTGCGGATTACTTGCTGAGCATCTTTGGATAAGTTCTTTTGAGTTTTAAAAAGTGGAATAGATTCCCAGTAATTAACGAACGAGGTAAGCCCTTCACTTTCAATACGTTTAGCTAACTGATCGTCTTTTTCAATTCGCTTCAAACGTTCTCCTACAGATTTCAATCCTGGTGACGCGCTCTCTAAAACAAGTGTTTCGACCATTTCCGGATAGTACATAGCAAAAGAAAGAGCCGTACGACCACCCATAGAATAACCGAGCAAATGAATAGATGATAAGTTTAAATGCTCAAATAAAGCCTTCAGTTCTTTTGAGCATTGCTCCATTGACCTTGGTGTGTTTACTCTTGTTTTCCCATGGCCTGGAAGATCAATTAAAAAGAGCTGGAATGAATCTTCCCAACAGTTAATAAAAGGATGCCATGTTTTCATACTTCCTGTAAAACCATGTAACATAACTAAAGGTGTCCCTTGTCCATAGATCTCATATGCATACATTGCGTCATTTATTTTAAATTCCAAGTTATCTCACCTATTTTTTAAAATCTCTTCATGTATATCGTTCCACAATTTCCGGTGCCACTCACTGTTTTTGGTTCGATCTGTTTTCACCTCAATAACCGATAAACCACCAGTATTGTATGATTCTTTCAAAAAAGTTTTTAATGACTCTTCATTTTCTGCGAGACGGTACGTTCCATTGTACATTTCAATAGCACTTTTAAATTCTATATCAACCGGTGTGCCGAACAAGGCTTCAAAATGCTTACCGTCCTTTGCTTGCGGTAAAAACGAAAAAATTCCTCCCCCATTATTGTTGATCAATAAAATAGTTATGTTGATTTCATAATGTTTTGCGGCTAGTAATCCATTCAAATCATGGAAAAAAGACAAGTCACCTAATAATAATGTAACATGATTTTCAGTTGTAGCCGCGGCTCCAAGAGCACTTGATACCATGCCATCGATGCCATTTGCTCCTCTGTTTGCGAGAACTTTAATTTTTTTTGTCGTTGTTGTAAAAAAGGTGTCCACATCACGAATAGCCATGCTATTACCAACATAGAGTTGATTTTCTTCTGGAATGACTTCTAGTAAGCCACGAACTGCTTCGCCCTCTGTAATGGCTGCTTGGCTGGGAGCAGATAAGTAACTTTTTGTAATTTGATTCATTTGTTGCCATATAGTTAACCAATATCTTTCAATGTTGGGTAAATTTGGCTGTAATTTCACTGCATCTTCACAAAACAAAATCGGATTCGCGTAAATAAATGCACTGTCAATACCTGAAGGATCGCGGTAGCCTTCATTATTTTCAACAACAAATTGAGGTATATCGTCATTTTCTTGAACATAAAAAAGATAGGCCTTAGAAACTGGCATAGCTCCAAAACGGATAATAAAATCAGGCTTTAAAGTTTCCCTTATTGATTTATCTCTTAAGAAAGCATCATAACCTTCAATGATATTATCTTTTTTATGACTGCCTGAGCGTATTTGTGAAAGCGGATCGGCTAATATTGGTAATCCCCACGCTTCGGCGAGCTGTGTGAGACCATTACCTAATTTGGAATCAATTTGCGGACCACAAACAATGACACCTCGCTTTTTTGCTTGTAGTTTTTTAAAGATATGACCCAACATCTCTTCTGCTACTCGTTTTGGCCCATTAAAAACTGGGTGATAAGTATTTTCTTTTGGTGAATCCCATAAATTCCCAAGTGTGAAATCAGGTACAAGTGGCTCCCTTAGCGGAAAGTTTAAATGCACCGGTCCAGCTGGTTCCATCTGGGCAGTCGAAATTGCTTTTGATGCGCAACTACGTGAGTAATTAAGCATCTGTGGGCTGCTTTCAGGCAAGGCCATTTCATGAAACCATTTCGGATAATTTCCATATAGATCAATTTGATCAATCGCTTGAGGAGCTCCAACATCTCTTAATTCATGCGGCCGATCCGCTGTTAATACAACTAATGGAACGCGGCTGTAAGTAGCTTCAACAACTGCGGGATAATAATTTGCTGCAGCTGTACCAGACGTGCAAATTAGTGCCACGGCGCGATTTGTCTGTTTAGCAATACCTAATGCGAAAAATGCGGCTGAACGTTCATCTATAATAATCCATTCTTTCAATTCAGGATGCTCCACGACCGTCATTGCCAGGGGAGTTGAGCGAGAGCCTGGCGAAATAACAACATCGGTTACTCCGCTCTTTACAAGTTCATCAATAAAGTTCGCTATATATCGTGTTAAGTCCTCTGTGTGTGTCATCATTTTCCTCCATTAAAATCATCATCCTAGGGACTATTAGTTATTTTCCTGTAAAACATTCAACATAGGTAAAAACTTCATACCCGTTTCTTGATATTCTGCGTCAATATCTGAATCTTTAACAATACCACATCCCGCAAATAATGACGCCTCATCTTTTTGAATTAATCCTGAACGTATACCAACAACAAATTCACCATTCTGATTACTGTCGACCCACCCTATCGGCGCACCGTACCATCCACGTTCAAGAATTTCATGGGAACGTATAAAGGCTAACGCCTCTTTTGTAGGCGTTCCTCCAAGCGCAGGGGTTGGATGAAGTTTTTTGATAATATCAAAAATCGTTGCTTCTTTTTTAAGCTTTGCTTTCACCGGCGTGTAAAGATGTTGCAGGTTTTTCAGTTTATATATCGTCGGCGTCCTTGGTATATCAACGTTGGTGCAGTATTCTTCAATTCCTTTACGAATCATTTGGACAACGAAATCATGTTCTTCTAAGTTTTTCTGATCATTTAAAAATTCATGACTTAACTTTTCATCTTCTTCCTTTGTTTTCCCCCGAGGTGACGTGCCTGCTAAACAAGTTGAAAGCATGTTCTCTTTTTCCACTTTTACCAATCGTTCTGGGGTCGCACCTACAAAACAATCCTCACCATGATCAAAAGCAAACACATAACTATTAGGCTGAGTCACCTGTAATTTTTTAATGACAGATGTGACATTCACTTCATCTGAAAAAGTTAGGCGCATTTCTCTGGCCATAACAATTTTTTCTACATCCCCGTGACGAATAGTTTCTCTCGCCTGATGAACAGCCTGTCTCCATTGTTCAGGATCAATTTCATGTTTACTCTCAAGTGTAACAATAGGCTGTTCTTGACTAGCTTCTGTCAGCAACATCCGTTCCTTCTCCAAAAGTTCTTTGGCTATGGTATGTGGGTCATCTTCTTTGGATAAGTATGTATTTTTAGTTAAATAAAAGTCGCCGTTATATTTTGTTATTAATATTTCCGGTATATGTAATTGACCAGCAGCAAAATTCTCCCATAAACTGGATTTTTCTTCGAGAGGGTCAAATGACATTCCACCAAGCGCAACTAATCCAGTGCCTGGTGTTTCATAGGGATTATAAACTTCAGCGTGCCTTAGAATGGATTCCCACGCCGATTGTGTTTTTTTAAATCGATTTTCTGTTGCAGTGATATTATAAATATTGCCAGCACTAACTAAGAGAAAATCATCATTTGTGCTCATCCAGAAAGTACGATAAGGTGTTAATTTTTTAGCAACTGAAAAGAATAACAAAGGGTTTATCTCTTCAACTTTCCTAGTCATACTTGCTATTTTTCTATCGTTTTGACTCATTTTTAACAGTGTATCATTTATAAACGATGCAAATCTTTTTTCATCTAAATCCAACATATCAAGAAGCCTCCATATCTAAACATCAATCTATTCCTTTAATGCACTGTATCTATTTTATTCTCTTTCAGTATCTTTCTCAAGGAATGCCCATCACGAGGTGAGTTTGACACTTTAAGCTGCATGAAAGCACTTGTTTACGACAAAAAAATGAAATTAAATTGACACCCCTCTATTAATTACATAAGATAATGATATAGTTTTTAGGAGGAAGGGTCATGGAATCAATGAAAAAACTTCATGTAAAAGACGCATTAAATGAACGAGATGGCTTCCATGTATGGTGGCGCTTACTACGCCCCCACACACTTACAGCATCGTTTATTCCCGTTTTTGTGGGATCAATGGTTGCCTATAACGACGGATTACTTCAAATAACATTGTTTCTTGCTATGCTTTTAGCTTCAATTTTAATACAAGCGGCAACGAATATGTTCAATGAATATTATGATTATGTCCGCGGACTCGATAATGAGCAATCGGTCGGGATCGGCGGAACAATTGTTCGTGATAATATTGCACCAAAAACTGTTTTAAATTTAGCTTTAACATTTTTTGGCGTTGCTATTTTACTAGGAATTTATATTTGTTATATGTCAAGTTGGTGGGTCGCTCTCATTGGCGTGATTGGAATGTTAGTAGGTTATTTATATACAGGTGGGCCAATTCCTATTGCTTACACGCCATTTGGAGAGCTATTCTCTGGATTTTTAATGGGAACAGTTATTATTGGTGTCAGTTACTATATCCAGACATTAACTTTGTCAGTCGATGTTATTTTAATATCAATCCCGATCGCTATATGTATCGCGACAATTATGCTATCAAATAATGTTCGAGACTTGGATAACGACAAAGTAAGTGGAAGAAAAACGATTGCTATTTTACTTGGGCGGAAAAACGCTGTCCGCTTTCAAGCATCATTATTTATCATCGCTTATGGCTTAACGGCTATCTATATTATTGCCGGAATTCTGCCACTTTGGTCCCTCATTACCTTGATCAGTGGAATGAAGGCTATTGACGTGATTAAAAAATATAAAGGAAAAACTCAACCACTTGAAATCATGCCTGCTATGGCTGCAACGGGAAAACATAATACTTTTTATGGATTTTTGTTAGGTATATCGCTTTTGATCAGTCATTTTTTCTAATTAATAATTAAAGTCTGGGGAGTGGTGTAATTTTGAAGGATAAATTAATCAAAGACACATTGATTGAGACACTTGGAATGAAAATTATTTCAATGGACAAACAAGCTGTTGTTCTAACGATGCCTGTCGATTCACGAACACATCAACCAGCTGGATTCTTGCATGGTGGAGCTAGTGTCGCCCTAGCCGAAACAGCTGCCAGTATTGGTGCTTTACTAAATGTGGATTCAGATAAAAAGTCTGTATTTGGGATTGAAATTAATGCGAATCATATTAAAAGTAAAAAAAGCGGTATAGTGACAGCAAAGGCCGTCCCACAGCACCTCGGCAAGCGTACAATGGTTTGGGAAATTAACATTACAGATGAAAATGAAGATCTTATTTGTGTTTCAAGATGCACAATTGGGGTAGTAGCTAATAGAGGATAGTGTTTAGAACTTTAAGCACATCTGTTCTTAGTTTCAAGAAAGGAAGTCAGCTATGTCCCAAAATCATTTAACACAAGAACAATTAAGCTATTTCAAAAGTCGATTATTAGAAATGAAAGAAGAAATCATGAAAGACTTGTCTACAACGGATCGTGATAATGCTCAAGATGCTATTCACGAATTAGCAGATTTTCAAAACCATCCCGCTGATGAAGGTACAGAACAATTCGAGCAAGAACTAGATAAAGGATTCACGATGATGAGCGAAGATAAACTAGAGGAAATCAATAATGCCCTAGAGAAAATTTCAGAAGACACCTATGGTTTTAGTGAGAAATCAGGTAAACCTATCGCTATTGATAGGCTTCAAGCAGAGCCCACGGCAAGAAATCGTGTAGAAGAAGATTAAAAAGCCAACTTTCTATTTGAAGTTGGCTTTTTTCGTTAAATTTATGAAGCTGGTTTTGCTTGTTTTTGTTCAATCCAAGACCGCATTTTAACAAAGAGAGGAACAAACAACATTCCAATAATAATACCTTTAACAAGGTTAAATGGAAAGACCCCATATAATACTGTCACTCGCTTAACAGCTTCTATTTTCATTTCTTCCATACCCATGAACCAAGCATAGACTGGTAAAATAACTAAATAATTTAAAACACTCATGGCAATTGCCATTACAACGGTTCCAACGACTAGGCCGGACAAGATGCTTTTAACACTTTTATATTTATGATATATAACCGCAATCGGCACGACAAATAAAAGGCCAGATAAAAAGTTCGCCGCAACTCCAACAGGCTCTCCTCCACCAATTGCCAGATAGAGTAGGTTTTTAATACCTACTACAATCACTCCCGCAATCGGAGAAAAGATAAATGAAGCAATAAGTGCGGGCACTTCACTAAAATCAATTTTTAAGAATGGCGGTAAAAATGGTAGTGGAAAATTTAAAAAGAATAAAACTAGCGAAATAGTTCCTAGTAAAGCTAAAATAATCATTTTTAATAGTTTTGATGACTGAATGTTTGATTGCATATTCAGTTCCCCCTTCATCTTTTTTATCGATTTACATCTCGTGATGAAGGACGAGCTTCATTTCCATGAAAATAATAAAACCCTAAAGCTACCATTAGGGGCTTTAGGGTTGATAAATTCATAGAAAACAACGACAAAAACTCATGTCATTTTCAGCTCACATCTTCTCCCATCCAGACTTTAACTGTCGGTTCTGGTCTCACACCAGATCAACCGCGTTCTTCACGCGGGTCACGGACTTAGAGCCTTTGCTCATTACCGTCGGTCGGGATTTACACCCTGCCCCGAAGATGAAATCGATATTTTCTTGTTAAATATAATTATACATTATTTAAACGATTTTGCAATGGTTTTGCTTTTACTATGTGAAAAAGGAGTTTTAGAAGGGACACTAAAAGTTTAGTCATGTCGGTAGCCTGTCTATGATGAACGACAACTTTTTGAGATTTTAGCTGAATTGTGGTCTTCATGACAGCGATGAAAGACAACTTTTCAGAGTTTCAACTGAATTGTGGTCTTCATGACCATGATGAAAGACAACTTTTCAGAGTTTTAACCGAATTGTGGTCTTCATGACCATGATGAACAACAACTTTTCAGAGTTTCAACTGAATTGTGGTCTTCATGACCATGATGAACAACAACTTTTCAGAGTTTCATCCGAATTGTGGTCTTCATGACCATGATGAAAGACAACTTTTCAGAGTTTTAACC